>Ga0068860_100005370_pt1 | contig 12999 bp, 11 predicted proteins | sample KBSSwiS32_FD_66597 | JGI IMG/M metagenome (GOLD analysis project Ga0068860, IMG submission 66597) | Switchgrass rhizosphere microbial communities from Kellogg Biological Station, Michigan, USA - KBS Switchgrass S3-2 | ecosystem: Host-associated > Plants > Roots > Rhizosphere > Soil ... | reverse complement strand
GTTATATGGAACAGGCAATACCCCGCCACACCCGGGAGGAATACAGTGCTGCTGGACCGTCTGCAGGAGCTGCCCAACGGTATTTATATACTGGAGCTATACAATGGAGCGAATTATGATAAATTAAAAATGTCGATCCATCATTAGCATAAATGAAATTATTGTTTGAACTTTAATATAGCTCAGTATTAGACCATGTCCCATTGCTTAAGATCATCTCTGCTGGTATTGTTTTGTCTGTTCCGGATCCTGGCGTCCACGGCACAAGATCCGCCCGGGTACAGCGTGGTTAACTACAACAGCGATAATGCCCTCCCCCAGAACAGTATCAATGGTATGGCCTTCGATAAGAATGGATTCCTCTGGCTGGGCACCGAGATGGGTGTGGTCCGCTTTGACGGGAGGAATTTCCGGGAGTACAACACCAGTAACTCCTCCGCCCTATCGTCCAATAGATGCGCCATCATCAACCAATCCCAGGCATCCCGGAAGATATTCATCCAGAGCCTTGGGATACTGACAGTAACGGAAGATTATCAGCTGAAGCGGGATACCCTTATTTCCTCCAACCCCTATCGATCCATTATATCAGGCAGCCATATTTTTTCTTTTTCCACCTTGTATAAGAAATGGGCGGCCAGGGACTCCGGGGTCTTTGGCGGACTGTTCAACGAGCTCAGGTTCAACGGAGACCTCCTCACGGTCAATGAAACACAGGCTTATGTCAGAAAAGACCTCAATTACTACTTCCTCGATGAAAAGACAATCTCCGTCCATCCTCTCACGGAGCTCACCGGTCATGCGCTAAAGATCCAGTTCATGATAGGGGATATGTTTGTTTATGTGGACAGGCAAAACCATCTCTATGCTTATCACGAAGGGCGCCTGGAAAAAAATATCACGGGCAGCGCCCGGCTCCTGGAACTGCTTAGCCACATCGATGTCACGGGTCCCTATCCCATACAGGCTGCATTAAAAGCCTTAAGAGACATCAGCCACACCTTCCTTGTTTACAAGGGAAATATCATGCTGCTGGGCATACGCAACAGTCAGATAAACTTCGACACACTCGCCGCCAATACCTCCATCAGGAATATCAATTGCGTGATCTATGATCAGCGGCATAAGATCCTCTATATTGGCTCTTCGACCAGCGGTCTTTACATCCTCAAAAAAAAGGAGTTCCAACGACTGTATTTCTCAAGCGACAACTTTCAGATCAACACCTTGTACGCACAGCTGGAATTGCCGGATGGCAGCATATTGACCTCCTCAGGTATCCTGAGTGGGAACAGCAAAATAAATATCCCGATCCTTGGTCAATATGACCGTTCTGCTTTTATGTTGTCGTCGGATGGCCATATCTGGTATTCTTCCTACGGCTGGGTAAGAAAGACAGATATCAGCCTGAAAAAACCTGTCCCCATTACATTCCTCGATATCTGGATTAGCTCGATCATCGAAACTCCTGATAAAGACATCCTTTTTAGCACCTACTATAAGATATTCCGGCTGAGAAGAGATACCCCGATCATTTTGGTCGACCCGGGCACATTGCCAAAGGATGCCGAGATATTAGTTTTGCAGCTGGTCGGCGACAATGATCTGTGGGTCGGCACCACCACCGGACTATTTTCATACGATCTGCGCGATGGCACATTCCAACGCATCCCCGGCATGGGAAGAGCCGCCGTAAGAGCCATTCACAAAGCCCGGGACGGGAACATCTGGATAGGCACATATGGCCAGGGGTTTTATCGATACGATGGACAACGCTTTATTAAAATGCCGATGGATCCGGGGAACAACCTTGCTACCGTTCACTGCTTTATGGAAGACAAACGAGGCTATTTCTGGCTGCCCACGAACAAAGGCCTCTTCAAGGTGGCAAAAAAAGAATTGGATAGTTATGCCTCCGGGCAACAGGACAATGTCTATTACTATTACTTTGACAAATCTTCCGGCTTTGCCAGCAATGAATTCAATGGCGGCTGTACTCCGTGTGGCATCGAGACCCGCGACGGCCGTTTCTCCCTGCCTTCCATGGACGGACTGATACAATTTGATCCGGACAGCATAAATTTTGTTCCCCCCGATCGCCCTATTTTTATCGAGCGGATCACCGCGGACGATAAGAAAATGTATGCAGCCGATGGTTTCGAAGAGAAACAGCACACCGGTCCCCTGATCTTTGCTGTCTCCTCACCCTATTTTGGCAATCGGGCAAATCTGCATCTGGAATACTCCATACCGGAGCTGGATAACAAATGGCACACGTTAAATGAGGATGGGAAATTAACGCTCACCGGTCTGCACAAGGGCGGATATACCCTCAACATCCGCAAACAGGACGGCGATTCCCGCTACAGCTATAAGACGGTCCGGTGGACTATACTCCCTTTCTGGTATGAGACCATCTGGTTCAGGCTTATTGTAGCCGCCCTGGCCATCGGCATTCTCCTCTTTATTTTCTGGATGAGATACCGCCGGCAGGCCCTCAGGTCCCGGGAGCTCGAAAAAAAGGTAGACGAAAGGACCCATGCCCTCTCCGAAAGCAATCGGGTAAAAGAAAAAATGATCGCCATTATCCTGCATGACCTGCGTTCACCCCTTCGCTTCCTGCATATGCTGGCCGATCACATTTATGAGGAACATCGAACAATACCGGAACCTCAGCTCGATGAAATGTTGTTGAAATTTCGCAATGCGACACTCGACCTGTATGCATTTGCACAGGACTTTTTTGTATGGACCAATGCGCAGAGAGAAGGTTTTGTCGTACGGAAGGAAAAGATAATGCTGCGTGAGATTGTCGGAGAAATTGTCTCCCTCTACGAGCCCGGGGCAGACATGCATCGGAACAAGGTGCTTAACCTGATACCCCCGTCCATCTTACTTATCTCCGACACCAACATATTAAAGCTGCTCATCCGGAACCTTACAGACAACGCCAACAAATACACTGTTAATGGGGAGATAAGGATCGAGGCCGCACAGGACGCCGATACGGTTCGCATTATCATTACCGACACCGGCAGAAGCATGGCTAAAGAGATGGTGGACAGCATCCTTAACAATACCTATCAGACATATGATAATAACCAGGGCATGGGGTATAAGATAATTTTGGAGCTGTTGTACAGACTGGGAGGAGAATTGTTCATAGATACACCGGACGCTGCTACTGGCAATCGGATAACGCTGCTGTTCAAAGCCGCCGTACATACACCGGCGCCAATCGTCCCCTTCCGTACCTGAAATCCTTCCCTTCTCTTTGTTAAAAATGACCCGAAATTGTCCAATATCTGCTATATTTATATTATAAGCGTTGATTCCACAGTTAATCCAGCCGCTTAATCACCTATACCTTATACATATATGAAAAAGATCCTGATCGCAGATGACCATAATATTGTAAGGACTGGTCTTATCTTCCTCCTCAAAGAAGAATTCACACAAGTTGAAATAGACGAATGCCGCGATGGGGGCAGCGCCTGGAAAAAGATACAATCCAGCGCCTATGACCTCGCTATCCTGGATATTTCCATGCCGCAGACAGACTCGCTGGCTTTGCTAAGAAATATATTTACCCTCAGGCCCGAACAAAAAGTCCTCATCCTGACCATGAGCAGCGAAGATATCTATGCAAAAAAATACCTGCAGTTGGGTGCCAGGGGATTTATCAACAAGGAAGCACCCCCATCCGAGATTCGTAAGGCCATCGTAAGCATCCTGAATAACAAAAAGTACCTGAGCTCCAGGATGAGGGACAGGTTGACCGAGGAAGTGCTGGAAGGGAGGACAGAGAATCCATTCGAGACCTTATCGTCCAGGGAGGTGGAGATCATGAACCATTTGGTCGGCGGAAAGAACGTTTCAGAGATTGCCGACCTCCTGTGCATTCATATTTCCACCGTCAGCACGCACAAGGCTAAGGTCTTGCAGAAGTTGCATGTTTACAATATCATTGAATTGAGTAAGCTCGTGCAGACCTTCAACAGCCGGTCGATGATCTAGCGCTTCTTCACATCCTCGCCTGGATCAAAAATGCCGTCACTGAAGACAAAGTTTTCAACTATAACACAGCGTAGGAAGAAATGAATAAGGTGTAATTGAAAGGCAGCTCTCCGTGGTAGCGGGGACTTCGCCCAGGTTGAGCTGCAGGAAAGATTCGGCTCTTTTAACCTCCCAAAGGTACAAATGGTTATCCCGCACAGTTTGCTCAAAGATCTCCGGAAGCATAGCTTGCAGGATTCCATTCCAACAGGCTTCTTCCAATTGTTCATCTTTCGAAAGGTTGCTATCCCTGGTGAAGTCTTCTTTTACATGCAGTTCGCAGGATAGAAAGGATGTACCGGTGATCAGGAGAACTTCCATATGTTCATATTGGATTTCCATAAACAGGAGATGTTGAAGTTGCTAAATTTGGTTGCCATTACAAATATGCCTTCACCACAGGGCTATTTCCAAGTTTCGGAAAACAAAATCTCCTAATATTCGCGGTAGACTCTATGGATATTAATGCTAATCCCTTACCGCTAAGTAGTTACCTGTATACCTGGCTATTTTTTTATTTCATACCACAGCTCCACCATCCCGTTTTTATAGGCCGTCACATCCTTCAGGTGCAATGCCTGCTCCAGTGCCAGCTGGTCAAAGAACAATGTTCCCTCACCCAGGATAATTGGCAGGACCGACATCCTGATTTCGTCCGCGAGCTTTGCCCGCATAAGGTCCCTGGCAAGCATCGCTCCGCCTACGACCCAAACATTCTTATAGCGTGGCTTTAGGCGTTCATTCACCAGTTTGTTCAGGTCGCCCGAATAAAGCTCGATATTCCCCCTCTCTATTGGCAGGTCGCGATGAGTTACTACAATGGTCGGTGTGTCCCCATAAGCCCATCCATAAGATCGTGAAAGTTCCAGGGCATGTTCATATGTCCGGGCTCCCATTACATAGCAATCGATTGTTTTAAGGAACTCCCACGCGTCTTGTCCAACAACACCCTTCTCATAGGGAGAGGTCGTCTCAAACCAGGAGACGCTATTGTCTTTTTTGGCAATAATTCCATCGAGACTTGAAACCATATGTATGGTTAGTGTCATTCCCTCAAATTACATCAAAATCCGGTTTGCTGCCAATTTTCACAACGAAGATCGATCGGCAGGGGCGAAAGCTGCCCAATCCGCCAGATTGGTCGCCAACCCTCATCGAAGGGGGAATAATAATTGCAAAAAGATTGTCAGGATCATCTGCGAACTGAACTTTCCCCTAACCGTGATCCAAATCTATCTGTTTACCATATGTATGGAAAGAAATTTATTGCTGCGTTTTATTTAATTGGACTGGGCGCCCTCCTATTTGCTGCGCTGTCATCCTTCACCTCCGATGGGGAAATTGCTCCACATGCTTTTTCGTTGGCAGCCCCAAAATTACATATTTCTCCAACAACGCTCCCAAATGGGAAGTATGGGTCAGCCTATAACACGCAGAACCTGAAAGTCACCGGTGGTAAAGGAAAATATTCTTTCTCCGTTTCGAAAGGCAGCCCTCCTCCCGGCATATCCTTGTCCGACAATGGAACGCTTTCCGGTACCCCCACCGTTGTGGGAGCATATTCATTCACCGTTACTGCCGCAAACAAGTCGGGGGACTCCACCTCACAGGACTATACCCTGGTCATCGACCCGGCGCCTTTGACGATCACAGCCAATAACGCCACCATCGCTTATGGAAACACGATCCCGGCACTGGCAGTGTCTTACAGCGGTTTTGTCAACGGGGACAATGCCTCCCGCCTGAGTACCCCGCCCACCATAACAACAACAGCCACCTCCTCCTCGGCGGTAGGTGCATATCCAATTACGGTATCCGGCGCTGTGGATCCGAATTACAAGATTGCCTATAACCCGGGGACACTCACTATAAATCCGGCTATATTGACCGTAACCGCGAATGCTCAGACAAAGGAATACGGTGCACCGGATCCGGCTCTCACTTACTCATCCAGTGGTTTTGTAAATGGCAATGGTACGGAAATATTTACCGGCCGGTTGAGCCGCGCTCCCGGCGAGGCAGTAGGCAAATATGCCATAACAAAGGGCAGCTTAAACGCCGGCCGCAATTACACGATCAGCTACACAGGGAATTATTTGACCATCTCAGCCTCTTCAAAGCCCGTTCAACAACATATAACATGGACGCAAAACCTGCTGGTGGGGTGCAATGCCAGTACGAAATTGCAGCTGACCGCCACCGCCAGCAGCGGCCTTCCTGTGACCTATTCGGTGTCGGATACGAGTATAGCCACCGTCTCAGGGAATGTATTGACATTGCTGCGTCCGGGCAGCACAGCTATTACCGCCAATCAGCCCGGGGACGCCAATCATACCGCCGCCCAGCCTGTTACAGATACGCTGCTTTACCAGTCAGCTTCCCTTATAAGGCAACATTGGGCCGATGTGATCATTTTTGACAACAGCAGCGGCGGCTTTGTACAATGGCAATGGTATAAGAATGGCCAGGTGGTCCCCGGCGCCACCGGGCCGTATTACAGCGAAACGCCCACACTGAAAGGTCAATACTATGTAATAGCAACAAATGCGTCCGGCCAGAAGATCCAAACCTGCGCACTTACAATCACCGGCGACACTGTGGTATCCACAGGGATAAAAGTTCAGCCAAACCCTGTTAGCGCCGGCGGGGTTGTCATTGTAACCAACAACTATACTGCCTCCGAATTACAGGGAGCAGTTTTGCAGGTGATAGATCTGAGTGGTAAGGTGCGGCAGCAGATAACATCTGTTCAGTCATCGACACAGGTAACGATGCCTTCTGAACACGGCATCTATATCATCAGACTATTGCTGACCAACGGACAAATGGTGAGCACGAACGTGCTGGTCCCGAATTGATGTACTAACTGATACCACTGCTCTGCCAGAAAGGAATTCCGTCACAGGACCATCGATACTTTCCCCATCAAATGATCTTCCGGCACAAAACCCCAGTACCGCGAGTCCTGGGACCCATGGAGATTGTCGCCATTGACCCAATAGTAATTCAGTTTGAAGGTATAGCTGGTTTCTTCGCGGTCATTGATATAGATCTTGCCGCCCCGCATGTCCAGTTTGTTGCCCTCGTAAGTGCGGATGATACGTTCATAGATCGGATAGTTGAGTGACGTCAGCTGTATGGACGCCCCTTTCTTTGGGATCCAGAGCGGCCCGTAATTATCTCTCGTCCAGTGATGTAATTCATCATACGGGAAAACTTCCTGGGAAGAGTCTATTTCCGGGCTGATTGTTCGGGCGAAACCATCCTTTAGCATCTTTTCCCGGGCTTTCCAGGTTAAGAGCATCTCGTATTCAGCCGGACTGCCGAGCGGGCGAATTTCTTCACCGTCTGTCATATTCAGGCCATACTGCGTCTTTATAGCTGCTTCATCGAGGGGCTGTCCGTTGGTGATGACATGAAAATAGGTCTCCGACTCCGGTGGCCAGGCTTGCATGCGTCCGTTGATATAGAGTATCTCATTGCGCATCTCGAGTGTATCGCCCGCAGTGGCGGTGCAGCGCTTGAGATAGGTCTCCCGCTTATACACCGGACGAATGCTCAACGGATAGTCGTTCGCGTTCGATAGCAGAATTTGTCTGCCGGAATCGGCGTTTCCACGCCCCAATTCCCGGATCACGTCATAATAGGGCCGCATGGATTGATATTCCGGCAGGTCGATGACGGTATCTCCCACGGGGAAATGGAACACGAGGATATCTCCCCTCTTGACGGGAAGATAGTTTAGTCTGTTTACCAACACCTTACTCCCATGGGGGATGGTCTTCTCCATGGCCGCTGTGGGCACGCTGAAGGAGGCGATCACAAATGTCCTGACCAGGAACCAAAGGGCAAAAATAATGACCCCAACGCTGATCCATATCCAAATAGCCGTTGACCGCTTTCGTGAAGATCCATGTTTCATATAAAAATTTATTACGCCCAGTCTAAAAATATAGAAAAAATTGGAAAGCCGTTATGATTCTGCTAAACCAGTTATAATTAGGATTTACCTTATTTGTCCAGCTCCCGGGCACCTCGCAACTCGCTTATTTTCAGTCTTTTTATACCATTAAACGTATTCGTGCTTACTATGGTATATTCATAGCTGTCGCCTAATCCTAAAAAAAGTAATCTTCGGCCGATGGCCGATAGGTCCTTATCCACTGCCTTGAATAGGGCAGCAATAAATTCACCGTCTCTTTGTTCGCCGATAGGTGACCCACTCCGTAACGTAGAGGAATAGCGCCAGGAAATCTCTTGCCCCAATAATTTCTCAATAAATTCCTCAACCCCCCCTTCATTATCTTCCCCCCGCCAATCTATCACCTGGACCAGCCCTCTGGCATCTGCGAATTCGCATATGACTTCAATTGGTTCCTTCTTCTTTTTTCCACGCAGGTACGACTGGTAATATGCAGAAAACTCATCCTGGTAGCCCGAAAAGATCAATTTACCGGCTTCCTGGTATTTCGTTCTATTTTTATTGTTTTCTCTCTTTTCTTTTGCGTCGATGAAATATGCAACAATAATAAAGATGGGAAAAAGCAAAAGAAGCCATTTCCAATACACGGTATTGCCGATATGGACGACTAATACAGAAAATACGATCGCTCCCAGAAGGATCAAAAAAAAGCGCATGGCTATAGGTAAACAACCATTGTTTTTCTTTATCATATATTATAAATAGTAGCAGCTGTAGCCGCAGAGGAGGATTTTACAACAATGATTGTAGTATTGACACCCATGGATCGAAGATACAAAAGCAATCCGTCTTATGGAGGGATTCAGGATTCCACCAATCATGTTCACCGAAGAGAGGCTAATGCCCTTATCACCTACCCTGAGTATATTTCAAAATGCGTTGATCGATTTCAGGCTTTTGGAAATCACCTGGCCCATGAAATGTCGAAGGTATTCCTTGATCGGTGAGTGCTTAGTCCTTATTTTTTTGGCGAAGCTGTTCCTGTTGATTAACACTTTCCTTATGGATGTCATTATATAAGGCGCGGATGAATTCTTCGGAGAGGTGCAGTTGATTACCGGTAAATTTATTTTACCCCTTTTGACGGATCCCAGTTTTTAGCGAGTTTGCGGATGATGAGGATCTGTCCCGTGTGATAGGCGATATGTGTGTTGAGATGATCGATGCCGGATGCCCATTTCTCCAGTTTTGCCTCGTCGCAGGTTTCGATCGCTTTTTCCCAGTCCGCCATGACTTGATTCAGCTGCTGGACGGTAGAGGCCCAGGACGCCTCCGTAAAGGCGGTGAAGGTCTCGTTGTTATTACCGCTGAAGGCGGCGGGTTTATTACCGTTGAAATGATCCAGCTGACTGCGGCTCCAAAAGAGGATATGATACGCCAGTTCGCCAACGGAGTGGACAGAGTCAGCGGGTTTCCACATGGCTTGTTTGGCGGTGAGGCCTTCGACGGCAACGGAAATGGGAACGTACCAGTCTTCCTTGTTCCAGGCATTGCGAAATTGTTCCAGGAGGATAGACCGAAGGGTTACTTCTTTCTTGTCCTGTGTTTGTTGGGCAGTGGCAGTTACGAGGAATAGGCTGCCGCTGATACATAAGAGAATGACGATAGCGATATGTGTAATATTTTTGCGCATGGTGGCAGTTGTTTTATCAAATATAGGGATTCCCGGAAAGGGTAGCCGCCTGTTTTGATAGACGGTAACTAACGGGCTATTTGGTAAATTGACCGGCCGCACATATTATTCATAGGCCTTCATTACTACGCTTGCCGTCAGGTTAGGGTTGTCAAATTTTATTACATCGCCTGCATTCTTCCCGGGTATTAAGAACAGGCGCGCGGAAAGGGCCTTTGCAGTGTATTTGAGAGATAACGCAGCAACATCCGTTAAAATATTTTCTATCACCTGTTTTGCTGTATTGCCGGGCAAAGGCACCACGTCAAGCCCGGTGCCTGACACTGACGAAAATAACAAAAGCTCCTGCACCGTATATCTTCTTTCAACAGCTCTTTGGGCAAGCACTTTGTCTTCAATCACCGGAAGCATTAAACCTGAATAGCCACATCTTTTAATATCAAGACTTTTGAGCACATCGGTGATCAGCGCACAGGCGCTTAAGGTGGCAGGGCTGCCAAACGGTTGTTTGGAATATGTTTCAATGGCCTGCCCTATGCTGGCATTTAGGCCTGGTGCGGGCGATGCGTCAATGCCATCGTATTGCCAGTTTAATGTCCTGGAGATTTCTTCTGCAATGGCCTGTATGGGTAATAAGTTTTTTTCAAGCAGCGCTTTCAATGTTTGCCTTGCAGTAGCAGGCTTTCTGTCTTGCTCAAATGCTTCTGTAATAAGGTTGGCAGATTCAAGCCCTACGCCAAAACTATTAACGCCATCATGAAAGCCGGCCGGGAAAAAAGGAATGTTTGAAGGGCAGTTGGCCGATGCTGTAAAACGAAAGCAGGCTTCTCCCCCTTTTGATCTGGACAACGCTGCAATAATTTCCGCGGATGCTTTTATCGAGTTAAACTGGATACCCAATTCATGAGAGGATATAGGCAGGCTGAAAAAAATATTCGATGTGCTTTGTACCAGTTTTTCTGCCCAATCAGCAATGCCATCCTGGTATTTGTCTGGCGGCAATACCTGTCCGATAGAGAGCGAGATATTATTTAGCTGCGCTATTTTATCCAGCTTTACAAGCAAGGGCAAGGCATCGTTATAGGAATGTTGGCCTAAATATTTATAGAGGTTTTGCGTGCTTATCCGTATTGTTTGCACTTCATAGCCTTTATCGATGTACGCCTGCCTTGCTTTCTTTAAAAAATTAACCGCAGTATTAAATGTTGCGGTATCATCAAGCCTTTGCAATGTTATGCCGGCAGTAATGGCCCTCACCCTGAATGAGTGAGTTGTTTGCTGGCAGTAAGCAGTAATTGTGAGGATAAATAAAAGACAACTGGCAAAAAGTTTTTTAACCATGGCTTTAAAAGGGGCTAAAGGATCAGTGAAAAAAGGGAAAAACTACCATTAAATATAGGGGAAAGCCGGGACATCGGTCTTCTGGGTATTTTCGAGGTATTTTATAAGGCGAAAATCAGATAGAATTACACTTTTTTCAAAACACGCTTATTCCCAGATCGACACGCTGATTGGCCAAACGACACGTCTATGAAGTTTTCTGCACACCTCGCCGGATATAAAAAAGATATAAAAACAACAAAATTCCGATCGGTCTGCTGGTTAAGCTGATGCAAATAGTCGTTTGCTTTTAGGAAATAATAAATTTTTCGTTTAATTTGTATCAATAATAATCCTGCCCGCTTCTATTAACCATTTAACCAAACTCTTAAACAGTCTGCTCCATGATAACTCCTCATCGACAGCCGGGCGATGCCTTGCTATCCTATCCTTCTTCGCTGTATCTACCTTCCCGATTGCCATGAACCGTTATACCACCCAACTTTGGGCAACAGTATATTCCTGGCTAAGAGCCACCGGTAATAGCATCGATCGGGATTATTGCAGGACGGAATTGACAACTCATCCGGGTTATCCCTCTCTTTTATCGTTAGTTGACTTCCTGGACATCGGAGGGGTCGCCTATAAAGTCTTACGTATTGATACGTCATACGTCAACGAATGCAGTTATCCGTTGCTGGCCCATATAAACGATCACAATGGGGAGCGAATGCATATGATCTCGGATGTCAAGGAATGGGTAGCGCAAAGCGAATTGGCAGCGCATTGGACAGGGATTGTTGTGTGCATTGAAAGGAGCTCAAACTGGGAAAATGATCTGCATACGCTGTACCGGCAGGAAAACAGGAACGGCAAGCTTGTTGCGCTGACCTTTTCTATCACCGCCATCGTTCTGCTCGCTTTGTCGATAATACACTATTTTAATACGACGATCAATGCATTTGGCATCCTCTCATTCGTCGGCTTGATCATCAGCGCAGCTCTCCAGGTTACTGAGATGGGGTTTCAAGACCAATTCCAGTTGTGCGCAGTTTTCGGCGCAGGAGACTGTGGACAGGTTTTGAAAAACAGCTATGCCGAAAGATTTTGGGGCTTCACACCCGCTGATCTTTCCTTTCTTTATTTTGCAACACAATTTCTAATATATGTACTTGGGTGCTGGCGTCCATGGCTGCTGCAAGGCAATTTCTTACTTTCTTTTCTGGGTGTCCCCGTGGCCGTTTGGAGTATTTATACGCAAGGAGTAAAAATAAAGCAATGGTGTGCATTATGCCTTGGAATTGTATCCATCTTGTTACTACAGGTATCGATTTCCTTGATTTTCCATTTCCAATTTCAGCGTGTCTTACCCGAGCTCATCTTTATAGCGTTGTTCGTTCTGCTGGCCGCGATACTGTTCCCTGTCAAACAGTTGATAAAAACAAACAAAAACAACAAGATAAAGCTGGCCGAACTGAGAAAGTGGAAGATAGACGCAGACCTTTTCATCACACAATGGGAGAAGGAGCAGGTAGTGGATACCACAGTATGGGAGAATGATATAATTATAGGAGACGCCGCCAATCCATTGCTGATTACAATGGCCAGCAATCCCTACTGTAGCCCTTGCGCAAAAGCACATCGACAAATAGACCACCTCTTTCAACGGTTTGAAAGTAGCGTAAGGGTGCAGCTGCGACTATTTTGCGATCCCGGCAACAGGCAGGACATGCATACCATCGTTGTAAAAGATATCCTGGAAAAGACGGCTGCCATGCACAACAGGGCAGATGTACGGCAAATGCTGAACGATTGGTTTGAATGTATGGATTATACGAAATGGACCAACAAATGGCCACTTCCCACGCATCGCCATAATGATCTTGATCTGGAAAAGGGGCTTATACAGCATAGCCAATGGCTGGCACAGGAAAATATAGGTAGCACGCCGGCTATTTTTATAAATGGAAAAAAACTACCCAAAAGGTATTCAGTGGATGACCTCCCT
>Ga0068860_100005358_pt1 | contig 13015 bp, 9 predicted proteins | sample KBSSwiS32_FD_66597 | JGI IMG/M metagenome (GOLD analysis project Ga0068860, IMG submission 66597) | Switchgrass rhizosphere microbial communities from Kellogg Biological Station, Michigan, USA - KBS Switchgrass S3-2 | ecosystem: Host-associated > Plants > Roots > Rhizosphere > Soil ... | reverse complement strand
AAAACGATACTCAAAAAGCAATCACACAGCTCATTTTATACAGTCAGGTTGTGAATAAACAGGCCTCAAAAACTGAAAATAAAAAAAGCTGCCTCATTTACTTTTGAGACAGCCTCTTTTCATAATATTAATACATCCATACATTTATAAGGACTATATTATTTTACCTGTGATGGCAATTTAATTTATGAGGCAAAGCAGGCGGTGGAGGTGGTGGCTGCACCGGGGGGGTGGGTGGATCTGGTATTGTTAGAAGATCTGGCGGTGGAGGTGGTGGTTCAAGCGGTGGATCGGGCGGATTCTGCATTGCCAGGGGGAGTGGCGGTGGAGGTGGCGGCTTAACGGGCAGATTGGGTGTACTTTGCATTGCCAGAGGAGGAGGTGGGGGTGGAACCCTTTTTTTTGTCTGTGCAAATGTGGCCGCTGACAATAATAAACAACCAATAAGTAAATGAATGCTGATACTTTTCATAATAATAGTTTTTTATTATGATTCTCCAAATCCGGTATTCCATAATCTAAATAAAAAAACCCCGGTTACGGGGCTTTTTCCAGTTGGTTTGGGTAATTTTTGTAAAAAGAATCTGAAAAATTGCTTTTCAAGTCTTTGGGATGTCTGCCTCATCCTTTTCTCAGGTGTTCTTATTTTAAAATTTCAAGCAATCGTCGAGGTAAGTTTTGTGTTATTAATATGACAAGCGTTTATATGAAAACGCTGCGTAAAATAAAATCAAAAACTTAGAATTATTTTTCAAAACCTAAATTGCACTTTTTTACTCAGTATGTTATCCATTGTCAAAAAGGAATTGCACCAGTTTTTCAACAGCCTCGCCGGTTATATTACAATAATTTTATTCCTGTTGTTAAATGGATTGTACCTGTTTGTTTTAAAAGACAGCAATATTTTTGATTTCGGCTACGCTACACTTGATAAATTTTTTGAACTTTCTCCGTGGATATTTATTTTCCTGATCCCAGCTTTAGCTATGCGCAGCTTTTCAGATGAATATAAAACCGGCACATTTGAAATTTTGCAAACACGGCCTGTCACCAGGTGGCAGATTGTATTGGGCAAGTATTTCGCAGTAGTTTCTGTTATTATGATAGCATTGTTCCCAACAGTCCTGTATGTTTATACAATTCATTCATTGTCAGCCGCAGGAGGTATCGATAGCGGAGGTATTACCGGTTCTTACATTGGACTGGTTTTCCTGGCTGCAGTTTTTGCTTCGGTTAGCATGTGGTGTTCAAGTCTTACATCGAATGCAGTCATTGCTTTCCTGGTGGCCGCTTTTACCTGTATCATTGTATATTTTGGATTTAATGCTATAAGTAAGCTACCTGGTTTTTCCGGCAGTGCAGATTACTATATTGAAATGCTTGGAATCGATTTTCACTATCGCAGCATCAGCCGGGGTGTTGTAGACACACGCGACCTCATTTATTTTTTAAGCATCATTTTTCTTTTCCTTTTTGCAACACAAAAAAACCTAACAAAAAATAGCTCCCAGCGCCAATGAAATCTTTTTTAGCCAAAAATAGAAGGGGTTGGTGGATTGTTGTAATTGCAGCAGTATTGGCCATTAACTTATTTGCCTCATTGGTTCATAAGCGTATAGATCTTACGAATGAAAAAAGATTTACTATTTCTTCTCCTGTAAAGAAAATATTGGGCAGCCTGGATGAAGAAGTAGAGGTTGAGGTTTTTTTAAAAGGGGAGATGCCATCCGGTTTCAAAAAGCTTTCTGCTTCCGCAGCAGAGCTGCTGCAGGAGTTTAAAGAATATGCAAATGGAAAAATCCGGTTTAAAGTGCTTTCAGCTGATGATCAGATGCCTGGGGCATCAGTAACCTATGCTGACACACTTTCTTCGTTAGGAATTATACCAATTAATTTAAAAGTTCAGTTGAAAGCCGGTGAACAATCTCAATACGTTTACCCGGCAGCGTTAGTTCGCTATAAGGACAGGATGTTGCCTGTCAATTTGTATTCCGGAACGAAAACACTTATTACTCCTCCCGAACTGAACAACGCCGAAGCATTGCTGGAGTATAAGTTCGCGGATGCTATATATAAGGTGACCCAAAATCATAAGCCCCTGGTTGCATATTCTGTCGGTAATGGAGAACCTACAGGTATAAATACATATGACCTTGTTGGAAATGTTTTGAAAAAAAATTACAGCTTGTTTATGCTGAATATCTCCACACAGCCCGTAATACCAGATACTTTCCGGTTGCTGATGATTGTAAAGCCAACGATCCCTTTTAGTGAGTCAGAAAAATTAAAAATTGATCAGTATGTAATGAGAGGCGGAAAAGTGATATGGTTTATTGACAGACTGGAAGCTGAAATGGACAGCCTCCAGGTTAAAAACCAGGTGGTCGCTTTCGACCGCAATCTAAATCTTGAAGACCTGCTATTCAGATATGGAGTAAGAATTAACCCTGATCTTTTAATGGATTTGCAATGCGACTTCCTGCCTTTCAGCGTTAATGGAAAAGATCAATTCGAATTTTTGCACTGGAATTATTTTCCATTATTTGAATCAAAACAAAATAGTGTCATCAATAGAAACGTAGGGCTCGTGGCGGGCAGATTTGTAAACTCTATTGATACCGTGGGCACTCCGGGAATTAATAAAACCATTCTGTTGAATTCTTCTGCAAATGCGAGGACTATTGAAACGCCCGCGTTGATAAGCGCTGAAGAAAACCGTAACGCCCCGCAGGATGATGCATACAGAAAGAAGGATATCCCTGCGGGTGTGATGCTTGTGGGAAAATTTACGTCTCTTTATAAAAACCGGGTGAGCCAGGCTGTTATGGATACTCTTAATCAATACAATACACCGTTTTTAACTCAATGCATTCGCGATAATAAGATGATTGTTATCGCTGATGGGGATATCGTTTTAAATGGAGTTTCACAGGAAAAGCCACTACCTATGGGGGTAAATTCCTACACTGTTGGAACACAGTATGAATACCAGTTTGCGAATAAAGAGTTTGTTGAAAACAGCCTTGAGTATCTTGTAAATAACGTGGGCCTTAGTGAGGCACGGGCCAAAGATTATACACTTCGCCTCCTTGACCCTAAGAAAACTGTTGCACAAAGAACTGCCTGGCAAATAATAAACCTGCCATTGCCGTTACTGCTCATCATTATTGGTGGAATAATTTACCAATGGTGGAGAAGAAAAAAATATAGTATCTAATTTTACTTTCTTCCAGAACATATCTTTGCCGGAATACTTTATAAATGAATTCAACAGAATGGACTTACGTTGTATTTGGGATTGTAATTGCAATTGCATTGGTTTTTGATCTTGGCCTGTTGAGCAAACAGTCCCGAACAGTGTCGATCAGGCAGGCATTCTTTCAAACTGTTTTTTGGGTAGGTCTTGGTTTGGGATTTTTTTTATTTGTGTGGTATGAAGACGGTGAAACAAAAGCGCTGGAATACATCAGTGCTTATCTCATGGAATGGGCATTGAGTGTTGATAATATTTTTGTATTTATTCTTATATTCTCCTATTTCGGAATTGATGATAAACATTCCAATCGCGTACTGTTGCTTGGAATACTGATTGCGATCATTTTAAGGGTCATTTTTATTACTGTTGGAATAGCGATGGTGCAAAGGTTTTCCTGGCTGCTATATATATTTGGCGGATTTCTTGTCTATACGGGTATTAGAATGTTTTTGATCAACAGCGAGAAAGAATTTGATCCTGAAAAAAATGTGGTGTATAAATTCCTGAAAAAAATTGTTCCGCTTACAAGAGAGAACAGCAGAGGTAAATTCACAAAAATAATTAATGGTAAAAGGCATTTTACAATGCTTTTTGTGGTCATGATATTGCTCGCTACGACAGATATTGTTTTTGCCCTGGATTCCATACCGGCAGTGTTTGCAATTACCCAGACGAAGTTGGTAATATATACGTCGAATATTTTTGCAGTGCTGGGGTTACGTTCCTTATTTTTTTTACTCAAAGGCGCCGTTGATAAGTTCAGGTATCTTAAGGAAGGGATTGCGATTGTGTTAGTATTTGTTGGTGTAAAAATGCTGATTGATTACCTTGATATTCATTTGCCGATATGGATATCTTTACTCGTAATTGTTGTATGTATTTCCAGTTCTATTCTAATTTCTATGTATACGACTCAGAAAAACAAGAAATGAGAAATAAATAATGAGAAATAAGAAAGCTATGGGCAATCAAAAATTTGATTCTGAGAATAGATCGGTAAAGTTTGCATACATGCCTCCTGGTGTTTGGATTCTTTATTGCTGCAACTTTCTAATTCCTAATTCCTTATTTCTTATTTTTTATTTCTGTTAGACGTGAATGTAAACATCCACTATACCATTGATCAAATTGTAAAACTAACCGGAGGTAACCTGGTAAATTATAATGCCGACCTGCCCGCCCCGGTTTATCTTTCGTTGGATAGCAGGAAAATTATTTTACCCGCAGACACTATTTTTTTTGCCATAAAAACGTCCCATCTTGATGGTAATGCATTTATTGAGGCATTGTATGAAAAGGGAGTGAAAAATTTTGTTACAGAGGATAAGAATATTAATATCCAAAATATTCCGCTTGCCAACACGATTGTAGTAAATAATTCCATTTACGCCCTGCAAATGCTGGCATCGCAGCATCGCAGCCAATTTAATAAACTCTCAAATGGAGAAGAACTTCCGGTTATTGGAATTACGGGCAGCAATGGCAAAACGATCGTGAAAGAATGGCTGAACCAATTACTTATGACGGATTATGCAATTGTAAGAAGCCCCAAAAGTTACAACTCTCAAATCGGTGTTCCTTTAAGTGTGTTGAATATTAATTCATCACATACCCTGGCAATTTTTGAAGCAGGGATTTCCCGTACCGGCGAAATGAAGCGACTGGAAAGGGTTATTAGACCTGCTATTGGTGTGTTTACCAATATCGGGCAGGCCCACGACGAAGGATTCGACAACCGCACTCAAAAGATTAATGAAAAACTGAAGCTATTTGTGCATGCAAAACATCTCATTTTCTGTGGTGATGACATTGAGATAAAAAATGCTATAGGTGGGTTTTGCAATAAATTAAAAAGTAAGAACAGGAACCCGCAATTATTTTCATGGGGAAAAAAAAGAGACAATACACTCCGGATCTTTTCAATAGAAAAAAGTAATCTCCAAACAAAAATTACAGCTGTTTATAAAAAAGCGAACATTTCCATAACTATACCATTTACTGATGATGCTTCCCTTGAGAACGCACTCAATTGCTGGTGTGTACTTTTAGTATTAAAAAAAACCTCTGAAGATTCCAGGAGAAGATTTGGACTTCTTTACCCGATTGCCATGCGGCTGGAACTCAAACAGGGGGTGAACCATTGTACGATTATTAACGATAGCTACAGCAACGATTTACATTCTTTAGCCATAGCGCTGGATTTTTTGGAGCAGCAGAAGCAACATAAAAAGCATACTGTTATTTTATCAGATATTTTACAATCGGGCCAAAAACCAAATGAATTATATAAAGAAGTTGCCCATCTGCTGAGGCATAAAAAAATTGACACACTTATAGGAATTGGCCCGGATATTTTCTTACAACAAGGCGCATTTCAATCTTTAAATAATAAGCAATTTTTTTTAACCGTTGGCGGGTTTTTAAAAAATATCCCCCTTTTTCATTTTCATGATGAAACCATCCTGATAAAAGGGGCACGTAGTTTTGGTTTTGAACAAATAAGCCAGGAACTGGAGCAGAAGGTTCACCGGACAATACTATCCATAAACCTCAATGCTATTGTTCATAACTTAAAACAATATAAACAACTTCTTGAACCTGCAACAAAAATTATGGCTATGGTTAAAGCTTTCAGCTATGGGAGCGGCAGTTATCAAATTGCATCAGTATTGGAATTTCATAAAGCAGATTACCTCGCTGTTGCCTATGCTGATGAAGGCGTTGAATTGCGCAAAGCAGGAATTACCCTGCCCATAATGGTTATGAATGCTGAAACTAGCACATTTGAATCTCTCGTAAACAATAACCTCGAACCGGAATTATTTTCTTTCAGTATTTTAAATGAGTTTGAGAATTTCCTGAAGTCTTCAGGAATAAATTATTACCCCGTCCATATAAAAATTGACACTGGTATGCACAGGCTTGGCTTTACAAATGATGATATGAATGCCCTGGCCCGATTGCTCGAAACCAATACATGGCTGAAGGTTGTATCGGTATTTACACATCTTGTAGCAGGTGAAAATAAAAAGGAAAATGATTTCACACTCAGGCAATGGGAAATTTTCAAAGATTGTTGTAAAGTAATTGAACATCGCCTGGGATATAAATTTATTAAGCATATTGCAAATACCGCTGGCATCAGCCGCCATCCGGATTTGCAAATGGATATGGTTCGGCTGGGCATCGGCCTTTACGGTATCGATAGTAGTAAAATAATGCAGTCCCGATTAAGAAATGTTACCACGCTTACAACCACCGTTTCACAAATTAAAAAAGTAAAAGCGGGTGAGACTGTTGGCTATAGCAGGAACGCCCTGTTAAAAAGGGACAGTATAATAGCGACTGTGCGCATTGGATATGCAGACGGTTACCCTGCTAACCTTGGAAATGGAAAAGGTAAAATGCTTCTGCATAATAAACTGGTACCCGTGGTGGGCAAAGTATGCATGGATATGACTATGCTTGATATTACAGACCTTGATCTAATTAAGGAAGGAGACGAGGTGCTTGTATTTGGGGAGGCTTTGCCGTTATACACGGTTGCACAATGGGCAGAAACAATACCATACGAGTTGATGACGGGTATTTCACAACGGGTTAAAAGAGTTTATTTTGAAGAATAAATTTTGAAATATTATTGATAATTTTTCGTTTAAATAACTTGTATCCAAAAATTTATGTATGAAGTATCCTATCTCTTTGCTAATAATTAACGTATTTGAATAGAAGCCTATCTCAATTTTGCTATCTTTACGCATCAAATTTATTACGTGAAAGGAAGAACTATATTTATAATTATATGCCTGGTTGTCATAGCTGACCAGGCCTTGAAGATTTATGTAAAAACACATTTCCACACAGGTGAATCCCATGCCATAATCGGCAACTGGTTCCGGTTGTATTTTATTGAAAATGAAGGTATGGCTTATGGGTGGAAGTTTGGCGGCGACTGGGGTAAAATGGTTCTGACCTTATTCCGCCTTGCCGCTGTTATTTTTGGAGTTTTTTATATTAAGAAAATTATTGAAAAGAAGTACCACCCGGGATTTATTATTTGTGCTGCCCTTATATTTTCCGGAGCGCTCGGAAATTTAATTGATAGCATGTTTTATGGGCTCATTTTTGAAGATAGCAGCCAGTTTTCTTATAACGTAGCAAAGATTTTCCCTGCGCATGGCTATGCAGGTTTTTTGCATGGGAAAGTAGTTGATATGCTGTATTTTCCGATCATCAGGAATGCACATTTTCCTTTATGGATACCTATTTGGGGGGGAGAGGATTTTGAGTTTTTCAGGCCAATCTTTAACCTCGCTGATGCCTCAATATCTACAGGTATTATCACAATACTTTTGTTTCAAAAGCGTTTTTTCAAAATGAATGCAAAAAATATTCATGCTAAAAGCATTGAAACCGGAGCATTGGTTAACGATGAGATGCAGGTATCGTAGTATTCCCCAGGCCTATATATTTTTTTTAAATTCGTACCCATGAAACCTCTTAAAAGTACATTTTATCTCTTTTTAGTTGTAATATTCTTTAATGCGTGCCGGAAGGAGTACAGCCTTGAAAACGGGGGTGCTCAAACATCTTCCGGTACCTGGGAATTTAAAGATAGCCTTAAGCAGTTCCAGGGCAACATGGATACTGCTTATATAGAAGCTCCTTCAGGCATAAACAAGGTATTGCACCTTATTGGAACTTCGCTTGATGGCTCTCAAACATTCAGCATGAATTTGTATGCTGATACCTTTAAGACCGGTACTTACAAAGCTTCGTTATTTCAATCCTCTTTTGACTATACAATTCCAGCTAAAACCCTTTACCAGGCCGATCAGCTAATTGGTGAATTTATAGTCAATGTAACTTCTTTCGGAAATAGCGCTATCAGTGGAACTTTTTCCGGTACGGCAATGGATTCTGCCGGGAATATCAAAAATTTGAGCGAGGGTAAATTTACTTCGACCATTGGAACAGGGTCAACTACCGGCTCATCCGGGGTGTTGGGAGATAGTTCGGGGTTTTGTGCGCCGGTTACATTGGCCGGGACATTTGTACAGGGTGTTGCATTAACTTCTGCTAATACGGTGCAGGTTGAGGTAACCGTGGCAGTAGCGGGTGCTTATTCAATAACCTCTAATACCGTTAATGGAGTTACTTTTTCAAAAGCCGGTACATTTACTTCAACGGGTGTGCAAACTGTACAATTAACCGGGAGTGGTACACCCACAAATTCAGGGGATCAAAACTTTACTATGAGTTATGGAAACAGCCAGTGTGGTTTTAAAATAAATTTTGGCAATCCCGCTTCAGGTATATTAGGTGCCGGTGGTGGCAATTGTACTCCGATTACAATTGCTGGTGTGTACCGGCAGGCTGTTGCTTTAGGTTCATCAAATACGGTACAGATAGAGGTAAATGTTACAACACCCGGAGATTATACTATTACGACCGATGCGGTAAATGGGGTAAGCTTTTCCAAATCAGGAACATTTACTGTGGCAGGTGTTCAATCTATTTTTCTTACAGGAATTGGTACACCGGTAAATCCCGGTATACAGGCTTTTGCAATAACCTTCGGTGCAAGTACCTGTAATTTTAATGTTACTTTTGAGGCGGGTGTTATGCCTTCAGGTGATTATTTTCCCCTGACCGGAAATTCAAACTGGACTTACGGTCTTGTGGGCGGAACTTCAGCGGACGATATTAAAACAACAGTGATTGGTTATTCACCTTCAATTGGTGGAAATACCTACAATACTATCGAAGCCAATACCGTTCCGCCTTCTGCACCCCTGGATTCAGAGTATTATCGTAAACCGGGCGGCGATTATTATCAATATGTTAATTACACAAATGTTGTTCCTTTTGACGGATCTGTAGAAGGTGAATTTATATTTTTAAAAGATAACGTAGCCGTAGGTACTACCTGGGTATCACCAACTATAAGTGGAACTATAGGTCCATTGCCCGTGAGTGCTTTTATTAAAATGACAATTTTAGAAAAAGGAGTCGCTGTAACTATTGGTTCCTTTAATTTTCAGGATGTGATAAAAGTTCAATATGAGTACTTCATAACAGGAGATCCTAACCCAGTAGAAACTGATGAGCGTTGGTTTGCTAAAAATGTAGGCGAAATACATGATAGTTTTAGTGATGGTACCACAACAAATAGTTTTGATATAATAGACTACCAGGTTTTTTAAGAAAAATTTTAAGCAAGGCTGGTAAACCCGGTTCGTATTTTTGAATTGAACAGTATACGAAGCCTTACTTTCTTTTGCGCTTAAAAAAATCTTTTAAGAGAACCAGGCATTCTTCCGCGCAAACATTGCTTACAATTTCAGTTTTAGGATGTAACCTTTCGCCCACTCCTAAGCCCACAAGAGCCCCATGTTTGGGATCCGGTGCCCCATAAACCAGCCTTCCAATTTTGCTCCAATACAAAGCGCCACAACACATCACACATGGTTCAATGGTAACATATATAGTTGCTCCCGGGAGATATTTTGAACCCAAATAATTAAATGCCGAGGTAAGTGCAATCATCTCAGCATGTGCCGTGGAGTCATTCAAAGTTTCCACCTGGTTATAACCACGGGCAATTATAACATCCTGTAACACTATTACAGCGCCAATAGGAACTTCATCAGCATCACGGGCCTTTTGAGCCTCCCGTAAAGCCTGTTTCATGTAATGTTTATCATCCATTCTTTTAGATAGATAGTATTAATTATTCTTTTTAAACAGATGCGATTATCTTAGGGAAACAAATGTAGCAGTTATGACTGATTTAAATTCCACGCTTAAAGACCTGCGCAGCTTTTACAATAGCGGTGCAACGCTGTCTTATGAATTTAGAAAGAAACAATTAGAAACTTTTGAAAAGATAATCGTAAAATATGATGATGAAATTAATATGGCTTTGTATGCCGATCTTAAAAAAAGCAAAGAAGAAACCTGGGCAACTGAAACAGGTCTTTTAATGGGTGAAATAAAAACTGCGCTTAAAAATTTACACAAATGGATGATGCCAAAGAAGGTGCCTACCGGGTTGGTGACTTTCCCTTCGACTGCTACGATATACAGGGATCCTTTGGGGGTTGTTTTAATTATTGCTCCATGGAATTATCCTTTGCAATTGTTATTGATTCCTTTAGTGGGTGCTATTGCAGGCGGCAATTGCGTGGTCTTGAAGCCTGCAGAGCATGCTCCCGCCACTGAAGGAACTGTTATAAAAATGATCGAAGAAATCTTTTCCAAAGATTATATAAAAGTAATTACCGGTGCGGGTGCAGAGGTCATACCGGCGATGATGAACCATTTTCGTTTTGACCATGTATTTTATACAGGAAGTACCTCAGTAGGGAGGGAAATTTATAAACTTGCTGCAAAAGATCTGGTTCCTGTAACCCTGGAACTTGGCGGCAAAAGCCCCTGTATTGTATATGAGGATGCAGATTTAAAAGTGGCCGCAAAGAGGATTGTTCTCGGGAAATTTTTAAACGCCGGGCAAACATGTATTGCGCCTGATTATATTTTGGTACATGAATCGGTGCGGGATAAATTGCTGGAGGAACTGAAAGGCTGCATACAAAAATTTTATAGTGATGATCCTTATTCCAGTTATAGCTATGGAAAAATAATTAACGGAAGCCGATTTAAAAAACTGGTTAGCTACCTGACCAAAGAAAATATTTTTTGTGGCGGAAAAAACGACGAAGCTTTATTATACATTGAACCAACAATACTGATAAACATATCGTTGGATGACGATGTTATGAAAGAAGAAATTTTTGGGCCAATACTTCCGGTAGTATCATTTACTGCAACTGACGATGCTATGCGAATAGTACAGCTAAATGAAAATCCCCTTGCATTTTACCTGTTTACAGAGGACAAAAAAACGGAAGATAACTGGATGAAAAAAATTGCTTTTGGTGGTGGCTGTATCAATAATACTGTATGGCATTTTGCAAATGAACATTTACCTTTTGGGGGAGTCGGTAAGAGTGGTTTGGGCGCTTATCACGGTGAAAGCACCTTCCACATTTTTACCCATTCCAAACCCGTTTTAAAAACCGCTACCTGGCTGGATCCATCGCTGAAATATCCACCTTTTAAAGGAAAAATAAAATGGTTTAGGCGGTTGATTGGGTAGTAGAGATAAACGATAGGTTTGAAATTTTTTAAATGTCTGGACTTTCCGGTACACAATGTATCCTACAACTGACCGATAAAACAAGCCTTCTCTTTTTAGTATTCTGTTACCTGGAAATCACATTTTGATAAATTCAACCCTTCCGTTGTTGGCCCTTCCTTCTGCTTTTTTGTTGGAATCAACCGGTTGCGTTAGCCCATGCCATCTTCCTGCATACGATCAGGGCTTATCTTAATATTTTTGAGGACTTGTGCCGCTGAAAAAATGAGCGGAAGCAATACGATGGCGGAAAATATTTTTTTCATAACTGCATGGTTTACGACACAATGTGCAAAGTTTCGACACATCCACCACTAGGATGAGGTCGAAAAGGGCAGACACTCGATTTCGCAAAGCCAATCAATAAGCTTGCCCGGTTAAAGGCACGCGGTCTTTGTGATACTTATTTATACTTTCAGGAGCAATTATTTCGAAACCTGATTTGACCTTTCAATACCGCCATCCATCCAAATAGCCTCATAATATCCGGCTGTGGTTTTTGAACCGGGAAATTTTAGTCGGTACTCCCTGCCTTCTATGGCAAAAGTATTGTCGGTTAGGTAAGTCATTTTATACTTTCCATTTTTATTCATAAAATACAGATTGCCATTTTCAGGATGTATTTTACTTCCCCCCTCGTATGACCCGGTAATTGAGTTGACAAACCCAGTTTTAGTGGTTTGAGGATTTAATTGCGATTGATACAAGGGGATCATCCATTGATATACCTGCTTTAGCTCTTTGGAAGATATTTTGTTTTCAAGAAGGGTACAGCTTTCAAGAATGGCCCTGGGTAAAGCCAATGTTGATTCAATTTTTATGTCGGGTGTAACTCCTGTACCTTCCCAGCTTGTCCCGGTTTTTATATTTACATTTGTTGCGGTAGGAATCATTATATACAAAATATCATTGATAATAAACCTTTTTCCGGGATTTCCTTCGCCATGTGTTTGTTCGCCGATAACAGTAGCCCTTTTGAATTGCTGCAACCCGTATGCTAAAGACTCTGCAGCAGAGGAAGTGTTTTTGCTCACAATAATGTAAAGGGGAACACTATCCGGGATTTTTTTTATAACCGGGTCTTTTGTTGTCCAAAGCTCAACAACTTCATTATTTGTCCTTCGTTTAAAGAATCCTAGTTTTGTTGAATCGGGCAGAAAATAATTCATCAAAAAATGCACGGTTTCCGCACTTCCGCCCCCATTTTGAGTGAGGTCAAGGATAATGGCGGATGAATTGGAAATAAAAGTCATTGCACTTATAATAGCTTCTTTTGCATACAGCAATTCCTCAAACTTATTGAATTTAAAATATCCAATATTACCATCCAATCTTTCTATTTTTTTCAAAAAGAAATTTTCATACTTTATCATATTTTCAAATGCAGCAGGCGTATTACTTGTATTCCCCGGGGCGATATTTTCAGCGACTTTAATTTTTTTTACATATTCAGGCCCATAAAAAATATTAAGATGGTGGTCATTTCCGGAAGATTCAAAATCTTTATTCAGCACCTCTAAAAAATCGAATAGCCTGGTTTGGGCTTTATAACTATTTTC
>Ga0068860_100005355_pt1 | contig 13020 bp, 9 predicted proteins | sample KBSSwiS32_FD_66597 | JGI IMG/M metagenome (GOLD analysis project Ga0068860, IMG submission 66597) | Switchgrass rhizosphere microbial communities from Kellogg Biological Station, Michigan, USA - KBS Switchgrass S3-2 | ecosystem: Host-associated > Plants > Roots > Rhizosphere > Soil ... | reverse complement strand
GTCCTTCGTTGTTCGCGTGGATGCGGACGGCTTCTCGGCTCCTTCGATCATCACGGCCGTGTCTGGCGCCTCGATCACCATGGATCCGATGATCCCAGACCTGGCGCGGCTCGAGACGCTCGCAATCGGGGTGTTCCCGCGGATCGTGACCGTTCTGGGTCAGGAGCGGCCAGATCAAGTCGAGATTGCCGAGACCGGCGCCCTCGCCCCCGGCGACACGCTGATCCGCATGGCTGATCCGGGTGGTGGCGCCACGCCGCTGGTGAGGGTGCGTTCCGCGGGTGGCAGCATCGTCGACCTGGTCACGCCGCTCGCCGGGTTGTCGCCCGGGGAGCTGCTGGGCGTCGTCCACTTCGGCGATGCCGTCGTCGTGAAGACCCTCACGGCCGATCCCATGAAGATCACGGTGGACCGTGACATCGACCGCCGGGACGGCGACTTCGTCGCCGCCGTCACGCACTATGCCGACAACTCCGGCGCCGGACTCATTCAAGAGATCAATGGTCAGACTCTCACGCTGACGCCCGGGGCCACCGGCGGTGACGGGATCGTCCCCGCGGGCTGGATCGACGGCGGCATTCTCGGTCTCGCGGCGGTGTCGTTTCCCACCGCGTTTCCGCCCTGGACGCGGATGGACACGACCGACGGGCTGGAACAATGGCGCCCGGCCACCGCGTATGGGCTCGACCTGGTCACCGGCCAGTTCCGCGCAAGCTCCGTGTACGTGTACCTGGTCGACGCCATGATCGGGCGCGTGTTGATCTGGCCGCTCGACCTGAGCGCCCACTATCGCTTACGCCCGGAGAGCCTGTCCATCGTGACCACGTTCAACACGGATTTTCCCAGCGCGTTCGCGACCTTTGCCCAGAAGCAGGGTCTGTCGGTGCGCTGGATCGGATGCCAGCAGGAGTTCCCGCATCCCACGGGGTGTCCCGGCGCCGTGCCCGTGTCCGATCCTTGTGCGGTGGCCGCTTCACCGGAGGAGTAGAAACCATGTCGACCATCGGCGGTACGCGACTTCTCGAACGCAGCCGCTTCTTCGACGGACAGCGACTGTTCGCCTCCGATTTACAGGCCCTGGAGGAGTTCAACCGCGAAATGCGATGGCTCCACAACCAGAGTCTCCATCAGCCGGGCGTGGGCAGCGGTCTCGCCACCACCGGGAAGAAGGGCGACCGGCAAGTCGTGATCCAGCCCGGGTACGCCATCGACGCGCTGGGCCGCGAGATCGTGCTCGCCGAGGCGGAGGTTCAGGCCGTGCCCCCGGTGGCCGACGACGGGTTCGGAGGGCCGGTCTACTTCGATCTGGCCGTGTCCTATCCGGACGAGCGCCAACTGAAGACCACGGAAACGCGCGACGGCGTGTGCGCGCCTCGAGGGGCCATCCGGCTGCGCGAGAGCCCGGTCTTCTGCTGGATCCGTCTGGGGCCACCGCCCGATCGGCTGCCCATGGACGCGGCGCTGAGCGCCGAGGTGCAGCAGGGCCTGCGGCTGCGCCTCGCCCGGGCCCAGGTCCTCAACTGCCAGCTGGAGCGCCCGCTGTCCGTGGCGCAGCGCCGCAACGCGCGTCCGGCCGAGCAGCCGTACGTCGCGTGCGGCCGGGCGCTTTCGTACGGAGCGGCGCCCGATCTGACGTGGGCGCTCCCGTCTGGGCCAAGCTCGCTCGGGATCGGGCTGCAACTGCGAGCGTCGGTCAAGACCAGCGAGGCCGGCTTCCGGACCACCCCGTGTTACACGGCGCACCTCGTGGGCGGGCGGAGCTTCTCGTTCACGGTCGGCAGCCAGACGGTCCAGCGCCTGCTCGATGGGTTTGTCACGCTGCTGAGCGCGACTCCTTCCGGCTTCGATTTCTCCCTGCTCGTTCCCGACACGCTGCTCGCCCGGCAGCCTGCGACGCCCACGGACCCGGATCCCCGCACCGCTCCAAACTTTGAGCTCCAGCTCAAGACGCAGATCGCCAGCAACGAGTGGCGCGTCGAGTGGATGGGAGCGGAAGGCTAGACGGCCATGCAGACCGAAGCACGGCCTTTTCGCAACCTGAACCGCGATGGCCTCTGGCCGGAGTTTTTCTGGGACGGGCTCGAGCTGGGCCCGGATGGAGCGCTACGCCTGTCCGCGCTGCCGCGGCTCGACGGCGTGCTTCCTCACCAGTTGCCGGCGCGCCCCGCGTGGAGCGGCCCGGCCGGCCTCGCCGTGGATCGCGACGGGTCGATCTATTTCTCCGACCCAGCGTCCGGGCGCATCTACCGCGTGAACGGATGTTCGGGGGAAAGGGAGGCCGCGCCATGCATCGGCGGCGTGGGGGAGGCGCCCACGCAATTCGACGAGCCGACGGCTCTGTTGATTCCCCGACACCGGCGCGTCCTCTACGTCGCGGACTCCGGAAACCACCGGATCCAGATGTTCGATCCCGAGACCATGGCGGTGGTCGGCATCCTGACCGGCTTTGAACGCCCCGTGTCGCTCGCGTCCGACGAGGCGGGGCACCTCTATGTCGTCGATGTCCAGGCGCGGCGCGTGCACCAGTTCACCGTGTCGGGTGACGTGGTGGCCTCCTTCTCGGAGGCGGTGTTGCAGTCCGGCCGCGTGGCGGGGCCTCGTGCCGTGGCCTGCGAAGACGACCGGATCTACGTACTGGACGGCGAGACGCGCCACGTCTGCGTGTTCGACGCGGCGGGAGCATTGATCGAAGAAGTGGACACGGGCATCGCGGACGCCGCGGTGCTCATCGTGATCGCGGGTGTGGTGTATGTCGGCGATCCGGGGCGCCTCCGCATCGCGGTGTACCGGAGGAATCGGCAGGGCCTGTTGGTCTACGCGGGTGATGCAGCCGGCTACGAGGGCCCGGTGGCCGCGCTGGCTTCCGATCTCCGAGGCGGGCTTCTCGTGTCTCCGGGGTGGGCCACGACGCCGGCCCGGCTACATGTCGATGCGAGTTACCGCTCGGAAGGCATCGTCTGGAGCGGCCCCCTCGACATCGACGGCCTCCCGCACTTCTGGAACGGCCTGCATGCCTCGGTCGACCTGGGCACGGGGGCCCATGTGCAGTTCTTCGTGCATACGGGACCGCCGGCGCCGCCGGCGCCGGTGCCCGACGCGCCCACGCCCTTTCCGGCGCCGTGGCGCCCAGTCAACCCGGACGTCACCGACTTCTTCGTCGGCGGCGCCGAGGCGCGCTCTCTGTGGGTCGGCGCGCTGTTCACGAATGACCAGCACTCGACGCCGGTGCTGTCGCAGCTCCGCGTCGAGCTCGATCAGGAAAGCTACCTTCCGTATCTGCCGGCCATCTACCGCGAGCGCGGTTGCGACGATTTTCTGCTCCGCTACGTGAGCCTGTTCGAGAGCTTCTTCCGGGAGCTGGAAGCCGGGATCGACAGGCTCCCGGCGCTTCTGCATCCCGCCGCGGCGCCCGCCGAGACGCTGCCGTGGCTCGCGGGATTTCTGGCGCTTGCGCTGCCGGAGACCTTGAGCGACGCAGAGCAGCGGGCAGCGATCGCGGGCGCTTTTGCCAGATACGCCCGGCGAGGAACCGTTGCGGGCCTGCGGGAAGCCCTGCGCGTGGAGGCGGGCGTCCGGGCCGTGATCGACGAGCCGTTGCAGGCCACGGGGTGGTGGTCGCTGCCGGAGCATTCCCGGAGTTGCAAGCGCAGCGCGGACACCTGGGAAGACGGCGCGGATTCGGTGCTGGGGTTCAATACCGTCCTGGCCTCGGCTGAGCCGCAAGGCGCGGTGGTGGGGACCACGGCCACGCTCGACCGGTCCCAGCTCATCGGGCAGGACGAATACGGCTCGACGCTCTTCGACGGCGTGGCCCACCAGTTCACGGTCCGGGTCTATCCCGGCGAAATGGAGTGCCCGGGCAAGATCGAACAGGTGACGGCCATCATCGATCGTGAGAAGCCCGCGCACACCACGTATGAGCTCTGCGTCATCAGCCCCGGGCTGCGGATCGGCTACCAGTCGCGGCTGGGCATCGAGACGCTCGTGGGCGGCGGCCCGGTGCCGACCCGTCTCGGCGACGGGACCCTGGTGCTGGCCGGGCATCCCCGCGGGCGGATCGGCGTTGGCAGCCGGGTGGGTCTGGGCACGCAACTATAGAGAGGACTCGAAAGGAGCGGGAATGAGCTACTCACGCTGCGAGACGACTGGACTGCGGAGCTTCACACGCCCCCGGTACTTCTACGGGCAACTGCTGGACGTGCATCACTTCGAGACCGAGCAGGAATACTTCAAGCGGAAGGTGTGGATGCTGAATCGGATGGTGAGTGGCTACGGCGTGGTCTGCGGGCTGGATGTTCAGGTGGGCAGCGACGATCACAGCGTCATCGTCAAGCCGGGGCTGGCTCTCGACGCGAGCGGCCGCGAGATCGTGGTGCACTGCGACTCGAAGAACATCCCCATCGAACCGCGGCCGGCAACCGACCCAAAACAGCAGCAGGCGACCCCCTGCGAGGACGACTGGGTTCACCTGGTGATCTGCTACCAGGAGTGCAAGACGGACCCCGAGCCCGTGCTGGCCGGCGGGTGTGACACGGCCGAGCGCTGCGCGCCCGGCGCCATCCGCGAAGGCTACGAGCTTGTCGTCGTTCCCGGGACCGCGCCCGAGATCCCCGTCGATTCGCAGATACCCAACTTGATCAAGGGGAACAACGTCAACTACCGGGCTCTGGCGGACTGGGTGAGCGCGCCGTGCGACGAGGAGTCCGATTCGTGCGTCACGCTCGCCAATATTCATCGTCCGGTGGCGGGGGGCACGGTGGAGCTCTCCGACATCGAGATCTCGGTCCGCCCCATCGTCTTTGGCCTCGACCTGCTGTGGGAGCTCATTCTGGCGTTGAGCCATGAAACCACAAACCGACGGACCGGCAAGAGCTGAGGAGCCGATCATGAGCGCGAACGACTGTACCTGCGGGACGGCGGTTCTGGAACGAAGCACACTCGAGCGGCCCCGCTTCTTTCCGCGCCAGCTCATCACGCCGGATGACCTGACGCTCGGGCAGGACTACCTGCGCAACAAGATCCGGCGGATCAACCGCTACCTGCACGGATGGGGAGTGGTGTGCGGAGCCAGGGTCGTCCAGCCCGCCAAGGCACAGGCGTGGAAAGTGGTCATCCAGACGGGCTACATTCTGGGGCCGTTCGGCGACGAGATCGTCCTCGACCGAGAAATCTGCTTCGACCTCCGCACCCGATGCATGGAGGCGGCCAGCGGCGACGCGTGCGACGAGATCGTCGACCCGTTGTGCCCGGATCAGACGGTGACGGCCCGGAAGGCCGGGACGCCGTACTACGTCGCGGTGCGCTACAAGGAGATGGCGGGGCGCCCGGTGCGTGTGCAGCCGGTCGGCTGTGGCTGTGACGACACGCATTGCGAATACTCGCGCTGGCGCGACGGATATGAGATCTGCGTCCTCGACGAGTGCCCGGCGTCCCACGGGGGGGATGCGCCGACGTGGGACGGGCTGATCACGCCGCACGGCATCCCGGCTTGTCCCGCCTGCCCCGAGGACCCCTGGGTGGTGCTGGCCCGGGTGAAGACCGATGAAAAGGGCAACGTCACGGAGATCGACAACTGCTCCTGCCGCCGCATGGTGCTGTCGCTGGCGCCGTACTGGTCGCGATGCAACGAGCCCGCGATCGTGCCCACGCCGGTGCCAGGCGGTGGTGGCGACACGCCGGCTCCGCCCGCGCCCATCAACTGAGAGGCGGCCGTAGCGCCGACGAGGTGGCCGGTCGATGAAGCAGACGAGGAAGCCCGCTCCGAGGCTGAGGAAGTCGAGCAGCGATGGCCGGAGCGGACGAGGCGAGCGCTCTCCCGAGGTCTCCGGGGACCCGGGTGTCGGTAACCGGGCGATGGCCGATCTGTTTAAGGAGCGGGTCGGGATGCCCGACGATTCGCTCGAGCGCGAGGCCGACCGGATCGCCAGCACGGTCGCCCAAGGGGGTGTCGTCACCGATGCGCGGGGCGAGGAAGTCCCTGCCGCCGGGACGATCCAGCGGAAGTGCGCGGCCTGCGAGGAGGAGGAAGAGGACACGATCCGTCGAGCGCCGAAGGACGGCATGGCGGATGCGGCACCGGAACCCGAGGTCGCCGAGGAAGACGTTCGGGCGGACGCGCCTGCAGTGTCCGCGGCGGACACCGATCCCGGGTCAGCGCGGCCGGGGGCGAGCGCCACGCTCCTGGTCGATGAGGCCACCGGTGCTGGCGATGGCCGCATGGGCAAGACCGAGTTTCTCGCAGAACTTCGCGCCGCGGTGTGTGGCAGCACCGACGCTGCGCTGGCCGGCACCGGACGGGACTCGCAGGGGTGTCCGTGGATCGATCACTGGTTCGGCTACTACGAGGGCCAGGACGCCGCACATATCGCGCGCGCGATTCGCCGCTACGCTCCCGAGGCAGCCACGGCTGCAACGGCGCGCGAGTACATCCCGATCGTGGCGGCTCGTGTCGGTCGCAGCGCGGCGGCATGGGCGAAGACCGGCGAGGTTCCTGAAATGCCGGAAGAGCTTCCCGGAGGCTCTGTGGCCGGCGGCGGCCTCCTCGGCTCGTTTGGCGGAATGTTCTTCAAGGCAAGGTCGGGGGGCGCGCGGACGACCGATCCGGTCTCCGTGCGTGACCAGCTCGGAGGCGGACAACCTCTGCCCGGGGCCCTTCGATCGCGGATGGAAGCTGCCTTTGGTGCGAGGTTCGGCGGTGTTCGCCTGCACACCGACACGACGGGGTCCCGGCTCGCCGATCGCCTCAACGCAAGGGCGTTCACGGTGGGCCAGCACGTCGCGTTCGGCCGCGGTGAGTTCCGCCCGGGCACGCTCGCTGGAGACGCGCTGATCGCGCACGAGCTGGCGCACGTGGTTCAGCAGGGCGGGGGGCCAGCGGTCCAGCGCAGCTCGCGAGACGGCGACGCCGGGTCCGCCGGGCTGGAGGAGGACGCCGATACCACCGCGGTGCGCGCAGTGATGTCGATGGTGGGCGGCGTGCAGCGGGGGCTGGCTCACGTCGGAAAGAATGCGTTGCCGCGATTGAAATCGGGGCTGCGCCTGCAGCGCTGCGGACGTCACGATCCCGTTCCAGAGAAGACTCCCGAGATCTCGCCGACGCAGGAGGCGCTCGGACAGCATGCCGTCGCCTGCATGATTCAGGCGAATCTGGGTCCTCACACGAAGGACTCGGGCATCTGGTACGCGCAAGGCTACCAGCAGAACTTCCCGGACGAGTGGGAGGACGACTACCGGATGGGGTATGCCAATCCCGAGTACTGGGAGCGGATCGGTCAGTGGCAGTGGCGCTTGAAGGAGAAGCGGAGCGCCTCGGCTGGAGTGAAGGCGTGGCTCAAAGGACTCACGATTGCGGAGTGTTACTCGACTGCCATCGTCTCCGAGGTGGATGCGATTCGCGCGGCCATAGGCGACGCGCGGTTCGACGAGCTGTACGGGTCGGAAGACAAGGCCGTGGAGCCGCGCCTTGAGCTGGGACAAAAAGGCTCGAATGCGCTCATCGGCAAGCTGCGCCCCACCAGCACCGGCCCCGCCGTCGGCACCATCGGCCATCGACCGGCCGCGGTGGGCGAATGGCACTACTTCTACAACCACCCACAGTACCTCCTCAAGCATCCCGCCGGTGTCTATCAGGGCGAGAACGCCCTGTTGCGCGAGGAGACCGCTCCCAGCGGCGACCAATTGTGGGAGGGGCTCGGCCAGCGGCGGGTGACCGAGCGGCAGATGTACGCCAACATGATGGCCGACTACAACCTGCCGAGAACCAAGTGGGACGACGACCGGCTCGAGGAGATCCGCAAGGCGAACCACGGCGTGCTGCCGAGCGACTACGATCCCTCGAACTTCCCGAACAAGCTGGACTCCTACATGGACATCCTGACCGCCCCGCCCGCCAAGATCAAAGGGAAGTGGCGGACGGGAGGATACAGCCCGAACTCCGGTAAGAGGCTCGATCCGGAAGAGGTGGAGCACCTGAGGGGCACGCCGTGAGTGAAGTCAGGATGCAATTCCAGAGAGTGCGGCTACGGCCTCCGCCCTTCAGCGACCTGGTCTTCATCCTGGAGCTCGAGAACACCGAGCCGGCCCCCCTATGGGTCCTGCTCCCCCTGTACCTGCGGCCGCCTTCGGAGTTCGATCGATTTCTGGCCTCGGCGGTGGAGATCTCCGAGCCACCCGGGACAGGACGGGTCCGGATCGCTCGCTTTCTCGGGAACGACAGCTTTCAGGCGCTGCGGCTGCCGCCTGGAGCGCGCGTCCGGATCCACGACTTCGCGGTCTCCATCCTTGGCGCGGTGCCCGAGGGGGAGGTCACGGTGCCGCTAGTCCTCGCGCGCGACCTCAGCATCGGCGCGCAGCGGGCGGAGGACTGGTTCCCGATCGATCTGACCTCGGAGACGCAGGCCGAGGTCACCGACGAGCCGGGTGCGATCGTGGCGAGCCAGGATACACCGGGAGCCCAGCCGGTTGCCGTCACGCCGTCGGGCGCGCGGACGGTTGTGGTGCGTGTTCCTCTCCGGAGAGCATGAGCGGCGTGGAGGGCGTCTGGGGACCGGTCCCGGATCGGGCCTGGCCGTCGTGGGTGCAGGCGCGAATGGCCCTGTTCGGGAGGCAGTGGTCTAGCTTTCAAGTGTGCGGCGCCACTGGTCTATGTGTAGGCGCCGGGATGGCTACGGTCTTGGCACGCTCCGTCGGGCTCTCCCCCGCGGTGGTCAGCGTCCTGCTGTTGGCGGGCGCGCTGACGTTCCTAACGCTCGCCATGGCAACCAAGATCGTCACGGGAAGGGAATCCCTCGTCTACTACCATCACGAGGTCGCGATCCTGGCCGTGTCCTGGGGTGTGCTCTCGGCTTCGGGTCAGCCGGTTCTGCCGTACCTCGACTTGACCGCGCTCGGACTTGGCACCTTTCTCGCCTTCGGTCGCTGGGGCTGCCTCCTGGTCGGATGCTGCTACGGCAGGCCGTGTCGCTGGGGAGTGCGCTACGGCGAGCAGCACGCGGTCGAGGGATTTCCTTGCTGCTACGTCGGAGCTCGGCTCCTTCCGGTCCAGGCGCTCGAGTCGGCGTTCGTCCTGCTCGCGGTCATCGTGGGAGCGACACAGTTTCTGCAGGGCCGCCCCGCCGGTACCGTCCTGTCTTGGTACGTGGTCGGTTACTCTGCCGCGCGCTTCGGATTCGAGGAGCTTCGCGGAGATGCGACGCGACCCTATTGGTGGGGGTTTTCCGAAGCGCAGTGGACCTCTCTCCTGCTCGCGTCGAGCGTAGTGCTGGCGGAGACGCGGGGGCGCCTGCCGTTTACTTGGTGGCATGGAGCCGTGGCCGGCGGCATCGTCGTCGCGATGGTGGTGCTGACGTCGGGCAGGAGAAGTCGCGCTGCTATGCTCCGGCCGGGGCACGTGAGCGAGCTCGCCGCTGTCCTCCGGTGGGATCGCGGGGCAACAGGCAGGATCGAGGTGCGCCGAACTTCGCTGGCCATTGGACTGTCCGTCGAGCGCTTTGAAGAGAACGGAGATTGCACGGTGCTCTATTCGCTGTCGCGCTCGAGTCACCCGTTGACGGAGCGGGAAGCCGGGGTCCTCGCGCGGGTGATCCTCGATCTGGATCCCCTGGGGTCCCCGCAGCACCGATTGCTTCGCGGGCAGCACCACGTCTTCCATCTGGTGACCCGTGGACGATGGGCCTCGTAGAGTAGTCGGCTCGTACTGGTCGGCGAGCTCTCCCCAAGGAGGTCGCCGCGGTCTCCCTGTCGGCCTCGTCCTGCGTCTCCAGCAGACGGTGGGGAATCGCGAGGTCCATCGATTCCTCGTGCCGCGCAAGGAGGCTCGAGCACCTGCGCTGCCGGAGCCGGTCGCACCGTTGCCACCGGCGCGCGCTGTGTGGCCGGCCGCGGGCATTGGCGCAGTCGCGTGCGCCGTGGCTGGATTGCTTCTGAGCCAGCCCGGTCCCTTCATTGCCGCGCTGGCGGCTGGCGGTTGCATCCTGGGAATCGCGCTGCAGAATCTGACGACGACTCGGAACGAAACGAGACGCAAGTGAAGGGCGCTCGAACATTGCGACCCGCCGGGGCCCAGACCCGACCTGGCGAGGCAGTCGCGCCGAGGTCAGACGGATCCGATCCGCTGTGGAGCTCGCAGCGCGCCCTCGGGAACGGGGCATTCGCGCGACTCATCGGGACGCCGTGGATCCAAGCAAAGCCGGATACCGGGTCTCGAGACGATCCGGGCGAGCGGGAGCCCGATCAGGCAGCGGAAGTCGTCACTGTTCCGCCGCCGGGATCCTCTGAGGCCGAACTCGCTCCGACGGGCCTGCCCGAGGAAGCCACCGCGGAGAGGGATGACGGGGCACTGCGCGCGCGGGAGCCAACCACGGGTGCCGCGCTGATCGTGGACGACGATGCCGTCGACCTTCAGGCCGGGCAGATGCGCAAGAGCGAGCTCCTTGGGCAGTTGCGCATATCAGTCTGCGCGGCGGCCGAGCAGGCGCTCGCGGGAACAGTGTGGTCTGCGGCGGGTTGTCCGTACATCGAGCGGGCCTTCAGCCACTACGCGGACCAGCCGGCCGGATACGTCGAGCGAGCGCTCCGCAAGTACGCCCCCGACGCCGCCGGTGCGCGCACCGCGCGCGATTACATTCCGCTGGTCACGGAGCGGGTGCGGCGCGGGATGGAGGAGTGGAGGCGGACTGGTGAGATCAGTGGAGCGCCGGAAGATCTGCCGCAGGAAGGGATGCCCGTCGTCGGTGCGGCCGGGCTGGTGGGCGGCGTGCTCGCCGGGATCGGTGACGTCGCCGGCGGGCTGGTGGGCGGGGCAGGCAGCGCCGTTTCCGGCCTCGGCAGGGTGCTATTCAAGGGGCGAGCGGGTGGGGCACTCGACGCGGACCCCGAGGCAGTGCGTGGCCGGCTCAGGTCTGGGCATGCCCTGGACGGTCGGGTGAGGGGGAGGATGGAGTCGGTTTTCGGCGTGAGCTTCGGCGGGGTTCGAATCCATACGGATGCGACGGCCCACCACCTCTCCGACAGCCTCAATGCGCGCGCGTTCACGATCGGCGACGACATCGCGTTCGGGTCGAGGGAGTACCAGCCGGGCACGCTGATCGGCGAGGCGCTGATTGCCCATGAACTGGCGCACGTGGTGCAGCAGCGCAGCCGCCGGCCGAACGCCGCCCAGCCGAGAGGCGGGGCCTACCACGCCCTGGAGGAGGATGCCGATGGCGCCGCGCTGCGGGCGGTGGCGTCGCTGCACGGCAGATCGGAGGCGGTCGCGCCCCGGCTGCGGTCCGGCTTGCGGCTCCAGCGATGCGGTGGGGCCGACGCCAAGAAGCCCGCGGCGGCGCCGGGTCTCCAGACCGACAAGGCTCTTCGCCAGACGTGGGACGTGGCATTCAGGGAGGGCCTCGACCTGCTGAACGCTTCGGTCGCGAAGAAGGGAAAGGAGCGGGGCTGCGCCTTCCCGGGCAACAAGCGCGAAGCGGACTGGGCCTATGACGACGTGAACTGGCGACAGGTCCGCGCCGGCGAGGGGGCGGGCAGCTTCAAAGTCGGCTATGAGCCGAGGAAGGCCCCTCACGTCTCGGTCGATGAGCTCTTCAGCCACCTGGAGCGCTGGGAGTGTGATTGCGCACTCTTCGCCGAGTTGACTTGGCTGTACGCGTGGCGCCACTCGCTCTCAAACGAGGAGTTCGACGCGAAGTTCGGCAATCTGCGGCTGATGCCCCAGGAGAGCATCGGCCTCGAGCGAGAAACGCACCGGCGCGAGAGCATCGAGCTCGGGCTCGAGGGCGGAAACTTCGACGAGATGTGGGCCAGTGCGCCCCTCGGGACGAAGGTGAACTGGAGGAACGAGAGCGTGCACGCTCGGTCGCCATGGGAGTTCGAGAATGCGGTCAAGAGCCGCAAGGGCCGGACGCCCGATCAGGACCGCTATGATGCGTATCCACTGGGACCCAACCTCACCGAGGAGCAGGTCAAGCGCGGCCTCGCCGAGAACTCTGAAGACTTTCCCGGACGGCCGTTCGTGATCACCGAGGAGACGGTGAAGGCGCTGAAGGTGGAAGGCGCGCCGCCGGACTTCATCAAGAGTTTGGAGGGCCTGAAGGGTCAGAGCTTCTTCGGGAAGAAGGAGTTCTTGAAGGCGCTTTCCGGGCCGGTCCAAGCCCTGGTGCCGCTCCGGGCGCAGGATCCTGCCCGGTACCACGTCATCTTGGAGAAGACTTTCGACACGGCTCACCTCGTCCCCACGGAGCAGGACAAGCGACAGTACGTCGAGCAGTACATTCGACGCCACGAGATCCAGATCCCCAAGTAAGCGGGGCGGGAGCACTGCAGAGGCGGCGGGACGGGCTTCGTTAGCGGACTGCGGTCCGGTCCTCGTGCACTCGCGACGTCGGCGCGTCTGCCGGCCCCGGATCCACGGGCTCTGACGAGCCGGCGTGGAGCGTGCGCTCCAGTGCGTGGAGGCGGTCCTCTATCTCGTCCATCGCCCGCCGCCGGCGTGCCAGCTCCTCGCGGTAGCGCCCGAGGGAGTATGCCATCGTCTCGATCCGGATCCGGATGGAGCCGGACGGCTTGTTCTCGTTGATGTCCTTGAAGGCGAAGTAGGGGGTGCCGGAGGTCTCGATGATCTCCTCGACGACCGAGTAGATGGGCGCGTCCTGTCCGCACTTGAAGCTCGACAGCTCGAGGGCCACCAGGTTCAGGTGGCGGGCGGTGTACTTGGCCGCTCACACCTTGCGGTAGGTGTTCTCGCTGTACGCGTTCTTCCACACGTCCTCGAGGCCGAGCGGGCTCCGGAGCTCGCCTCGGCGAATCTCGTCGCCGAAGAGGCGATTGAGGAGGTCGGGATCGCGCGGAAGGACATCGGCCGTGAACACGGGGAAGCCGAGCTTCTGGAGCTCGGCGGGGATCTCGTGGCACACGCCGGGGTCGTGGTGGTACGGCCGGCTGAGGAGCACGACCCCAATGTCGCCGTCTCGCTCGAGCCGGTCCAGAACGATGCGCGCGTCGCCGCGAAGCTTCGACCAGAACGCCGCC
>Ga0068860_100005351_pt1 | contig 13021 bp, 8 predicted proteins | sample KBSSwiS32_FD_66597 | JGI IMG/M metagenome (GOLD analysis project Ga0068860, IMG submission 66597) | Switchgrass rhizosphere microbial communities from Kellogg Biological Station, Michigan, USA - KBS Switchgrass S3-2 | ecosystem: Host-associated > Plants > Roots > Rhizosphere > Soil ... | reverse complement strand
CCTCGATGTCGGCTCATCGCATCCTGGGGCTGGAGCAGGTCCCAAGGGTTTGGCTGTTCGCCAATTAAAGCGGTACGCGAGCTGGGTTCAAAACGTCGTGAGACAGTTTGGTCCCTATCTTCCATGGGCGTAGGATACTTGAGAGGATCTGTCCTTAGTACGAGAGGACCGGGATGGAGACACCTCTGGTGTACCAGTTGTCACGCCAGTGGCATCGCTGGGTAGCCATGTGTCGATTGGATAACCGCTGAAAGCATCTAAGCGGGAACCCGACCTCAAGAACAGGTATCCCGGGGGCAACCCCCTGAAGACCCGTCGCAGACTACGACGTTGATAGGCCGGGTGTGTAAGCGCGGTAACGCGTTGAGCTAACCGGTACTAATTGGTCGTGCGGCTTACTTTATCTCTTTCTCTTGCGCGCTCCTTTCACGAGGAGACGCGCTGGAGGCCAAGGTCGAGGCCCGTTCGAAGCACGCAACGGGGCCCGGCAGAAATCGGCAGAGCTCTTCCAGCAGGAATTGAAGCTCCTACCCTTCGTATGCGTTTTCGTCAGGATTCCGGTGGCTATGTCGGAGGGGTCACACCCGTTCCCATCCCGAACACGGAAGTTAAGCCCTCCAGAGCCGATGGTACTTCGCGGGAAACCGCGCGGGAGAGTAGGTCGCTGCCGGATACTTTTACTGAAGGCCTCGGACCGCCCCTCACAAGGGCGCGGTCCGGGGCCTTCGCTTTTGCGGGCGAAGCCCAGGCAATTGCTGAGGATTTGAGGCGGGGTCGGGTTTGACCGGGGGCGGGTGAGGGTCTACAGTCGATCTTTCAGATCTGGAGCCTCGCTGGCTCCGGGGTCCCCAGGCCCCGGGCGGGCGGTGCTGACGCGCGCGTCCGGCGATGAAAAAGCCCGCAGTCTTCGGCAAGTACCTGCTGCTCGAACGCCTCAACGTGGGCGGGATGGCGGAGGTGTTCATCGCCAAGGCCTTCGGCGTCGAGGGCTTCGAGCGGATCCTCGCCATCAAGAAGATCCTCCCCACGATGGCGGAGGACGAAGAGTTCATCAAGATGTTCATCGACGAGGCGCGGATCAGCGTGCAGCTGAACCACGCCAACATCGTCCACATCCACGAGCTGGGGAACTACGACGGCACCTTCTTCATCGCCATGGAGTACGTGGCGGGGAGGGACGTCCGCACCATCCTGGAGCGCTACCGGAAGCGGAAGGAGCGGATGCCGGCGGCGCAGGCCAGCTACATCGCTTCCAAGATGTGCGAGGGCCTGGACTACGCCCACCGCAAGAAGGACGCCCGCGGGGCGGACCTGGGCATCATCCACCGCGACGTCTCCCCGCAGAACATCCTCTGCTCCTACGAGGGGGAGGTGAAGATCATCGACTTCGGCATCGCCAAGGCGGCGAACCGGAGCCAGAACACCCAGGCCGGCATCCTCAAGGGCAAGTTCGGGTACATGAGCCCGGAGCAGGTGCGGGGCCTGCCCATCGACCACCGGAGCGACATCTTCGCGGTGGGCGTCATCCTCTACGAGATGCTCACCGGCGAGAAGCTGTTCGTCGGCGAGTCGGACTTCTCCACCCTGGAGAAGGTGCGCAACGCGGAGGTCACCCCGCCCAAGCGGCTCAACCCCTCCATCCCGGACGACCTGGAGCGGGTGGTGCTCAAGGCGCTGGCGCGGGAGGCGGAGGACCGCTACCAGTGGCCCAGCGACCTCCAGGAAGACCTGATGCGGTTCTTGGTCTCCGGGGACGTCATCTACAACAACAAGCAGCTCTCCGGCTTCATGCGGGAGGCCTTCGCCGAGGACGTGCTCCGCGAGCAGGAGAAGATGGAGCGCTTCGCCTCGGTGGAGCGGCCGGAGCACATGGAGCTGTCCGGCATGGGGCGCAAGCCCTCCATGTCCGGGCTGAAGAAGCCGTCCAGCCGGGAGATCACCGTCCCGCCGTCCTCCCGCTCCAAGCCGCGCAGCAACGAGGGCCTGGGCAACGGCGGCCGCGGCCCCACCACCAAGATGCCCAGCCCGGGGCGGGGCACCGACGGCGGCGACGTGCCGATGATCGAGATGGACGAGGTGGAGGAGCTGTCGCCCTCCGGCGCCACTCGCACGGAGATGACGCCGCTGCTCCCGGACCCGGACGACGAGGGGTCGGAGCCGAAGACGGCGATCGACGAGCAGCTCTCGCCGCCGGCGGTGATGCTGGGGGACAGCACCACCGGCTCGCACAAGACCGCGCCGGTGATGGACGCGCTGGGCGAGGAGCCGCGCACCGCCACCGTCACCGGCAACGACCGCAGCGCGGAGATCGCCGCCGCGGTGTCCGCCGCGCTGGGGGACAGCACCCGCCCGCGCACGGTGAGCGCCAAGGGGCCGGTGGTGATCGGCAAGTCCAACGGCTACCGCGGCGCCACCATGGTGGGCCCGCTCCCGGGCGAAGGGGTGGGCATGCAGGACGAGGGTCCCTCCGCGCGCACCGGCGAGGACGACGACCCGGGCGGCCCGCCGCGGCTGGACCCGGAGCCGCCGTCGCTGAGCACGGACCCCGGCGTGACCATGCCGCCCTCGGAGGACCAGCTCCTCCAGGGGGAGCGCCGGGGGAAGGCGCGCAAGTCGCCGCCCAAGCCCCGGCTGAGGGCGCCCCGCGAGGACGGCGAGGAGGCGTACGACGAGGACGAGCCGCCGCGGCGCTCGCGGGTGCCGCTGCTGTTGGGGCTGCTGGTGCTGATGGGCGCCGGCGTGGGCTACCTGGTGTTCAACAAGCACGGCGGCAAGGCGGCCGCCGGGGGCGTGCTGGTGGAGGCCACGCCGGAGACGGCGGTGCTGTCGCTGAGCGGCAAGAAGATCCCCAACGCCGAGGTCTCCTACGCGCCGCCTGGGGAGTACGAGCTGACCACGGAGGCGCCGGGGTTCGAGAAGGACAAGCGGAAGGTGAAGGTGGAGGGCGAGGTGGTCATCGTCCGGATCCACCTCAAGCCGGTCCAGGGGCAGGAGGCGACGGCCTCGACCGGGACGGGGACCACGCCTCCGCCCACCGAGGCGCCGCCTTCACCTCCGGCGACGGGGTCCAAGACCGCGCCCGGGCCCACCACCGCCACGCCCGGGAGCTCCACCGCCAGCCCCGGCCCCACCGAGACGGCCACCAAGGGCCCGCCGGCGGCGCCGCCGACGTTCAACGCGACCTTCACCTCGTCCCCGTCCGGGGCGGAGATCCGGCTGGACGGGAAGCTGATCGGCAGCACGCCCAAGGCGAAGGCGACCAAGCTGAAGGCGGACCAGACGTACAAGTACACCGCCAAGCTGGCCGGGTACCGGACCTTCGAGGGGACGCTGAAGGGGGACGGGCAGTCGGAGACGACGGTGGACATCCGGCTGGAGCGCGACGCCAAGGAGGTCCAGCGGGAGCGGGACCAGCGGGAGCGGGAGAAGGAGCGCGAGCGGGCCCGGAAGGAGAAGGAGAAGGCGGCGGCCAAGAAGGGGATGCTGGCGTGTTCGAGCAACCCGGCCGGCGCGGACGTCATCGTGGACAGCAAGCCCACCGGCCGGCAGACGCCCATCCCCATCGCCAAGCCGCTGGAGCTGCCGGTGGGGCCGCACAAGGTGGTGTTCCGCCTGGGCGGCAAGTCGAGCGAGATCAAGAGCGTGGACATCAAGGCGGACGAGGTGGTCACGCTCCGCAACATCCCGGTGGAGTGAGCATCCCTCCCCAGGCGGCCTACGAGCGCCGCTTTTCGTGTATAGGACCGCGCCGATGCCCGCCCTTTCGCAACCGTTCACCTATCCGCTGCAGCGCCCCTTCGAGGAGCCGGACTGGCGGCGGCTGCCCGGCTACCGCGACGTCTCCAAGGAGGAGTGGGAGAGCGCGGTCTGGCAGCGCAAGCACACGGTCAAGAACCTCCGCGAGCTGAAAGAAGCGCTGGGGCCGCTGCTGCCGGACGCCCTGGCCCAGGGCATGGAGCGGGACCAGCTCGAGCGCGCCACCATGTCCATCCTGGTGCCGCCGCAGATGCTGAACACCATGGACGAGCAGGACCTGTGGGCGGACCCCATCCGCCGCTACATGCTCCCGGCGATCCAGGACCGGCGGACGGACTGGCCCAGCCACCCCAAGGCCTCGCGCGACAGCCTGCACGAGCAGGACATGTGGGTGGCGGAGGGGCTGACCCACCGGTACCCGACCAAGGTCCTGGCCGAGCTGCTCTCCACCTGCCCGCAGTACTGCGGCCACTGCACGCGGATGGACCTGGTGGGCAACGACGTGCCGCAGGTGGACAAGGTCCGCTTCGTCACGCCGCAGAAGGAGCGCTTCGAGGCGATGCTGGAGTACCTGCGCCGGACGCCCTCGGTGCGGGACGTGGTGGTGTCCGGCGGCGACCTGGCGAACCTGCCGATCACCGTGCTGGAGCCGTTCGTCAGCGCGCTGTTGGACATCGGCAACATCCGGGACATCCGGCTGGCGTCCAAGGGGCTGATGGGCCTCCCGCAGCACTTCCTGCAGGACTCGGTGCTGCAGGGGCTGGAGCGGATCGCCAAGAAGGCGCGCGAGCGCGGCGTGGACATCGCGGTGCACACGCACATCAACCACCCGCGGCAGGTGACGCCGCTGGTGCGCAAGGCGGCGGAGAAGATCCTGGACCTGGGGTTCCGGGACGTGCGCAACCAGGGGGTGCTGCTGCGCGGGGTGAACGACAACGCCAACACGTTGCTCGAGCTGTGCTTCACGCTGCTCGACCACGGGAAGATCCTCCCGTACTACTTCTACATGTGCGACATGATCCCCAGCTCGGAGCACTGGCGGGTGTCGGTCGCGCAGGCGCAACAGCTCCAGCACGACATCATGGGGTACATGCCGGGCTTCGCCACGCCGCGCATCGTCTGCGACGTGCCGTTCGTGGGGAAGCGGTGGGTCCACCAGGTGGCGGACTACGACCGGGACAAGGGGATCTCGTACTGGACGAAGAACTACCGGACCGGCATCGAGAAGTCGGACCCGGAGGCGCTCACCCGGCGCTACGAGTACTACGACCCCATCGACACGCTGCCCGAGGCCGGCCAGGCGTACTGGCGCGAGTACGCGGCGAAGGCGAACGCCGGTGAGCTCAAGGCGGGCTGAGCTCTTCCCCGCCGCCACCGGCGCGGAGTGGGGGGACTGGCGCTGGCAGATGCGCCACGCCGTGCGCGGCCTGGAGGCGCTGGAGCGCGCGGTCCCGCTGACGGAGGACGAGCGCGCCGGCGTGCGGGAGACGCAAGGGAAGTTCCGGCTGGGGATCTCGCCGTACTACCTGTCGCTGGTGGACCCTTCGCACCCGCTGTGCCCGGTGCGGATGCAGGCGATCCCGGTGCGGGCGGAGGCGCGGGTGCGGAAGGGGGAGCTGGAGGACCCGCTGGGGGAGGACAAGACCCGGCCGGTGGAGGCGATCGTCCACCGGTACCCGGACCGGGTGCTGTTGATGGCGCTGGATTCGTGCTCCGTGTACTGCCGGCACTGCACGCGGCGGCGGATCACGAAGGGTGGGGAGGCGGAGCTGGACCGGGGGGCGCTGCGGGAGGCGGTGGAGTACGTGCGCGGGCACCCGGAGGTGCGGGACGTGCTCATCTCCGGCGGGGACCCGCTGCTGCTTTCAGACGAGCGGCTGGAGGCGTTGCTCCAGCCGTTACATGAAATTCCGCACGTGGAGATGATCCGGATCGGGACGAGGATCCCGGTGTGTCTGCCGATGCGGGTGACGGACGCGCTGGCGGCGATGCTGCGGAGGTACGCGCCGGTCTACGTGGTGACGCACTTCAACCACCCGAAGGAGATCACGCCCGAGGCGGCGGAGGCGTGCGAGCGGCTGGTGGACCACGGGGTGCCGGTGGAGAACCAGGCGGTGTTGATGCGCCGGCTGAACTCCAGCGCGCGGATCATCAAGGAGCTGTCGCACGAATTGCTGAAGATCCGGGTGCGGCCGTACTACCTGCACCAGATGGACGTGGCGGAGGGGCTGGAGCACCTGCGGACGCCGCTGCGGACGGGGGTGGAGATCCTGGAGCAGCTGCGCGGGCACACGTCGGGCCTCGCCGTCCCGCACCTGGCGGTGGACCTGCCGGGTGGGGGAGGGAAGGTGACGCTCCAGCCGGAGTACGTCGTCGAGCGGCGGGAGGGTGAGACGCTGCTCCGGAACTTCCAGGGGAAGGCGTACGCGTACCCGGAGCCGGAGGAGCAGGACTGCTCGTGTCCGTACGACGAGGTGTGGACGTGTCGACGCGCAGCTCGGAGCTAGAGCTCCTTCTCTGGCGTGCGGCGTTCATCGGTCAGAAGGAGGACCTTCCCACTGTCTCCTATACGTCCATCTTCCTGGCTCTGCTCCACGATGCGGGGCCGTGGTCCCGTTGGGCACAGCAGACCGCGCAGCGCACGGGAGTAACACTGGAACGCGTGCTGGAGCGCTGGAAACAGACCGGCGGGATGCCTGCCCATTTCACGCGGGAACGGCTCAAGGTCAGCGAATTTCCAGACTCGTTTGAGTTCACAAGGTCGCCTTCGGCAGACAGGCTCCTCGCGTCGGCCGTGACGAATCGAGATCTGATTGGCGCTTACATATATGGAAGCGAACGCGAAGATGATCTCAGGGCATGGGGTCTTCGCCGCGAGCGCTGGGCGGTGCTGTTCTACCCCCGCCTCGAACGCGAGTTTCCCGAGGAGCGGTCGCGCTATCTCGACCTGCACAAGCGATATCACCGCCCCGCGAGCGTGGGCATCCGCGAGGCGCTGGCCTGGGCCGGCGGGCTGGCGCCGGATAAGCCCATCTCCGCGCGGGACGTGGTGAGGGGAATCCTGAGCGACGGCGCGCACTACGCGGATGAAGGGCGATACACCAGCAGCTGGTTTTTCCGGGAACTGGGAGCGCCCGTCGAATCGTCTCGCCCCGCGCGCCCCGGTGCGCTGCACCTCGACCCGAGCGCCCAGGATCTTCTCGACGGCGCGGCGCTCTTCGCCACGTGCTCCCGTGATCAAGAAGTGCACGTCACTCATCTGCTCCTTGCAGCTCTGTGCTGGGACAAGTTCCCCGCGCCGGAGCTCCTTCGCGGACGCCAGCGCGTCTCCAACCTGCTCGCCAAGTTGCTGGACTTCATCGCCGCGAGGGGAACCGACGAGGTCCCGCAGCTGCGCGAGATGGTCGGGCTCGTCCGCTCCGTGCGGACGCTCGACGAGCGCGAGGTCGTTCTCAACAGCGACTCCGTGGGAAGCAGCCTCTCCCTCGACGAGGACGCGCTCGGCATCCGAGACGACGTGCGCGCCATGGCGGCGGTCCTCGCCTCGTCCAGCCTGAAGCCGCCCCTCTCCGTCGGCCTCTTCGGGGACTGGGGGAGCGGCAAGTCCTTCTTCATGGGCCTGCTCCGCCGCCGCATCGCGGACCTCGCCTCCGCCTCCCGCGAGGCGCGCCAATCCAACCGGAAGACCTCATTTCACGGCGACATCATCCAGATCGAGTTCAACGCATGGCAATACATGGACGCCAACCTCTGGGCGTCCATCGTCGCGCACATCTTCGACCAGCTCAGCGCGGCGCTCCGCGAGCGGGACAAGCCACCGGCCACCAAGTACCTCGCCGAGCTGACCAGCATTCGTGAGGAGCAGGAGGCGCTGGTCCGGCAAAAGGCCAAGCTGAACGGCGAGATCACCGGCGTCCGCGCCCAGATCGAGAAGCTCGAAGGCGAGCGGAAGCAGAAGCAGCTCCCCTGGACGGACATGGGGAAGGAGATCCTGCGCCTCCGCGACGAGGACCCGGGCGTGAAGCAGGGCCTCGACGACCTGGCCCGCTCCCTGGGCGTGGACCGCGCCACGCTCACCGTCGAAGAGGCCAGGCGCCTGTGGCAGTCCGCGGGAACCATCGGCGGTTGGGCGAAGTCCATCCGCCGCTCGCCGCGGAAGCTGCTCTACGTCCTCATCCCGGTATTGCTCCCGTCGGCGCTCCTCCTGGTGCCCCAGCGCCCACCGGCATGGGTCCCTCTCCTGATGGGAGCGCTGGTCCTGGCGCGGCAGATAATCACGCTGGCGGGCGCCGGCTATCAGGCCTTCTCCCGCGCGATGGAGCGGGTGGACGCGGCCGAGAGACAGGCGCGCGAGAAGCTCTCCGAGGAGGAGAAGCTCGCCCGGGCCGAGGAGGCGCGAATCGACGCGGAGGAGCAGAAGCTGGAGCAGCGGCGCGCCGAGCTGTCCCGCCGCCGCGAGGAGCTGGAGAACAAGCTGGCCGAGCTCAAGGAAGCCGCCAGCTACAAGCGCTTCGTCCTCGACCGCGCCGCCAGCTCCGACTACCGCAGCCAGCTCGGCCTGATCACCACCATCCACCGCGACCTCAAGACCCTGAGCGAGAAGCTCAAGACCTCCGAGGAGCCGCACGTCGACCGGATCATCCTCTACATCGACGACCTCGACCGCTGCCCGCCCGACCGCGTCGTGGAGGTCCTCCAGGCCGTCCACCTCATCCTCTCCCTCGAGCTGTTCGTGGTCGTGGTCGCGGTGGACTCGCGCTGGCTGCTCCAGTCGCTCGAGGCGTACTACCGCCGCCACTTCGGCGAGCGGCGCCAGCGACGCACCTCCGACCCGCAGCACTACCTGGAGAAGATCTTCCAGATTCCCTACGCCATCTCCCCGATGACGGAGCCCGGCTTCGGGAGCCTGGTGAGGTCGCTGCTGGGACAGAGCGTGGTCAAGGAACGGGTGATAAGGGCCGACACCGAGGACCCCATTCGCGTCCGGGTCCCTGCCGGCGATAGGGACCCGGCCAAACCTGCTCAGCGCGTTGCTGCCGACGACCCGGCCTCGAACCTCACCCCCCGCAGCCTCGAGATCACCGAAGACGAGCTCACGAACCTGCAGAAGCTCGGCCGTCTCCTCGGCTCCCCGCGCTCCGTGAAGCGGATGGTGAACCTGTACCGCATCGTCCGCGCCGGCCTCGACGAGGACCTGATCGACGAGTTCGTCCAGGGTGGCTACAAGCTCCACCAGCTCCTGCTCGCCGCGGTGGTCGGGGCACCGAAAGAGGCCGCGGTGCTCTTCGACGAGATCTTCGAAGGGCGCATCACCAACCGCGAACAACTGGCCGAGTACCTCTCCGCCCAGGGTGGCTCGCTGGAGCGGGCGTTCGCATCCCAGGATTGCTTCAACGATTGGCGGGCGGTGGTCGAGGCGGCGCGGAGCGCGGGTCGATTCTCTTTCCAGACCGGGCGAGTCCTCCAGGGCGTCCCATGATCGACCGCAACCGCGCGCGCGGGGCGCTCCTGGGGCTCGCCGTGGGGGACGCGCTGGGCACGACGCTGGAGTTCGAAGCGCTGGAGGCGCCGGCATTCCCGACGCTGGCGGCCGGCCCGCACCGCGAGATGGTGGGGGCCGGCGCGTTCTCCATCCAACCAGGCCAGGTGACCGACGACACGCAGATGGCGTCCTGCCTCGCGGCGAGCCTCCGCGAGCACGGCGCCTTCCTCGTCGACGACGTCGCCCGCCGCTATGTCGCCTGGATGGACGACGCCTTCGACATCGGCAGCCAGACCGCGGCGTCGCTGAAGCTGATCGCGCGTGGGGAGGACCCGCGCTCGGCGGGGGAGCTGGTCTGGGAGCGGAGAGGGCGCGAGGCCGCCGGGAACGGGTCGCTGATGCGCACCGCGCCCATCGGCGTCTTCTTCGCGGAGGACCGGGACGCGCTCCGGCGGGCGGCGCGAGAGGACTCCGCCATCACCCACTTCGACCCGCGCTGCCGGGAAGCTTGCGTCGCCTTCAACGCGGCGATCGCGGCGGCGCTGTCCGGGGCCGGCGCTCCGGAAGCCTGGGAAGCCGCGCGCGCGGAGGTCTCCCGCGCCGATCTCGCCTCGGACCTCGACGCCGCCCGCGCCGCCGACCCCGGGCTCTACCGCGACGAGCTCCACCTCCACCGCCATCAAGGCTTCGTCCGCGTCGCGTTCCGCCTCGCCTTCTGGGAGCTCCTCCACGCGCCCTCCTTCGAGGCGGCGCTCGTGGACGTCGTCAACCGCGGCGGCGACGCGGACACCAACGGCGCCGTCGCCGGCGCGCTCCTCGGCGCCACCCATGGAGAAGACGCCATCCCCGAGGCGTGGGGGCGCGCGGTCCTCCACGCGCTCCAGGATGGCCCCCCGAGCGCGCTCCGCGACACGTACCATCCGCGCGTGCTCCTGGGGCTCGTCCCGTGAGGACGGTCCGGCACATGACGCGGTGGCGTCGCGTGCTCCTGGGGTTTGCGCCGTGAAGACGATCTCGGTCCGGCTGGCCGGCGACGACTTCGCCCCGCGCTTCCTGGCGGAGGCCGGGTTTCGAGTCAGCGAGGACTCGCCGGACGCCGTGATCTTCGCCCCGTCCACGCCTCCCCCCGTAGGCGAGTGGATCACGGTCGCGTACCTGCCGGTCGTCCGCGGCGACGGCTACCACGTCGCACACGGCGCGCGCGCGTGCTCGGCCGTGCGCGCCGACGCATACGCGAGCTCGCCGCACGCGATCCTCGAAGCGCTCCGGTTCGCGTTCGCGGAGGATCGAGCCGCCCGGGACTCCGGTCCCCTCCGCCTCACCTGGCTCGGCACGCTCGGTGAGGTCTCGCCGTTCGAGATGGAGATCGGGACCTCGTACCCGCTCGCGACCCCGCTCCTCATCGGCCGGTCCGACAGTTGCGAGATCGTGCTCCGCCAGGGTCCGCACTCGGACCAGTGTTCGGTCGCGCGATCGCATGCGAAGGTCGAGCGCACGGAAGCCGGAGCCGTGGTGACCGACCTCGGCTCGACCAACGGCTTCGACTTCAAAGGTCAGCGCGTGCGCCAGGCGACGCTGTCTCCCGGCGACGAGATCGCCATCGTCGGGACGATGCGCCTCCGCCTCGACGGGAGGCCCTGGGTCAGGGTTTCCCCAAAAACTCCAGCGCCGCCGCCGTGAACGACACCACCGCGGTCTTGATGGTCGGCTCGCGGTCCGGCTCCCAGCTGGACGAGTGCAGCCCCGGGGGCGGGATGCCGGCCGCCTTCGCCGCCTCCAGCGTCTTCACATCCACCCCGCCCACCCAGATCATCGCCGTCTTCACGCCCGCCCGCCCGTACTCGCTGAAGTCCTCCGCGGCCATCAGCGGCTTCCCATCCAGCACCCGCTCCGGCCCCACCGCCGCGCCGATGGCCGTCTTCAACCGCGCGATGAGCTCCGGCTCGTTGTACGTGGCGTAATTCCCCGCCTCCACCTCCACCAGCGGCGGCTTGGGCGCGTTGGCCCCCATCGCCTCCGCCTTGGCGATGCGCTCGATCCCCTCCAGGATGTGCTTGCGCACCTCCTCCCGGTAGCTCCGCACGGTGATCTGCAGCTTCACCTCGTCCGGGATGATGTTGTGCTTCGTCCCGCCGTGGATGGACCCGACCGTCAGCACCGCCGGGTCGAACGGGCTGTTCTCGCGCGACACCAGCGTCTGCCACGCCAGGATCGCCCGCGCCGCGATGACGATGGGATCCACCGTCCGCTCCGGCGCCGACCCGTGCCCGCCCCGCCCGTAGAAGGTGACGTTCACCGCGTCCACCGCCGCCAGCGCGTACCCCGACACCAGCGCCACCGTCCCCGACGGGTTCGGCATGTCGTGGACCATCAGCGCCACGTCCGGCTTGGGGAACTTCGTGAACAACCCCGCCTTCAGCATGCTCGCCGCCCCGCCACCGCCCTCCTCGGCCGGCTGGCCGACCATCATCAGCGTCCCCTTCCACTGGTCCTTCATCTTCGCCAGCAGGGTCGCCGTCCCCACCCAGGTCGTCATGTGCACGTCGTGCCCGCACGCGTGCATCACCGGCACCACCGCCCCCGTCGCGTCCTTCGCCGTCTCCTTGCTGGCGCACTTGACCGGCTGCACCTCCTTGACCGGGAGCGCGTCCATGTCCGTCCGCAGCATCACCGTCGGGCCGGCGCCGTTCTTCATCACCCCCACCACCCCGTACCCGCCGACCTTCTCGGTGACCTCGAACCCCAGCGCCTTGAGCTTGGCAGCCATCTTGGCGGAGGTCTTCGCCTCCTGGAGCGACAGCTCCGGGTGCTGGTGGAGGTCGCAGTACAGCGTCTCCAGCTGGGGATACATGGCGTCGGTGGCCGACTTCAGCGCGTCGGGAGCACCGCCGGCGGCGAGGGACAGAGCAGCCAGGGCGGACAAGATCATGCCCGCTACTTACGCCGACTCTTCTTCCCGTGCGGCGGGTTTTTCAACCGCACCGGCTTCGCCGCGGCCTTGTGCCCCTTCTGTGGCTTGCCGGCCGGCGCCTCCTCCGCCTCGCCGCCCTCCGACAGGTGCTCCACCTCCGGCTCACCGGGTGCTCGGTACAGGTCCACCGGGTGTTTCTCGTCCACGCCGCGGGTGATCTCCAGCGCCTCCGGCTCCGCGTTCGCGGCGGCGGCCTCGCGCTCCAGCCGCTCCTTCTCCTCCCGGTCCATCCGCGCCTTCTCCGCGTCCACCTGCCCCCGCTCCGCCGGCGACAACCGCATCTGCCGCTTCGCGAACGCCTTCGTATCCAGCGCCCGCTGCTCGTACACCGCGCGGGACGCCTCCTGCTGCTCGCGGATGATCTGCGCGCGCTCCTCGGCGGACATCTCCCGGGGCGGCTTGTTCCCGTGCGCCGCCTCCACCTTCATCATCGCGGCCTTCTCCTCGCGCTCCGCCGCCGCGATGTCCTGCACCGAGATGTCCTGGGCGCGTGCCGCCGCGGAGGCCGCCAGGACCAGCACCACCAGCGCGCTCCTCATCCCGGCCTCCACTGCGAGTAGAGGATCGCGGCGGCCACCACCAGGGCCAGCCACGCCAGGCGGCGGGCGCGTTCGCGCAGGGTCGGGGGCGCCGGCGGCGGCTGCACCAGCGCGTCCTTCACCTCCGGGGCGTCGCGCAGCGCCCGGCAGAGCGCCAGCCGCCGCTCCACCCCCGGCCGGAGGGCCTCCGCCGGTCCGAGCGCTCCCGCCGGCCAGGACCAGGCCTTCCCCAGCCCGTTCGCCGGCCCGCCGTCCAGCACCGCGCCCAGCACC
>Ga0068860_100005344_pt1 | contig 13037 bp, 11 predicted proteins | sample KBSSwiS32_FD_66597 | JGI IMG/M metagenome (GOLD analysis project Ga0068860, IMG submission 66597) | Switchgrass rhizosphere microbial communities from Kellogg Biological Station, Michigan, USA - KBS Switchgrass S3-2 | ecosystem: Host-associated > Plants > Roots > Rhizosphere > Soil ... | reverse complement strand
CTGGTGCGCGACGAGATCCGCCGCCTGGACCACGTGCTGGAGGACTTCCTCCAGTTCGCGCGCCCGGTGCAGCTGGTCCCCAGGCCGGTGGACGTCTCGGCGCTGGTGCGCGCGGTGGGCAACCTCTACGCCGAGGACGCCCGCGCGCGGCAGATCGACCTCCAGCTGGAGGCGCCCGAGCTCCCGCCCATCGCCGGCGACGAGGGCCGGCTCAAGCAGGTGCTGGTCAACCTGACGCTGAACGCGCTGGACGCCACCCCTGGCGGAGGCTGGGTGCGGCTGTCCGCCCGGCGCCGCGGGGCGGACGAGGTGGAGCTGAGGGTGGAGGACGGCGGGCGCGGCATCCCGGCGGAGATCCTCCCCCGCATCTTCGAGCCCTTCTTCACCACCAAGGCGCGAGGCTCGGGGCTGGGCCTCCCCATCGTCCACGCGATCGTGACGCAGCACGGCGGGACCATCCGCGCAAGCAATGCGCCCGGCGCCGGGGCGCAGTTCGTCATCCGCCTCCCGGTCACGCAGCCTTGACGGTGGCGCCGGCTACGACGGGGTGATCCCCTCGCCTTCGCCCTCCTCGTCCCCGTCCCCTTCCTCGTCGTGATCGGCGCGCGGCCCGCGCCCCTCGGCGCCGTACTCCTTGAGCCGGTACTGGATCTTCCGCACCGAGATGCCCAGCACCTCCGCGGCGCGCGCGGTGGAGCCGCTCACCATCTCCAGCGTCTTCAAGATGGCCTCGCGCTCGATCTCGTAGAGCGTGGCGCCGGGGATGAGCGCGCCCGGCGTCCGGCTGGCGCGCGGCCCGCGCAGCGTGGGCGGGAGGTCGTCCGCGGTCAGCTCGGGGCTCTGGGCCAGCACCACCGCGCGCTCCACCACGTTCTCCAGCTCGCGCACGTTGCCTGGCCAGCCGTGGGCCAGGAGCGCGTTGAGCGTGCCCGGCGCCAGCCCGCTCACCGTCTTCCCGTAGGCGACCCCGTACTTCTCCACGAAGTGGCTCACCAGCGCCGGGATGTCCCCCTTGCGCTCGCGCAGCGGCGGCAGCGTCACCGCCACCACGTTGAGCCGGTAGTAGAGGTCCTCGCGGAACTTGCCCGCCTTCACCTCCGCCCCCAGGTCGCGGTTGGTGGCCGCCACCAGCCGCACGTCCACCTTCAGCGTCTGGGTGCCGCCCACCCTTTCGAACTCCTTGGTCTGCAGCACGCGCAGGAGCTTGATCTGCAGCGAGGGCGAGATCTCGCCGATCTCGTCCAGGAACAGGGTGCCGCCGTCGGCCAGCTCGAAGCGGCCCTCGCGCCGGCCCACCGCGCCGGTGAAGGAGCCGCGCTCGTGGCCGAACAGCTCGCTCTCCAGCAGCGTCTCCGAGAGCGCGGCGCAGTTCACCTTGATGAACGGCTTGTCCTTGCGCGGCGACTCCTCGTGGATGGCCTGGGCGATCAGCTCCTTGCCGGTCCCGGACTCACCCAGGATGAGCACCGTGGCCTTGGTCGGCGCGGTGCGCTTGACCACGTCGAACACCGCGTGGAGCTGGGGGGACGCGCCGATGATGCTGGGGAAGCGGTACCGCTCCCGCACCCGCGCCCGCAGCTGCTCCGCCTCCCGCCGCAGGCGCCGCTTCTCCAGCGCCTTCTCCAGCACCACCAGGACCGCGTTCACGTCCAGGGGCTTGACCAGGAAGTTCTCCGCCCCGGCGCGCATCGCCTCCACCGCGGACTCGATGCTGGCGAAGGCGGTCATGATGATGAAGATGGCCTCGCTCTGCTGCTCGCGGGCCTTCTTCACCAGCGAGATGCCGTCCAGCTTGGGCATCCGCACGTCCGCCAGGACCACGTCCGGGGAGAAGCTGGCCAGCCGCTCCAGCGCCTCCTCGCCGTCCGCCGCCTCCGCCACCTCGTACTTCTCCTCCTCCAGGATGGTGCGGAGCGCTACGCGCGCGTTCTGCTCGTCGTCCACCACCAGGATTCGCTCTTTGGTCGCCATGCCAGGTCACCGTAGCAAAAGGGTTGCCGCGCAAACCCCGTGGGAATGCAGCGGTTCCGCGCAAAGGTTGCGCAGAGCGACCCTGACGGCACCGTCGCCGCAAGGATTGCGTTTAGGGGTCAGTGTGGGACCGCGAGCGGCACGGGTGTGGGCTCGTCGGGCGCCACCTCCACCCGGTTCCGGCCCCCGGCCTTGGCGCGGTAGAGCGCGAGGTCCGCCTGGCGGACGAGGTCCTCGGTGCCGCCGTCCGGCTCGCGCACCGCGATGCCCAGGGAGCCGGTGAGCGACACCTCCTTCCCGCCGCTCAGCGAGAGCGGCGTCTGCTCCAGCGCGCGGCGGATGCGCTCCGCCACCCGGCGGGCCACGTCTTCGCGCGCGCCCGGGCAGAGCACCGCGAACTCTTCACCGCCCACCCGGCAGGCCACGTCGCACGAGCGCACCGAACCGGCGAGCAGCCGCGCCACGTGCGCCAGCACCTCGTCCCCCACCGGGTGGCCGTGGACGTCGTTCACGTCCTTGAAGTGGTCCAGGTCCAGCATGATCAGCGAGAGCGGCTGGTACGTGCGGTCGGTCCGCGCGCACTCCTCGCGAAGCCGGTCCTCGAAGTAGCGGCGATTGCGCAGGCCGGTGAGCGGGTCGGTGACGGCCATCTCCTGGTAGCGCCGGTTCACCTCCTCCAGCCGCACCGCGCGTGCGCGCGCCCGATCCAGCGCGTCCCCGAGGAACGCAGCCGCGGACGTCATGACGATCATCGGCGAGAGGATCAGGTAGGCGTACATCATCGGCGACAGGTGCGTGGGGAGACCCAGGAGCTGCAGGGCATACCAACCGGCAGGCGCTCCCAGAGAGAGGAGCGCCCCGCCGAGGGCGATCCGTCCGGCGAGAGGTGTGAACGAGTGGGCGGAGGAAGGCATGTCCGACCCGAAGTGATTGCGAAGCGTGTGCCGTCTCATGGTTCACGCCTGGGCGTAGATCTCGTCCTCGAGCAGGGCCTCCAGCGCCACCCCGAGCTCTCCGTAGAACCCGTCGGCCTTGCGGAGCTGCCCGGCCAGGGTCGCCAGGCACATCCCCGCGTGGACGGAGAGGTAGCGCCGCTCCAGCGATCCCAGCCGTCCCGCCTCCTGCGCGTCGCCGTGCACCGCCGCCTCGGCCGCGCGCTGGTTCAGCGCGGCGAGCACCTCCAGCTCTCGCACCTTGTCGGCGGATGCATTCAGGCCGACGGCGGCGTAGGCGGCGTCGGGCACGGCGGAGTACGAGGGCTCGCAGGCGAGGTCCACGGAGCCGCCGATCAGCCGCGCGCGGTACTCGCGGCGGGCCGACGCCAGGTCCGGTGAGGCGGCCAGCATGCGGAGGACGTCGAGCGGCCGCGTGCCCGCCGCGGCGCCGTCGATCCCGTGGCGGGAGAGCACGGCGCGGAGCACGAGCAGGTCGTCGGGGCCGGGGGGCTGTCGCAGCAGCCGGCCGATGGCCGCGTAGAGGTCCGCCCGGATGCGGTGCCGTTCGGCGATCTCGTTCAGCCGCGAGTGCATGCGACGTCGCGATCCACACCCCGTGCCACGGCGCCTGCTCTCCGGCGAGCGCGCGGCCCGCCGCAGTGGCTGCGTCTCGCTCCGCTCATACGCACGCGCTGCACGCCGCCGGCGCTCCCGGGAGGCGAGACGGACCCGGCACCGCGCCTGCATTCCCTTCCCCGCGTCACTCCACGACCCTCGAGGTGAACTCTCATGGAGCTTGCGATCTGGTGTCTGGCCCTGGCGGCCGCGCTGTCCGCCGTATTGGCGACCATTGGACTGGGGGGATGGCCGCGCCGCACATGAGCGCGGCCAGGGCTGCGCTGTCCTCTGGACGAACCGCGGGCGGGCACTACAGTTCGCGACCATGTTCGGCATTCGGTGGATGCTGGGACTGGTGGCGGCGCTCGCGGCCCCAATGGCCTGGGCTGGGACCGGGGTGGACGGCGGCGTCACGGACGACACGCTGGCCCCGCTGATCGAGGACGGCTCCCAGCCGCCCGGCACCGCGGCGGGGACCTCGGGCACTCCGACCGGCCCGGGGCGGCCGGCGCCGGCCGCGACGCCGGCGGAGCTGGACGACACGGTGATGGTGCAGGTGCCGACGCGCGGGTCCGCGCCGCTGGAGTGGGCGCCTTCGGTGGTCACCGTGCTCGTGCGGGAGGACCTCCAGGCCCTCGGGTACCGGACGCTGAAGGAGGTGCTGCGCAACTCGGTCGGGTTCGACGTCAACGACGACGGCGCCTGGGCCGACCTCGGCACGCGCGGGCTGAACGCCAACGGCACCCACGGCGGGATGCTGCGGCTGATGGTGGACGGCCACGACATGGCGTGGCGGCAGTTCGGCTGGAACCTGGTGGACCGGAGCTGGGTCGACCTGGACGACGTGGACCGGATCGAGATCGTCCGCGGCCCCACCGCGGCGGTGTGGGGGAGCGGGGGCATCGGCGGGGCGATCAACGTCGTCACCCGCGACTGGGCGAAGGTCAAGGGCGCCGAGGGGACCTACGGCGTGACCGGCGCGCTGGACGGGCAGTTCGCCGCCGCGCGCGTGGGCGGCGTGGTGGGCGACGTCGCGCTCTACGGGTCCTTCTCCTACTCGGCGGACAACGCGGACCCGGCGCTGCCGCCGCTGCGCGAGTTCCTGCTGATCTCCCCCACCACCCAGGTGCGCGTCGCCGGTGAGCGGTCCGAGGCGGCCACCATGAACCTCAAGGCGCGCTGGCACGACTTCGAAGGCACGCTCTGGCACGGGAGGTCCGACCTGGGCTCGCCGCTGTTCCCGCTCAGCGTGCTGGGCGGCGACGACACGCGGCTGGTGAGCGACCGCACCGTGGCGCGCCTGGCCTGGTCGCGCGAGCTGCTGCCGGCGCTGAAGGTGCGCGCGGAGCTGGCGCTGGACCAGATGGGCTTCGACCCGGCCACGGTCTACGAGAACCAGCCCGGAGAGCCGCTGCCCGGCGACCCGGGCATCGACGTGGGCGGTCACTTCCTGCGGAAGATCCGCGCCTCCGACCGGCGCACGGAGGGGCGCGCGGAGGTGCGGTACGCGTTCAGCGACATCGTCCACGCGGCCGGCGGCCTGGACGTGGAGTGGCTGAGCGCGGTGCAGTCGCAGTTCCCGGAGCTGTACGCGGCGCAGGGGCTGATCGTCCCGCCGCTCACCGACCTGCACCTGGGCGCGTGGGCCGACGCGCAGTTCCACGTGTTCGAGATGATGGAGCTGAGCGCGTCCGCCCGGTACGAGCTGGACCAGCTCTCCGGGTCCACGGTGACGCCGCGCGCGGCGGCGGTGCTGCACCTGCCGGCGGACGTGTACGTGAAGGGGCTGTACGGGAGCGGCTTCCGGGAGCCGTCCATCCAGGAGCTGCGCTCGTTCCGGAGGGACGTCGCGTACGGCAACCCGACGCTCTCGCCCGAGACGTCCCTCACCGGCGAGCTGGAGATTGGCTACGCGCCCGGCTCGCTGCGGGTGAGCGTGACGGGGTTCCTCACCCGGGTGAACGGGCTGATCAAGTACGGGGACCCCCGCCAGCCCGGGACGCCGCTCGAGGGGGAGGGCCTCTTCCCCGCCCCGGTGCGTCCGGCCGCGGGCGCGGCGTACCTCCAGCTCGAGAACCGGGACTTCGTCACCACCGCGGGCGCGGAGGTCGACGTCCGCTTCGAACCGGTGTCTTCCATGGCGCTCAACCTCCAGGCCAGCCTGCGGCGGCCGCGGGACGAGTCGGACAATCGGCTCCCCTACTCGGCGGAGTGGATCGCCGGCGGATCCGCGGTCTGGCACCCGACGAAGGCGCTCACCACCACGCTGCGGGTGCTGGCCACGGGGGACCGGCCGGTGCCGGCGACGGGCCTGGCGGAGCCGGGGTTCCCCGGATGGGCGCCGGACGCGGACCCGACGACCAGCACCCCGGCGTCGGTGATCGCCACCGCGGTGGTCCGCGCCATGCTCTCCGAGAAGGTGGCGCTGGAGCTCAAGCTGGACAACGTGACCGACGCCTGGTGGTACGACGCCGGGCCGGCCGTGCTCTACCCCCAGCGGCGCTTCCAGGCCTCCGCCTGGCTCAGCGCTTCGCTGTGAGGCGGGCGCGTGTTCCTCAACATCGACGCGGGTGAGCTGGAGGACGAGCCGGAGGCGATCTTCGCGCTCGCCCAGGTGGTGAACATCGCCTGCGGCGGGCACGCGGGCGACGAGGCGTCGATGGGGAAGGCGCTGGAGCGGTGCGCGCGGCTGGGCGCGGCGCCGGGCGCGCACCCCAGCTTCGAGGACCGCGAGCACTTCGGGCGGCGGCGGCTGGAGGTGGCGCCGGGGGCGCTGCGGGCGCAGGTGACCGGGCAGTGCGCGCGGCTGCGAGCGCTGGCGGAGCGCGGTGGGCAGCAGGTGGCGTGGGTGAAGCCGCACGGGGCGCTGTACCACGCGGCGAACGAGGCGCCGGCGCTGGCGGAGGCGGTGGTGGGCGGGGCGGTGGACGCGCTGGGTACGGAGGTGACGGTGCTTGGCCCGCCGCGGGGCGCGCTGCGGGAGGCGGCGGCGCGGGCGGGGGTGCGGTTCGCGCGGGAGGGGTTCGCGGATCGGGGGATGCGGGCGGACGGGTCGCTGGTGCCGCGCGGGGAGCCGGGGGCGCTGCTGGAGGAGCCAGCGGTCGCGCGAGCGCAGGCGACGCGGCTGGCGCTGGGTGGGGGCGTGGACACGATCTGCGTGCACGGTGACACGCCGGGCGCGGTGGCGATCGCGGAGCAGGCGCGGCGGGTGGTGGATGCGGGGCTGGTGGCGCTGGGGGACGGGGCGGTGCGGCTGTCGCTGCCGCCGGGCGCGGAGCCGAGCGCGGTGCTGGAGGCGCTGCGCGAGGCGGCGGGGGTGACGGACGCGGTGGTCACCGAGCAGCACGCGGCGCTCTACTTCGACCCGCTGCGGCCGCCGGAGGATCCGCTGGCGGCGCTGGAGCGGGCGCGGGAGATGTCGCCGCCCACGCCGATGCTCCACCGGGTGCGGGTGCGGTACGACGGGCCGGATCTGGAGGAGGTGGCGCGGCGCGCGGGCCGGTCGCGGGAGGAGATCGTGCAGCTGCACGCCGGCGGTGAGTACCGGGTGCAGGTGATCGGCTTCCTGCCCGGGTTCGCGTACCTGGGCGACCTGCCGGAGCCGCTGCGCCAGCCGCGCCTGGGCTCGCCGCGACCGCGCGTGCCTCGTGGGGCGGTGGCGGTCGCCGGGAGGCACACGGCGATCTACCCGCTGGATTCGCCCGGCGGGTGGAACCTGATCGGCACCGCCGTCGACTTCACGCCCTTTCATCCGGACCGGGGGACGATCTGGGCCCTGGGCGATCGGGTGCGCTTCGTGCCGGAGGCGCCGTGAGGCGCGTACGTCCTGATTGCGCGCGAGCGCGCGGAATGAGTGCTGTTCGCGCGCAATGCGCCCACCTTCCCGCTCGCGCGCAGCGCGCCCACCTTCCCGCCTATGCGACGTGGCCCGTGGAACGCACGGCACCTCATTTGGAGGCGCCGTGACGGAGCTGGAGATCACCTCCGCCGGGGCGCCGGCGATGGTGCAGGACGGCGGCCGGCCCGGCCGGATGCACCAGGGCGTGCCGCGCGGCGGACCGCTCATCCCGGACCTCTTGAGGGCCACCAATGCGTCGGTCGGGAATGAGGCCGGCGCCGCCGGCCTGGAGTGTTTCGGCGAGCTGCGCTTGAAGCTCTCCGGCGACCCGCTGTGGATCTCCGTCGACGGCGAACCCTCCCTCGCCACCCCTGACACCACCTTCGTGGTGCAGCGCCCCTCCGCGCTGCTCGTCCGCTACGTCGCCTTCCGCGGCGCGCTCGACCTCCCCGAACAGCTCGGCGGGCGCGGCGCCCTCCCCGTCGCCGGCATCGGCCGCGTCCTCCGCAAGGGCGACCGCCTGCGCGTCGCGCCTTCCCCCGGCCCGGAGCCCACCCCCCTCACGCCTCACCTCGACCTCGACGCCCCCGTGCGCGTCCTCCGCGGCCCGGACCTGGATCGCTTCCCCGAGGCCGGGCTCGCGGCCCTCACCTCCTCCGAATTCGCCATCTCCCCCGCCAGCGACCGGACCGGCACCCGCCTCACCGGCGCCATCCTCCCCCGCACCGGCGACGACCGCCCCGGCCCCACCCCCATGACGCGCGGCGCAATCCAGGTCCCCGCCTCCGGCCAGCCCATCGTCCTCGGCCCCGACCACCCGGTGACCGGCGGCTACCCCGTGCTCGCCGTGGTGATCCAGGCGGACTGGGGCCGCATCCATGGGCGCCGGCCGGGCGCGCGCGTCCGCTTCCGCCTCGCCGACCTGGAGGAAGCGCGGACCGCCTGGGCCCACCGGTAAACGTTTCGCGCCTCACGCGTCTTCTCCTCCAGGCCCTAACCGAGCACCGTGCCCATCACCGCAGCACCACCGCCTTGACCCCGGGCCCCCCCGGGAGAGAAGAGTCGCTGACATGCGCGCCTACTCACCCACTTCCCTCCTCGCGCTGGCGATGTCTCTTGCCGGCTGCTCCTTTCCGGTGAACGACAAGGTCACGGTCCCGCCGCCCTTGGGCGCCACTGAAGGACTCCAGTTCGTGATGCCGGACACGGTCATCCCCGCCGGCGAGGAGCGAATGACGTGCTGGGTGCCGGACTACACGCCTGGCCAGGACTACCAGGTCGTGTCCTTCGAACCCCTCCAGGGGGCCTATGGCCACCACCTGGTCGCCATGGTCTCCGGCGTGCCGCGCACCGCCAACCAGGTCTTCGACTGCACGAACATCGAACAGATGGCCTCGCTCCGCCCGCTGATCCTCCCGGACCGCGGCGACGCGCAGGTGCTGCTGCCGCAGGGCTTCGCGGTGGCGCTGCCCAAGGACGCGCGGATCGTCTTCCAGTCGCACCACATCAACACCTCCGATCACGACCTGGTGGAGGCGGACGTGGCGCGGCTGCACTTCGCGCCGGCGGGGAGCAACCCCACCATGGCGGGCTACTTCATCATGAACAGCAGCCAGCAGAACCTGGCGCCGCACACCAAGGGCTCGGTGAGCGTGACCTGCTCGCCGCCGCAGGAGCTGAAGGCGATCGCCCTCTTCGGCCACATGCACTACCTGGGCACCAGCATGTCGCTGACCCGCACCAGCAGCGGGAACACCACCACCCTCTACTCGGTGGACCAGTGGCAGCCCCAGTTCCGCGACTTCGCGCCGGTGAACGAGTACTCGCCGTCGAACCCGCTGCTGATGGAGCCGGAGGACTCGTACACGCTCACCTGCAACTACGACAACCAGACCGACAGCACCGTGAAGTTCCCGTCCGAGATGTGCGTCTCCGTCTCGTACTACTTCCCCGCCCTGGCCGATCCGACCGTCATATGTCAGTGACCCGGCTGGCCCTGGCGCTGGGGCTCCTCGGCGCCGCCGGGTGCTGGGCGCCGCACCCGTGCGACGAGAACCTGCCGCCGCCGTCGAACCCGTGCATCCCCAGGTGCGGCAACTCGCTGAACGTGGGGCAGCCCTGCACCAAGGGCGGCGGCGAGTGCGGCAGCTTCGACCCCTCGCGCGCCTGGGCGTGCACCGTGGACTTCGTGGACACCACCGACCTGGCCTTCTGCACCCGGCCGTGCGTGGACGACACGGACTGCGGGGAGGACGCGACCTGCGTCGGCGACCCGAACAACCCCAGCTCCGACAAGGGCTGCGTCCCGGTCGCCTGCGTCGGGCTCTGACTCAGGCCCCGAAAACCCGGGGGGCGCTGATGCGGCGGCCCGCGGCCGCGGTCGATCGGGCTTCAGTTCTCCTGCGCGCCCTGCTCGATCCAGTCGTGCACCAGCTGGATCCGCTGCGCGTCCAGCGCCGGCTTGTCGTTCGGCATCCGGCCCAGGTCCGCGCTCACCGGCCCCAGCAGCGCCTGGTAGAGGAGGCTGTCATCCGGGTCGAAGGGGACGACGCGGAACCGCCCGGGGGTCGTCCGGCTCTCCACGTTGACGATGGCGCCGTAGGCCTGGCCGTCGGAGAGGCTCATCCCCTGCTCGGGGAGGAACGCGCCGTGGCAAGTGGAGAAGGCGCACGACCGGGTGAACACCAGCGACTGCACGTTGGTGAAGGTTGGCTCCGGCGGAGGACCGCACGCGCCCAGCCACACCGAGAGCCCGGCGATGGCCGCCCCCGCCCGCGTCATCCGTAGAGCGTCCGGGTGAAGGTCTCCACGTCCGGGAAGCGGGGGTACTCCCCGCGCCGGAGGGCCGCCGCGTCCGGGAGCGCGGTGGCGCCGGACGAGTCCAGCAGGTGCAGCAGGAAGTGCCCGTAGGCCTCCTGCGGCTTCATGCCCGGGTAGAAGTTGTTCAGCCGCAAGGTGGAGCTCTTCAGCCGGAGGACCTGCGCCGGTTGCGCCGGCCCGCCCCAGGAGGTGACCAGGTCCGTGTAGAGGATGTTCCGGGGCGGGGAGTTGGGCAGCGACGGCTCCGCGGCCACGCACACCGCCACCGCCAGCAGGTTGGCGAGCGCGATCCGCTCGTTCCCGCCGCCGTCCAGCACCAGCGAGAGCGCGTCCCGCGTCATCCCGCCCAGCTGGCACTCCATGACCTTGGCGCCGAGGCGAGACGGCTCCGCCGGCGCGCGGGCGACGGGCTCCGCCTCCATCACGGGCGCCTCCGGCTCGGGGGCCGGCGCCGGCGCCGCGAGGTCGAGCCCGCGCCCTCCCTGGAAGCGCGGGTCGAAGCCCCTCTCCCGCTCCACCAGCGCCTGGGCGCGCTGCTCCACCTGGTCCGCGCGCGCCAGCAGGTCGGCCTGCACGCCGGGGAGCGCGCGGAGCCTCTGCAGGTACTCGACGGCGCCCCGCGCCTCGCCGTGCGCGTCCAGCCGGGCCTGCGCGGCGCGGAGCAGCGCCTTGGCGGCGAACGGCCCCGGCGCGCTCCCGGCGGCGGCGAAGAGTCGCTCGGCCAGGGGGCGCAACCCGTCCGGGCCTTTGTCCAGCGCCTGTCCCATCCGGAACATGGTGGCCGGCCGCAGCAGGCCCAGGTCGAGCACCGGCGCCAGGTCCTCCACCACGAGCGCCGACTGCTGCGAGTCCTTCATCAGCAGCGGCCCCAGGAACCGCTCGGCGCGGGCGTGGGCGGCGGCCTTGTCCTCGCCCACCTCCTGCTTGATCAGCATCACGTTGGCGTCGACGGAGTCCGGCGTCTTGGCGAGGATCGCCTCCAGCTCCTTCCGCGCCGCCGCGGGGTCGCCCCGGTCCAGCGCCGCCTGGGCGTCGTCCAGGCCGCTGTGCCGGGAGTAGGCGGCGGTGACCTGCTCCACGCTGGGGGCGATGTACCTGGCCTCCACGCCGGTCGCCTTGAGCGCGATCGCCAGCGCCGCGCCGAAGGCGAAGCCGCCGACGTGGGCGGCCACCGCCACGTCGGAGTCCCCGTGGTCCATCGCGAACGCCAGCAGCTCGAAGGCGAACCAGACCAGCCCCCACACCCAGGCGCGGACCAGGAACGTCCCCGTCCGCATCCGGAAGAACAGGAACAGGAAGTAGAACATCCGCACCTGCCGCATCGGGAAGCGGACGGCGAATGCCCCCATGCAGGCGGCGATGGCGCCGGACGCGCCCGCCATCATCACCGGGGAGTGCGGGTTCAGCGCAAAGTGCGTGGCGGCGGCGAAGAGGCCGCCCAGCAGGTAGAAGCCGGCGAAGAAACCCCGGCCCCACCGGTCCTCCAGCAACAACCCCGCGATGTAGAAGAACAGCATGTTCCCCAGCAGGTGCATCCAGCCGAAGTGGAGGAACATGTGGGTGAGCAGCCCGAGCTGGAGGAACCCTCGCGCGGGGATCAGGGAGAGCTTGTGCATGGGCGCCGCGTCGGCTGGGCGATACGCCTCCGCGACCAGGTCGTTCAGCTCCTGCTGCTCCTGGGCGATCACGTCCGGGTCCGGCGCGTCCTCGAGCGCCTTCTTGCGCATCGCCTCCAGCTGGGCCCTGCCCCGGTCGCTCAGCTGCTGTGCCAGCCGGGCGGGCAGCTCCAGGTAGGGATGCCGGTCCAGCATCTTCTCGATCCGGACGATCGCGCCCTCGTCGGGGTGCCCGCGGTTGTTCGGGATCAGCCACGTGCCCACGAACATCACCGCGCACAGGGCAGCGATGGAGATCGACACCCAGGGCAGGCGATCGACCTCTGCGTCCTCAACCCGTAGAGGTAGCAGGATCACGGGGAAGGGAGTCTACCCGCCGCGAGGCGCGGTAGGCTGGGGCTTCCATGATCCGCCGGGTCGCCCCGCTCGCCGCGTTCTTGGCCGCCGCGTCGTTCGCCCAGCAGCCGAGCCCCTCCTCCGACGCCGAAGACAAGGCGTTGGAGGACGCCTTCGCCCCGCCGGGGAGCCAGGCCCCGCCACCCTCCCCGGCCAAGGGGAAGATGGACTCGGACGTCCCGCCGCCGAAGGTGGGCGAGCAGGCCGCCGAGACGGAGGAGGAGCGCGGCGAGCGCGAGCTGAGCGCCAAGCTGGACGCCGCCAGCGAGGACGCGGAGTTCGCCGCGCTCGCCCGCCAGGCGGCGGCGATGGGCCCGCTGATGACGCTCCAGCTCATGGAGCGGTGGGCGATGAACGCGGCGGCGACGCACGCCCCCTCCCGCCCGGCGCGGGCCAAGGCGTGGCTCCTGGCGTGCGGTCCCGGGTCGGCGAAGGAGGCCGCCCGCTGCCGGGCCCGCGCGCTGGACGCCCTGGGCGACGCCGGGCCCGCGTTCAAGGCGGAGGCGACCAAGCTGGAGGAGGCCGACCACTGCGTGGCGTCGGCGGCGCCGGGGGACCACGCCTGCCTGCCCAAGGCGATCGCCGCGTACCGGCGGAGCCGGGACCGGATGATGCTGGCGCGCGCGACGCTGGCCGGCCTGGAGCCGGAGGACGTGGTCAAGAAGCGCGCCGCGCTCAAGCTGTGCCCGGAGCCGCGGTGCGCCTCGATGCGCGCGGTGGTGCTGGAGCAGCTCGCCTCCGAGGAGCTGCAGAAGAACGCCGCCGAGCAGGCGGCGCGCGACGCGCTGGAGGCGGTGCGGCTGCGCCAATCCGCCATGCCCGCCTCGCTGCGGCTCTACGCGC
>Ga0068860_100005342_pt1 | contig 13039 bp, 9 predicted proteins | sample KBSSwiS32_FD_66597 | JGI IMG/M metagenome (GOLD analysis project Ga0068860, IMG submission 66597) | Switchgrass rhizosphere microbial communities from Kellogg Biological Station, Michigan, USA - KBS Switchgrass S3-2 | ecosystem: Host-associated > Plants > Roots > Rhizosphere > Soil ... | reverse complement strand
TCAGGTGGACGTCGTGGACGAGCTGCTCGGGCTTGACGATCGGCGCGTACGGCAGGCCGTTCGCCTCGAGCTTGGGAACGAGCTCGGCGACGTCGTGGCGGGCGAGGATGGCGCCGAGCCTCGGGATCAGCTCGGCGCGCACCGCGACGCGCTGCTCGTTGGTCGCGAGCGCCGGCTCGGCGGCGAGCTCGGGCACCTCGAGGACGCGGCACAGGATCTGGAACTGGCGGTCGCTGACGGCGCCGATGAAGAGCTGCTCGCCGTCCTTCAGCGTGAAGACGTCGTAGACGCTCCACGACGACACGCGCGCCGGCATCGGCGGCACCGGCTCGCCGGTCATCAGGTGCTGCTGCATGTTCTGCGCCGACAGGAACACGCAGTTCTCGAACAGCGCGCTCTGCACTTCCTGGCCGCGGCCGGTGCGGTCGCGCTCGCGCAGCGCGGCCAGCACGCCGATCGCGCCGAACATGCCGCCCATGATGTCGTTGACCGAGGTGCCGGCGCGCAGCGGCCGTCCCGGCGGACCGGTCATGTACGAGAGCCCGCCCATCATCTGCACGACCTCGTCGAGCGCGGTGCGGTGCTCGTACGGCCCGGGCAGGAACCCCTTGTGCGAGACGTAGATGAGGCGCGGGAAGTCGGCGGCGAGCGCTCGGTGGTCGAGGCCGAGCGACGCCATCAGGCCGGGACGGAAGTTCTCGAGGACGACGTCGGCCGTGCCGATCAGCTCGCGCGCGGTTGCGCGGCCGGCGTCGCTCGTGATGTCGATGACGACGCTCTTCTTGTTGCGGTTGAACGAGCGAAAGAAGCCGATGCCGAGGCCGGGGAGCTTTCGCGTCTTGTCGCCGCCCGGCGGCTCGACCTTGATCACCTCGGCGCCGAGGTCGGCGAGGATCATCCCGCACGTCGGCCCCATCACCATGTGGGTGAACTCGACGACGCGGATGCCGTCGAGGGGCAGGCCGTTCTGCTCGCTGCTCGTCATGCCGCCTCCTTCGTCGCGGCGCGCTCGCCGCGGAACGTCTTCGGCAGCCCGGCGCGCCAGAGCGTGCCGTGCAGCGTTTCGCCGGCGAGCCAGCCGCCGAGCTTCGTGCGCAGCGCGAGCAGCCGTTCGACGTCGATGCCGGTCTCGATCGCCATGCTCGCGAGCATGAACGCGAGGTCCTCGGTCGCGACGTTGCCGCTCGCGCCGGGCGCATGCGGGCAGCCGCCGATGCCCGCGAGCGACGCGTCGAAGCGCGCGACGCCGGTCTCGAGCGCGGCGACGACGTTGGCGAGCGCGAGCCCGCGGGTGTCGTGGAAGTGGCCGCACCAGAGGCGATCGCCGGCGATCGCGCGCGCCTGTTCGAACAGCGTGCGGACCGCGCGCGGGTCGGCGAAGCCGACGGTATCGGCGATGCTGACGCGGTCGCACCCGACGTCGAGCAGGGCCTCGAGGCAGCGCAGCACTTCGGTCCGATGCACCTCGCCTTGCAGCGTGCAGCCGAAGGCAGTGCCGATGCCGCCCTCGATCAGCGTCTTCGCGCCGGCGGCGTCGCGCGCGGCGCGGATGCGGCCGACCTCGGCGACGACCTCGTCGGGGGTCTTCCTCAGGTTGGCGATGCTGTGCGCGCGGCTCGCCGACAGCGGCACGAGCAGGAGGTCGCAGCCGCTCTCGAGCGCGCGCTCGGCGCCTTGCAGGTTCGGCACCAGCACCGAGACGAAGACGCCGGGCAGCGTCTTCGCGTAGGCGACGAGCTCGCCGGTGTCGGCGAGCTGTGGCAGCAACCGCGCCGGAACGAACGAGCCGACCTCGATCTCGCGCTGGCCGGCGGCGTGCGCGTCGCCGATCCACTCCTTCTTGCGCTCGGTCGCGACGACGGTCGCGATGCTCTGCAGGCCGTCACGCAGGCCGACCTCGCGGACGACGACGCGCGGGGGAAGGCTCGCCATGGGGAAGCTGTCTCCGGGGGATGGCCGATCGATTCGTCGAGTCGTGCGACTCTAGACGTTCCGGCGCGGCGGCTGCGTGGTATTTGGGAATCGCCACGTTTCCCGCTCGGAACGGCATGATCGCCAAGTGCGCGACCTCGACGTCAAGACGCTGCGCCTGTTCGTCGCCGTCTGCGAGAGCAGGACGATGGCGCGCGCCGCCGAGCAGGAGCACATCGAGCCGTCGGCGATCAGCAAGCGGATCGCGCAGCTCGAAAGCGAGCTCGGCGTCGAGCTGCTCGTGCGCGAGCGGCGCGGCGTGCAGCCGACGCCCGCCGGGCTCGCGCTTCTCGACCACGCCCGCACCGTGCTCTTCACGCTCGACCGCATCGCTGCCGATGCCGCCGCGTTCGGCGCTTCGCGCGGCGCCGTGCGCGGCCACGTCCGGCTGGTCGCGTCGGCGTCGGCGCTCGCGGAGGCGCTGCCCGACGACGTCGCCGCGTTCATGCGCGAGCCGGCGAACGCCGACATCCGGATCGACATCGAGGAGCGCGTTTCGCGCGACCTCGTCCGCGCGCTCGACGAAGGCCGCGCGTCGATCGGCGTGTGCTGGGACCACGTCGACTTCGAAGGCCTCGAGCGGCGGCCGTACCGGCGCGACCACCTCGCGCTCGCCGTCCACGCCCGCCACCCGCTCGCGGCGCGATCGACGGTGCGATTCGCCGAGACGCTCGATGCGCCGCACGTCGGCTTGCCGCCGCAGTCGGCCGTGCACGCGCTGCTGCAGCGTGCCGCGGCGAGCGCGGGACGGCCGCTGGCGATGCGCGCGATCGTCTCCAACTTCGACGCCGCGCTGCGCGTCGTCGCCGCCGATCTCGGCGTCAGCGTCGTCCCGCTCGAGGTCGGGCTGCGCCACGCCGCCGGCCTCGACGTCCGCTTGGTGCCGCTCGACGAGCCGTGGGCCGAGCGGCGCTTCGCGATCTGCTTTCGCAGCTTCGCGGCGCTGCCGCCGGCGAGCCAGCGCCTCGTCGAGCATCTCGCGGCGTGCGCGGCCGACGCTGCGCGCGCGCGGCGCGGCCCGGCATGAGCGCGCAGCTGCGCACCGTCGTCGCGCTCGGCAGCGCGCAGACGCTCGCGTGGGCGTCGTCGTACTACCTGCCGGCGGTGCTCGCGGCGCCGATCGCGCGCGACCTCGGCGTCGCCGCGCCGACCGTGTTCGCTGCCTTCTCGGCGGCGCTCCTCGTCGCGGCAGCGCTCGGCCCGCGCGCCGGCGCGGCGATCGACCGCTGGGGCGGCCGGCCGGTGCTCGTCGCGACCAACGTCGTCTTCGCCGTCGGCCTCGCCGTCCTCGCCGCCGCGAACGGCGTCGCGATGCTCTTCATCGCCTGGGCGATCCTCGGCATCGCCATGGCGTGCGGCCTCTACGAAGGTGCGTTCGCAGCGCTCGTCCGCCTCTACGGCGCCGGCTCGCGCAACGCGATCACGGGCATCACGCTGATCGCCGGATTCGCGAGCACGGTGGGCTGGCCGCTCAGCGCCCTCCTCGAGAGCCACGTCGGCTGGCGCGGTGCATGCTGGACCTGGGCGGCGCTTCATCTCGTCGTCGGCATTCCGCTCGACGCCTGCCTGCCGCGCGCCGAGGCCGCAGCGGTGCGCGCCGCGGCGAGCGTGCGCGTCGACATCGGCACCGCGAGCAACCGCGGCGACGTCGCCCGCGCTGCGCTGCTGCTCGCGATCGTCTTCGCCGCGATGGCGTTCGTCAGCACCGCGATGGCGGCGCATCTGCCGCGGCTCCTGCAGGCGGGCGGCGCGACGCTCGCCGCGGCGGTCGCGATCGGCGCGCTCGTCGGGCCGGCGCAGGTCGGCGGCCGGCTGCTCGAGTTCGGCATCTTCCGCCGCATCCATCCGCTGCTGTCGGCGCGCGTCGCCGCGCTCCTGCATCCGCTTGGCGCGGCGCTGCTGCTCACGGTCGGCGCGCCGGCGGCGGCGGCGTTCGCGATCCTGCACGGCGCCGGCAACGGCATCCTCACGATCGCCAAGGGAACGCTGCCGCTGGTGTTCTTCGGCGCCCGCGGCTACGGTGAGCGGCAGGGCTGGCTGATGGTGCCGGCGCGGGTCGCGCAGGCGCTGGCGCCGTGGCTGTTCGGCGTTGCGATCGATCGCTGGGGCGAGCGATCGCTCTGGCTGTCGGCGGCGATCGGCGTCGTCGCGCTCGGCGCGCTGCTGCTCCTGCGCGCGCCGGCCGCGCATGGTCTGGAGGCGGCCGCGAGCGAACGCGGCGCCGGTGTCGCGCCGGCCGACCGCGCCCCGCGCTGACGCGCTGCGTCGTCAGCGCCCGGCCGCGCCGCCCGGCGCGACGCTCCTCGTCGGGCCGACGCCGATCCGCTCGAACGCGCGCGCGAGCTGCAGCACCGCGAGGTCGCCGTGCGGGCGGCCGATCAGCTGCACGCCCATCGGCAGGCCGTTCGCGCCGAAGCCGGCGGGCATCGCGATGCACGGCAGGCCGGCGAGCGTCGCGTAGATGACGACTTCCATCCAGCGGTGGTAGGTGTCCATCGCGCGGCCGACGATCTCGCGCGGCCAGCGCCATTCGGCCGGGAACGGCCAGACCTGTGCGGTCGGCAGCGCGAGGGCGTCGTAGCGCTCGAAGAGTCGCAGCATCGCGTCGTAGAACGCGGTGCGCTCGGCGCACGCGCGCACCGTGTCCATGCCGGTGAGGCCCTGGCCCTGGTCGTGCTCCCAGAGCGCCTCGGGCTTGATACGCGCGCGGTTCGCGGGATCGCGCAGGTGCGGCGCGATGCGCGCAGCGACGCTCCAGCGGCGCCAGGCGAGCCACGTCTGCCAGACGCGCTCGGGCGCGAATCCGAGCGTCGCCGGCTCGACGATCCCGCCGACGTCTTCGATGCGTGCGAGCGCACGCGCGCAGACGTCGACGATGCCCGGCTCCATCGGCAGGTAGCCGTCGAGGTCGGCGAGCCAGCCGATGCGAACGCCGCGGGCGTCGAAGCGATCGACGTGCGCGGCGAACGATTCCTTCGCCGCGATCGCGAGCGGAACGCGAGCGTCCCAGCCGGCCTGGACGTCGAGCAGCGCGGCGACGTCCCTCACCGTCCGGCCCATCGGCCCTTCGGTGCTCAGCAGCGCGACCCAGACGTCGGCGGCGGGCCAGCGCGGCACGCGGCCCTGGCTCGGCCGGAAGCCGTACACGTCGTTCCAGCCCGCCGGGTTGCGCAGGCTGCCCATGAAGTCGCTGCCGTCGGCGACCGCGAGCATGTGCGTCGCGAGCGCCACCGCGGCGCCGCCGCTCGATCCGCCCGCCGATCTCGCCGCATCGAACGCGTTGCGCGTGACGCCGAACACCTCGTTGAAGGTGTGCGAGCCGAGCCCGAACTCGGGCGTGTTGGTCTTGCCGACGACGATGCAGCCCGACGCCTTCATCCGCTCGACCATCAGCGCGTCCTGGCGCGGGACGTGGTCGGCGAGCAGCGGCGAGCCGAGCGTCGTCGCGATCCCCTGCGTCTCGGCGGCGTCCTTGATCGCCTGCGGCATGCCATGCATCCAGCCGCAGCTCTCGCCGCGCGCGAGCGCGGCGTCGCGCGCGTCGGCCTGGCGCAGCAGGTCGTCTTCGTCCTGCAGACTGACGATCGCGTTGACGCGCGGGTTGACGGCGGCGATGCGGTCGAGCGTCGCGCGCATCGTCTCGCGACACGAGACATCCTTGGCGTGGATCGCGCGCGAAAGCGCGTCGGCGTCGAGGTCGGTGATCGCCATGGCCCGCCTTGCGAATCCGGCCGCGCTCAGCGCGAGCCGAACATCATCTGCCGCGCGATCGCCGACTTCAGCGGGCCGAGCCGCTGCAGCGCCGCGATGCCGACGCCGCGCGCCGTGCCGAGGCCGGGCAGCGACCAGGTGAAGCTGCGGGCGAGGAAGTCGGTCGCCGCGATCATCGCCCAGCGGTCGGGTGCGCGCTGCCACTCGAGCCGGCGCAGCACCGAGACGACGTCGCGGCGCCTGGCGAGCGCGGCGACGAGCTCGAAGGCGTCGCGAAAGCCGAGGTTGAGTCCCTGGCCTGCGACCGGGTGCAGCGTCTGTGCGGCGTTGCCGATGCGCACCGTGCGGCCGTCGCTGAGCGTGCGCTCGGCGCTGAGACCGAGCGGGAACGCCTTCATCGGCGTCACCGTCGCGAGCCTGGGTGTGCGCGGGTGAAAGATCGTGTTGAGGACGGCGACGCGCTGCGCGTCGGTCAGGTCGCGGACCGGATCGTCGTGGTCGGCGACGCACCAGACGAGCCCGGCGCGGCCGTCGCGCAGCGGCAGCAACGCCGCCGGCCCCTGTCGAGTGAAGCGCTCGTAGGCGACGCCGGGGGCGTGCGGCGGCGCACCGACGGCGTGCGGCGCGAACTCGGCGACGCCGACCCACGCGCTCTGGCTGTAGTCGCGGCGCAGCGCCGGGCGACGCTCGCCGGCGACCGGCTCGCGGTTCGGCGCGGTCGCGAAGACGCCGCCTTCGGCGACGACGGCGAGGTCGAAGCGCTCGACGACGCCGCTCGCCTCCTCGACCTCGGCGGCTGCCGGCGCCACGACGTTCTTCACCGCGCGGACGCGCGCGCCGAAGCGTTCGTGCAGCCGCTGCGGCGCGCGCGCCTGCGCTTCGCGCCAGCCGTCCTGCAGCGCGACGACGACCTGGCCGTAGCCGAGCACCGCGCCGAGCATCGGCACCGCTTCGTCGATCGCGCGGATCGTGAGCTCGGGCTCGGCGAGCGACGGCGAGAGTGCGGCGAGCAGCGACGGCGCATCCTGCGAGACGTGCACTTCGGTGATCGGCTGCGCATGCTCGGCGCGCCAGGCGCCGAGCCGCTGCAGCAGCTGCACGCTGCCGAGCGAGAGCGCGAGCGTGCGCGGGTCGGCGGAGACGTCCTGCTCGCGCGGACGCGCGTCGTAGAGCGTCACTTCGGCGTCGCTCAGCGCCGTCGCGGCGTGCAGCGCGAGCGCGAGCCCGACCGGCCCGGCGCCGATCACGGCAAGCTTCAAGTTGGTCGATTCGTTCATGCGCGCACACCCTTCATGGGGATGGCGTTGCGGGGGCCCGCCTTATTATTCGCCGCACCCGGATGTCCGGTGCACGCGTGGAGCCTCGTCATGGCGCTGATGGATTTCATCAAGAAGCAGTTCATCGACATCATCGAGTGGACCGAGGCTGCCGACGGTACGCTCGCCTGGCGCTTCCCGATGGAAGACCGCGAGATCCAGAACGGCGGCTCGCTCACGGTGCGCGAGTCGCAGATGGCGGTGTTCGTCAACGAGGGCCGCGTCGCCGACGTCTTCGGCCCCGGCCGCTACACGCTGACGACCGCGACGCTGCCGATCCTGACGTACCTGATGAACTGGGACAAGCTCTTCAAGAGCCCGTTCAAGAGCGACGTCTACTTCTTCAGCACGCGCCAGCAGATCGACCAGCGCTGGGGCACGAGCCAGCCGGTGACGATCCGCGACAAGGACTTCGGCGCCGTGCGCCTGCGCGCGTTCGGCAACTACAGCTACCGGATCGCCGATCCGCGCCTGTTCTACACCGAGATCTCGGGCACGCGCGAGCGCTACCTGGTCGAGGAGCTCGACGGCCAGCTGCGCGGCCTGATGCTGCAGCACATCTCCGACGCCGTCGGTCAGAGCGGCGTTCCGTTCCTCGATCTCGCCGCCAACCAGGTCGAGTTCGCGAAGGCGCTGCAGGACGCGACGGCACCCGCGTTCGCGAAGTTCGGCCTCAAGCTCGAGCTGGTGACGATGCAGAACGTCTCGCTGCCCGACGACCTGCAGAAGATCCTCGACCAGAAGATCGGCATGGGCATGGTCGGCAACGACATGGGCAAGTTCATGCAGTACCAGACGGCGCAGGCGATCCCGGCGCTCGCCGCCGGCGCCGGCAACGCCGACGGCGGCGGGCTCGTCGGCGCCGGAGTGGGAATCGGTGCCGGCGTCGCGCTCGGCCAGGTCCTCGCCAACCAGCTCGGCCAGGGCCTGAATGCGGCAGCGCCGGGCGCACCGGCGGCCGCCGCGGCGGCGGCGCAGCCGGCAGGCGTCAAGCCCGACGACGTGATGAGCACGCTCGAGCGCCTCGGCGAGATGAAGGCGAAAGGCATCCTGACGCAGGAGGAGTTCGACGCCAAGAAGGCGGAGCTCCTGAAGAAGCTGGTCTGATGACCGATTGTTGAAAGAGGAGCCCGCGAGGCTCCTCTCTCACATCCGCGCATCCGATTGGCCACCTCGACACCGTTCCCGCAGCGCGCGTACCGCGCCCCGTGCCCGAACTGCGGCGCGCCGGTGGAGTTCCGCTCGGCGGCGTCGCCGTTCGCCGTCTGCAGCTTCTGCCGTTCGACGGTCGTCCGAGCCGGCGCCGAGCTGCGCAAGATCGGCGAGAGCGCCGAGCTGTTCGACGACCACACTCCCCTGCAGCTCGGCGCCAGCGGCAGCTACCAGGGCGCGCGCTTCGACCTCGTCGGCCGCCTCCAGTACCGCACCGCCGAAGGGACCTGGAACGAGTGGCACGCGCTCTTCGAGCGCGGCGACGGCAGCCAGAAGTCGGGCTGGCTGTCGGAGGACAACGGCCGCTACGTCATCGCCTTCGACCTTCCGCTCGGAGCTGCGGTGCCCCCGGCCGCGCAGCTCCAGGTCGGCGCGCCGATCACCATCGAGGGCGAGCGCTGGGTCGTCGCGTCGGTCGTCGATGCGAAGCTGATCGCCGCCGCCGGCGAGCTGCCGAAGCGTCCGAATCTCGACTTGACGTTCGCAGTCGCCGACTTGCGCTCGCCGCGCGGCGAGGTCGGCACGCTCGACTACACCGATCCGGCGCGGCCGACGTGGTCGGTCGGGCGCTCGGTCGTGCTCTCCGAGCTCGCTCTGAAGGGCATGCGCGAAGAGAGCGAGAAGACGCTCGCCGGCCGCACGCTGCAGTGCCCCGGCTGCGGCGCCGCGCTCGCGGTCAGGCTCGCGACCACGCAGTCGATCGTCTGCACGCAGTGCAAGTCGGTGATCGATCTGACGTCGGCGGCGCAAGGCAACGTCGGCGGCGACCTCGCGCACTACGCGCAGACGACCGGCGGCGAGCCGCAGATCCCGCTCGGCAGCGTCGGCCAGCTCGCGCTCGGCGGCGCGGCGCTGCCGTGGCAGGTCGTCGGCTACGTCGAGCGCTGCGAGGTTCCCGAGGACCCGGACGACGAGCAGGTGTTCTGGCGCGAGTACCTGCTCTACCACCGCACCCAGGGCTTCGCCTTTCTCGTCGATGCGCAGGACGGCTGGAGCTGGACGGCGCCGATCACCGGCGCCCCGGAGGCGTTCGGCGAGAGCGTCAAGTACCAGGACGTCCTCTACCGCAAGCTCTACGACTACGTCGGCAAAGTCACGTACGTCCTCGGCGAGTTCTACTGGCGGCTCGAGCGCGACGAGCAGACGGCGAACACCGACTACGTCGGCACCGGCGCGGCGTCGAGGAAACGCCTCAACCGCGAGCAGACCGCGGGAGAGGGCTCGCGCGAGGTCGTCTGGTCGGCGGGCGAGACGCTCGCCGCCGATGCCGTGCTGCAGGCGTTCCGCCTCGCGCCCGAGAAGCGGGCAGCGCTGCAGCGCGACGCGCTGCCGACGGCGTTCAGCGGCGGGCGCTTCGCCAAGATCATCTTCTGGTGCTTCGTCGTCTTCGTCGTGCTGCTGCTCTTTCGCTGCGGCTCGGGTGGCGGCGTCGCCGATTGCAGCGAGACGAAGAACACCTTCGGCGAGGCGTCGCAGGAGTACCAGAATTGCCTCAACAGCAAGCGAAGCGGCAGCGGCTACCGCAGCGGCGGCGGCTCGTTCGGCGGCTTCTCGACCGGCGGGGGGCACAAGTGAAGCCGCGTGCCGCATCCGCCCATTCGCCTTCCCACTGACAGGAGAACCCATGGCTGTCCTCGACTGGCTCAAGCCCGCAGTGATCTTCGGCACGGTGTTGTACGCACTGATCGGCATCGTGATCCTGTGGCTTTCCTTCATCCTGTTCGACAAGATCACTCCCTACCGCCTGTGGGAAGAGATCTGCGACAAGAAGAACCTGGCGCTCGCCGTCGTCGTCGGCGCGATGTGCATCGCGATCGGCCTCATCGTCTCCGCAGCCGTCCACGGCTGAGTGACGCGGTGGCGGAGCACGCCGCCTTCGATGCCGGGAGCGAGCGACCGGCGCCGGCGATCGGCATCGCCGAGGTCGCGCTCCTCGCGTCGGTCTTCGTCGTCGCCGCCTGCGGACTCGTCTACGAGCTCGCCGCGGGAACGCTCGCCAGCTACCTGCTCGGCGACTCGATCCTGCAGTTCTCGACCGTCATCGGGACGTACCTCTTCGCGATGGGCGTCGGCTCGTGGCTGTCGCGCTATCTCGAGCGTCAGCTCGTCGCCCAGTTCCTGCGCATCGAGCTGCTCGTCGGTCTCGTCGGCGGCGCGATGCCGGCGACCCTCTTCGCGCTGCAGTCGCTCGCGGTGCCTTCGTTCCGCGTTGCGCTGTACGGCCTCGTGCTCGCGGTCGGCATCCTCGTCGGCCTCGAGATCCCGCTCGTCCTGCGCATCCTGAAGCGCAGCATCGGCGCTGCGCACGGCGGCCTGAAGACGCTCGTCTCGCAGGTGCTGACGTTCGACTACCTCGGCGCGCTCGCGGTCTCGATCGCGTTCCCGCTGTTGCTCGTGCCGCATCTCGGCCTCATCCGCACCGGCGCGCTGTTCGGGCTGCTGAACGCGGCGGTCGCGGTCTGGGCGCTGTGGCTGTTTCGCGGCGAGCTGCGTCGCCTGGCGGCGCACGCAGCGGCGTCCGCCGCGACCGTCGCGGCGCTGGTCGCGCTGTTCGCCGCCGCCGATCTCGTCACGACCTGGGCGGAGGATCGCTTCTACGGCGACCAGGTCCTCTACAGCGAGACGAGCGCGTACCAGCGCGTCGTCGTCACCGGCGGCCGCGGCGGCATCCGCCTCTTTCTCAACGGCAACCTGCAGTTCCATTCGCGCGACGAGTACCGCTACCACGAGGCGCTCGTGCATCCCGCGCTCGCGGCGCACGGCGCGCCGCGGCGCGTCCTCGTGCTCGGCGGCGGCGACGGGATGGCGGTGCGCGAGATCCTCAAGTACCCGAGCGTCGAGCGCGTCACGCTGGTCGAGCTCGACCCGCACATGACGGCGCTGTTCTCGACCGCGCCGCTGCTGCGCGAGCTGAACGGCGACGCACTGCGCTCGCCGAAGGTGAAGATCGTCCACGCCGACGCGTTCGCCTGGCTCGAGCGCGAAGGCGACGGCGAGACGTTCGATGCGATCGTTGTCGACTTCCCCGACCCCACCAACTTCTCGATCGGCAAGCTCTACACGCGCACGTTCTACGAGCTGCTCGAACGGCGGCTCGCCGCGAGCGGCTACGCCGTCGTGCAGACGACCTCGCCGCTGATCGCGAGGAAGAGCTTCTGGACCGTGGCGACGACGATCGAGGCGGCGGGCCTCACCGCGACGCCGTACCACGCGCACGTGCCGAGCTTCGGCGAATGGGGCTTCATCGTCGCCAGCCACCGGCCGTTCCGTCTGGCGACGACGCTGCCACCGGCGCTGCGCTTCCTCACCACCGCGGGGCTGCCGGCGCTGTTCGACTTCCCGCCCGACATGGCGCGCGTGCCGAGCGAAGTGAACCGGCTGTCGAACCAGGTCCTCGTGCAGACGTTCGAGGAGGAATGGGGCAAGGTGCAGCGCTGAGCGGCGGACGTCGCGGGCCGACGCGGCGCACCGTGCTCGCCGCCGCGGCGTTCGCCGCGACTGCACCGCTCGCGGCGTGCGTGCGCGACGCGGCGACGCGCTGGCAGGGCGGCTGGATCGGCGCCGCGGACGCGCGCGGCCACGTGCTGCGCGACGGCTGGCCGGCGACGAAGTCGGGCGCGCCGCCCGAGGTCGCGCGCACGCGTCGGGCCGGCGTCGTCGTCGTCGGCGCCGGCATCGCCGGTCTCGCTGCGGCGCGCGCGCTGCGCGCTGCCGGCGTCGACGACTGCCACGTCCTCGAGCTCGAGGATCGTGCCGGCGGCAACAGCCGCGGCCACGCGCTTGGCGGCATGCGCTGCCCGCTCGGTGCGCACTACCTGCCGGTGCCGGGGCCGGCAGCGGTCGAGGTCGCCGAACTGCTCGACGAGCTCGGCGTGCGGCGCAGCGAGCACGGCCGCATCGTCTACGACGAACGCGTGCTCTGCCACAGCCCGCAGGAGCGGATCCTCGTCGGCGGCGGCTGGCGCGACGGTCTGCTGCCGCCGGTCGATGCGCTGCCGGCGAGCGAACGGACGGCGACGCTCGCGCAGTACCGCGCGTTCGCAGCGGCGGTCGCCGACGCCGGCGACGCCGACGCGTTCGCGATCCCCACCGCGCGCTCGCGCTGGAGCGCTGCGCTCGCCGCGCTCGACGGCGTGCCGTTCGCGACCTGGCTCGACGCGCATGGCTTTGCCGCGCCGGCGCTGCGCTGGTATCTCGACTACTGCTGCCGCGACGATTACGGCGCCGGCAGCGCCCACGTCTCGGCGTGGGCAGGGCTGCACTACTTCGCGAGCCGGCACGGCTTTCGCGCGCCCGGCGACGACGCGCGCGGCGACGCCGCCGAGAACGGCGTCCTCACCTGGCCGGAGGGCAACGCCTGGCTCGCCGAGCGCCTCGCCGCGCCGCTCGGCGAGCGGCTGCACGCAGCCCGTGTCGTCGTCGCGGTCGACGAAGGCCGCGACGCGGTGACGGTCGACGCCTGGAACGCAGCCGCCGCGGAACGCGAGCGCTGGATCGCGCGCCGCGTCGTGCTGGCGACGCCGCTCTTCGTCGCCGCGCGCATGCTCGTGTCGCCGCCGCCGGCGCTGCGCGATGCCGCGGCCGCGCTGCGCCACGCGCCGTGGCTGGTCGCCAACCTGCAGCTCGACGCCGCGCTCGACGATCGTCCCGGCGCGCCGCCGTCGTGGGACAACGTCTTCTACGGCTCGACCGGCCTCGGCTACGTCGACGCGATGCACCAGAGCACGCGGCCGTTCGCCGGGCCGACGGTGCTGACTGCGTACTTCGCGTTCGGCAGCGCCGACGCCGCGGCGCTGCGCGCCGAGCGCACACGCCTGCTCGGCGACGAC
>Ga0068860_100005341_pt1 | contig 13039 bp, 11 predicted proteins | sample KBSSwiS32_FD_66597 | JGI IMG/M metagenome (GOLD analysis project Ga0068860, IMG submission 66597) | Switchgrass rhizosphere microbial communities from Kellogg Biological Station, Michigan, USA - KBS Switchgrass S3-2 | ecosystem: Host-associated > Plants > Roots > Rhizosphere > Soil ... | reverse complement strand
TTGGTCGGTTCGGGCCATCAAGCCGATCTCGGTAGGGCCAGATCACTGCATCGCAGAGTCCGTGATCATGCAGCCATTCGCGCAAACTGGCCCGGTGGGCATCCCAAACGCTTGCGAAAGGCGGTGCTGAATGCGCTGGTCGACTCGTAGCCGATCTCAGCAGCAATCCGATCGAGCGTTTTGACGCCGCTTGCCAACGCATCTTTGGCGAGCGCCATTCTCCAACGCGCCAGATATTCGATCGGTGCGCATCCGATCGCTTCTCCAAACTGGGCTGAGAATGCCGACCGCGACATGCCGGCGATGCTGGCGAGGCCGGCAACCGTCCAATTGGCACGGACGTCAGAATGGATCGCCTGGATCGCACGCGTGAGGGAGGGATCCTTCATGCCATTGAGCAATCCTGCAGTGACGCCTTGCCCTTCAATGCTGTGCCAGCGAAGCGCCTCTACGAGGAGCGCCTCCAGCATGCGCTGGATGATAAGCTCTTTGCCCGGATAGTCTGTTGCGCACTCTTCGGCCAGCAGTTCAATCAAGCGACCAAATCGGGTCGCACGTCCCTGCGACGAGGGAATGTAAATTTGTTTGGGGAGCAAACTGAGCAGCAGCGGCGCGTTGACGCGTTGAAACGTGAAACTGCCCCCAAGAGCGACGAAGTCTGGCTCGCCGTCTTGTTCGCCATGTCGCACCGCTTCATTGCGCGGTACGACCGAAACGCAAGACATCCCCTTCTCACTGCTAAGAGAGAAGGCCGGCGTCGTCGGAAGTAGCAGAAAATCACCCCGACGTAGCTGCAGTGGTTCATGGTCAGCCAGGGTCAACCACACTTCGCCAGTAAGGATGATCGAGAAGCCAGGGGCATCATGCGCCGCGTACTCTACGCCCCACCGACCTTTACCCGAGATTGGCTTGGATAGGGCCGCACTGGGGCGAAGCAGGGCGATGACATCGCTCAAAGGGTCCATCTGGACGATCCATAACTAATATTGGACTATGGATCATATATCGTCTGGTTATCTCCGTCTACCAATTCGTCATTGACCATGCGGAGACAGGCTATGACCAAGACAATTCTCATCACCGGCACCTCTTCCGGCTACGGCAAGGCCATCGCAGAGCACTTCCTGTCCCATGGCTGGAACGTTCTCGCCACGATGCGGCGCCCCGACGATGCATCTTTCAATGGCGATACCACTCGGCTCCGGGTGCTGCCGCTGGACGTCACCAGCGAGACAAGTATCGCCGCGCTGATCGAAGTCGCTGGCCCGATCGACGTGCTCGTCAACAATGCCGGCGTCGGCGCCGTCGGGGCGTTTGAGGTGACTCCGATGTCGCTGGTGCGGCAACTCATCGAGACCAACACGATCGGCGTAATGGCGATGTGCCAGGCGGTCATACCACAGATGCGCGAGCGTCGTTCGGGCACGATCGTCAACGTCACATCGAGCGTCACGCTTGGCGCGTTCCCCTTGGCGGCTGCCTACACGGCCAGCAAGCAAGCGATCGAAGGGTTCACGGGCTCGCTTGCGCACGAGCTCGCGCATTTTGGTATCCGCACGAAGCTCGTCGAACCCGGTTACGCGCCGACCACGAATTTCGGTGCCAATGCGATCATGCCTTTCGATCAGCTCATCCCCGCCGACTACGCCGACTTCGCCGGCCCCATTATCGAGGCGTTCGGAAAGCCCGCCCTGACGACCAAGGAAAGTGACGTGGCTGAGGGCGTCTGGAACGCCATCCATGATACCGGAAACCAGCTCCACTTCCCCGCGGGTCCGGACGCCGTCGCGCTCTCCCGCGCGCGTTGACGTTATCCCGTGCCACCGGCACGGGATAACGTCAGTCTGACTTGCGCGCCTTCGCTCCATGGGGGCAGTAGGGGCTATTCCAGATGTAGGCTGCGGTTCACGATGAGGGACGATACTCCATGTCGGTACATGAGAAATCCAAGGGCTACCATTCGGGTGCCCGGGATTATGTCGCCGGCCGGCCAGGATATCCGCCGGAAGCGACCGAGTGGCTGCGCGACGTCCTGGGCGTCGCTCCGGGCAGGAAGATCGTTGAGATCGGAGCTGGAACCGGCAAGTTCATCCCGACGCTGTCAGAAGCGGGCGGGACGATCATTGCGGTTGAACCGATCACCGAGATGCGGGAGCAGCTGATCCAGTCTTTTCCGAACGTGACGGCTTTGGCCGGGTCGGCTGACGCTATCCCCCTCCCGGACGCCTCGGTAGATGCAGTCGTCTGCGCGCAGGCATTTCACTGGTTTGCGACCGTCGAAGCAGTCGCGGAGACGCGTCGTGTACTGGTGCCAGGCGGGACGCTCGGCCTCATCTGGAATGGACGCGACGAGAGTGTCCCATGGGTCGCCGCGCTTTCCCAGATCACCAATCGCCGTGAAGGCGTCACGCCGCGATACCGCACCGGCGCTTGGCGGAAGGCGTTTCCCGCTCCGGGCTTCGAGTTCATCGGTGATCGGCACGTGCGCAACCACCATATTGGTTCGGCTGAGCAGGTCGTTCTCAAACGCACGATGTCGGTGAGCTTCATCGCCGGTCTGCCCGCGATCGAACGACATGCGGTCGAGCGCGAAGTACGGGAACTGATTGACAGAACTCCGGAACTTGCCGGAGGCCGGGAGCTCGCCTTCCCCTATGAGACCAGCATGTTCGCTTATAAAGCAATCTGACAGCCGAACGGCGGCTTTCGTCAGATCTGCACGTTTGCGGCACCGGAGTCGAACGACCTGACTTGGGTCGACAGGTGCGGTTGAGCACTCCCGCCCGTCAGGAGCTGATGCGTTCTTCAGACGGCCAATCTGGCCATCGGAGAATGATCATGGAGAAGGCTGAAACCGATCCCACCGCCACCAAGCGCCCGGTCTGGAACGCGGGAAGAACAGTCGGCGCGAAACGTGCTCTGAAGCCGAAGCAGATTTGGGAGATCCGATTCTACCTCAATCAGCGTCGCCGCCTACGAGATCGGGCACTGTTCGACCTAGCGATAGACAGCAAGCTCCGGGGCTGTGACCTAGTGCAGATGAGAATTGGCGACCTTGTCAGCGGCGGCCAAATCCGCACACGGGCAATCGTAATGCAGCAGAAAACCGGTCGGCCTGTCCAGTTTGAACTGCTCCCCGACGCTCGTGCCAGCCTGCTAGCTTGGCTCGAGCGGAGAGGCGGCACCGTCGATGACTACGTCTTTCCCAGCCGGGTCGACCGTGCTGGGCATCTCAGCACCCGTCAATATGCCCGCCTCGTGGATGAATGGGTAACGGGGGTGGGTTTGATACGAAGTGAGTATGGCACCCACTCGCTTCGGCGTACCAAGGCGTCGATTATCTATAGGGCGACTGGCAACCTGCGTGCCGTCCAGATCCTCCTCGGCCATAGCAAGATCGATAATACCGTCCGCTACCTTGGGATCGACGTGGAAGACGCACTTGCGCTTGCGGAAAACACCGAGATCTGAACACATCGCTCCCGTTTCCGGTGAGGAGCCGGAAACGGGAGCTGAATCTTCCGGACCACGAGCAGCGAACGGCCGCTGCTGCTGAGAGCGGCCATAGCGGATGAGACCGATGCGGGCCCATGTATGGGGAAGACTGGTGGTAAGCTGCCCGTCTGGCTTAGGAGAGCAGCGCGATAACTGCAACATGCTAGACAGCATGGCGATACCCTTGGGACATGGGTACAAAGGCCTTAGTTGCCGATCAGAGCTTTGGTGAGGAACCACGATGAAGATAAGTGCCCGCAATCAGATCTCCGGTACGATCGTCTCGATCACGCCGGGTGCCGTGAACGGTTCGATCAAAGTCGATATTGGAAGCGGTAACATCGTCACCGCGAGCATCACCGAAGAAGCCATCCAAGAGCTTGGCCTTGCAGAGGGTGAGACGGTAACAGTCATCATCAAGGCCAGCGACGTGATGATTGGCAAGTAATGTGAAGATCGGGCCCCTCTGGCTGAAACTGCAAATTGCCTGCGGTGAATCGCTGGCGCTGGGGCCTGGCAAGGCCGATCTGCTCGACGCAATTGCAGCGCACGGTTCGATCTCCGCTGCCGCTCGCGCGATGGGCATGAGCTATCGCCGAGCATGGCAGTTGGTCGATGAAATGAACCGCTGCTTTGACCCACCGCTCGTTGACACCCTTCGGGGCGGTGGGTTGGAGCGGGGTGCGCGTGTCACCGCCACCGGCATCGATGTCCTTCAGGCATACCGTGAGATGGAACGTGCGGCGGCGACGATCTCTGATCATCCAGCCTATGCACGCCTTCACGCTATCTTACGGCCCAAGCCGCTGCCGCCCAGTTGAACGCTTATGTCTATATACGACTGAATATAGACTCGATATACACCCGAATATAATGGTGAGACATCCTCGCCGAAGGGGTGTCCGTCGATGAATAAGCGCTTCGCAGTGCTGCTGTGTGCCGTTGCCATGCCGATGCTAGCACCTCCGGTCTCCGCACAATCTGCCGACACAGAGAACCCTGCCGGCGCACCGATGGCTAAAGACGCCAATGTGCTCGAGGTGATCGTCACTGCCCGTCGTCGTGCAGAAGACGCGCAAACGGTACCTGGCGGGCTGTCGGTAGTGGGCGGCGACCTCGTCGATCGGAGTTACACGGTCAACACACAAGGGCTGACGACGCTGATCCCCAGCCTCAACTACAGCTCCGCCAATCCTCGCAACACGGCCTTCACGATCCGTGGCTTGGGCAGCAGTGTGGTTGCAGTCAGCCAAGCCAACGACGGCCTGGAACCAGGTGTCGGCTTCTATGTCGATCAAGTCTATCATGCCCGCCCAGCGACTGCCGCCTTCGACTTCACGGACAACGAGCAAGTCGAGGTTCTGCGCGGCCCGCAGGGTACATTGTTTGGCAAGAACAGCACAGCCGGTGCGATCAGCATAAGCACTCGCCTGCCCACTTTTACGCCCGAACTGCGCAGCGAGATTTCATTTGGAAGTGACCACTTCTTGCAGGCCAAAACATCGGCGTCTGGGCCAATCAGCGATACGCTGGCCTTCCGCCTCTCCGGCTTGTCCACGCGGCGTGACGGCGTGATCCATAATGTGCGCAACGGCCGCGATCAGAACACGCTCGGCGATCAGGCGGTGCGCGGGCAACTGCTCTACAAGCCGTCTGATACGTTCCAGGCGCGTCTGATTGCCGACTTCGCCAATTTCGAAAGCGGATGCTGCACCCAGGTCTTCGTTCGTGTCGCGCCGACGCTGAAGGTGCCGGCGCGGCAATATCCTTCCCTTGCCGCGAACGTTCCAGGCGGGCCATACAGGCCGCCAAGCCTCAACCCCTATGACCGCCTGACCGACATCGATGCCAACTTGGGCGTGAACACGAACGAAGGCGGCGTGACCGGGATTGTCGACTGGGACTTTGGCGGCGCGACGCTCACCTCCGTGACTGCCTGGCGCTTCTGGAACTGGGATGCCGACAACGATCGCGATTACACCGGCATTCCGATCCAGCTGAGTCAGCACATCCCGTCGCGCCAGGACCAATACAGCCAGGAGCTTCGGATTGCGTCCGACAGTGACCGGCCGCTGAGCTATGTCGGCGGCCTCTACTTCTTCCGCCAGAAGATCACCGGACGTCCGATCTCGATCTATGGCCCCCGCGCTGCCTACTGGCTGCTCTTCGCGGATTCCAACCTGCTCGACGGCTACGGCACCGATGGCCATACAGACTTCCGCTCGGACAGCTACGCCGCCTTTGGCGAGGTCAACTGGAGTCCTGCGACTGGTCTGACGCTGACCGGCGGCTTACGCTATACGTACGAGGAGAAGGAAGGTACGTACGACACCTTCACCTTCGGTGGCCCCCCTGTGGTCACGGCGGCACAACGCGCTAGCCAGCTGTCGATCTTACGCGGCCAAACCTATGCAGCGTCGGACAGGGATGGCGATCTAACCGGCCGTGCAAATGTCTCGTATGCGTTCACGGACGGCGTTCTGGGTTACGCCAGCTACGCGCGGGGCGCGAAGTCGGGCGGGATCAACATGTCGGGTCTGCCGCTGGATAACAACAACCAGCCCGCGCTCAACACCGCCGTAGTGCGGCCCGAGAAGAACACCGCCTATGAAATCGGTCTTAAGACGCAGTTGTTCGGCCGCCGCCTGATCTTCAATATCGACGCCTATTACACCCAGGTTCGCGATTTCCAGGCCAACGTGACCGATACAGGGGCCGCTGTCGCGTTGCGGACCTATCTGGCCAACATCCCCAAAGTGCGGGTGAAAGGCATTGAGGCGGACGCTATCGCGCAGGTCACCAGCGACTTTCAGCTGCGCGCTTCGGCAGCTTACGCGGACGGTAAGTACGTGTCCTATCCTAATGGCCCCTGCCCGATTGAGCGGATTGGCACCGGCACTTCGGCGTGCGACCTGAGTGGTCGAGGGCTTTCGGGACTTCCCAAGTGGTCCGTGACGCTCGGCGGGGACTATTCGGTGCCGATCGGCGGCCAAGGCGCTATCCTGCTTCACGCCGACGCCAACTCGCGAACCAAGGTGTTCGGCGACCCGACTGCGTCGGCCTTTACGGTCGTAAGGGGCTACACGATTGTAAACGCCAGCATCGGTTGGCGCCTGAACGACAACCTAGAGGTTGCCATGTTCGCCCGGAACCTTTTCAACAAAGATTACATACAGAACCTGACCATCCAGGCGGGTAACTCGGGTCTGATCGTCGGCACTCCGAGCGACCCTCGTGTCATAGGGATGACGTTGCGTAACCGGATTTAGATTTGCGCTGCTGTCTGCGGTTACCGGCAGGTCTTGCACGACGAATGTCCTCTGTGGATGGCTCCCGCATTGCAAGAGCAAAATGCGATGTATTGGCGCTCGGTCGGGTGCAGACTTCTGTCCGGCCTGTTGATGCAGCCCTAAAGAAGACCGCTGGCCCTGATGGTGTCCGCGAACCGGGTCCCGCACTGCTAATCAGGCTATGACGCCTTGGACATTCGCTGGGCTGTCCCGGTTCCCGGTCTGACCGGTTCGCCATCATCTCGCTGAAGCTGGCTTTCGCTTCTATTCCGCTGCCTCTATGCCGCCAACGCCGGCACGTGACGTTCACGGTAGACCTCGCCGCGCGCCATGATGGCCCAGACGATTCTGGCCGTCTTATTTGCCAAAGCGACGGTCACAACCCGCGCAGGCTTCCGCGCTAGCAGGGCGAGAACGTTGGGATCGACCGCCTCTGGCTTTCTCTTCGCATTGCGCACGACTGCCGTCATGCCGACCACGAGAAGCTTACGAAGGTACCTATCTCCCATCTTCGAGATGTGGCCGAGCCGCTCCTTGCCACCGCTGGACTTCTGCAACGGCGTCAGCCCCAGCCAGGCAGCAAACTGCCGGCCCGAGCGGAACTCGGATGGATCGTTGACCGACGCTGCCAGTGCGGTCGCTCCGATCGGGCCAATGCCCGGGATCGTCATGAGGCGGGTGGCAACGTCACTTTGGCGCTGCCACTCGATCAGATCACGTTCGATCTCGCGCACCTGGGCGTGGATATCGAGAGCTTGCTGGGACAGCCGCTGCACGATGCGTACAGCATCGATCGGCACGTCGGGCGCTTCTCCATCAACGATCGCGCGTGCCTTTTCCAGAGCTCGATTGACGCCTTGCGGGATGTCGATGCCGAACTCGGCCAGCAGCCCTCGCATCATGTTGATCAACTGGGTGCGCTGCTTGACGAACAGATCTCGCGTGCGGTGCATCGACAGCACCGCCTGCTGGTCCTCTGACCGCACCGGCACGAACCGCATCGTAGGGCGCGTAACAGCTTCGCAGATCGCTTCCGCGTCGGCTGCATCGGTCTTGCCCCGCTTGACGTATGGCTTGACGTAAGCCGGCGGCATCAGCCGGACCTCGTGCCCAAACTTGAGCAGCTCCCGAGCCCAATAGTGCGACGTGCCGCACGCTTCGATGCCCACCAAACAAGGCTGCAGCTTCTCGAAAAACGGGAGCATCTGCGAGCGCCGTAACGCCTTGCGGATGACTGCTTTGCCCTTCGCATCTACGCCGTGAATCTGGAAAACGTTCTTGGCCAAATCCAGGCCGATCGTGCTAATCTCCATCTGGGTGGCTCCCATATGCTCGTGAATACCTGACGGTCTTCACACCTTGGCACCTAGATGCCGCGAGCGGGAGCCATCCACCTCATCTGCAAATGGGCGTGAGCCGACAGGCCGCTTTCGTCTGAGAGGGGTACAAAAGGTCAGCGGTCGGCCCACGCAATCGCACCAATTCCCAACCCCATGACAGTAACGGCTCGCCCCCGCTCATCAACAGATGACTGCTTCGCCACGCCCGGCTGAGTGCCTGACGGACCGCTTAAAATATAAAGAACCTTGGCTACGTCCGCGGTGTAGCAATGCTTATCGCGGCAGGTAGTAGGTGCTGCGGCGCTGTCAGCAGGGCGAGCGCTCACATATCCAGTAGATACGCCATAATCGGACCTGGCACTGCCGCTCAATATCTGGACATACGGCATACCGACTTTTTGAGCCAGATCGGCGGCACGATAGAGCGCAACGTCCAGAGCATCGATCGGATCACGTGCGTTATATCGCGTCACAATCCGGTAGGAACCATCGCTTTGAAGTTTTTCTTTATAGCCCTCCGAGAACGCTCCGCTGAGAGGCTCATATGGCGGAGCGGAGTCTCGCGCTAATGCGGGCGTCTGGACAATCAGCGATAAACACAAAGCAAGAGCAAGGCGTATGATACTTCCGGTCTAATGTTTTCGAATTAGGTCGCCTACGGACTAATCGTGTAATGGACGTTATCAGACATCCCTTGCTGCCACATAAATGACCGCAGTTGGGCGGTAGCACGAACCCGCGGCGCGGGAGTGGTGCCCTTCGTGAGCGATCGGTGAAGACCAGAACATTCCGCCTGGATTGAGCCCCACGAGCTGCCGGCCGAGCCTTTCGACTTCTTCAATCTGAGAAGTCGAATGATGAACGAGCCTGCGCAACAGTCATCGTTGGGATCAGTCTAGCGAGGCAAGCCTGGCGGCATCGCTGCCGGAACGTGGCGCCGGAGAAACAGTATCTGATCAACGATCACCTTCTCGAAGGCATCGCCCATGTAGATGTCGAAGTGACCGACCGGATATTCGAAGATGCTCGGCCTGGGCGCCTGCTGAGCATACTGCTTCGCCACGCCCGCCGGCGCGACGTTGTCCTTCGTGCAGAGGCAGAACAACACCGGGCAGCGCAACTCCCTGGCGTGCCTCCCGGGAGAGTATGCCCCTATTGTAATGCCGATCCTCGCCGCTACGGCATTGGGAGGTGCCGCCGACCCGGCGGTCGCAAGCAATTCGCTCGCGGCGGCATAATTGCCCGGAGTGTTCATCAGCGCCAGCTGGTCGGCCGGCGCCGCAAGGGGGACCGCAACCGGTCCCTTGCCGAGAAGCTTCGCTCCGATGTCGCAAAGGCCCAGGGCTGCGACACGAGCGATCGTCCGGAGACTGAGCTGGCGCACAGCGGCTGGGCCGCTCGTGTGGGGGCATTGGGAGATTACCGCGGCAACGCGTCCGTCCGACGCGGCGACGGTCAGCACGTGCCCGCCAGCGAGGGAGCTGCCCCACAACACGATCTTGCTGTTCGGACGGATGCTGCGGACATGCGCAACCGCGGACCTCCAATCGGCGAGCTGGCGCCGGACTTCGATGATCTGCCGGGGCTGCCCGTCGCTCGCGCCGAAATGCCGGTAGTCGAACGCGAGACAGGCGTAGCCCTCTTCAGCGAACCGTTCAGCGTAGGCGTCTATCCGCATCTCCTTCACGCCGCCCAGACCATGAGCCATGACGATGACCGGCGCATCGTCCCGCGGCGCAGGATAGAACCATCCTCTGCACATCAGGCCGCCCTGTTCCGACGCAAACTCGATGTCGAGCCTCCTGATAACCTTCACGCTCTCGCTGCTCTCGTTCACACGTCGCTTCCTTCAAGCTTCGGGAAGTCAAGGGTGGTCACCCTCGATCCTGGACCTCGGGTTTGATTTCGTTCTCGCCGCCGCAAACCTAGCGCTCCCATCCGATGTTGAGCGCGATCTTTTCGCCACGGGAGGACCGCCGTTCTTGAATCCGAGTTGGCGTACGCTCTCAATTTGGTCGGACTCGAATGTGCCTTGCTTGAAAGTGGTGTTCTCGGCCGGCCCGTAGGCGCGGTGGCTGCGCGTGATCGCCGGCTAGCACCGTGACGCAAGCGAACACATCGGACACGTACCGGGCATGATCACGCTCCATCTGATCCGCCCAAGCCATCGGTGTGCCTCCCTTCGCGACGGCGTCGCCGAGGATCCCGCCTCGGATTACGCTAGCCGATCACCTGGTCGGTGGCCCGCTGGGCCGCAACGGAGACACATAGCGCAGGCCGTCTTCCCCACCACACTGGGTTACGACCAAACCAACCTCTTCTCGACACCTATCTCAGCCCGCCGGCCCATATTTTCCTTTTCAGGAGCGGCGCGCGCTATCCCGTGAGGGTCTGCTCCTGGCATGAGCGGTCGTTCATGGTGGCTGATCTGAACGACCGACGGTGGTCGGCACTTGCCGGAAGCTCATGGGACATTCCCGTCATTCCCAGTTGCGGCTGCCAAAGACTGCTTGCGCCAGAACCGGACAGTCCTGCCTGACCGCAACTTCGGTCAGACCGTACCCGAGCGTCCGGTCTGAACCGGCATTCCAGGAAGGCTTGTTGGAAAAAGCGAGTATTACTGCGCGAACCTTGCCGCGAGCAAGCGCATGAGGTCTTCCACGACGATCATAGCGGCCGTTCCTTCGCTTCCAACGTGGGAACTAGCACGCCAGCGCCCTCGAGGGTCTCGCGGCCGATTGTCGCAATCATCAGCTGATACCCAGCGCGCGTCAGTGCGAATTGTTCGCGTCCAACGGTCTCGTCAGCCAAGGTCGCCAGACCGCTCGAAAGCATGTCGCGGCCAGCGCCATTCTCGATTGACATGGCGATGCCGTCGACCGTCATCAGGCGCGGAATGATGGCGCCCTCTTCGATCAAAACGCGGTTTGCGATAGCTGCCGCCGCGAGTGCGGCTGCTTGGCGCGAGGTTTGAGGAAAGGTTTCGCGGTTCGCGTGTAGCCGTCCGGGCTTGAAGCTGCCGCCTAAAGCCTTGATCGGGACCGACCGGACATTGCACAAGCTCTGAAACCAGCGATTGGCGGACCTCCGCTCCTCGTCTTCGGCTTCGCCATAGAGCGACTTTCGGCGGCGCTCGCGCGATTCTTCCGATGGGTTGGATGCTCCCTCCCCGCCGTCGGTTTGGTTTGTCAGCGGACCGCTGCGAAGATCGTGACGACCGAATAGCCTGATAAGCTCACGCTCGCGCGCATGTGCCTCGGCCTCGGTTTGGAATGTGCTCTCGATGCAGTAGCGCACCGCCTCCCCCCGGCGGCTCATCGCGCGGATCACGTTGAGCTTGTGGGTCAGACGATCGGTTGTCCGAGCCTCAGCCTCATGATGGAAACAGCGGTGCTGCACACCCTTGCCGACGTAAAAGGGGGTGCCGCCGGCCCGGCACAGCACATAAACGTAATGCGGCGCCTTGCCCGCGAGCCGGGCACGCGCCGCCACGGCATCTTCGAGCCGGTCCTGAAGGATTGGAAGCCAAGCGGTCATCAGCCCATTGCATCCTAGGAGCAGGGTGCCGTCAACTGGCGGGGGCGAGGAAAGTGCATCGCTCGGTCCAGATCGCGTCACTGCCCCGTGGCACGGCATTAAGGCATGTGTACTGGAAGTGGGATTTACCGGTCGTTCCCTCCCAACGTGTTCAACGGTAGGTTTTCGCCATACCGGACACCCGCAGTTCGCCTGACTGATCCCGCGTACCGACCGCCGCGGCCGTGGTACGGACCCTCTTTCACGACCAGCCTGCGAATTGCCGCTGTTCGCCAGCGCTGAGCAATATGTCCGCAGCCACCGGCGAACTGGATCGCTTTTCTTGATCGTTGCGCGGCCGCATGCAATGAGGCGCGCTGCGGCGAAACAGATAGATCATCGTCATGGCAGATGTGAAGATAACGACCAATCTCCAACTCGACAACGCGACGGCTCGCGTCTTGCGTGACTTGTTCGGCTGCACCGAGGAGGAACTCGGAGCGAAACTCGAACCTTACGTAAAGGCCGCAACCCACGAATATATCGACATGTTCACCGGCGCTGCGCCGATCACCAGTGCGACCGACGTACGCGAACGGCGTCTGGTTGCGATCATTCGCCACGGCCTCCGTGTAATCCCTAAGCCGGCAGAGCTCGGCCGGTTGTTCAAGATGACCACGACTGGCGCCGCGACACTTATTCAGAATGTTTCGGCGAAGCACGATGTCATCGTCGGGCCAATATATAACGCCGCACTCCTGGCCTACGTCTCCGCAGCAAAACCGGAGGAAGATGCGAAAGCCGGAAAGCATTTTGTCTCGATCGAGAACATGGCGATGGTCCGCAGACTCAATGACCTGCTCCGCGGAGCCGACGAGCCGAAGACACTTGTTCGACTGGTCGAGGGTAGCGCTAGTCTCTACGGGATGGATCCTAGCTCCAAAGACTACCTGATCGAGGTACTCACTCCTCCCGCCGAGGACGAGAATGGCGGCTGAGGCAGGCAATCTCGATCAGGTACTTGTCGCGGCGACGCTCGTTGCAGCGAGCCTTGCGGTGCTATTTGTCGTTTGGCAGGCAGATGTCGCTGCAGCGCTCGCACTCAAACCGAATATCGGCGGGAATGCGAACGACGGAGAATCGCGGGCCTCTGTACGATGGGTGCTGTTCACGCGGTCGCTGCCGCTGCTCGCAACCGCGATCGCCACTTTCTTGATCCTGCTCCATCAAATTTGCGTGATTCTGTACGAGGCGGGTCAATGCATGGGGAAGGCTTGTCCATTCGACGATGCAAAGGCTCTCGCGGTCGTCAACGTCGTGGTCGTCGGCCTGCTCGCGCTTGGACTGTTCGGTCAGTTCGTCTCGCTCTGCGTCAAATGGCGGCGGCTTGGCGGGTTA
>Ga0068860_100005340_pt1 | contig 13040 bp, 16 predicted proteins | sample KBSSwiS32_FD_66597 | JGI IMG/M metagenome (GOLD analysis project Ga0068860, IMG submission 66597) | Switchgrass rhizosphere microbial communities from Kellogg Biological Station, Michigan, USA - KBS Switchgrass S3-2 | ecosystem: Host-associated > Plants > Roots > Rhizosphere > Soil ... | reverse complement strand
GATCTGGTAGAGGTCGATATGGTCGGTCTGCAGCCGCTCCAGGCTGCCATGGACGGAGTCCATGATGTGGCCGCGCGAGGCGCCGCGGTCGTTGGGGCCGGGTCCCATCTCGCCGAACACCTTGGTGGCGATGACCACGTCCTTGCGGGCGACGCCGAGGTTCTTCAGCGACTGGCCGACCAGCTTTTCCGAGCCGCCGAACGAATAGATGTCGGCGGTGTCGATGAAGTTCACGCCCGAGGCCAGGGCGCGGCCGACGATGGCGTCCACCTCGTCCTGCCGCAACGCGCCGATGGCGGTCCAGAAGCCGGCTTCGGCATTGCCGCCGAAGGTCATCGACCCCAGGCAGATTTCCGAGACGAAAAGGCCCGTGCGGCCGAGCTGATTGTATTTCATGGTGTGGCTCCCGAGGTCGGCCCGCATATGGGCGCGGCGGCGGGGGCGCGGTAGGGCGCCGCTAGGGGAGAACGACCGAATGTCTGTGGCTGAGCTCGCGGGGAAGACCGCCGTCGTCACCGGCGCGACGTCCGGCATCGGGGAGGTGGTGGCCAAGGAGCTCGCCCGCCGTGGGGCCCGGGTGCTGGTGGTGGGCCGCGACCCGGCGCGCACTGCGGTCACCCTGGCCGCCCTGCCGCCGCCTGCGAGCGGCGCGCACGCCGCCCACCTGGCGGACCTGTCGCGCCTTTCGGAAATGAGGCGGCTGGCGGCCGACATCGCGGCGGCGGAACCCGCAATCGACCTGCTGATCAACAACGCCGGCGGCATGTTTCCGGAGCGCCGCGTCACCGAGGACGGCTGGGAGCGCACCTTCGCGGTCAACCACATGGCCTATTTCGTGGTGACCCTGGGCCTGCTCGACCGGCTGAAGGCCGCGCCGGCCGGACGCATCGTCGTCACCGCCTCGCGCATGCACGCGACCGCAACCCTCGACTTCGACGACCTGCAGAACGAGCGCAAGTATTCGACCTACCTGGCCTACAGCCGCTCAAAGCTCTGCAACATCCTGTTCGCCCGCGCGCTGGCCCGGCGGCTTGGGAGCGGCGTCACGTGCAACGCCCTGCACCCGGGGTTCGTGGCCACCCGCTTCGGCGACGACGACACCAGCCCGATGGGCGTGATCTTCAAGTGGATGAAGGTGATCGCCATGTCGCCGCAGGACGGGGCGAAGACCACCCTGCACGCGGCGACCTCCGAGGAGGGCGGGCGACTGACCGGCGCCTATTTCGTCAAGTCGAAGCCGGCCCAGCCCAGCCCCGCGGCGCGTAACGACGCCGACGGCGAGCGGCTATGGGCGATCACCCAGGCGCTGGCTGCGACGGCTTGAGATGCGCGGGAAGCGCCCACGGTTGCGGTCGGCGCGACGCGCCGCCGCCGCTCCGTCCACGGAGGATCTGCTGTGGACGCTTGACACGCCGCCGCGACCATATGCGCCACATGAAGCGCTCGGATACAGTTAAGATCCGTCGTCCGGCCGGTCGAAGCAGCCGCTCGGACTTCGGCGGCCGACCCGACGTCCGGGATAAGATCGGCGGCGGTTTGGTCCATATGTCGGAAAGTCGATGCTAGGGAATTAAGTGCTCCCTTTTGGCCTATAATATCCCGTAATACCATTCTTCTACCGGACGAATGGCCAGCTTTGGCCGCAGTAGAAAACCCAGAATTGCACCCCTGCGGCAATTCGTGCGCTTTGCAACGACGTAACAAACGCCGTATTCTTGTCCTTGTTCGCACGCTCCGACGGCGGGGCGCGCACACGGTACGGAGAAGAAGTTGGTTGACGTCTCGATCAAGGCGCCGGACCCGATGGACATCGCGCTTGGCGCGGCTGTCAGGATTCGGCGGCGGACTATCGGCATGTCGCAAGAAGCGCTCGCTGAACAATGCGGCGTGAGCTTCCAACAGATCCAGAAATACGAGAACGGCGCCAATCGCATCTCGTTCTCGCGTCTCGTTCAGATCGCACGCGCCCTGCGTTGCCGGGTGGTCGACCTGATGGATGTGCTGGATACGCCCGATCGCGAAACGGCGGGCGACCTCGACCTTCTGACGCGGATGCGCACCCCAGGCGCCCTGGAGTTGCTCGCCGCCTATGAACGGCTTGCCCCCGAAACCCGTTCGTCGCTGGTGAATTTCCTGCGCACGCTGGTGGCGCGCAGCGCCGAAACCTCGGCCCGCGCCAAGGAAGCCGTGGCCTGAGCCCGGCGGGCGCCGGCGCCGAAGCGCCGGCGGCGATAGGCGGCTCGATCCGCGAGGAACGGGCCGATTTGACCGGGTCCCGAGCGGAACCCGGACGGGGAGTCAGATCGCCTTGAGATCCACCGCGGCGATCTTCCCGCGCTCTTCACGGGTCTGGTAGCTCACCTTCTGGCCTTCGTTGAGGCCGTTGAGCCCGGCGCGCTCCACCGCCGAGATGTGGACGAAGACGTCCTTGCCGCCGCCATCCGGTTGAATGAAGCCAAATCCCTTGGTGGCGTTGAACCACTTGACCGTACCGTTGGCCATGTCGCGCTGTCTCCCTGACAAGCCGTTAGCGGGGGCTCGCGGCTCATGCGCCGTCGGCCCGATGACAATCTCAGTCGTCTGGGAAGGGACAGGCCCAGTCCGCCGACACGTCCATGGGGGCGCGCCCGCAGACCCAAATCACGGATTGCGGGCGAAATCTGCGCCCGGGTTCAACCGCCGGTCAACCGCCAAGCGGCTCAACTTTCCGCCAGCAGGGCGTCCAGCACCGCCCTGGCCGCCGGCCCCGACCAGTCGGCGGCGCCGGAAAGGCGCGCCCGCTCCGAACCGTCCTTGCCGTAGATCACCGTGGTCGGCATGCCGGGCGCAGGCGGGGAAAGCGCGAACGGCAGGTGGGCCTTGGGGTCGCCGTAGAAGGTCAGGGGGTTGTTCAGGGCGATGAAAGCCTTGGCTTTTTCGACGCCGGAGTCGCTGTCTATGCTCACCGGCGCCACGACCAGGGGCTTGCCCGCGTAGGCCTGGGCCATCTTGGCCAGGGTCGGCATCTCGGTCACGCAGGGGGCGCACCAGGTGGCCCACAGGTTCATCACCACCACCTTGCCCTTGAAGTCCGCCACGCGGACCGGCTTGCCCTCGGCGTCGATGAATCCGTAATCCGGGGCGGGGATCGCGTGGGCGGCGATCTCGAGCTTGGCCATCTCGCCGACCGCCAGGCCTTTCAGGCTGGCCGCGGCGCCCGGCTTGGCGGCCTTCTCGCTCCCCTCCCGCGCGATGTTCTGGCTAGAGGACGCCAGGATGATGTAGACCACCGCCGCAACGCCGGCGAGGCCGACGCCCCACAAGGACCATTGCAACACCCCGCCCTTCGCCTTGCCCGCTGGTTGATCGTTCATATGCCCGACGCCTCTCCGCCCGTTTCTTCGAAGTCCGTCCCCGACCCGGCCGCCCAGGCCGGCGGTCAAGCCATGTGGGGCGGCCGCTTCACGGCCAAGCCGGCCGAGCTGATGCAGGCGATCAACGTCTCCATCGGCTTCGACCGCCGCCTGGCGGAGCAGGACCTCGCCGGCTCCCGGGCGCACGCGGCGATGTTGCGCAACCAAGGTGTGATTTCAAGCGAGGACGAATCCGCGATCCAGCGGGGGCTGGACGCCATCGCCGCGGAGATCGCCGCCGGCTCCTTCCCGTTCCGCGAGGAGTTCGAGGACATCCACATGAACGTGGAGGCGCGGCTGCGCGAGCTGGTGGGTCCGGCCGCCGGACGGCTGCACACCGCACGCTCGCGCAACGACCAGGTGGCGCTCGACTTCCGGCTCTGGGTGCGCGAGGCCTGCGACCGCACCGTGGGCCAGATCAACGGCCTCATCCGCGCCCTGGTCGCCAAGGCCGAGCCGCACGCCGCGTCCCTGATGCCGGGCTTCACGCACCTGCAGCCGGCCCAGCCGGTCACCTTCGGCCACCACCTGATGGCCTATGTGGAGATGTTCGGCCGCGACGCGACGCGCTTCGCCGACGCGCGGCGGCGGATGAACGAGTGCCCGCTGGGCGCCGCCGCCCTGGCCGGCTCGCCCTTCCCCATCGACCGGCACGCCACGGCGGCGGCGCTTGGCTTCGAGCAGCCGATGGCCAATTCGCTGGACGCGGTCTCCGCGCGCGACTTCGCCCTGGAGGCCCTGGCGGCGGGCACGATCTGCGCGCTGAACCTCTCGCGGCTGGCCGAGGAGATCGTGCTGTGGATGACCCCGCAGTTCGGCTTCGTGACCCTGACCGACGCCTTCACCACCGGCTCGTCGATCATGCCGCAGAAGAAGAACCCGGACGCCGCCGAACTCGCGAGAGCGAAGGCCGGCCGCCTTCTGGGCTCCTTCACCCAACTCGCCGTGGTGATGAAGGGCCTGCCGCTGACCTATTCGAAGGACATGCAGGAGGACAAGGTCCCGACCTTCGAGGCCTTCGACGCCCTGTCGCTGTCGCTGGCGGCCATGGCCGGCATGGTCGAGGACCTGGAGCCGAACGTGGCGCGGATGGCCGAGGCGGCCGGCGCGGGCTTCTCCACCGCCACCGACCTCGCCGACTGGCTGGTGCGCGAGCTGAACCTGCCGTTCCGCGAGGCTCACCACATCACCGGCTCGGCCGTGCGCCGGGCCGAGGCCCTGGGCTGCGACCTGCCCGGCCTGCCGCTCGCCGAACTGCAGGCGCTGGAGCCGCGCATCACCGACGGCGTCTACAAGGTGCTGACGCCGCAAGCCTCGGCGGCCAGCCGCACCAGCTATGGGGGAACCGCGCCCGACCAGGTCCGCGCCCAGGTCAAGCGTTGGAAGGAGATCCTGCGATGAGCCCTCGCCTTTTCGCCGCCCTGGCGGCCAGCCTGGCGCTGGCCGGTTGCGGCAAGATGGGCCCGCTGGAACGCCCGGCCCCGCTGTTCGGCAGTCCCAAGGCCGACGCGTCGGCTTCCGCGCCGGCTCCGCCCAAGCCCGTCAGCACCGTAGACCGGCGAGACCGCGACACCGGCGCCGACCTGCCGCCGATGGACGCCGCGCCGCCGACGGACAAAGACGCGCAATGAACTACTTCGAGCCGACCGACGGAGAGCTCGCCTGCGAGGGCGTGGCCTTGAGCGCTATCGCCCAGGCGGTCGGCACGCCGGTCTATGTCTATTCCAGCGCGACCCTCGAGCGGCACTACGAGGTGCTGCGCGACGCCCTGGTGGGCGCGGGCCTCGGCCAGCCGCTGATCGCCTTCGCCGTCAAGGCCAACTCCAACGTCGCGGTCCTGAAGACCCTGGCGCGGCTGGGCTGCGGGGCCGACGTGGTCTCCGAGGGCGAGATCCATCGCGCCCTGGCCGCGGGCGTGCCGGCCGGCCGCATCGTCTATTCCGGCGTCGGCAAGACCGAGGCCGAGATCGCCTTCGCGTTGAAGGCGGGCGTCGCCGAGCTCAACGTGGAGTCCGAGCCGGAGATGAAGGCCATCTCCCGCGTCGCCGCGACGCTGGGCGTGCGCGCCACGATCGCCATCCGCGTGAACCCCGACGTCGAGGCCGGCGGCCACGCCAAGATCTCCACCGGCAAGGCGGATTCCAAGTTCGGCGTCTCGTTCAGCGAGGCCGCGCGCCTCTACGCCAACGCCGCCAACGACGCCCACCTCGATCCGGTGGGGCTGGCCTACCACATCGGCAGCCAGATCATCGACCTGGCCCCCATGGAGGCGGCCTGCGTGAAGATGCGCGGCCTGGTCGAACAGCTCCGGGCCGAGGGCTTGTCCGTGCGCCGCCTCGACCTCGGCGGCGGCCTGGGGGTGCCCTACTTCAACCAGCCCGACCCGCCCGGCGTCGAACCGTACGCGGCGATGATCGCGCGGGTGATGAAGGGCCTGGAGATCGAGTTCGCCTTCGAGCCCGGCCGGATGATCTGCGCCAATGCGGGCGTGCTGCTGGCCCGGGTGATCCACGTTCATCGCCGCCCGGAGGGCCGCAACTTCGCGGTGCTCGACGCGGCCATGAACGACCTGATCCGGCCGGCCATGTACGACGCCTACCACGACATCCGCCCGGTGCGGCCCAGACCCGGCGCGCCCGAGCTCTACGACGTGGTGGGCCCGGTCTGCGAGAGCGGCGACACCTTCACCCGCGACCGCCTGCTGCCGCCGCTGGAGGCCGGCGACCTGGTGGCCTTCATGACCGCCGGCGCCTACGGGGCGGCGATGGCCAGCGAATACAACACCCGCCCGCTGGTCCCCGAGGTGCTGGTCAAGGGCGACCAGTACGCCGTGGTGCGCCCCAGGCCGACCTACGAGTCGATCCTGGCGGCCGAGCGCCCGGCGCCCTGGCTCTAGCTCACCGGCCCGTCCGGGCCCGGAAGGCCCGCGGCGTCTCGCCCATCAGGTCACGGAACGCCTTGGCGAAGGCGCTCTGGCTCTCGAAGCCCGAGCGGGCCGCCACCACGCCGATCGGCTCTGCGGCCTCCGCCAGCAGCTCGACGGCGCGCATCAGCCGGGCGCGGCGGCGGTAGGCCTCCCAGGTCATGCCGAGCTCCCGGCGGAAACGCCGGCGCAGGGTGCGTTCCGACATCCCCGCCGCGCGGACCGCCTGGGCGAGATCGGCGCCGGCCAGGTCCGCCCGGGTCGCCTCGGCCGCCGCGCGCAGCCGTTCGTCCATGGTCGTCGGCAGCCACAGCGGCGCCTCCTCGCGGATCCACTCTGCGCACAGGAGCGCGAAGGCGGCGAAATAGGCGCGGCCCACCGCGTCCTGCGGCTGCGACAGCGGCCAACGCATGGCGCCGATGATCATCTCGCGCATCAGCGGCGGGACCGCGACGATGCGCACCCGGTCCCCGGCGTCAGGGATCATGTCCGGCCCGAACAGCACCGAACCGGAGCGCACCCGATGCAGGCGGGTGCGATGCGCCACGCCCGCCGGGATGAACACCGCCAACTGCCGCGGGGCCAGGTAGCGCGAGCGCTCGCCCTCCACCTCGATCGAGCCGTCGAAGGCGTACTGGATCTGGTGCATGTCGTGGGCGTGCCAATGGGTGTCGACGTCGAACCCGTCCTGCAGCAACCCGCCAGCGTCCGGCCGGCGCCGTGGATCGACCAGCCGCTCGATCGGGACGGCGTTCATCCCGCGCCTCCAATCTTGGCCGCTGCGAGATAGAATATGTCCGATCGCGGCGAGACGGTCAAAGGCTCGGGGGATGATGCTGCACACCGACAAGGAGGCCGCCATGCCCGACGCCCAGAACGAGAGCGTGCTCGACCAGTTCACCAAGCAGGCCCAATCCTACGCCGCCCTGCTGCGCGACAACCCCAGCGCCTCGCTGGCCGCCATGCTGGAGATCGCCCGGCCTGGGCCCGACGACCGGGCGCTCGACGTGGGCTGCGGCGCCGGCGCCCTGGCGGTCGCCCTGGCGCAGGTCTGCCGCGAGGTGGTGGGCGTCGACCTCACCCCCGCCATGCTCGACCAGGCCCGCGCCCTGCAGGCGGCCAAGGGGGTCGGCAATGTCCGCTGGGAGACCGCCGACGTGACCGCCCTGCCGTTTCCCGAAGCCAGCTTCTCTTTGGTCACCAGCACCGCGATGCTGCACCACACGGCCGACCCGGCGGCGGTGCTGCGCGAGATGCGACGCGTGCGCGCGCCCGGCGGCCGCATCGCCGTCGCCGACCTGACCCCCGCGCCCGAAAAGGCGCCGGCCTTCGACGCCATCGAGACTCTGCGCGACCCCTCCCACACCCACGCCATGCCGGTCGCCGAGCTGCGCGCGATCGGCGCCTCCCTCGGGCTCGTCGAGGCGGGGACCCGGTCGTTGAACGTGGTTCTGCCTTTGGAGACCGTCCTGGCGACCTCCTTCCCCGAGGCTGGCGTGCTGGACAAGGTGCGCGCCATCTACGCCGCCGACGCCGCCTCCGGCGCCGACGCGCTGGGGATGTCGACGCACGAGAAGGATGGCCGCCTGATGCTCGCCTACCCGATGACGCTCGTTGTCTGGAGCTGATAGCCGGTCGATAGTCTCCGCCAGGGCCGCGGACGCGGCCGAACGTTGCGGAGGGACCCCATGAGCGACCGCGAAGAGATCTGCGAGGTGATGTCGCGCTACTGCTGGCACGTCGACCACCTGGAATGGGACGCGTGGCTGGACCTCTTCACGATGGACGCCAGTTGGCAGGCCGGCGACTTCGGTCCGTTCGTGGGCCGCGAGGCGATGATCGAGCTGACCGGCGCCCTGGAGAAGCTGGTCCGGCGCGCCAAGGCCCGCCACTTCATCGCCTGCGAGATCGTCGACGTCGCGGGCGAGACGGCGCGGATGCGCGCCTACATTCTGGTGGCGCAGGCGGCCTCGAAACTGGTGACCACCCTGGGCGAATACGAGATCACCCTGGCCAGGGCCGACGGCCGCTGGCGCATCAGGACCCTGGCGTTCACCCGCATCGAAGAGCCGGCCGCCACGGCGGTTTCGGCCTGACCGCTCAGTCGAGGGCGCCCACGTAGGGCAGGCCGCGATACTGGCCCGCGTGGTCCATGCCGTAACCGACCAGGAAGCGGGTCGGCGCCTCCCAGGCCACGAAATCGGGCTCGATGGCCCGCGGCGTCGGCCAGGGCTTGGCGGCGAAGACCGCGGTCAGCACCTCGGCCGCGCCCGCATCGCGAACCAGCCGCGCCGCCTCGCTGAGCGACAGGCCGGTGTCGAACACGTCGTCGACGATCAGCGCGCGGCGCCCGGCCAGCGGTCGCTGCAGGTCGGCCCGCACCTCGCACCGGCCGAGGCTGGCCCGCTCGTCGCCGTAGGAGGCGAGCCACAGGGCGTCGAAACGCACGTTGCGGCCGACCCGGGCCAGGGCGCGCATCAGGTCGGCGCAGAACCACAGGCCGCCGGTCAGCAGGCAGACGGCCGTGGTCTCGTCGTCGATGCGCGGGGCGATGCGGGCGGCCAGGGCGTCGACGCGGGCGGCCACCTCAGCCTCGCTCAGCACCATGACCGGCGGGTTCACCTGTGCTCTTCCAGGGCGAAGGGCTCGCCGGCCGGCAGCGGCGCGGCGTCCACCGGACCGGCCGGGACCGCCGCCGGGCGCAGGCCGGCAGGCAGGGCGATCTCCGCCCGCGGGTGGCCGGGGGCCGGGGCCGCCGCGACGTGCGGCTCGGCAGGCTTGGCCTCGGCCTTGCGCGGCGTGGGGGCGAAGGTCACCTCCAGGTCGTGCGCCGACGACGGCGGGTCCAGCATGCTGATCGCGAAGTGGCGGGTTTCGCCGGGCGGAATGCGTGGATCGGCGGCGTGGGCCACCTGGGTCGCCAGGGGCTTGCCGGCTTTGTTCAGCAGGCTGATCTTCAGCGGCGGCGCGGTGACCGCCTGCTCCTGGATGTTGCGGATCTGCCCGGAAATCGCCAGCGCCGCATGCCCGCCCATCAGCGCCGGCTCGGCCTTCACCCCCTCCAGCACCAGGCCCAGGCTGTTCACCGGCATGCCGATGGTGGCGAAGGCGGCTGCGGTGCGGGGCCACATGCGCACCACGTCGGCGCGGAACACGATGGCCAGCGCGGCGATCACCGCCAGGGTCGCGGCCACCCCGCCCCACACCACGCCCAGCGTCGCCGCCTGGCGGACCTTCTGGTCGGAATGGGCGCGGGCGCGGAACACCTTCGGCAATTCGTCGCCCGGCAGCTCGTGGACGGTCCTGGGCTCCTCGGCGACGACGGCCTCGCGCGCGAACGCCCCTTCGTCGCCGTCGGCGACCAGTTCGAGGTCGGGCTCCTGGTCCTTCGCGGCCGTCCAGCGGGACCCGCAGCTTGCGCACCGGACGGTGCGTCCCTCGGCGGGGATCTTGGCGTCGTCCACAAAATAGCTGGTGGCGCACTCTGGACAGGTCAGTATCATGACAGTCGAATCGGACGCTCCAGCAACCTCCTCCGAGGTCGCCGATTTCGGTCTCCATGTCCAGAAACCCAGACGTCGATACGACGGCGCCCGCCGATGAAGCCGTCGTACGATTTGATGATGTATCGATGCGTTACGGCCGCGGGCCGGAGATCCTGCGGGATCTCACCTTTTCGCTCGCCCCGGGCTCGTTCCATTTCGTCACCGGTCCGTCAGGGGCGGGCAAGAGCTCGCTCCTGAAGCTCATCTACCTGGCCGCGAAGCCCAGCAAGGGACTCGTACACCTGTTCGGTCAGGACATCTCACGCGTAGCTTCACAAGACCAGCCGTTCCTTCGTCGCAGGATCGGGGTGGTGTTCCAGGAGTTCCGGCTGCTCGAACACCTGACGGCGTTCGACAACGCCGCCTTGCCTTTGCGCATCGCTGGCGGCAAGGCCGACGACTACCGAACCGACGTGGCCGAGCTGTTGACCTGGGTGGGACTGAAGACCCGCATGCACGCCATGCCGGCGACGCTGGCCGGCGGCGAGAAGCAGCGCCTGGCGATCGCCCGCGCGGTGGTGGGCCGCCCCGACGTGCTGCTGGCCGACGAGCCCACGGGCAACGTCGACCACGACATGGCGCTGCGCATCTTCCGCCTCTTCGTGGAGCTGAACCGGCTGGGCACCACCGTGCTGATCGCCACCCACGACCAGGACATGGTGGCCCGCTCCGGCCGCCCCGTCCTGCACCTGGAGGGGGGCCGCCTGCACCTGCTCGACCCGCTGGAGGCCGGCGCGTGAGCGAGATGTTCGACCTGCCGCGCTGGCGGCCGGCGCCGTTCCTGCCGGAGGCCGACGCCCGCGATGGGGCGCTGATTTTCGTGGTTGCGGTGCTCTGCTTCCTGGCCTGCATGACCGCGCTGGGCGTGGTCGCCGCCGACCGCGCCGCCAAGGGCTGGGCCGACCAGCTGGTGGGCGAGGCCACGGTGATCGTGCGGCCCAAGGGCAACGAGAGCCCCGACGCCGCCGCCGCCCGCGCCGCCGAGACCCTGGCGGGCCTGCCGGGGGTGACCGAAGCCCGCGCCCTGGAGCGCGAGAAGGCCTACGACCTCATCAAGCCCTGGCTGGGCGACGTGGCCGACCTGGAGGACCTGCCGGTGCCGCGGCTGGTGGCGGTGGAGCTCGACCACAAGGCCGCGCCCAGCGTCGAGGTGCTCGACGGCGCCCTGAAGGCTCAGGGCCTCGACGCCACGGTCGACGACCACAGCTTGTGGATCAAGGACATCAAGCGCTCGGCCGGCGTCGCGCGCTGGGTCGGGGCCAGCATCTTCCTCCTGATCGCCGGCGCCGCGGCCGCGGTGATCGCCTTCGCCACCCGCGCCGGCCTGGCCGCCCGCCGCGACGTGGTGGAGGTGCTGCACCTGGCCGGCGCCGAGCACGTGCTGATCGCCAAGCTGTTCCAGGCCAGGTTCGCGCGGATCGCGGCCACCGCCGGCCTGTTCGGCGCCATCGCCGCCGGCGTGATGGGCGCCACCCTGCGGCTGATCGGCGGCGGCCAGGGCCTGTCGCCGGTTCTGCCGGTCGCCTGGCGCGACCTGCTGACCCTCGTCCCCTGCCCGCTCCTGGCGGCGCTGGTGGCCGCCGTCGCCGCGCGGATCACCGCGTCCAGCATCGTGCGGGAGATGGAATGAAGGGGCTGGCCGCCATCCTGGTCCTGGCCTTGATCTGGGCGGCGGGCCTCCTGGCCTTCGCCGGACGCATCGCCCACTCCACCCCGGCCCCGGACCCGACCCCGGCGGACGGGGTGGTGGCGCTCACCGGCGCGGGGTCCAACGAACGCATCAAGGCCGGCATGGACCTGCTGGAGGACGGCAAGGGCAAGCGGATGCTGGTCTCCGGCGTCAACCGCGGCGCCTCGCGCGAGGACATCCGCAACGCCGCGCGCGCGGTGCGGCGGCTTTACGACTGCTGCGTCGACCTGGGGTTCGAGGCGGCGACCACGGTGGGCAACGCCCGCGAGACCGGCGCCTGGGCCAAGGCCATGCGCTACCACAGCCTGATCGTGGTGACGGCCGACTACCATATGCCGCGCGCCATGCTGGAGCTGCGCGGCGGCCTGCCGGACCTCACCCTGCAGGCCTATCCGGTAGCCACCTCGGTGCTTGACGCCGACAACTGGTGGAAGACCAGCCGCGGCGCGCGCCTGGTGGCGGTGGAATACTGCAAGTACCTGGCGATCCTGGGTCGTGAGGCGGTGCTCAGCCTGGGCCCGCGGGCCGGCGACGCGCCGAAGTCGAAGGTCTGACCGTGCTGACGCTCCGATCGCTGGTCTTCGTGGGCCTCTTCTATCTGTGGTCCACCTTCATCGCCCTCAGCCTCCTGCCCTTCCTGCTGGCGCCGCCGCGCTGGACGGTGCGGGGCCTGCGCGTCTGGGGCCAGGGCATCATCTGGCTGCTGGGGGTCACCTGCGGCGTGCGCGTGGAGCTGCGCGGACGCCAGCACGTGCCCACCGGGCCGGCCCTGGTGGCGCCCAAGCACCAGTGCATGTTCGACGTCTTCGCCCAGTTCGCCTGGGTGCCCTACGCCTGCTTCGTGCTGAAGAAGGAGCTGACGGGCATACCGCTGTTCGGCTGGTACGCGGCCAAGGCGCGGATGATCGTGGTCGACCGCGAAGGCCATTCCTCGGCGATCCGCAAGCTGGTGCGCGACGCCAGGGACCGGATGCGCGATGAGCGCCAGCTCATCATCTTCCCGGAGGGCACCCGCGGCGAGCCGGGGGTGGCGGGCGAATACAAGCCGGGCATCGCCGCCCTCTACCGCGACCTGGACCTCCCGGTCCATCCGGTGGCCACCAACTCCGGCGTCCACTGGCCCGCCCACGGCTTCCTGCGCCGCCCCGGCACGATCGTCTTCGAATACCTGGACCCCATCCCCCCCGGCCTGAAACGCGCCGAGTTCATGACCCTGCTGGAAGAGCGGATCGAAAAGGCCTCGACGGCGCTGCTGGACCTCTAGCCGCCGGGGACATGCACGCGCCCGCGGTTCCACACCTCGGGGCGAATACGTGCGCCCAAGCCTTTGGGACCGATGAGCGGCGCAAGCTGAAGCGCCGCCAAGGTTTGCCCACGAACCACACGAACCACACGAACAGGCCGAGGCGCGGAGGTCTTGCGGACTGCTTTTTCGACCGGCCATAGGCCGGTCAGCCGAACCGCACCCTCACGGACAATTCTCCCGTCCG
>Ga0068860_100005339_pt1 | contig 13041 bp, 16 predicted proteins | sample KBSSwiS32_FD_66597 | JGI IMG/M metagenome (GOLD analysis project Ga0068860, IMG submission 66597) | Switchgrass rhizosphere microbial communities from Kellogg Biological Station, Michigan, USA - KBS Switchgrass S3-2 | ecosystem: Host-associated > Plants > Roots > Rhizosphere > Soil ... | reverse complement strand
CGACCTGGTACCTATATTGGAAAGCCTGTGTGAATGGGGTAAATTGTATGCGGAGGGGAAGGAAATTTATGCTTATCCGGGACAATGATTTGCTTCAACCCGCAATATGGCTCATAGCGGTCGGAATGAAATATTTTTTTGCCCTTTCGGGTGATCATCCTATCTTTTTTGACACTTATCAGAAACGGTATCACACAATGAACAAAGAAATGGAAGACCCGATGATCGATCTGTACAGGGAGAGCTTTCCCCATTTCGCGCGGATGGTCCGGCGGATGGGCGGAAGCCTGGAAGAGGCAAAGGATGCTTTTCATGACGCCCTTTTGATCTATATCGAGAAAGAACGGGCTGGTACGCTGCGTCTGAACCGTTCGCCGAAGGCTTATGTGCTTGGGACGGCGAAGATCTGCTGGCTGCGCGAGCGGGGCGGGGCATCGATGGTGCAGCTGCCGGATGGGTTCGAGGCGGTGGGCGCCGACGAGGAAAACGAGGATGTCGAGGAACGAGAGAAAAGTCTGTTGCGCTCCCTTGTCCGAAGCGGGCGGAAATGCATGGAGTTGCTCAAGGCGTTCTATTATGAACATTGCTCGATGGATGACATTGCGGAACGGTTTGGTTTTAGCGGACGAAGATCGGCTACCGTACAGAAATACAAATGCCTGGAAAAGGTGAGAGAACAAATAAAATCAATTCAAGCTTATGCGCAGTGAACTCAACGAGGCAGGCCTGATCGACGAATGGCTGTTTGGCCGGATGGGCGATGAAGACGGGCGGCATTTTGAAGCGAGACTACTGACGGACGATGCGTTCGCAGAAAAGGTGGAGGCGCAACGGATGGCCCACAGGCTGGTGCGGCGGTATGCGAGGACAGAAGAAAAGGGCAGGCTGGAGCGGATATACCGGCTTTTGCTGCATGAGCCCGATTTTGCCAATCAACTTAATAACATTTTTACCTAATATGATCATTCCAACGGTGATCGACAGCGCCACCCGGGGCGCGTACGATATCTATAGCCTGCTGTTAAAGGAACGGATCGTTTACCTGGGCACGGCCATCGAGGAAAATGTGGCCAACCTGGTCGTGGCACAGCTGCTCTACCTGGACAGCGAGAACCAAAATCCCATCATGCTGTACCTGAACAGCCCTGGCGGGATCGTTTACGGCGGTTTTGCCATTTACGATACGATGAAGAAGCTAAAGTCCCCGGTGTCGACGGTCGCAATGGGTTTTTGCGGAAGCATGAGCACTTTCCTGCTCACGGCAGGACAGAAGGGGCAGCGCTATGCCCTGCCCCATGCGACGATCCATATGCATCCTACGGGAGGTGGAGCGAAGGGGTATACTGAAGACGTTCGGATCGCGTACAAAGAGCAGGAGCGTCTACAGAACCAAATCTTTTACCTGATGGGAAAGTTTTCCGGGCATAGCCGCGAGGAAATAGAGGAGTTGTTCCGAAGGGACAGGTTTATGAATAGTGTGGAGGCTCAACAGTACGGGTTTGTCGATGAGGTTTTAGGCGATACGGATGATCTGATCTCGCTGGCCGAGGAAGAGACGAAGATCCGCTTTCAGATGCCTGGAAAGGATCGGGAGCGCATCGGATTCAAGCAAAAAACATAATCATAGGTTTCTAACCCGCATGTTCCGGAAGCGGACGACGTCGCCGTGGCCAAGGAAGCCGAGGTGGCCAGTGGGGTTCAAGAGGCCAAGGTGTTCGATTTTTCTGAAGCTACGATTATTGATGTATCCGGCGCCGTGTAAATGCGCAATTTTTTACCTGATAAACATTTTATTTAATAATATTGACTTTTAAACCAAAGTTAATTTACCGGGTGCCCTATTTGCATCTCCACTAACAGAATTTAACTACCCAAAATAACGTTACATGCGTTCTTCCACCATTGTCGCTACCGTCTTATTTGTTTTCTTATGTGTTCAGCAGTTCCATGGCCTTGCACAACCCATTGACACCACGGGCATCAGGCCATTTGTTCAGCGTCTGCCTAAAACTGAAATGGGCATTACCCAGCAACCCAACGACAAAATGCAATGGCTGCTGGATGCCAAATTCGGTATGTTCATTCATTGGGGCCTATACGCCGGACCCGCCAGGGGCGAGTGGTACCGTGAAAACGTGGGCATGCCGGAGGAGGAATACCGCAAACTGGCTTACCCTGCCAGTGGGTCCCAATACTTTGCCGCCGACAGCTTCAATGCCAACAACTGGGCCCATCTGGCCAAAGCAGCCGGCATGAAATACATGGTAATGACTACCCAGCATCACGACGGGTATGCGCTGTTCGACAGCAAATACATCGACATTTTTACCAGCAGGCAAACCCACAACCGCGATTTTGTAAAAGAATACGTGGATGCCTGCCGGGAAAACGGGCTCAGGGTGGGCCTGTACAAAACATTGATCAACTGGCGCTATCCCGGCTATTACGATGTAACGGGCAAGGATTGCAAGCCCAACAAATTTGGTTATATCACCGATGTTGCTCACAAGGAAAATGCGCGCCTGATGAAAGAAGAGATGTATTGCCTGACAAAGGAGCTGATGACAAAATACGGGAAAATAGACGAGATTTTCTGGGATGGCGGCTGGCTGGGCCAGCAAGGCTCCGATGCCGATGGCGCTTATTTCTGGGAGCCGGGCAAGTACCTGGACCCCGCGAACCAATGGCCTGTAAACCCTTATTTCCAGGATAAAGACTCCGCCACCGGCAAAGCCCTCGGACTGATGGGCATCGTGCGTAAATACCAGCCCGACGTGTTGGTAAACCCGCGCACCGGCTGGTGTGGCGATTACAAATCGGAAGAAGGGAGCGCTCCTGTAACCGGTCCCGTCCGCACCAAAGAGATATATGAAAAATGCATGACCATTTCGCCGGCCTGGGGCTACAGTCCGGCAATGGAAGACCCGGCCAAACTGATGAGCCTAACTGCCTTAAAGCGTATGCTGGCCGATTGCGTGGTAAGGAATATGGCGTTGCTGGTCAATGTGGGACCTGACCGGCACGGCAGGGTAACGAAGGCCGAAAGCAATCTATTGCTGCATATGGGTGAATGGCTGCAGCAGGTAGGCGACGCCGTATATGGCACACGCGGCGGCCCATGGAACCCAAAGGACGGACAATACGGCTTTGCCTGGAAGGGTAATACCATTTATGTATACCTGCTGGGAGGCTACAACAGTTCCACCCTTATGCTGCCTGCTGTAAACAAAGGGCAGCACCTCGTCCGCGCCTATATGGTTGCCGGCAAATCGCCTGTTAAAGCCCGGCAAAACGGGAAAAAGGAAATAACATTGTCAGGCCTTGACAACAATAACGGTGATGTTGTCATCATTGCCGTTGAGCTGAATAAAAATGTAGTGGAGTAATCGGCCATTAATAACTGTGCACCGGCAGGCGGAACATAGAATGTCGCCACATCGCCAATGCTTCGCTTCGCTGGGTTATCTACGAGGGGCGTACCCAATGACCCTCGCGCCTGCGGCGCTTGGTTTTTTGCACTTGTCCGCATATTTTCTCCCAAAATGTTCATATTAGACATTCATATTAGAAAAGTTATTCACATCTGGCATAAGGGAACAATTTGCTTTCTGCATGATTAAGAGCATAAAATGGGTGTTTTAACGGGGGGATAATGGTTGAGAATGAGCTAATTTGTATCAGGCTTATAACAAAGAGCGAGTTCTTGCCGGCGAAAATTATTTAAAAATTGCCGGATCGATATATGTAATCAACCAAACTACCATGACATCAATGATAACGAAGGATTCAATGGCCGACGACAGACGGACGGCCAGGAAGGGGGCTTCACCAGGAATCACCTGTTTCCCTTCGGCAATAACCCATTCCTCCCTGATAAACCAATGCAATCCAAAATGAAGAAGGTTTTGAACGCAGTAGTTTGGTACGTTATCAACATGGCAGTTGGGATTTTCCCGGTGCTAATAATTCTCTTTATCAAATTCTTCGGCTTTGACCATGACATTAATACCACCGCAAATGGAGAACTCACTAACCTATTCGAGGAATTTACATTTTCATTCGTAGGCTGTGGCATTGCCTGTGCGGTTTCTTTTGATGCATATTCCCTCAAACTAAAATTTCGTCGGCCCTATGACTTACTGGCCGTTGTAGTAATTATATGCTTTCTCGGAGCGACGGCGGTCCCATTTTTGATCACCGTATTTGCTCACGTCAGAATGGAAACCGAGGTCTTGATGACCGCCCAGATAATTATGACTGCACTGACTGCGGCATATTCAATCACTATAAAGTCTCTAATGCCATAAATTCTTTTATAATGAATGCATCTTTCTTATTGGTGGTATTGGTCGTTATGGCTTTAGTTCTGACGATAATTTTCGTATTTGGCGTCATAAAGAAGGGCGCCATTCAAGCATGGGCTAAGCCAACGAAAGGCGATCAGGCTGTGCCAGCGCCGGAATCCAGAGATTCAGAAAGCAATATTCCGTTGACCAAACATTTTGCTGGGACCCAAGGCAGACGTGTTTTTGCCGTCGTTTGGACATTCGGTCTGATTAGTATGTTGTTGTACAGTATGAGTAAGGCCAATTGCTGTGCGCTTTCCATATTCGCCAACAGCTTACTCATCGCTGGTGGAGCTCTATTTATTGGAGGATTGCTAGGTTTTCTGTTTGGTATACCGAGGACACTTCAAGGAGAACCCAACGTCGAAAGTACGGGAAACACACCTAAAAATGGAATAGCATACAAGGTCAACACAAATCTGGAGCAAATATCCGACTGGCTCACCAAGATACTCGTAGGTGTAGGTCTTACTCAATTGTCCAAACTGCCTACCCATGTCACCAATTTGGCGAGTTCGCTCAAGCCTGTATTAGGCGGCAACGAGGAAGGTGGAGTATATGGAATTTCGGTCATCGTCTTTTTTATTTCAACAGGATTTTTGGCGAGCTATTTAGTAACGCGGATTTATATTACCAGGATTTTCCAGGCCGCAGAAAAAAGCTTACTAGAGAAAATTGTCGACGACATACAAAAGCAGCCCAACTTCGATGCTTCCGCTCTGGACATAGCCTCCCAATTATTATCCCCAACGTCTACAGAGAAATCATACACCGAAAAACAAATAAGCGACGCATTTGGTAAGGCTACCCGAAATGCCCGGCTCACTATTTTTATGCAAGCTTCAACACTTAGGAGAGATTATCGAAAGACGAACAAGAAGTTTATGGAAAAGTCAATTCCGGTCTTCAGGGCCTTAATCGAATCGGAAAACGAACCTAGAGATCATAGATACTGGGGTGAGCTCGGTTACGCCTTAAAGGATAAAGAAAATCCGGACTATAACGACGCTCGACAGAATTTGACAGTTGCTATTAATATACGAGGTGACTATAATGAGTATGGATACACACTTTATGAATTTTGCAGGGCTATTTGCAATATCAATTTAGATTCAAATTTTAAGAATGGGATTGAGTCTAGTGAAAATACAAAGAAAGCCATTCTGGAAGATTTGGAGGCTCTCAGGAAGGAGGTAGGAGTTGCAGAATTCTTGGAGTACGGAAAGAGCAACCCCGAAATAGCCCAGTGGTTAAACTTAAACCATATCACAATCTCCTAACTGACTTAATCTTTCAATACCTGTTTTAGATAGGTCATGAGCTTTTCCGCGAACTTGTTAAGCCCAATTCCTTCTTTTTTAAATATCAGTTGGGGTATTCCAATTCCCTAGCTTGTTAGCTTAACTCTAATATATGAGCCGAAAATTTATCTTAATTAGCGCACTATTGTCAATAATTTTGTTATTGGAGCTCTCGTGTACCTCCTTTTCTCAAGATAACAACGATAATTTCAAAATAGCATACATAGACAAAGCCAATGATTCTTTAGTTATTACCGTAACGGGGCAAAGGAGGTTAATGGCACATGACCCGATCTCAGCCCTTAAAGACGGAAAATATGTAGACAGCGCCAAGTTTATGATTCCCGTAAACAAAAATTTTGCAGGTAAGGGTCAAGTTCGTGCTGTTGGATTTGGCTACCCCATAGACAGTGGCGGAATTTTGATAAAGAAAGATACGGTGCGAATTGATTTATATTTTAATGAATATGATCGTCATAAGATAACGTCCACTGGCTGGAATGGAACGTATGTGATTTTTTGGCGCAATAAAACCGGACTTTAAATTTTACATGCAAGACTTGCATTTCATTGTTGGCAGCAACAAGTAACATGCAGTCCTGGAGAGCGAAATCCTAAAATAGTTCATAATGACTATGAAAAATAAAAATACCTTTTTAGTCTTTCTAATGATTATTGCATCAAGTTGTGGCAATGGTAAAAAAACAGTAAAAGTTTTCATTGAAAACGCAAGTGATGCAAGGCAGTCCATTGACGTTGCAATCTTTTTAAATGGAACCTTGGTCGATACAAAGCGCGTAGATAGAGATACTCTTAAAATTACCTATGCCAGCTTTGATTTGAACATGCCTGATGATAGAAAGCAGTCCACTATTGAATTTAAAATACCTAAAACAGGTGAAGTTGCCGCCTGCGCTATTGATCCCGACAGTTTGATCCAGCATTCTAGGATAAGGGCCGTTTTAATCGAAACCGTGTTTAAAAAGGGTTGGTTGTATGCCACCGGCATCTTAGATAGAGACAGCATTGTCAGGAAGGAATTTGATTGTCAGGTACTGTATAATGGCGGAAGATTTATGGATTGATTTTATTAAATCGCTGAACGACCGTGGGGTTAGCCAAACCACGCAAAACGCCTCAATGCATTATTTATGGATGTAGATAACATTGAAAAAGCTATGGACGAATTGATCGAATATTGGGGGAAACAGAAAATTGTTTCTCCGTCAAACTCCATTGATGACATTCTCAATTTCGAGTTTTCCAAATGCGTGCACCTGCCGGCAGACTTCAGATATTATTATATGCTGGCCAATGGAATGCCCGAACTTTATCCAAACGATATGGACGAAGAAGGATTTCTATTTTATCCTCTTCAAGAATTGACTACATGGGAGCAAGAATTCAATATTCCTAGCTCTAGCTCTTATGACAACTGTTTATTTTTTGCGGAATACATGCATAAGAGCTGGTGGTATGGAGTTAGGTTTTCAGGTTCTTCGGATGAATATGAAATAGGCATAGTTACAAATAAGTTCAAGGTAATCACTCGAAGTCTCGGAACCTTTATTCATCTCTATTTAAGAGATGACTCTATTATTTATGATTATTATTGAGTAATAGAAAATATTCTAACTATACAATAAAATAAGATCAGGAAATAGCCGGAATTCCGAGGAACATTAGGCTTTTCTTGTAATCGCATACAGTAATTGCAAATTTTGAAGCGAGGCCAAAAAACAAGTCAATCGAACAAATCGTATTCAAATTATATTTCCAATGGTCCTTCGCCTGGATTGATTGGTTTGAATTGTCGGCCAGGTTTTCTTGATTGGCTGTTCCATAAATCACATGGCTTTATAGTTAGTAGTCGGTTTTATGAACTGATCGCAATAATCTGCCATCGGAGCCAGGTAGGGGCGGCGCAATTTTTGCAATTAAGCTATGTAAAGCAATATTTTATGGCACGATTTCTATTGTTGGCAGGTCTATTTATGCTATTGACCCTTCAAGGGTGTGCGGTCGCTGGCGGGATTTTTAAGGCGGGTGTTTGGGTAGGTATATTTGCCGTGGTGCTCGTGGTCATCGTCGTAGGAGTAATCGTAAGCAAGTCTAAAAAATAAGGCTTATTCCCGATATGAACGAATCAAACCCACCTTTACGATTCGACTGCTGGCACGGGAATTTATGTTAACTCTTTATAGCCCACATGGGCGAACATCAAAATATAAGGTTATGTCAGACAATAAGAATCTAAAAGGACACCAAGACCGTAACCGGGTCAGTTCCAGCGAAGGTTACGAAGTGGAGGATCTACACCAAAAATACCCGCGCCTTTCTCATGACGTTGTCAAAGAGGCCGTGAAAAAGCACGGTCCCGACCGTAAAAAAGTCGAAGCCTACTTAGACGGGTTGAACAAGCAATAGTGGAGACCTCAATATTAGCTATCGGCTTCCGGTGTTGGCTGAGCCGTTGCTTATCCATGGTAAGGACGAACCATAAGCCACTGGAGGCGTTTGTTATGGCTTATTTATCGGCAACCGTGGTATTTTTCTTTTCCAGGTCATTTCTTATGCGGATAAAGGTCCGGACCGCTGTTTCGTTCAATTTCTTCAACTCTTTGATCGATCTTGATTGTTGACTGATCAGCGAATCGAGCCTGGCGATTTTTTCTTCGTCCAGAGCGACCCTTTGTACGGCTTCGTTATAGCGGGAAAATGCGACAGTGACGCTTTTCGAAGATTCCACGGAATGGTCTATCGCATATCTCGATGCCTTGGCCAGCTGAAAGGTAAAATAAGAGAGCCCTACAAGAATAATGACGGCCAGCACGGATAGCGTGATGGTGATCAGTTTGCCCTTCGAGTGACCGGAAGTGCCCTCGACCGACGATCTGGCTTGCTGGGCGACCAGGGCTTCCGCCAGCGACCGGTGGAAAGCCTCTATCTGGTCGCTGAGACGTTCTGTCGTTTGCTTTCCTTCCTGGGTAGCCTGTAACTGCTCCCGGGTATTGAGATTGATATCTTCGAGATGTTTGTATAATTTTTGGAACATGGCTATCGCTTTCCTTACGTATGAAAATATTGTGCCATGGGTGAAGGAAAAGGACAATGTCGATACGATGGTGGTTGAAAGACACATCGACGCGTTCCAGTGGATGAAATTTTGGGGCCTTCGTCTGTGTCCAGGGTATCCGTCATCTGGACATTCCAAAACCCTTAGATCGTTCCCCTTTTATCGAGGCATTCTTATAAGGTCTATTATTCGCAATAATTTCAAGGTCATGCTTATCGAGCCGCTGCTGCCTCTCTCAAATGACTGAGCGGCACTTTTCAAAAACAATACAATGAAGGTAGTGTTATAGCCTGCGTCATTTGCCTGATCGATAAGGTCTTTAAACGCAGCGTCAGGTAGTGTTTTACCCTTCCCGATATGGTCAGTGAGTGCTTAGGAGGGGAGCTTCAGAGGAAAAGATGGCAATACTGGTACCAGATGACGTCGAGGGTTATCGCTGTATTTAAATCCCATACACCGGGTTGATAAAGCTTTTGCAGCCGGAAATTTTCGTTGGCGACTTCTTCAAAAATTATCAGGTCAACTACCCGCTGGTAGAGGGTTTCATGCTGATTTATCAGGAAGTGATAAAAGTTCAACGGGTCGGTAGTTACAGCGGCGAATTTATTAGTCAAAGCCTCCATTTTTTTTGACAAGATAAAAGAATATTAGGCGGTAGTCCAAGCGGTTAGCGAACTAAATGATACTTTTAGGTGAATTATTTAGATATAGGTTCTCGTTACATTGGATACTCTACATTAGAGGGAGTTGTAACATGGTATATCATCACCACACATCCGGACAAGTAAGGCTATGCAGGAACAAATTTTCTCTGGGATGGTAAAGATGAATTCGAGATCTCTACCAGAAAAAGACGCGACATGATTTAAAGCCATTCGGTCATGGATTTTCTGTAAAAATTTATTTTTTTTTGACACTATCAGGGATTATGTGGAAACTATTGCAAAGTTATGAGTACGGCACTGCAAGCCGGTACTTTAACCGTGGTAGTATTTCCGGACATCACTAAACTCTCTTTTACGTTAGGCGCCCAGGTCCCATCAGCCTTTACGGCGCTTCCGCCAAAAAGAGTGCCTGTCAATGCGTCGGGAGAAGGTCCCTGCAAACGTAGGGCCGAAGCATTCTTTAGTTGTGCCATGTTGGTCGCGGACAGAGACACTGATGCATCTTTTGAAAGATCTTTATTGATCAGCGTTACCTGTACGGTGCCGTCCGCCTGTTGCACGGCATAAGAAGTAAGGTTGATTGTCTCCCCGGCCGTGGATCCGACCGTAACCATTTTACCTAAGGATGCTCTTGAAAAGAAGAGCATGCCATAGTACAGCGGGTTTGGTGTGGCAGGACCGTTGAGAAAAGAAATGGGGGTAAAATGGGCGTCGTTACAATGGAAGTTGACACCTGTTCCGCCTTGCTGGGCCACTGTGAACATAAAATCCAACCCCCATATAGCAGAAGCAAAGCTGTTGCTTACGCCTGATCTATCTACAGCCGAGGTATTACATTCGGCGATACGGAAAGCAAGATTATAGGGCTTTGTTGCCTCTCTTAAGACATATGCCCTGGTGAGAAATGCCGTATCTTTCTCCATGAGTTTTGCAATACTCTCAACCATGTCGCTCCCCGTACCAAGTTTATAATAATGTTCGTTCAGCAGGGATACATGGCTGTGTTTGTCCCGCGCAAAGGATTTTATCCAGGTGCCTGATGCCGTGGAGGGGCCCGAAAAGCTTTGAGCCGGTGACTCGCGATGGATCAAGTCGTGGAGGGTAGTCCATTCCTTTAAAAACGAGTGATAGGAGTAATTTGAAGGACGTTGGCGATTGGGATTATAAAGATCTGGTTCATTACCTAATTCAAGACAGGCCACCATACTACTAAAGTGTTCTGTTAAATAGCGGACCTCTGCCGCCGCCGCCGACACGGTAGCGGAATTCAGGTTGACCCCAAACATTACCGGCCAGGTGGTGGCTCCCGCAAAAGAAAAGAAATTATTCAGGTCAGTGTTGGTCATGGTCATAGGCTTCGATGTAGTGGGGGAATTGGTCCATTGTATCTGGTCCACGCTGCCGCCGCCGATCCGTAATATGCCATTTCCCAAACCTTTTACCAGGTTGATAAATGAAGTATTATTACTATTATACCAGGGAGCTTTTAGAAGCGACACGGTCTCGAAGCTTAAACCCGTAAAGTACTTTGGTATTTGTGCTCCCTGTTTGGAAAGATCCACCGTGACAGTCACCGGTACATCGGTTGATGCCCCCGGCGTTCCCGCCTCTGTCTTTACGGAAGGGTGGATCAGATCGGGTTTTGTACAGGATATCAGACACAGGAGTATTCCTGTGATGAATATTGGAAATTTTAGCATGCCAGGTTTTTGACAAATATCAGGCCACTGCTAAAAGCGTTTCGGTGCTCTTTGATAATTTTAGGTGTTACCCATTATTACGGGGTCCGGGCGGAGTCGCACTATTACCCGTACGGGCTGATAATGCTGGAATTTCGGATAAGGTGCCGAAATCTCAATACGTCCAGAACAAGTTCCATTACGATGTTAAGGAATTGCAAAACCAAGAGTTTATTTGATGGATCCATTTTGTGGATGGTGTTACGGCAACAAATTAACCAGTTGCGTACTTTTTTGATAAACCGGGCCAAGAGGAAGATTATCTAACCTGTCGATCCGACGGATTGGGATGTGTGGGTGAAGAGGTAGATGCTGAGCACGCCCCTCGCAAAGGTGGTTGCTGAGCAAATAAATTATGAACTCCGCATTGTATGCCTTATGCATGGTACTTGTATCGTACACTTTATGTAGAGGGCAAAACAGATATGATTTTTGGGGGATAAAGGTGACCATGGTTTTGGCCCGCAACGAAGTCGTTACTATTGGAATTTCAGCAATTATTTATAACCTTTATGTCTAACCATTTAGCCAGGATCTATGAAATTATTTCTTCTGCCTTTGCTCCTGTTTTCATGCCAGTTTCACACGATCGCGCAGGAAAAAACTGAAGAATTTCGGATAGGCTGGCCTCCCGAATATGATTGGAAAGTTGTCTCTCAGAAAGATGACAGTATCCAAATGAGCACCTGGATCATACCGGGAAATGAAAATGTAAATACCGCTAGCATCATCGGAGTAATGCGACTGATGAAGGCAGTCCAGTTTGCAGATAGTGAAGAAACGCTGAATTTTTATCGAAGCCACATTGACAGCGGCACAGTATTGACAGTGTTAGATAAACAGGATAGCGCTGTGCATCGCTGGGTCCTGTTTAAAGTAGAGACACCAAAGACCAATAAATATCCCGAGGCAGAATCAGACCTTTATTTTGTAATACAAGGGGAATATGGTGTATTTGAGAGTTATGTGGCAATAAAAGAAGCTTCATTATCCAGGCAATTTGTCAAAAAATGGACAAAGATCCTAAAAAGTGGCGAGTTGACTAAACAATAGAAATAATAAGTCATGACGACCCTGATGTTGCTGATACCACTTGCTTTATACCTAAATTGCTTTCTGCCGCAAGGAGATAATGGGTATAAAGGATCATCTCAAATAAAGGCCGATCGGGTAATAACAGGTACATTGATAGATATTCCTGTTAAGTTGCCGGATTGTGGTGTCTTCTGCTATGTAGTAGCGTGTAGATTGAAGGAAAGTATCACCAACAAAACGGTTATACTTTTTATTCCCTGCCCGGAGCTTTATGGCAAGGATTTCTTCAAGAAGGACAGGCTGTATGAAGCGCATCTGCTTCCAGATGAAAGTAAATATAAGGATTGTGTAAAGTCAAATAGATTTCAAGGCCAAAAAGCCCCTTTGTATTATGTGGACGATATAAAAAAGATGGAGAACAAGTGAGGTAAAACGTATATACATTTGTTACTATGAACTCGAAACAAATCAATTTCTTTATCATTCAGGAGGACTTGCCTTTCGTCTATGATTTTTTTAGTCGCATGGACGTAATACATGCCGCCGTAAACAATAATGGCCCGACTTTATAGATCCTGACAAGTTTCCGGTTCAACATGAAAGCACCCCGTACCAGATATATATTACCCATAAAGACTTTGCCTCAAATATTTATACCGGAAGATGGAAGGATGGCGGCTTGTTCATCGATTATGACAAAAGCTGGGTATTGGAATTTTCTCTCGGAGGAACAACGCTGGGCCGTCCAAAGGTTCTAAATAGAGCGCGGTTTTATTGCAAAACCTCTTATTTTGTCACTAATGGAGAATCAGTAGCTAAACCAGATGAGTTTAAAAAATGAGTAGATAAATTCTTTAAGACGTTCCCGTTGATCTGGCG
>Ga0068860_100005336_pt1 | contig 13042 bp, 10 predicted proteins | sample KBSSwiS32_FD_66597 | JGI IMG/M metagenome (GOLD analysis project Ga0068860, IMG submission 66597) | Switchgrass rhizosphere microbial communities from Kellogg Biological Station, Michigan, USA - KBS Switchgrass S3-2 | ecosystem: Host-associated > Plants > Roots > Rhizosphere > Soil ... | reverse complement strand
CGACATCGCCATTCGGACGGCAGAAGAGCAGGGGATTCGTTTGCCGATGCGCTCGTCCTGAGCTGCGCGGCGGAGGAGATCCGGACCACCACGTGCTTTCCTCCCGATTCAAGCCGTACCACGTCGCGCTCTTCCTCGGCAAGTACGCGTGGCTCACGGCGCGTCGCCGGCCCGTGCTCGTGCACTTCGAGGTCACGTTGCGCTGCAACGCGCACTGCGGCTTTTGCGACTACTGGAAGACCGCCGCGTCGGCGCGCGACGACGAGCTGGCGAGCTACGCCGACGCGGCTCGCTATTTCAACCCGATGCTCGTCACGTTCACCGGCGGCGAGCCGACGCTCCGGCGCGACCTCGAGGCGATCGTCGCCGAAGTGCATCGCGCGATCTCGCTCAAGTACATCACGCTCATCACGCACGGCGCGATGTTGTCGCCCGAGCGCGCCGCGTCATTGTGGGCCGCCGGGGTGAATCAGTTCAACATCTCGCTCGACTACCTCGACGAGCGTCACGACCGCGCTCGCGGTATTCCCGGGTTGGCGGCGAAGATCCTCGCCAACATTCCGGCGATGCAGGCGCGCGGTATCGACAACATCCGGTTCAACACCGTGATCAAGAACGACAATTTCGATCAGGTGCTGGAGATCGCGCGCACCGCCGAGTCGCTCGGCGTCGGCGTCAACTTCAGCGTGTACACCGACGCGAAGAACGGGAACCGCGAACATCTCATCGGCCGCGACCATCTGGCCGAGGCCGAGCACGTCGTTCACGAGCTGCTCGCGGTGAAGCGTCGGCGACGCGGCATCATCACGAATTCGGATTACTACCTGGAGCAGATTCCCCGTTACCTTCGTGGGGAAATGCGCGAGCCCTGCCGCTCCGGAATTCGCACCATTCACATCGATCCGAGCGGGCGGGTCAAGCGCTGTCCCGACTTTCCCACTGATTTCCATTGGCGCGATTTCAGGCAATACAAGCCGATCGACTGCAATGCGTGCTACTACGCCTGCCGGGGCGAGGCCCAGGCGCCCCTGCGACTATCGCGGATTCGAGATGTCATGGCATGAATAGGATGCGGACCGCAATATCCCGCCACAAAATGGGGTCAGACCCTATTTCTACTTCTCTAAATGGGGTCTGACCCCATGTCTTGGACGAGACGCGAGAAGTGAGCGAGTCACTGATCTTCGCCAACGCGTCCCAGGTCGTGACGTGCGCGGGTCCGGCTCGCGCCCGCCGCGGGAAGGAGTTCGGCGACGCCTGCATCCTCAGCGATGCCGCAGTCGCAATCGAGGGCGATCGCGTCGCCGCTGTCGGGCCGCTCGCCGAGTTGCGGGCGCGCTTCACATCCGCGCGCGAGATCGACTGCCGGCGCGGAGTGCTGACCCCGGGCCTCGTCGATTCACATACGCATGGCATCTTCGGACGGCCGCGCTACGACGAGCAGGAATTGCGGGCCGCCGGCGCGGACTACATGGAGATCGCGCGGCGCGGTGGCGGGATCCACTCGTCAGTGCGCGACCTTCGACAACGCAGCGAGGACGATCTGTTCGCGCTCGCCAAACCCCGGCTCGAGCGCCTGGCGTCCTTCGGGACCACCACCGTCGAGGTAAAATCTGGCTACGGGCTCACTCTCGACGACGAGCTCAAGACCCTTCGCGTGATCGCGCGCCTGCAGCGAGCGCTCCCGCTCCGCATCGTGCCGACATTCCTTGGGGCGCACGAGATTCCGCTCGAGCATCGTGAATCCGAAGCGCGGCGACGCGAATACGTGGACCTTCTGATCCACGAGATGATTCCGGCGGTCGCCGCGGCGCGGCTCGCCCGATTCGCCGACGTCTTTTGCGAGACCGGCGTCTACACCGTGGACGAATCGCGCGCCATTCTCACCGCGGCGCGCGATGCGGGCCTGCTGCTCAAGCTTCACGCCGACGAGCTCACGTCGTCGGGCGGCGCGGAGTTGGCGGCGTCCCTCGGCGCCGTGTCGGCGGATCACCTGGCCGCGGTTTCTGACGCGGGGATAGCCGCGCTGGCCAAAGCACCAACGGTGGCCACGCTGCTTCCCGGAACGATGCTCTTCCTCGGGAAGACGAAGCATGCTCCGGCGCGCCGACTGATCGAGGCGGGCGTCCCGGTCGCGCTGGCGACCGATTTCAACCCCGGTACTTCGCCGACACCGAACCTGCCGTTGGTCCTTACGCTGGGGGTCAGTCAGCTCCACCTGAGCGTCGCTGAAGCAGTGCTGGCCGCAACTGTAAACGGGGCTGCGGCGGTGGGGTTGGCGGACCGTGTCGGGCAGATTGCCGATGGCTTTTCGGCCGACCTGGCATTGTTTGACGTTCGGGATGTTCGAGAAGTCCCATACTGGTACGGCGACAACCGCTGCGCGGCGACGTTCGTGGGGGGCAAACCTTGTCACACGAGTGACTTAGGGGTATCTTGACCCTCCACCTTCCGCGGTTCGAGCCGCCCAAAATGTTCACCGCTCGGACCCCCAGGCGCTGATGTCCCAAGTCGCGAAGCTGAAAAAGCAGGCCGCTGAATTCGAGCTGAAGAAGCAGTTCGACAAAGCGTTGCCGATCTACGTCAAGCTTCTCGACCTGTACGATCAGCATTCCAGCGAGATCGACGTCGCCCTGTTCAATCGCGTCGGCGACCTGATGCTCCGCCAGGGCAATGTCGCCGACGCTGTCGACTACTACGAAAAGGCCGTCGACCGCTACGCCGAAACCGGCTTTTTCAACAACGCGATCGCCCTCTGCAACAAGGTGCTCCGACAGTCGCCCGGACGCACTTCGATCTACTACAAGCTGGGTCGGATCAGCGCGCAGAAAGGCTTCAACGCGGAAGCGCGCGCGAATTTCCTCGAGTATTCCGACCGAATGCGGAAGGCAGGCAACCACGACGAGGCCTTCCGCGCGCTGGAGGAGTTCGCCGACCTCTCGCCCGAGCAGTACGAAATTCGGCAGATGCTCGCCGACCAGCTGATCAAGGCTGGTCGGAAGGACGAGGCGATCGAGCAATTGCAGCTCTTGCACGAGCGGTACGATGGAGACGGCCGCGATTCCGACGCGAAAGGCGTCGCTGCCCGGCTGCACTCACTCGATCCCAACGCGACGCCTCGCGCAAGTGCGGGTCGGAAGCAGCGCGCGTCCTCGGACCTCATCTTCATCGACCTCGACGAGCCGACGGCTCCGACTCCCGTGCGTGTCGAGCGGGCGGCCCCACCCCCGCCGGCTGCGCCAGCGAAGGCCACGCCGGCACCGCCGCCTCCGCCGCCTCCGCCGGTCGCCACGGTCGAGTCGATCAGCGAGACGGCCGCCTTGGAGTCGCTGTTGATCGAGCCGGATGGGCTCGAGGGGAATCTCGTCGAATCGATCGTCGACGAGCCAACCCTCGTCGAGCCCACGATCGTCGAGCCGACGTCGATCGAGCCGCTGATCGGCGCGGCGCTGGCCGAGGAGCCGCTCTCGGGCGACGCGATGTCGCTCGCGTCATCTCTCGTCGGATCGAGGGGGGGGCAGCTCGAGCCGGTCGTGCCGGCGGAGGGCCTGCTCGATTCGGTCAGCGGTGAGCCGCGCGTTTCATCACCCAACATCGTGGCGCTGACCCCTACGGTGATCGAGCCGATCGAGCCGCCGACGATGCTGCTCGGCTTCGAGTCGACGAACATCGTCTCGAGCGACGATCCGCTCGGCTTGTCGAGCGAAGTGACGATCGACATCGATCTCAACGAGCTTTCGACGCCTCCGAAGGACTTCAGCCCCGTCGGGAATATGTCGCCGACGCCGGATTCGCCGCAGTCGTCATTCCCGGATCTGGCAGCAGTCGAAGTCCCATCAGTTGAAAGCGCGCCGATCGAGAGCGCGTCGATCGAGAGCGCGACGATCGAAAGCATGACGATCGAAAGCATGACGATCGAAAGTTCGGCCGAGGATCTCGGCGAGGCCCTGCTGCCGCGTCCAACGCCGGTCGCCTCGGCGGCTGTGGCACCCGAGCCCTTCTCGGCGGATTCGTTCGACCTCGCCCTGCCGCGGGCGGGCGAAATCGTGACGCCCGACGACGAGCCGATCTTGATCCCGACGCCGTCGATCGCACGCCGGTCGACGGTCGAGGCGCAGCACATCGTCGACGCGCTCCAGTTGGAGGTGGATCAGAATCCGACGGATTGGAACCTCCGACGATCGCTCGCCGAATCGATGCTCGACGCGGGGAATCGCGACGCCGGCATCAGCGAGCTCGAAGCGGCGATGTCGGGCGCCGAGCGCTCGGGCGATCTGGAGCTGGCCTCGGCGGTGGCGGAAGAAATCTCCCGGCTCGAGCCTGAGGTCATCAAACACCAGCAAAAGCGCGTCGAGTATGCCTTCCGCACCAACGACCGTCCTCGCCTGATCGAGGCGTATCTCGCGCTCGCCGACGTGTTGCTGCGCACGGAGCAGATCGACAAAGCGCGCACGATCTACGAGCGTGTGCTCGATCTGTCGCCCGCCGAGGCACGCGCGCGGGCAGGGCTGCAGACCGTCGGCGTCGCGAACACGCCTCCGGCGTCGGCGACGCCGCTCGCCAGTCACCGCCTGTCTGGTGCGATGCCCGCGCCACGACCGAGTCGGCCGGTGCGCCGCGCGACTCCGACGACGGGCAGTTTCGTGAATCTCGGCGACTTGCTGCGCGACGACGAAATGCCGCGCGACACGCGGATGATCGTTCCCGAGCAAGAGCCGACGGGCGACGAAGAAGCCGACTTCGCCGACATGCTCCGCAAGTTCAAGCAAGGCATTGCGGAGAACGTCGATCCCGAGGACTATCAGAGCCATTACGACTTGGCGATCGCGTTCAAGGAGATGGGCCTGATCGACGAGGCGATCGGCGAATTCCAAAGGGCGCTCGGCAGCTCTACGAACCGCTTGCCCGCGTACGAAGCGCTGGGGCAGTGCTTCATGGACAAGGGCCAGTTCAAGCTCGCGTCGTCGATCCTGACACGAGCGTTGGCCGAGCGGGCCAGCGACGAACAGCTTGTCGGCGTATTGTATTTGCTCGGGCGTGCCGCCGAGGCGCTGGGCAACAGCCAGGATGCACTCGCCTATTATCAGCGCGTGTTCGTTGTCGACATTCAATTCCGTGATATCTCTCAACGCATGAACGAAGTCGAGCGCACGTGGCGATGACGGGCACGATCACGCGCCCGAGAAAACCCGCGAACGACGCGTTGCTGGCCATTCAGTCTCCCGTACGCGACCGGCTGAACGAGGTCGTGGACGAGATGCATCGCGTCGTCACCGACGACCTTCCGATCATCCGTGAGGTGAGCGCGCACCTGCTGCGGATGCGCGGGAAGATGTTCCGACCGACGCTCGCGCTCTTGTCGAGCGCCGCGACGGGGCGGTCCGAGCCGCGCGCGACAACGCTCGCCGCTGTCGTCGAACTAATGCATCTCGCGACGCTGGTGCACGACGACTCGGTCGATCACTCGGTCTTACGCCGCGGCCTGCCGACGGTGAATTCGCTCTTCAGTCACCAGGTCTCGGTGATCATGGGCGACTTCCTGTACTCGCGCGCGCTGACGGCGCTGGTCGCGATGGGCGATCTCGAGATCCTCAAGATCGTCACCAACGTGGCGAACGAGCTGACGATCGGTGAGATGCGGCAGCTCGGCGCTGTTGACGCCCTCGCGTTTTCGGAAGACGAATACTGCGCCCTCATTCGGTCGAAGACGGCGTCACTCATCGGCGGCGCTTGCGAGAGTGGCGCGCTGTGCGGGGCGCCGGAGTTCCGCGAACCCCTCGCCGACTACGGCGAGCGATTGGGCATGGCCTTTCAGATCGCCGACGACATTCTGGATTACACCGAGGACGAATCGGTCACCGGTAAGCCGAGCGGCCTCGATCTTCGTGAGCACAAGGTCACGCTGCCGCTCATTGCCGCGCTCGGCCGTGTGTCGGCCACGGACCGGTCGCGCATCGACGAGTTATTCGCCGCGGAAGCGCCCGGCGACGAGCTCATCACCGACGTGATCGAGATCGTCAAGCGAAACGGCGGCATCGAGTACGCGCGTCGTCGGGGCGGCGCGTTCGCCACCGACGCGGAGCGGGCTCTCCACGTTCTCCCTGAAGGTCCCGTCCGCGCGGCGTTGACGGACGCGATCGCTTACGTCATGGACCGGCGGTCCTAATGGCACTTCGTGGATCATCCAAGCACCGACCGGGGTTTCATGCGATAGTTTTGGCCCTCGGTTTCATCGCCGGCGGCGCCATGCAGCAGGCAGCCCGCCTTCTGTTTCCGCCCGGCGCGGCGAAGGAATTCTTAACGGCCGGGGTCACTGCCTCGATCGGGCCACTTCCGATTGATTTAGTGTTGATCCGGTTTGCGCTCGGGCCGGTGGCGATCGATGTTTCAATACTCAGTCTCGTCGGCGTGCTCGTCGCCTATCTTATCGCGCGGTCGCTCTTCTAGGAGCCAGGAGAAGGTATGAATTTCGGTAATATCGGGTTCATGGAGTTGATGGTCATCCTCGTGATCGTGCTGGTGCTGTTCGGCGCCCGGCGTGTTCCGGAGATCGGCGCATCGATCGGTAAGGGAATCCGTGAGTTCAAGAAGAACATCAACGAAGCGGACCGTTCGATTCGCGAGCCGCTGCGGGACTCGCTGAGCGATTCGAGCCCGTCTGACCGCCTTGGCGCCGGTGATACGACGGCGCGCCGGGAAGAGGAAGCCGTTCGCCCCGAGCCCAAGCGGTTGATGTAGGACCAAAAAGAAACCCGGTTGAGTCTCACTCAACCGGGTTTCTCGTGACGCGCCGACCCGCTGCGTCGCTTACGCTTCCTGCCGCCTCACTGAGGCGTTGATCTGCTTACGGCGGTCATCGACCTTCGCCGACTTCCGCAGATCCGACATGTAAATCTGGATCCGCTGATCGCGCAGCTGCTGCAATCGTGCAGTACGCTGCGCCTGCTTTTGCGCGGCCCACGCCGAGCTGTCCGAGGCGACACGCTTGTCGACGCGAAGGACCACGGCGGCGCCCTCGGTCTTCACCGGCTGGCTGACGGCGCCCACCGGTAGCTTGAACGCCGCGCCGATCGCCTCGTTGAATTGACCCAGACCCGGAACCAGCGACCCCCGAGCAAACATCGACGACTGCTGGACCTTCACGCCGTTGCTCTGCGCGGCTGCTTCGAGACTGCTTCCGGCCGCATCGGTCGAGAGCTTTTGCGCCTTCGGCAGGACCTGGTCGATCGCCTTGATCGCGGCCACGCGCTGCCGAACCGCGTCTTTCACATTCTCGAACTTCGGCGCGCCACCTTCCTGGAGTGTGTCCAGTCGCGCGATATAGTAGCCGCTCTCGTCGTCGAATAATTCGCTGGTCTCTCCACTCTTCGCGCCGCCGAACGCCCACGCGCTCACGCTCGGCACGACCTGTCCGCCCAGAACGGCCGGCGAATCCTCGAGGGCCTGGATGTGATAAACCGGGAGTTTGAGCTGCTTGGCCGCGCTATCGAGCTTCGAACCTTGCTCACTCTGCGCGGCAAGGCGGGAAAGAGCATCGGCCTCGCGATCGATGCGCGTTGCGGCCGAGTCGCTCTGTGTGACGCGAAGGAGGATGTGGTGCAGAGAGAGCGTGTCGCCCTTTCGGCTGTCGAGCCGAATGATGTGGTAGCCGAACTGCGTCAGCACGGGCTGAGAGACCTCGCCGACCTTCAGTGCGTCGGCAGCCTTGCTGAACTCGGCGACGTACCGCGTCTTGGGGGCCGGTCCGAGATCTCCACCCTTGGCGCCGGACACCGTGTCCGCTGACTCGCGCTTCGCGACGTCCTCGAACTTCGCGCCCTTTACGATCTCCTCACGGAGTTGCTGCGCCTTCGTCTTCGCGGCGGCGCTATCCGCCGGTCCGATCATGCGCGGAATCGTGACGACCGACAAGACGGCGCGGCCAGGGGCCTCGAAGTCGCCCGAGTGCTGGTCGAAGTAGCTCCGCAATTCGGCGTCAGTGATCGCCTTGACCATGTTCGTGTCGACCGCGGGCGAGAACGCGACGAAGCTGGCCTGCGCGCTGTCGTGCTGGTCACGCCAGGCTCGCCAGAGCTCTTCGTCCGACGCATAGGCTCCAGACGCGATTTGGTCGAGCAGCTTTTCGCGCGGAATCTCGCCGCGGTAGTAGGCCTCGAGCTGGAGCAGCAACCCGCTTTGCCGTGCCTGCGGGCTGGCGAGCAACCGCTGGTACTTCTCTGGATCGAAACGGCCGTCCGTCTGGAGCTCGGGAGCACCCGTGATCCAGGGCGGCGGCGCGTAGCGCGCGAACTCGCGGACTTCGTCGTCGCTCACGCTGATGCCGCGTCGACGGTACTCGTCCTGAAGAAGAACCTCCGACACCATCTGGTCAAAGACGGCGTTTTCGATCCGCCGCGTGTCGTCCTGGGAGAGTGTCCGGCCTTCGCGCTGCTGGGCGTTCTGGATCTCGGACTGGACGCGCGCCAAATAGTCGCGGTAGGACAGCTCATGACCGTTGACGACGGCGACGGCCGTTGTCGCGGTGACTGGCGTCCGGCCCATGAGGCCGGAGGTCTCGTAGAGGAGGAAGCCGCCGACGAATACCAGGGCAACGAAGACCCAAATGTATTTCGCCAGGCCCCGCATCTGTTGCAGCACGGGACGGAACTCCGTAGCGCAAAAAGGGATGGAATTACGATCGGAACGAGCTTGTCAAGTTAGAGCGCCGAGAGGGCTAAAATCAAGTGAGGGTGTGACTTCTGATTGACTCGCTACGTCCGCGATATGTATTATCCGCATTCTTTCGCGCCAGCGTTCGCGCCTCCCCGCGCGGGCCAATTGAGGGCCTAAATGTCGAGTTCCGCCCGAATCGACGAGCTCCGTAAAAAATTTGACGAAAACCCCCGGCGCTATTTCGCGCCGCTTGCCAACGAGTACCGAAAGGCAGGGGATTTCGAGCAGGCCGTTTTCATCTGTCAAGAATATTTACCGCAGCAGCCTGGCCACATGAGCGGTCACATCGTCTACGGCCAGACGTTGTTCGACATGGGGCGCGACGAGGAGGCCAAGGCCGTCTTCGAAACTGCCCTGACGCTGGATCCGGAAAACCTGATCGCCCTCAAGCATCTCGGTGACATCGCCCGCCAGGCCGGCGACGTGGATGGCGCCCGCAGCTGGTACCAGCGCGTGCTGGAAGCGGATCCTCGCAACGACGAGATCATGCAGGTGCTCGAGTCCATTGGCGGCGCCGACATCGGGCTCGGCGCGCGCGTCATGGCCGAGCCGTCTTCCCGAGCCGATGAATCGTCGCTCTCGTTCGCTGAGACCGCTCCGCCGGAACGCGAGTCTTCAGCCGACACGTCAGATCGTGAAGACCATTTCGCGCCGTCGAGCATTGAAGCCTCCGAGGATCAGCAGGCCGCCGACGAGTTCGTTCTCGAGCAGAGCGTGGATGCTGAGCTTCCGGTTGCCGAGCTCTCCACCGTTGAGCCTGAGCCGCCTTCGCTGAGCGCTGTCGACGAGGCGGCTGCCGAGCCACCGCCGATTCCGGAATTGCTCGACCTCGAGGATTTCTCGATCGGAGGTATCGGAGCAGCGAGCGAGAGTGCGGCCGAGCCTGAACCCGTTATCGCCGCCGCGGAGATCAATTCGGAGATCAATGCGGAGGTCAATGGCGACGCGGATGTCGCCGAGCCGGCGGGCGAAAGTGACGTGACCGACGACTTCCTGCCGTCGGAGCCCGGCGTCGAGCTCGCGACTGACATGATTCTCGGGCTGCCTGACGATTCGCCAGAGCCGGCGAGCGAACGGCAGGTCGAGGGTTTCGAGGCCGATGCGGCCCCGGCGAGCGGCGAAGATCTTACGCGCGCGATCGATCAGCTCGAGGGTCTGGAGACTTTCTCCATCGACGAGGTGGCCGCCGTCAGCGCGTCGGACGTGTCGACGGACGAAGTGGCGACCGAGGAAGCATCGACCGAAGAAGCGTCGGCCGCGGATGCGCCCGACACGTTCGTCACCGAAACGATGGCGGACCTGTACACACAGCAGGGTCACTTCGAGTCGGCGATGGAGATCTACGCGCAACTGCTCGAGCGTTCTCCGGACGACGAGGAGCTGCGCCGGCGGGCGAGCGAGGTTGAGCGCCAGTTGCTTGGCGCGACCGAGCCTGTGGCAGGCGAGCTGGTGGACCTGAGTGTCGCCCCTTCGCTGGCGGACACGATTGAATTTCACGCGGGTATTGAAACCCCGAGTCCGATCGCCACCGGCCCGACGATTCGCGATTTCTTCAGAGAACTCTTGGAAGGTCCCGTCGCTGAGCAAGGGGCGATGGAGTCTGCGGAAGATCTCGAACTGATCGACGTTCCTTCGTCGGCGGAGTCCGAGGGCTCGCTGGACATTCTTTTCTCCGACGTCGCGACGCCGGATGCGGATCATTCGGCGGCGATGTCGCTCGCGCAGGCGTTCAGCGAAGAAGAGGAAACCGACGCCGGCGCTCTGCGCGGCACGCCGGCCCACCCCGCGACCGACGAGCTTTCGCTCGACCATGTTTTTCGTTCGGCGACGCCCGCAAAGGGAAGCGGCGCCGCCGGAGCCTTTTCGCTCGACCAGTTCTTTGCCGGTGAGGCCGCGAACGCCGAGATGCCGGAGAGCTCGGGCGAGGGCACGCAGCGACCAAGCGATGATATCGCGCAGTTCAACGCGTGGCTCAACGGACTGAAAAAGACGTGAGGATCGCCGTCCTCAATGGCCCGAACCTGAATCTCCTCGGCACTCGCGAGCCGACACTGTACGGCCGCGAGACGCTGGACGACATCGAGCGTTCGCTTGCCTCGGTGGCGTCCGAGCTGGGAGCACAGGTGGAGTTCGCGCAGCACAATGGCGAAGGCGAAATGATCGACGCGCTGCACGGGTGGCGCGGCAAGATCGACGGCGTGATCATCAACGCCGGGGCGTACACCCACACGAGCATCGCGTTGCGCGATGCGCTGACGGCGATCGCGGTGCCATTCGTCGAAGTGCATTTGACGAATATCTATGCCCGTGAGCCCGAGCGTCGTCATTCGATGCTCGCGCCGGCCGCCGTGGGAATGGTATCGGGACTCGGAGCATACGGATACGAGCTGGCGCTGCGCGGACTGACGAGACGACTCGCCGCCGGTGTCTGATTCCCGACCGCGCCGTCTCGCGGCGCTCGCCGGCGGCCTCACGGCCGCACACCTCGACGGCTTGCTCGTCACGAGCCCGGCCAACATCCGGTACCTGACTGGATTTTCGGGCTCCAGCGCGCTGCTCTTCGTCAGCGCGCGCGATGTCGTCCTCATCACCGATTTCCGATATCAGACGCAGATCGTCGAGGAGGTCGGCGACCTCGCCCGAATTAGCGTCGAATCGCAAAGCCTGTGGGTCGGGCTCTGGCAGCAGCTCGCGCACCTCGGCTACGTCGAAGTTGCCGGATTCGAGTCGGGGCACTTGCTGCACCGCGACTTTCAGCGCTTGCTCGACGCCGGCTCGCGATGGCAGTGGCGACCGACCGTGGACCTCGTCGAAATGCTCCGCGAGCGGAAGGACGACGAAGAGATCGCGCTGATCGAGCGCGCGAACGGCGTCGCGACGCGCGCGCTCGAGCGCACCCTGCCGCAAGTACGCGCCGGGATGACCGAGCTGGCGGTCGCCGGCGTGCTGGAGAAGGCGCTTCGCGATGAAGGGAGTGAAGGCTTTCCGTTTCCGTCGATCGTCGCCTCGGGCCCGCGCTCGGCGCTCCCGCATGCGCGATCGACCGCGCGCCGCATCGAGAGCGGCGACTTTTTGCTCCTCGATTTCGGCGCGGAAACAGGTGGCTATTGCGCTGACGTCACCCGGACCGTCGTCGTCGGACGCGCCGGCGAGGAACAGCGAGAGATCTACGAAGTCGTCCGACGGGCTAATGAGCAGGCTTCGGTGGGGGTACGGGCCGGGATGACCGGGCGGGATGCCGACGCCATCGCGCGCGACTACATTCACCAGCGCGGCTTCGGAGATTTGTTCGGTCACAGCCTTGGCCACGGCCTTGGCTTGGAGGTGCACGAGGCGCCCCGGCTTGCACGCACTGCCGACGGGGCGCTCGCCGAAGGAGCTGTGGTGACGATTGAGCCGGGAATCTATCGGCCGGGGTGGGGTGGGGTGCGAATCGAGGACGACGTGCTGCTTGGCCCGGACGGGCCGAGAGTGCTCACGCGGTTCACGCACGACCTGATCGAACTCGGATGACCTCGTCCCCCAACATCCGACGAAGCTCTAGAGGCCTATGATCGACCTACGGTACGTGAAAAAACTGATCGACATCATCGACGACTCGAGCGTCGACTCGATCGAGATCACGTCGGACAAAGGGCTCAAGATTCGGATCTCGAAGAGCCCGACGCAGCGCGGCGCCGTGCAGGTGGCCGCGCCGATGACTATTCCGACCATGCTGCCGGCTGCGCCGATGGGCCGACTGTCGCCATCCGGCGGCATCCCGGTCGTCATGGACGCCGACGTTCCGGCTCCCGCTCCCGCGCCCGAACCGCCGAAGTCGACCGCTCTCGAGGTGAAGTCCCCGATGGTGGGGACCTACTACAAATCGCCAGAGCCGGGCGCCAAGGCGTACGTCGCGGTCGGCGACCGTGTCTCGAAGGGACAAATCCTCTGCATCATCGAAGCAATGAAGATCATGAACGAGATCGAGTCCGAGTATGCGGGCGTGGTGCGCGAGGTCCTTGTAGACGACGCGCAGCCCGTCGAATACGGACAGGTACTGTTCAAGATTGATCCCAATGGCTAATCCAACGCAGGCTCCGGCCCCCCAGCCCGCCCCCTTGTCCCCCAATGCGGGGCCAGCGGGCATCAATTTCAAATCCGTCCTCCAGGAGATGATCAAGAGGAACGGATCCGACTTGCACCTGAAAGTCGGCCGCCCGCCAACGGTACGCGTCGACGGCGAGCTGGAGGCACTCAATCATCCGCCGCTCCGTCCCGAGGATCTCAAAGCCCTCGCCGAGCAGCTGATGACGCCGCGCCAGGTCAACATGTTCGCCGAAGAGAAGGA
>Ga0068860_100005333_pt1 | contig 13046 bp, 9 predicted proteins | sample KBSSwiS32_FD_66597 | JGI IMG/M metagenome (GOLD analysis project Ga0068860, IMG submission 66597) | Switchgrass rhizosphere microbial communities from Kellogg Biological Station, Michigan, USA - KBS Switchgrass S3-2 | ecosystem: Host-associated > Plants > Roots > Rhizosphere > Soil ... | reverse complement strand
TCGAGATCCGGATTGAAGGGTGGAAGCGTCTCGAGCTCGCGGTAGATAGATACGTCCGCAGTATCTGGAGAGAGACGGGCGACGGCTTCGATGAGCGCACTGTTCGAAGAGGCTCGTCGAAGGCTCCCCGAAATCGCAAGGACACGGACGCGGTCTCTCGTGTTCATGAACCCCAAACACGCTGGTCCTTAGAAATATTCCTTTGGCCTGGCTCTTCCTCTCATCGGGGAATAATCGACGGCGTCCCCTGATTAGTGATGGTGTAGCGCGGTTTTACTCACTTCATGCTTTGGGGGATCAGATGTTTCCATTTCGTCTTGCTGTCGTTTCGGCAATCGTGATGTTCGCGATCGCCTGCGGAGGCTGCTCTTCGTCTTCTCCGGATTCACCGTCGCCGACCTCGTCACCGTCACCGACGCCATCACCCACGCCGACGCCCACGCCGTCACCAACGCCGACGCCGTCACCAACGCCGACTCCGGCCACGCCGTCGTCGTCGATTACGATTCCCGTCGGCGCCCAATCGCTGGGGAATAGAGCTTACATGCCCGCTGAACTGAATGTTGACCTGGGCACAACAGTGACGTGGATGAACACCGACTCTGTTGCTCACACCTCGACGTCGAATGCGACCGGGTGGGATTCGGGAATCCTCGCACCGGGTGGTCAGTTCTCGGTCGCGTTTCAGAACGCGGGAACGTTTTCATATCACTGCGCAATTCACCCGGGAATGGTCGGAACGGTTGTCGTGCACTGAAGGCCTGGCAGTTGCGAGGCTATCCTCAGCCGCTTTGGAGGAGTGCCGTCGTTTGTCGATACCGTGCGTCTGCTTCGAGCGCGAGAAACCCAGCTCGCAGGAGCTCTGTCAGTACTCGCTCACACGTCGCCAGATCGAGGGCCCAGAAGCGAGCGCCCTCGCTCACGGTGATTCGCAAGCCGGGCGCCCGATCGAATTCTTCGCGAATGAGTTGAACGAGTCTGCGGAACGAGAACGGCTGCATATGGTCCTCCGGGCGTCGGCCTGCGTGTATGAAGCGGTATGAATCGCAGGCCGACGCTGTTGCAGTTGAGCAAGACATGTGCGGGGTCTGACCCCACGCATCACGATCCTCAGCGAAGAACGTTGAGGATCACGCCGCCGTAGACGCGATGGCCGTAACGTGTTTCCTGGCCAAAGAATGCCGGCGCGTCATCCTGCGACCGGACCGCGATGAACCGATAATCCCCGCGCAGACCCCAGCGGCCGGCGTACCACTTGATTCCGCCGCCGACGTTGGTTGTCAGAAACGTCGACGTATCCGCCACGCCGAGTTCAGCTTTTTCGAAGAGACTCAAGCCGCCGATGCCGGCCGCCGCATACGGCACGAGAGAACCGCGGCCGGAGGAGACGATGACGTTGCCGCTGTAGTTGAGGAAATGCGGCGTCGTCACGTCGACGGCGCCCGCGGCGAAGTCCAGCGTCTGTGAGACGCCGAGGAGTCCGCTGACTTCGCCTTCGACGCCGACGTAGCGATTGAAGTTGTAAGTCACGCTGCCCCCGAGGTCGTAGTTGCCGAAACTCGGGGCAGGAGAGTCGGTTGCCTCGGTGAAGAAGGTGGCGCCGCCCGGGATGATCGTGACTTCAAGGGTGCCGGGCCCCGGCGCCGCCTCCCGCGTTTGTGCCTGAGCAGTGTTCGTGCCCGTGAATCCAATGATGAGTGCAAGTATTGCGATCTGACGTTTCATGAGTGCCTCCAAAAGACACCCGGTGTGATTTCCACAAGCCTCTCGAGGAAATCACACCCGGTGTCGTTACATAGGTATGCCGCCGAGAGCTTTATAGACGGCGATCACACTGGTGAACACACCAGCCTCGGCCTGTGCCACCGCATCCTCTGCCTGAAGTTGTGTGCGCTCCGCGTCGAGCAAAGCGAGGAAGTCGACGACCCCTTCGCGATACCGCACGCGGGCGATGGTGGCGGCGCGTGTGCTTTCACGAGCCTGGTCGGCGAGCTTCACGAGGCGCTGTTGCTCCTCGCGATAGTTGACGAGTGCGTTCTCGGTCTCTTCGAGCGCGCGCAAGACGACTTGCTCGAACTCGGCAAGCGACTCTCGCGTCACGCCCTCTGCCCCGCGAAGGCGGGCCCGCGCGCTGCCAAGATCGAAGGCGGCCCAGCTCAAGGCGGGTGTGACGGCATATGCGCGACTGTCGGAAACGTTGAAGAGGCTCCCGCGCCCGGCAAGCAGACCAAGAAATCCGGTCACCGTGATGTGCGGGTAAAGATCGGCAGCGGCGGCAGCTTCTCGAGCAGTCGACGACGCCAGGCGGCGTTCGGCGGAACGCACGTCTGGCCGGCGGCGGAGCAGTTCGTCAGGCTCCCCAATGGCGATCGCCTTCGCGAGCGCCGGGTACGGCCGCGGCGACAGATCGACGCGAAGCTCGCCCGGCCTCACCGCGATCAACACGGCGATGCGGTGCTCCCGTTCCGCGATCGCGCTCCTGATTGGCGGAACACTCGCTTCGATGGCGGCGACTCGTGCACCGGCGCTGGCGACATCCTGCTCTTCGCCAAAGCCGGCGTCGCGCCGGACTTCCGTGAGACGCAGCGTCTCCCGCTGGTTCATCAGGCTGCGGTCGGCGACCGCAAGCTGCTGCTGCAGGCCACGCAGCTCGAAGTAGTTGCGCGCCACTTCCGCCGCCACGCTGACACGCACGTCGTCAACGTCAGCTGCGAAGCTGTCGGCGGTCGCCGCCGCCGCGCGCATCTGCGATCGGATGCGCCCGAAGACATCGATTTCCCAGAACGCATCGAAGCCGAGGCTGTATGACGTCACCCGGACGGGTTCGCTCGACAGGCCTGGTACTTGTTGGTCGCGATGGTCAACGTCGGCGCCCGCCGTGACGACGGGAAACCGATCGTTTCTGACGTCGGCGAAGATCGCGCGCGCCTGGTCGAGGTGCGCGATCGCGATCCGCACATCGTGATTTGCGGCAAGCGCGCGGTTCACGAGCTCGTCGAGGACCGGGTCCTCGAACTGCTGCCACCAGCGCGGATCGAACGATTGCGCCGACACCGACGCACAGTCGGCGCTGTGCAAGGCGACGGGAGCCACCACCGGCGCCACGTACGGTGGACGCACAGCGCATCCGGTCACCAGCACCGCGAGCGACGCCGCGTAGAGCGCGGGCTGCAGCCGCCGCGGACGAAACAACCTCCGAATCATGATCAATGTCCTTCCGCCGGCACTGGCACCGGGATCGCCGACGTGCGGCGCGACCGGCGCCGGGTCAGGCGGCCAATGACGATGTAGAAAACGGGCGTGAGGAACAGGCCGAAGAACGTCACGCCCAGCATGCCGGCGAACACGGCGATGCCCATGGCTTGACGGATCTCGAAGCCGGCGCCGGAGGAGAACACGAGCGGGACGACGCCCATGATGAAGGCCATCGATGTCATCAGGATCGGCCGCAGTCGAATCCGGCAGGCCGTGAGGATGGCGTCGAGTGCCGACTGACCTTCGTCTTCCCGCTCCTTCGCGAACTCCACGATGAGGATCGCGTTCTTGCACGCGAGCCCGGCGAGCACGAGAAAACTGATCTGCGTGAACACGTTGTTGTCGCCGCCGGTCAGCCACACACCGGCAATGGCCGAGAACAACGTCATCGGGACGATCAGGATCACCGACAGCGGCAGCGACCAGCTCTCGTACAACGCCGCGAGCACGACATAGACCAGCAGCACGCAGAGCGGGAAGATGAGCAGCATCGTGTTACCCGCAAGCAGCTGCTGGTACGCAAGCTCCGTCCACTCGAAGGTCATGCCCGATGGCAACTGCTCGCCGAGCACCTCGGCGATCGCTGCCTGCGCCTGACCCGAGCTGTGGCCCGGCGATGGACCGCCGTTGATCTCGGCGGCGGGATAGCCGTTGTAGTGCATGACTTGATCGGGCCCGTAGCTGCGCTTGACGGTCACCAGCGATCCGAGCGGAACCATGTCGCCATGCGCATTGCGAGTCTCGAGACGACGGATCTGTTCGGGCTGCAGGCGGAAGGCGGATTCGGCCTGCGCGTTCACCTGGTAGGTGCGCCCGAATCGATTGAAGTCGTTCACGTAGAGCGAGCCGAGATAGACCTGCAGCGTCTCGAAGACATCCGTCAGTTCCACTCCATAGCTCTTGACTCGCTCGCGATCGACGTCCGCCTGGATCTGCGGCACGCTGACCTGAAAGCTCGAGAACAAACCGGCCAGCGAGGGCGCCTGCTGCGCCTTTGCCATGCTGGCCTGCAGCTGCCCGTAGAGTTCCTCGAACCCGCTACCGCCGCGGTCCTCCACATACAGCTTGAATCCGCCAACCTGTCCGAGGCCCTGCACGGATGGCGGCGGGAAGATTGCGACGATGGCGTCCTGTATCTGGCCGAAGAACTGTTGGTTGAGATCGGCGACGATGGCGCTCGCCGTGAGCTGCGGGCTCGTTCGTTCCTCCGATGGCTTCAGAACCACGAACGCGATACCGGAATTGGACGCGTTGACGAAGTTGTTGATGGAGAGACCAGGAAATGCCACTGAGCTCAGAACACCAGGGTGCTCGAGCGCGATCGACGACATCTTCCGGATGACGGCGTCGGTGCGATCCAACGTGGCGCCATCAGGGAGCTGGGCGAAGGCGACGAGGTACTCCTTGTCCTGCGTCGGCACGAACCCCGGCGGTACGCGCGCGAACCCTGCCCCGGTGAGGGCGACGAGACCGACGTAGAGCACGATCGCGAGCGACGCCACGCGCAGGACCCGCCCCACACCCAGTGTGTAGGTTCCGGATGCGCGCGTGAAGAAGCGATTGAACCCGCGGAAGAACCACCCGAACAGGCGATCGGCGGCTCGTTGCAGGCCGTCGCGCGCTGCGTCGCGCGGCTTGAGCAGACGCGAGGCGAGCGCCGGGCTCAAGGTCAGCGAGTTGAACGCGGAAATGACCGTCGATATCGCAATCGTCAAAGCGAACTGGCGATAGAACTGCCCGGTGAGGCCGCTGACGAAGGCGGTGGGCACGAACACGGCGCAGAGCACGAGCGCAATCGCGATAATCGGTCCTGAGACTTCCTCCATCGCTCGTCTGGTGGCGTCGAGCGGCGGCAACCCAAGCTCGATGTGCCGCTCCACGTTCTCCACGACCACAATCGCATCGTCGACGACGATGCCGATCGACAATACGAGGCCGAAGAGCGAAAGCGTGTTGAGCGAGAAGCCCATCGCCAACATGACTCCGAACGTGCCGATCAGTGAGACCGGAACGGCGACGAGCGGGATGATCGACGCGCGCCACGTCTGCAGGAACACCATGACGACGATCACCACGAGCAGAATTGCTTCAAACAGCGTTTCGACGACGGCGCGGATCGAGTTTCGAACGAAGGTGGTCGGGTCATACACGATGCGGTAGTCGACGCCGTCGGGAAACGACTGCTTCAGTGTGGTCATGACCTGGCGCACCTGGTCCGACGCCTCGATGGCGTTGGTCCCCGGCCGCTGGAAGATGCCGATGGCAACGGCGGGCTTGTTGTCCAGCAGGCTTCTGAGCGCGTATACGTTGGCGCCGAGCTCAACGCGGCCGACGTCGCGAACCCGCGTGATCTGACCGTCCGGAGTCGCGCGGACGACGATGTCTGAGAACTCGTCTTCGGTCGTCAGGCGCCCGCGCGTGTTGACCGAGAGCTGAAATGTCGTATCAACCGGAGCCGGCTGGGCCCCGAGGACGCCGGCCGCAACCTGGATGTTCTGTTCACGAATGGCGCGGATCACGTCCGAGGTCGTCAGCCTTCGCGACGCCAGGCGATCGGGATCCAGCCACACGCGCATGCTGTATTCGCCTGCCCCGAACACCTGTGCGCTGCCGACTCCAGGAATGCGGGTGAGCTCGTCCTTCACGCGCAGGTGCGCGAAGTTGGAGAGGTAGAGCATGTCGTAGCGCTCGTCGGGCGAGACGAGGTGAACGACCATGATGAAATCGGGCGTCGACTTCTCGGTCACGACGCCGATGCGCTGTACTTCGGAGGGCAGCCGCGGCAGCGCCTGCGCGACGCGGTTCTGCACCTGCACCTGCGCGTTGTCGAGGTCGGTCCCGAGCGCGAAGGTGATCGTGAGCGTCATGCGCCCGTCGGAAGTCGCCTGCGAGAACATGTAGAGCATGTCCTCGACACCGTTGATCTGCTGTTCCAGCGGCGATGCAACCGTCTCGGCGATCACGCGCGGATTTGCCCCCGGGTAGGTCGCGCGCACGACCACCGTCGGCGGCACGACCTGCGGGTACTCGCTGATCGGCAACTGAAAGAGGGCGATGGCGCCGGCGGCGACGATCACCAGCGACAGCACGGCCGCAAAGATCGGCCTGTCGACGAAGAATCTCGAGAATCTCATGGCGCGCTCAGTTGGATGAGGGTTCGCTGCCAGGCGCGGCCTGGCCCACGCTGGCTGATCCGCCTGATGGGAGCGGCGGGCCTTCAGGCCCGCCGGAAGTCATCTCCACGAGGACGGGTGTCACGGGTGCGCCTGGCCGCACTCGCTGGAGGCCGTTCACCACAATCGGCTCTCCGGCGGCGAGCCCGCTGCGGACGACGCGCAAGCCATCGACGATGGGGCCGAGCGTGACGGTGCGGTATTCGATCTCGTGCTGTGGTCCCACGACGTAGACGAACTTCTTGTTCAGATCAGTTCCGACCGCGCGGTCCTGGATCAGCAGACCGTGATACGAGCCAGTACCCGCGAGGCGCAGGCGCACGAAAAGTCCGGGCGTCAGCCGTCCGTCTGTGTTGCGAAACACCGCGCGTCCGCGAATCGTGCCGGTCGAGCCATCGAGCTGGTTATCGAGGAAGTCCAGGTGCCCCTGACGGGGGAAACCGTCATCGTTTGCCAGCGCCATCCGAATGGGGAGCTCGCTCGAGCGTCGATGGCTGCGCGGATCGGTGCCGCCCCCACTCGTGTACTTGAGGAAGATCTGCTCGTCCGCGTCGAAGTACGCATACACGGGATCGAGCGACACCACCGTCGTCAGCAACGTTGCTTCGCCCGGTCCGCTCGAGACGAGGTTGCCTTCGGTCACGATCGCGCGACCGACGCGACCGTCGATGGGTGACGTGACCTGCGTGAATTCGAGGTTCAACTCTGCCGCGCGCAGCGCGGCTTCGACCGCGGCCACCTGTGCGGCAGACTCCTGCGCAAAGGAGGCGCGCCGATCGTGTTCTTCGCTCGCGATCGCGTTTTCAGCGCTGAGGCGATCTGCCCGTCGCAGTTCTGAGTCCGCGCGCTGCACCGTGGCGCGCGCGCGGGCGAGCTCGGCGTGAAGACGATCGACCTCCGCCTGAAATGGACGCGGATCGATTTGGAACAGGAGGTCGCCACGCTGGACGATGGCGCCTTCGGCGAATCGCACGGCGGCCACGTAACCGGCGACGCGCGGCCGGACGGCGACCGTGTCGACCGCCTGCAGGCGGCCAGTGAATTCATCCCACTCGGTGACCTCGCGCGAGACGACGTGGGCGACCGTCACTTGTGGTGGTGGAGGTGGAGCTTGTTGCGCCTCCGTGTGCGTGCAGCCGACAGAGAGCGCAACGAGCGCGAGTGATGCGACAGCAGTGAGCTTCATACAGTGAGCAGTCTGGCTGTGTGACGTGAGTCAAACAATCGGGCAGTGGCTGCAGACGCGCCTCGCGCCTGAGCCTGAGACGAACATTCGACCTTCCGCAGAGGACGATCTACGACTTTTGGACGAGGGAACCCTCGTCCGTGCAGACCATCTCGTTTATGGGTCAACCTGCTCGATAATTGAGGGGACGTTGTGCCGTAAGGAACATCCATGTCTGAAGAGAAGACGACGGTGGAAGCGGAGTGTGACAACGGCAGTTTGGCAACACTGCCACTCGACAGCCGCGATCCCGATACCCTGCGTGCCGCACTGCTCCGCGAAAACATCGAACGACGCCGCAACGAATGCCTCGCGAAGATTCAGACCGACGTGGTGAAAATCGCGATGGATCTCCTCGTTCGCGAGCCCGACATCGACGGTTTCTTCAAGGCCCTGTTGAAGACGCTTGCGGAAGAGGGCGAGAGCCACAAAGTCGCCGTCTGGCTGATCGACGACGATCGCAAGGGCTGCGACGTGTGGATGGTGCACATGGGCGGCAAGGTGATCACCGCGGACAGCCCGGAATGGCAGACGACCAGCTTTCCGCGCCGGTTGATGGGCGAGCATCTGTTTCAGTACGAGCCGGGATGGAACCAGACAATCGAGTACTCGTGCGATGACCCGCGACTGCCGGAAGCGCTTCGCAGTTTCGTCACTCGTGAGGGGCTGAACACGACCGTCGTCACACCGCTCGTGCTGAGTGACAACGTTCTTGGCTGGATGACGCTCTGCGCCGTCGAGACGCCCGAGTGTTCAGGGCAGTGGTGGCGCATCGCGCTGATCGAAGCGATGGCGCGGCAGGCGGCATTGGCGTTACATCACAGCCGGCTTGTCGAACACAATCGGATCGAGGAACGCAGGAAAGCGATCCTCGATGAACGCAATCGGCTTGCGCGTGACATCCACGACACTCTTGCGCAGGGCTTCGGCGCGATCCTCATGCAGCTGCAAGCGGCGCAGCGTGAGGCCTGTGTGTTCTCACCGGCAGCTGCAGTGAGCATCGAGACGGCCATCGAGCTCGCGCGCACGCACATGGTGCAGGCACGCCGCTCCGTGGGAGCCTTGCGACCGAACGTGTCCGGTGAAGAAGACCTCGTGCGGACGATCAAGCGGATCGCGGAACTGGGACGGCGGACGGCCAACGTGCCGATCGATTTGCACCTCGATGATCTCCCGCGATTTGGCGACGGCATCGAGCGCGAGGTCGCCGGAATCGTGCAGGAGGCGCTGACCAACGCCCTGCGCCACGCGCGTGCCCGCCGGATCACGATTCGTGCCTCGACGGTCAATTCGCTCGGACTGCGACTGTCGGTCGCCGATGATGGACGCGGAATTGCGAGCGAGCGGTCCTCGTCCGGGTTCGGGATGACGAGCATGCAGGAGCGTGCCGATCGCATCGGCGCATCGCTGACGATCGTGACGGCGCCGCGCAGCGGGACGGAAGTCGTGCTCGCCTGGGAACCTTCATCACTCCCGACGCAGGTCTATGCCATCAGCTGAAGTCGCGGCCCCGACGTCGCGCGCACGGGTCCTGCTGGTCGATGATCACGCCCTGCTCAGAACCGGTGTGGCCAACATCATCAACCAGGAAGCCGATCTTCATGTCGTGGCCGAAGCCGGCAACGGCGTCGAGGCGCTCGACGCCTTCGATCGCTACCACCCGGACGTGACGCTGCTCGATCTGCGCATGCCGGTGATGGAAGGTGTCGAGGTCGTCAGGCGGCTGCGGGAAAAGGATCCACGGGCTCGCGTCATCATCCTCACCACGTACGATACCGACGAGGAGATCTCACGCGCGCTGAAAGCGGGCGCGAAGGCATACGTGCTGAAAGACATCTCGGCCGACGGCCTGATCGCGTGCATCCGCGACGTGCTTGCCGGCAAGACCTACCTGGCGCCGGCGGCGGCCGCGAAGTTGGCGGAAGACGTGACGCGCGTCCAGCTCACGCCGCGCGAGCTGGCCACGCTGCGTCTGCTCGCCGACGGCAAGGCGAATAAAGAAATCGCCAACGAGCTGGGCATCAGCGAACGAACCGTCAAGACCCACCTCGGTCATCTCTTCGAGAAGCTCGGGGTGACCAGCCGTACGGAGGCCGTCAAGGTCGCGACGCGCCGGGGTCTCGTCCGCCTCGGGTAAACACGAAGGCCCTGCCTTACGTCGCGCGGTTCCGGATCGCCGTGATTCCACTGGCGATCCACACCGCGGCGATTCCGATGCCGAGCGCAACGAGGCAGTTCGCGCGCAAGCCGTCGACCCGCGCACGGTCTCCGACATGCTCGTTGCCAAGCCTGACGATTTCCACGACCGCAGCCCATGCAAGTCCGATCGCGACGACGACGGCGGGGATGATGAAAGACGCCAACAGCGTGGCGACGACCCAGCCCGCCCGCTCGTCGGTGTCGAACCGATTCCGGATCCACCATATGAATCGCCTGACCGCAAACACCAGGAGCAGAGCGAGAGGTATCGTGACAGGCAGGTCGAACCCGCGGTCCGCCAGCCGCGGCCGCACGCGTTCAATGTCTGACACGGCGAGTTCATGCGTCGAGGCGATGACGCGGAACAGCGTGGCGACGCACTGTTGGCGCGACTGCCGACCGAGTGCACGATTCTTCAGTCCCCCATGTCGCCACACGATGCCGAAGGTTTCGATCATGCGCCAGCCGGCGATCCGGTCGCCGTAACGCATCCCGAGCTCCTCGGCCACTCGGATATCGTCGAGAAGATGCTGGACATGTGATTCATTCCGCAAATCCACTCGCAGCGGAGAATCGAGCACCCACGTGCAATCGAAGTTGAGCCCCGCTCGCCGGCTGCAGCCGAAGAGACAGACGCTGGCGAGTACGATCGCCAGTAGTGGGCGCTTACGCACACAACACGCGAATCAGGTGGTCCATACTCGGCGACGTGACCAACTCCCGCACACGGCGGCGCTGAGGAGGGCGATCTTCAGCACAGCATCGGCACCTATCGTGTCATGCCCGCTGCTGATGAGGGCAGTGTCAAGCCAGCTTCGGGACCGGTTCTACGCTTTGAGTGCTTGATGCACGAGTGCGACCGCGATCGAGCCTTCGCCCACGGCAGATGCAACCCGCTTCACGTTGCCGCCGCGCGCGTCACCGACGGCGAAGACACGGGGGCGACTGGTTTCGAGCAGATACGGGGCGCGCGGCAGTGGCCATGACGCCGACGTCAACTCCTCGTGCGTGAGGTCGGGACCGGTCTTGACGAAGCCGTTTGCATCGAGCTGGACGCAGCCGTCCAGCCAGCGCGTGTTCGGAGTGGCGCCGGTCATCACGAAGACATGACTGATGCGATGCACCTCGGTGCGGCCGTTGCGATTGTCACGCCACTTGATGCACTCCAGCGCGTCGCCTCCTTCGAGCTCCACCACCTCGGTGTACGGGTGCACGGCGATCGCGGGATTATCCTCGATGCGACGAATCAGGTACCGCGACATCGTCGACGTCAGCCCCTGCGAACGCACCAACACGTGGACCTTGCGACAGGTCCGTGCGAGGAAGACCGCGGCCTGGCCAGCTGAATTCGCACCGCCGACGATCACGACTTCGGCATCGCCGCACACCTGCGCCTCCATCGACGTCGCCGCGTAATGCACCCCGGTCCCTTCAAATTGCGAGAGGTTGGGCAGCGCCAGCTTCCGGTACTTGGCCCCCGTCGCGACGATCACCGCACGCGCCTGCACTCGCACTCCCGATGTCGTTTCAACGGCGTACTTCCGATCGGCACAGACCAGTCGGGCGGCGCCAGTTGCGACCTGCAGCTCGGCGCCGAACTTCTGCGCCTGCGTGTGGGCGCGCGAGGTCAGCTCCTGGCCGGAGACACCCATCGGAAAGCCGAGGTAGTTTTCGATCTTCGAGCTGGATCCTGCTTGTCCTCCGGGTGCAGAGGACTCCATGACGAGTACGTCGAGGCCTTCGGACGCCCCGTAAACGGCAGCCGCCAGACCAGACGGTCCAGCGCCGACGACCAACAGGTCACGCACTCTGGTGGTGTCCAGGGGGTCGTTCAGCCCCAGGCAGTCTGCAACCTCCCGATTGGACGGATTCCGCAGTACAACCCGTCCCCGACAAATCAACACGGGCACGTCGTTCATCGTGACGGCGAACCGATCGAGGAGCGCCTGTGCCTCCGCGTCTCGATCGAGGTCGATGTAGGCATGCGGATGGCCGTTTCGCGTCAGAAATTCTCGAATCCGCAGCGTATCCGCGCAATGTTCAGACCCGGCAACCACGGCATCGCCGAGGCCGTGCGCAACCAGTTCCACTCGTCGCAGGATGAACGCGCGCATCAGGATGTCGCCGAGCTCGGCGTCACCCTGGACGAGCGCCTGGACGTGGGCATGATCGAGCTCGACGACCTCGCCGTCTCCGCTCGCGCGGATCTGCATCAGCGCGCGGCGGTTCGAGAACATGTTCAGCTCGCCTGTGAACTGCCCGGATCGCAGAACCGCGACGAGCGCGGCTCCTTCTGCTGGCGACTGCACGATCTGGATCTCGCCCGATCGCACGACAAAGAATGGGGCTTGGCGTTGCCCCTCTTCCACGAGCACGTCATCACGGCGTACGGGTCGAATCCGGCCCAGCGCGGCCATACGGGCAACCTGTGCCACGGTCAAGACCGGGAATACATGATCGAATGGTGAACTCAACGCCATTGGGAGCTGTGAGATGTCCGTCATAGTGAGCCGTCAGGAAAGTACGTGAAGCGATGCTACCTCGATCGTTCACCGTTTTGGTGTCAGGCACCGGATCGTGAACGTTCACTTTTTGGTGTCAGGCACCGAATCGTGAACCGAATCGTGAAGAGCCGTTCGCGCTACTCGCTTGCGTCCTTAGAACAGGAAACGGGCGGCGATTGCCGGCACCAACATCATGCCGATGAGCAACCATGCGCGTGAGTTGCCGACGTTCAGTGTGTAGCCAAGGCCGATGCGCTTCTCGACCCAGATTGCGGGGTCGTGCCGGTTGAAATAGAAGAGGCCGCCAATTTTCCAGGCGTGGTCGGGTGTCGCGTCTCCGTGAACCTCCTGTCGCGCGGCAGCGGGAACCGCGCGTTGGCCGCCTTGACCCACTCGGAACATCCAGAAGGCGACGCCGAAATTGAACAGCATCATCGGCAGCATGACGAACCCGATCCTCCCGCTCAGTGTGTGATCGAACGTAGGCAGCGATTCGAGTGTTGTGACAGACAACATAATCGCCATCGCATACCCGGCCAAGATCAGGACGAGGACGTTCACAAGTCGAAACCGTAGCTCCGCTGCGGCAGCCAGGCCATCCACGGCAACCTGGCGCGACCGCCGCGCCAGCGAGACGGCCATCGTCAGCATCATCGCGACGTAGAGGACGCCCAATGCGAGCGTGCCGAA
>Ga0068860_100005328_pt1 | contig 13059 bp, 7 predicted proteins | sample KBSSwiS32_FD_66597 | JGI IMG/M metagenome (GOLD analysis project Ga0068860, IMG submission 66597) | Switchgrass rhizosphere microbial communities from Kellogg Biological Station, Michigan, USA - KBS Switchgrass S3-2 | ecosystem: Host-associated > Plants > Roots > Rhizosphere > Soil ... | reverse complement strand
ATGTTTATCGAAGAACCTGTATTACCCGAAAATAATGAAGCATTACGCGATATTGCAATGCACACGTCTATTCCCATTGCAACCGGCGAAAGAATGTTTAGCAGATGGCAATTCAAAGAATTATTGATCGATGGTTATGTCGATATCATTCAGCCAGATTTATCACATGCGGGGGGAATTACTGAATGCAAAAAGATTATTTCGATGGCAGAAGCATTCGATGTCGCCGCCGCGCCGCATTGTCCACTAGGACCTATCGCACTCGCTGCGTGCCTGCAAATTGATGCAACCTGTCATAATGTTTTTATCCAGGAGCAAAGCCTGGGCATTCACTATAACGAAAAAAGTGATTTGCTCGATTATATCAAAGACAAATCAGTTTTCAAATATGAAAATGGATTCGTAAAAATTCCTTCTGGTCCCGGCCTCGGCATTGAAATCAATGAAGAACATGTCAAAAAAATGGCGAAGGAAGGACATAACTGGAAAAATCCATTGTGGAGACATGAAGATGGGAGCGTGGCGGAATGGTGAGGACGAATGGAGAATGTGAAAATGTGGAGATGTGGAAATGTGGAAATGAATAAGTGCAATTTTGATTAAATGAAATGTTAGACGGGTCGCCCTAAAGAATTTTCACATTTTCACATTTCCACATCTCCATCTCCAAATTCCACATTTCCACATTTCCACATTTTCACATTTCCACATTCTCCCGAAGGCAGCCATAAACAATTAACAAACCATGACTCGCATTCGCTACCGCATTCTCGCCGCCATCTTCGTCAATGTAGTGATCAACTACATGGATCGGACAAATATTTCCGTTGCGGCGACGATGATGAGCGGAGAACTTCATTTGAGCCCGGTGCAATTGGGTTTGATATTTTCAGCATTTGGATGGACATATGCTGCGCTGCAAATTCCGGGAGGAATTCTTGCGGATAGATTCGGTGCTCGAATGCTGTACAGCATTTGCCTGGTCATTTGGTCGATTGCAACGATTTTGCAGGGAGTTGCGCGCGGATTTGCCGTACTGCTTGGATTGCGTATGTCGATCGGCGTATTTGAAGCACCGTCTTACCCTATGAATAATCGCATCGTTACAACCTGGTTTCCCGATCATGAAAGAGCTTCCGCCATAGGTACATATACTTCTGGTCAATTTATCGGTCTTGCTTTCTTGGCACCTCTACTAACCACGCTCGAATATTACACTGGTTGGCGCGGATTATTTATTATAACTGGCATCCTGGGAGTTCTGTGGGGAATCACCTGGTATTTTATTTATCGCGATCCTTTACAACATACAAGCGTAAACGAAGACGAACTTGATTACATAGAAAAGGGCGGCGGCCTGATCAGCAGGACAAAAAAAGAAAAACAGGAAACGGGTTTTCGATGGGAACATTTGAAAGAAGTTTTTAGTTACCGGAAATTGTGGGGCATTTACCTCGGGCAATTTTGTCTCGGTTCATCGATGTGGTTTTTTTTGACATGGTTTCCGACCTATCTCGTTAAATATCGTGGACTCGATTTTTTACAATCAGGATTTTTAGCGTCGGCACCATTCCTCGCAGCATTTTGTGGAATTCTTTCTTCCGGGTTTTTGTCCGACTTTATGATTCGCAAGGGTATCTCCGTTGAGATTGCGCGTAAAACGCCGGTTGTGACCGGTCTGCTTCTCACCGTCGCAATTGTTGGCGCGAATTATGTCGAATCCCCGGTGCTGATTATTCTTTTCATGTGCATCGCATTTTTTGGAAATGGATTTGCATCAATCACATGGATTTTTGTTTCCACACTTGCTCCAAAACATCTTGTCGGACTAACGGGTGGTGTGTTTAATTTCATTGGAAATCTTTCTGCGATTGCCATTCCGATTATTGTCGGTATTGTGGCACGAGGCGGAGATTTTGCGCCAGCCTTAATGATTATCGCATGCCTCGGGATTTCTGGCGCGTTGTTTTATATTTTTATGGTGGGAAAAGTTGAAAGAGTTGGACGCTGATATCGTAAGTGAGGTTTCGCACAAAGACACAAAGTCAAAAAGAGAGTATTTCTAACTTTGTGTCTTTGTGTGAAACCGAACGTACAAAATCAGGTTCTTACCGCAAATCTTGAAATCCGAAATGCGGAAATATCAAAATCAATTTTCTCCCCCAACACCATATCACAAAGTATCTTCCCAATTGCGCTTGAAAATTTAAATCCATGACCCGAACATGGGCTCGCTATAATAATATTATCGTGAGCAGGATGATAATCGATCACAAAATCTTCATCGGGCGTATTGGTGTACATGCATACTGCATACTTGTGAAATAGCGGTTCAATATTAAAATGTGTTCGCGCAAGCTCAATCATGGACTCAATTTCGTCGCGCGAAACGGTTCTGTCGATTTCATTTGCGGTTGTTGTTTTTCCTCTGTGCGCACTTGCAATTTTAAATCCGTCGCCAACATCCGGGAATCCATAAAAAGTCGTTGCGTCTGCCAACTGCCATATATAAATCGGAAAGTTTTTTGGAGAAAGCGTTTGATTGCTTGAATTTTTATCCTTAAACCAGAATAATAGTTGTCGTGAAATTCTCAAAGGCAATTCTGTGCCGTGTAGTAATTCATTGATCCATGCCCCGGAAGTCAAAACAATTTTCGCTGTTCTGTAAACGCCTTTATCCGTAATAATTTCCAAAACATCGTTGTGATGCCGGTTAATTTTTGACACTTTTTCATCAAAGCGGAAAGAGGTTTTCACGGAATCAGCAAGCGACAAATGAGTTCGAATGCATTCCTCCGGAAAAAGGATACCGGCGTTTTTTTCAAAGATGCCGGTTGTAGATTCATCCGGACGAAAACCGGGGAACTTTTTTTTAATTTCTTTTGAATCGAGTTGTTCATACGGAAGATGATGAACCTGCGCGCTCTTTAACGTACCGTTGACTACTTTGCTCGCCGGATCGCCAAGCATAAGTCCCCCGGTTTTTAATAAAAGTTTTTTCCCGGATGCGTTTTCCAACTCATCCCATAATGAATACGCTTTCTGAACGAGCGGCACGTACAGCGGGTTTTCATAATATGCTTCACGAATGATCCTGGTATCACCATGAGATGAACCGAGGTTGTGTGGCGGAGTAAACCTATCCAGTACAAGAATTTTTTTCCCTTGCTTCGACAAGTGATACGCACAGGCACTTCCGAATGCTCCGGCACCAATAATCGCGGCATCAAACAAATCATTCATGGCTGTCCGTTAGATTGGAAAATACTTTAATTTCATCGATATAATTTATCAACATGAAAACAACCCTAAAATACTTAACCCTTGCTTTGTTGCCTATTTTTGCTTTTACATTTTTATGTCTTGCACAAAGCGGACCAAACGTACTTGTTGTACAGGCCCATCCCGATGATGAAACAAGTTTTCCGATCATTCTCTACAAAATTACACACGATCTCAAAGGAACCGTTGATCTCGCGCAGATCACAGATGGTCAGGGAGGATTTCATGGCTCCGAACTTGGTTCCGTCTATTATGGATATAATTTGACGGATTCAACCATCGGCCGTTCAGAATTACCCCGCATTCGCAAAAAAGAAGTGATGGAAGCAGGTGATATAATGGGAATCCGCCAATATTATTTTTTTGATCAGAAAGACGACTACTATAATCTCAACCCGATTCCATATGTAACAGGGAAAAATTGGGACATACCATTCGTTGAAAAAAAACTAGACCAGATTTTGGCAGGTAAACACTATGATTTTATCATCACCATGTTTCCATTTGCTGCGCAACATGGTCATCATAAAACTGCGATCATCATGGCACTTCGTGCATTGCAGAGATATAAAGGAGATAACAAACCGATCATAATTGCAGGTAGCACATACAAAGATGAAAAACCTGATGCATTCACGATGCTGGATGGATTTCCGGAAACGACAATGAAAAAAGACGCGCCGATGTTTACAATTGATGTCGCTACACATTTCGGTTACGGCAAGCAGGTTTCATATAAAACAGTTGCGCAATGGGTGATCGCTGCATATAAATCACAAGGTGATATGCAGGAGAATGATATTTACAAAGGAGATAAAGAATCTTTTCGGTTATTCGACATGAATGATAATTCGTCGATTCAAAAGACGACCGAGTTTTTTATGAAGTTGAATAGTAGCGGGTATTCAGCGCAGCAGAAGAAATAAAATTTTCCAGAAGCATAGACACTGCGTAGATTAATATGCAGCTCTGAAACTTCCCCCGAGAAGGAAGTTTCCAATTGCGCCATTGTTTGATCCTATTCCATAAAAAACGCCGTATACGAAGTTGCTGCCTATTGAATCTATTCGACAAAAATTAATAGGGTTGCTAGTCGTTTCCGTTTTCCATATTTCTTTGCTTGACCTGAAGCTCATTGAATCAATTCTTTGATCAAAATGGAAATCTGTAGTAGCAGTATAAATTCCAGGCACAATTGGAGTCGATGAACTCAGCGTAGTTTGAAACGTTGAATTTCCATGATCAGATTCCCCAATAATCCGAAGTTGGTATCTTACGACATTGTACTGGTTGGTCACCTGGCTGAATTGCGCCTGGTGTAAGTTTCCGCCGAGAATCTGGTAGTTGTCGTGATTGTCTCCAATTGTCAATTTCCACCTGTATAGATCATCTAATTCAGGAACATAATTTTTTACTCTGCATCTGAAATCACCGGACATTGTTGCGTTGTTGAACGTTCCGGACACGATGCTTCCATCGACATTATTGACGTTCACTGTAAATTCGGCTATTGACGAATCATCAATAATAAATCCAGGAGCTCGAGTTCGAAGCGCGGCTTCTGCAGCCCGGCTTTTGTAAACTCCAGGATGAATTGTACCCCCTGTGTAAATCTGCAAATGGTAATATTGGTCGCCGTAAGAATCAAGTGGTTGCCCATCAATGAATAATGAGTTAGCGATAACTTCTGCATGCCCGATCGTACCTTTTGTAGAAGTACCTGACGTACTAATAGAATAAAATTTAGGTTCATTGGTTCCGTTCCCAAATTCGCAACTGAAATAACCACTTTTGACGGTCATTCCGCCTTCTCCAGTTCCTTCAAAATGACCTTTGGCTTTTTTACTCGTGACACTGTCGGCAGATACAATTATATCGGAATAGGGACTATAAAAATAAAGAGGCGGAAAGGAACAAGTATCAAAGAAAATGCCCGCCTCGAGTTGAGAAGTCGTTGGACTTGTATAGTGTGGCCTGTTTATGTTACAATAAAAAGTGATATTCGCTTTCTTGTCCGTTGATGTTCCAATAAAAGTGACAGTGGTGTCATAGTGGTTTTCTGGGTGAGGATATAAAGTGATATAGCTACTATCAATTGTTCCAGAATAAAGAACACCATTAATTTCAACTTGCCACGTATTGTCAACCGTCAAATCTGGCTCAGGAATTGAATGAGAAGAAGTATCTGGATTAGGAGGTTGCGGTGTGGAATCATGATGTATCGGCTGGGGTATTGTGATCGGAGTTTTCTTACATGCCGAGATCTGTGTGAATAAATATGACACACAAATGCACAATGTCGCAATTTTAAGAAGGCGTAAATACATAACGCAATAGATGCAATAGAAATCGGATAAGATCACGCTGCAGAATCTAACGTAAGACCATCATTCCTAAACTGTAGGGATTTGAAGCATCCGCATTGGTCTCGCTAGCGAGGTAAAAATATAAAAAAATCAATATAAACGCAATCAAATAACACGTACCTGGAAACAAATGAAAAACCTTGTTCGCAACGCCTTGGAGCCCAGTCTGAAGTGGATCGATTGAAAAGAAAATAGATTGTTGGTGGACTATTCCGATCTCAACGACTTCACAGGATTTGCCAACGCAGCTTTGATCGACTGAAAACTGATCGTCATCAACGCAATCAACATCGCAACAACACAAGCCGCGGCAAAAACCCACCAGCTAATGCTTACACGATAAGAATAATTATTCAACCAACTTTTCATCGACCACCATGCAATCGGTAATGCGATAAGCGACGATATAAATACCAGCTGCAAAAATTCTCTGGATAACAAACCAGTCACATTTGCTACGCTTGCCCCAAGCACTTTCCTGATCCCGATTTCTTTCGTGCGACGCTCCGCTGTATATGCAGATAATCCAAACAGGCCTAAACAAGAAATGATAATTGCGAGCATCGCAAATATTCTCGATAATTTTCCCACCAGCATTTCAGAGGTAAATATCAAATTGAATTGATCATCCAAAAAATTATATTGAAAAGGATACTGTGGATTATTTCTCTTCATTACTGCAGCAATCTTTGCCAAATTCCGTTCCGTATTTCCATTTGGTTTCATTCGTACATACATAAGTTTGCCTTCCTGCGGGAGACAAGCAAACAAAACAGGATCAGGACTTCCATACATATCACCATACACAAAGTCTTTCACCACGCCGACGATATGCATATTGTAATTTTGAAATGTAATAATTTTCCCGATCGCACTTCCTTTTCCCATCAGCTTTGCAAAAGATTCAGTGACAAGAATATTGGTGCTATCAAGTTTTGAATCGACAAATTCTCTTCCTTCTGCCATCTTCATGCCTGCAGTCGAAATAAATCCGGGGCTGACGGATCGATAAGAGATCAACACGTTGATGTTTGGATTTTTTCCCTGCCAGGAGAGGTTTGATATGGGCCCGTTATCACCCGTATATAAAGTATTCATACTATTCAACGCCACATTCTCAACCGCACCAGTTGCAAGTAAGTCTTGTTTTATTGCTGCAAAATTGCTGATCATCGTTCCCTGCGTCTTCATCGTGATCAAATCAAAACGATCATAGCCAAGATCCCGGTTTTTTATATGTTGTATCTGCTGGTAGATAATGACAGTGCTGATGATCAAAACAATTGAAATCGAAAATTGCAACACCACTAATCCCTTTCTCACAACAGAAGCCCCGCTGCCTTTCAGCTTCATTCCCTTAAATGCGTATACCGGATTGAATGACGACAAATACAATGCAGGATAACTGCCCGCGAATACCCCGCAAACAACTGTAATGACAACCAACGCTGCAATGTGTAACGGGTTATCCAATCCAAGCTCTAGGTTTTTCTGAACGAGCTCATTGAATAACGGCAATACAAAACCGACAATCACGATTCCAACAATAACAGACAACGCAGCCATAAACAATGCTTCTCCAATAAACTGACCAATTAACGTTTTCTTCCCCGCACCCAACACTTTCTTCACACCAACTTCCTTAGCTCGTTTTTCGCTACGGGCAGTTGCGAGGTTCATAAAATTTATACACGCAATAGCTAAAATGATCCATGCGATGATCGAAAACAAATGCACATATTGAATTAATCCACCCGATTGTTTGCCATTCTGGAAATTCGCACGCAACCGCCAATCATTCATGCCAAACAGGAAAAGCCTTGTGTTAGATTTTTCCGCTCCTTTCTTTTGAACCATGCCATAAAGAAGACTGTTGATTGAATTAATATTTGCAGAAGGAGATAACTCAACAAACGTGTTAATGCTATTCGCGTACCAATTGTCTTTTAAATAAGTTTCTTTAGCCAGTGTAATTTCAAATGGTGCCACCCAATCAAATTGAAATGATGTATTCAGCGGCAAATCTTTTATCACACCTGAAATAACGTATGATTTATCATTATCAACCTTGAAAGTTTTTCCAAGTAGATTTTTCTCGTTCGCAAAGAATTGTTTCGCCATTTTCTCCGTAATGACAACAGAATACAATTCCTTAAATGCATCTTTTGCATTTCCTTCAACAAATTTGAAGGTGAATATGTCGAACACGGAAGGATCGATATTGAAACCGTTTTCATAAATTGATTTCTCGCCGATAGTAAACAGTGAAGCGATTCCATGACTCACACGACCAACATTCACAATTCCGGGAATTTCATTTTTTAACGCGGGCGCCAATGGACCCGGAGTCGCGTTCGAGAACACGCCATTAAAAGTGAAAACTTTCCCATCGAAAGCCTGGTTGCACCCAACCGCATAGATTCTATCCTTCTTTACATTCACCCGATTGAAGTTCGATTCATCCTCCACCCACAAAAAAATCAATGACGCACAAGCGATGCCAATTGCCAATCCAAAAATGTTGAGGAAACTGTACTCTTTGTTTTGCCAGAGTTTGCGGAAAGTTATTTTGATATTTTGCATAATGATGTGAATTATGACCCGCCATTTTGTTGCCAAGAAAATGCCGGATTTTATAGTCTTGAAAATCAAAGCCCTCCTTTGAGTCTTTTCCAGGTAACTGTACGCTTTTGATACTTTAATTGTCCAGTTTTGCTCCCATGGAAAGAATATTATTTGTAATTTCCTATATCTGACACGATTGCTCAACTAAAATTAGTAGCCATGCTCAAAGAAATTGCATCACGCCCGATTCCGAGAAGAAAATTCTTACGTAACTCCGGTCTCGCTGCATTAGGCGCCTCACTTCTTCCAAACAAAATCTTTGCTGTAGCAACTGTCAACCCTGCAAAAATATCACTGCAATTATATACGATCAGGGAACAGATCAAAGTGAATATTGCTGACGCACTGCATAAAATTAAAAGCCTCGGCGTAGATACAGTTGAGACCGCATTCTGGCCAGATAACATTTCCGTAAAGCAGGCGGCAAAACATTTGAATGATGCGGGATTGAAAGTTTCATCCTCGCATGTCGAACTACCAATCGGCGACGATAAAGCAAAGATGTTAGAAATCGCCGAAGCTTTTGGTTCGAAAAAAATGATCTGGCACGGTTGGCCGGAAGACAAACGATACAGTTCGCTCGAGGGAACTAAAGAATTGATCGGAATTTATAATGAAGCAAATCATTTTGCAAAATCAAACGGATTGCAATTTGGATTACATAATCATTGGTGGGAATATAGAAATAAAGTCGGTGGCCGATTAGTATATGAATGGCTGCTCGAAGGTGTTGACCCGGATATCTTTTTCGAGATCGATACATATTGGGTGAAAGTTGCGGGACAAGATCCTGCTGCCATCGTCGCCAAGTTTGGAAAACGCGCAAAGCTCTTGCATATCAAAGACGGCCCTGCGAAATGGAATGATGATTTACCAAAAGATAATCCCGACCCCATGGTAGCCGTCGGAAAAGGAGCACAAAATTTCCCCGCAATATTAAAAGCTGCAAATGGAAACACAGAATGGCTAGTTGTAGAAATGGATAAAACAGCGACGGATGTGTACAAGGCGATTGAAGAAAGTTATGCTTATCTAAAAAAACAAATGTGATGAATCTGGAAATTGGCCGTGGGGCAAAGTTTGGTTTCACACAAAGGCACAAAGAAAAATCAAAGTGCAAAGAATCCCTAATATCTACGCTCCATTTTCCATAGGGAGATCGTTGTGTCTTGATTTTTCTTTGTGCCTTTGTGTGAAACCAAACTTTGCCCCACGGCCAATTTCTAAATTCATCACGGTTTTCTCTTCAACAATTCCCCCACCTCGACATTCACCCTCGCATACAAAAATCTTCCATTCACTCCAAACTGATTAACCGGAAATAAAAATCTTCCGCGGTTTGATGCATCACGCGCAGCGTTATATCCACCCGCCGATTTGTTGCCTCCCTGTACCGGGTTTTGATAGACGGTTTGTAATTCATTTCTTGGATCAACATAAATTTTATCAGGATATACATCAAATAAATTTTGTGCGCCAAGTGACAATGCAAACCCTGCGTTAAATTTATACGTAACAACAATATCAGTTGTGATCTTTGCGCCAAAAGTCTGATCCGTTCCCAATCCCACATCGTACCAATAACTACCATCTTCCTTGACAGAATATGGATCCTGGTTATGCACGTACGCGATTTTTCCCCAACGAACGGCACGCACCAGAAAATCCCATCCTTTAAATCCGTATTCAAAAGTTGCATTGATCTTACTCGCCGGTTGAGCTATTTCAATTCGACTGCGTTGCTGTCTGTCAAACAGCGCAGTCTTTAAATCATTGCCTGGATTTGAATTCTTATCGCCATTTAAGTAAGGATTGTTTTTTGGATCGTCGATGACTGAATTTGTATGAATCGGTCCCACCACGTTGTTCTTGTTGAAATTTGCAGCAACAGACAACACAGCATGCCCGTTTCCAATTCTAAATCTGTCAGTGATCACCGCATCAATCCCTTTTGTTTCTGTGTTGACTGCATTTGTCCAGAAAGTCACCGACGAAACCGATGCATCGATGTGATAAGCGGGATCATTGAAAATCGGCGCCAGTATTGGATTTGACCTGCTGAAGGCCGATGACAGTACAATTCTGTCGCGGATATAAATGTAGTATCCGTCCAATGTAAAGCTGATGTTGCGCGAAATTTTTCCTGCTACACCGACTGAAAAATTCGTCGACTTTTCCGGCTTCAGATCCTTGATACCAAATGCATCCCTTACGATAGAATTATAATTGTTGACCGTAAACGTATTTTGCGGAGAACCATTGATGAATTGCGTTGATGTACTTTGAAAATATCGTTGCTGCAATGAAGCCGCACGAAAACCATTACTGACAGATGTTCTCACTGAAAAATTTGGCGTGATCAAATATCTGGCTGAAAATTTTCCGCTGATGTTTCCATAGCTAATATCCTTTTCACGATACGTTTCATATCGACCTGCTGCATCCAATAATAAATTCCCAAGGCTCCATTCTACATCAGCATAACCAGAATAAATATTTCTCTTTGCGCTGATCGCGTCTGTCGGCTGAAATCCTGGAAACACTTGCGAACCCGACGCGGCGAGTGCTGTATTCGTTATCACGTTATATTTATCGGTCCCCGGATATGGAGGGATGGAATCGACCTGGTAGACCCTTTGCCCATTAGCATATGAGTTATATTCACCTGCACCGATGCTAAAATGTTCATATCGATATTCTGCACCAAATGCGATATTGAGATAGTCATCTCCCGCGAAGTGAAACTTGCGCGATAAATCAGCGTTCGTCGTGTTTTGTAAAAAAGTGAGTTTGCCCGCGTTAAAACTTGTCTGCACATTGTCATTTGCCGGTAATGATGCATTTCCGGAATTTTCAACTCTATACGCAATACTGTTTTGCCCTATTGTATTGCTGATATCCAAATTCCATTTCCCTGATTTTATTGTCACGCCCGCGATCGCAGAATAGTCGCGAATAGTCGGCGCGATCACAGGTAAAAATCCATCTTCATAATATCGATCGCCGTTTGCGACAACGGGCTGCTGACTCATTGAATTGGGATTTCGGCTGAAGGCAGAAGCCCGCCCCAGCTTATATCCCATGCCTGCGGTCAAATAGATGTCGACGTATTTTGAAACTGGAGTGCCCGCATTTATGAAACCGGTGAAATTATTTGAAGCCGATTGTCCAGATACAATATTGCGACGATTATATCCGCGTGATTTTATTTCTGCATTGTCCTGGTCCATCAGCCACTGCCTGTATGCGGTTGCGTCTATTCCGGTTGGTGTCGCGGGAAATGCGCCTGCATTACCCAGGTAGACCAACGGAATATTATCATATCCACTTCTGTTAGTATAGTCTCTTTGCAGCCATTGTCCACTCACTTGTAGGTAACTTCCATTTTTCTTCGCAAAGCCGCCGGCAAAATCAATTTGTTTTTGTAACCCATCTTCGATATTCATTCCTCCATTGTACGGAACGTTGGTAAAATTTTGTCCAACCATTCCGGAAATATTAAATCCGTTGTATTCCTTTTTTAAAATAACGTTGATGACTCCTGCGATGGCGTCCGATCCGTATTGAGCAGCGGCGCCATCACGCAATACTTCGATCCGTTCGATGGCAGCAGCTGGAATTGCATTGAGATCTGTTCCAACAGACCCACGTCCGACCGTTCCATTAATATTTACGAGTGCGGTATTGTGACGGCGTTTTCCATTCAATAGGATCAGCGTCTGATCCGGACCCAACCCGCGCAATCCTGCGGGATCAATATGCTCTGTTCCATCCGAAATAGTTTGACGGGCTGATTGAAAAGAAGGAGTTGCATACGTGAGCATTTGCGCCACGTCAGCCTGCGCAAAAGATTTGATATCTTTTACACGAATGACATCAACCGGAACGGCTGTTGTTATCCTCGATCGCATGTCGTGATTCCGAGATCCGACAACGACAACGTCATTTAAATCTGACCAAGCCGCGGTTGTAAAGTCCTGAACGACAGTCATACCATCACTAACGGCAACCTGTACACGCCGTGCCGATTGGCCAAGGAAACTCGCAACCAGAGAGTATTGTCCTGCCGGCATGCTAATTGAATAATTTCCCAGCCGGTCTGAGGTAGTTCCCAGGTTTTTTCCCTCGACAATAACCGAGGCTCCCGCGAGTGGGTTACCATTTCCATCTTTGACAGTTCCTTTGATAGTTCCATTTTGAGCAGATAGATGTTGACAAGCGAATAGCAGCAGGAATGAGACTCCTGCAAATTTCCATGCACGGAAAATTTTTCTCATAAGAGTAAAGTTTAATTAGTCCTCAAAACTATAACCCGCAACAGGCATTCATAGCCTGCTCTTTCCTAGCGGCCCACGCGCTTTACCAATCGGGTATCATTTCAATTGTCAAAAAATATTTTGATTTTGGCTTGAGCCATCGGTAGGCATTTGGAAGTAAAAGGCACGTCTGGGCCTTTTAATGGGACATCGTAACTATACGAGGTGAAAGTAGGATGAATTCATACTTTCTAATATCTACCTTTAGTCCCCAAAAAAATAACCTGCGTTCATGAACCTGAAGAAACTGTGCTGCCTTGTCCTCGTTTCAATTCTTATTGTAGCGGGTAAAAATAAATTGGTGGCGCAGGACATCGATGAAAATAACTTTAAGCTGTATACAAAACAGCAGGGGCTCTCGCACAATCTCATCAACGGAATTGCGCAGGATTCGATTGGTTATATTTGGATAGCTACACCGTCGGGACTCAACCGATTTAACGGAAGCAATTTTGTTCAGTTTCATAGCA
>Ga0068860_100005327_pt1 | contig 13059 bp, 15 predicted proteins | sample KBSSwiS32_FD_66597 | JGI IMG/M metagenome (GOLD analysis project Ga0068860, IMG submission 66597) | Switchgrass rhizosphere microbial communities from Kellogg Biological Station, Michigan, USA - KBS Switchgrass S3-2 | ecosystem: Host-associated > Plants > Roots > Rhizosphere > Soil ... | reverse complement strand
TTCCCACGGTGACCGTCTGCGAGGAGCGTTCGAAACCCGAGGCATCAACGTAGAGGACGTAATCACCTGCCGCCACGTTCGCAAACGTAAACGCACCGTCTGCCCCAGCCGTCGCCGTTCGCTCCATGGCCGCGGGCATATTCGGCATGTTCGGCATGTTGGGCATCGGGGGTGTTCCAGGCGGTGGCAACGCGCGCAATGTCGCCTCCGCGTTCGCAATGACCCCGCCCTGCGCGTTGGCCACCCGCCCGCTGACCGTCGAATTTTGAGCAGCTGCGAACGACGCCGTGAGCAACAGCATCGCAATGACAGCCGCCAGTCGACATCTGACCATACACGTCACCTCGAGAAAGAATTTGATGTTTGCCGGAGCGGACTAGTAGTACCGCGAGAGGACGTGGGGCGCACCTGAAGAGTTCCTGAACTTGCCTTCAGGTTTGGTCGAGAGTTGGGGCCGCTGAGGGTATACGGACTACGGATGAGGGACCGGGACTGGCCCCAGTCCCTTGTAAATCTACTTCTTCGCGGCTGCCGTTTTCGCCGGTGCCGCCGCAGCGGCGCCGACCTTTACCGTCTCAGCCGAGATCATGCCCTTGTCTTCGGGTCCCGACGCCACGACCCGGTCGCCGACCTTCAGCGCCTTGACGTCGAGTTTCGTCGCTCCCTGCGTGATCTTCGTCTTCGCGTCCATCATGACCATCGTCTGCTTCCCATCGGCGGTCTTCACCATCAGATTGGTCCCGTCGATGCTCGAGATGGTGCCCATTACCGTGTGATCGTGTCCCTCGTGCGCGAGGGCGACACGCGGTGCCAGCATGACCGTACCGAGGATGGCGAGCCCGATCATCAACTTCTTCATTAATGTGCTCCTGTATGTTCGTGCGTCGTTGACGGTGGCGTTGGATCGCCACCCTGAAGAAACTTTTCGGCTTCGATCTCCTGCCGGATCTCCTCCGGTGATTTCGGATTCAACGATTCCATCCGTGCGATGTCTTCGTCGCTCAGCTTCGGGAGGTGGCGGATAAAGTGTACCAAGTGCCAGGACGATGTTTCACCTTCTTTTGTTCCCGTTGACCAGGCGGGCATCCCCGTCAGGCGGACGCCGTTCTCAATGATATAGAACAGCTCCCCGTCCGACAGGTTCTGCGTGGCGGGCAGCCGCATATCCGGCGCTCGAGGGTAAAGGCCGCGCCCCATCTCGGTGTTTCCGCTGCCATCGTTGCCGTGGCACACCGCGCAGTGGTCGGCGAAGTGCTCCATCCCTTCTTTGATGACGGCGTCGCTCGCCGGAATGGGATTGGTGAGGCTGCCAACTCGTGTGCGGATGGCGATACCCCGTACCGTCCGCGCGGTGATGGATTCGAGTCTGCTCGGTTGAGGCCTGGCGCTGACACCGGTTGTCACGATGTACGCGCCAGTCAGAATGCCGATTCCAAACAGCACGAGAACGAAGAGTACCGAGGTGCGGATATAAGACTTCGGCTTCATTGTTTCGGCGGCATCATCGAAAGGCTCATGCGCGGATCGGTCAGGAACTTATCGCGATCCGCCGCCGAGCAGAAGTAATACGTCTTCCCTTCATACGTCGTCGCCGGCGCATTTCCCGGATCGAAACCAGCCGGACACGCGAGCTTCGCCGGATCGTACGCCGTCTGCACCATGACCATCGTCGACGGTGACGCCGCGCGCGCGCCGGCTGCCATTATCGCCGGACGCAGCGTGAGGAACACGGCAATACCTGGATTTAGCCGGCTTCCGTACACAGAGCTGAGCTGCGACGGAACAATGGACGCCGCGACGGCACCACCAACTCCGGCTTTCCATTCCTTCGCGGCAGTGAAGTAGCGCGTGAAGCCGCCCTGCAACTTCGAAACGGTGAACATCTCCTGCGTTTCCGGAACAGCGACGTCGTGCGGCGTCTTCTGGGAGACCTCGAATCTGCCAAACCAGGCATCGCGGTCGCTGAACGTCAGGTTCGTTTCGACCAGAAACGCGTTCGTGCTCGCCCCTTCCTCGGAATTCCGTCCCCATACGACCGTCGTCGCCGAGACATTCTGACCCCAGACCTGGTTGTAGGTGGCGCTGGCGGTTGCCTTCGTGACGTCGTGGCGCGGTTCGGTCCCTTCACCGGCTTCGGCCTCATTGAGATGTCCCGCGGAAACCTGGATCGCAATGTGTGACGTCGGCAGAAGCCAGACGCGACCTGACACCGAATCGAGCGGGCCGAAGTCGAAATCCTTTCGGTTCTCATCTGGTTCGCGGCCATTGAAGGCAGACGATTCGACCTTCCACTTCCTTCCGTAGATCCCGCCGGTGATGACGCCGAAGGCGACATGCGTCGAGTCGAACCAGTGATGCGAAATGGGAGCGAGTGGGTTCGGCATCGCGGAGACACGGTGCGGGTATGCCACCGGCCCGAGCGCAGGTTCGGCTGCCGGTCCCCCATACAGTTGCACGCGTGTAGAGCCCGCGAGCGGCCTGTCGTACTCCGCGGAGATCTCCATGAAGAGATCGTGTGGGTGCTGACGATCGTGAATCTTTTCGCCGCCACACAACTCTCCTGATGCGAGCAGATCCGGATAGCCGCACCCGCGGATCGTCCACGGCTCGGCGCTGACCATACCGCGCAGCGCGAGATGGCCACGGCCCGCGCGGCGTTCCGCCATCCCCATCAGCCAGTTGATGCTTCCGGTTTGATGAGCGCCGCGGTCACCCGATTCGTGGAGGTACTGCAGGAAACCGTTCGCGTGCGCCATCAGCATCCACGGGCCGCTCTGCCGATGGACCATGTACATCGGCGATGAATCGGGCAGCCAGCTCGTGCCCGATCCTTCACGCGCCATCGCGCTCATGTCGTGTCCCGCAGTTGTGTCAGCCGCCTGCCCCACGTCGGACTGCGGCTGACTTGCCGCCGTTCCCTGCGCCGTTGATTGCGCGGACGCCGAGACGCACGTCAACACCACACCAATCGCCGCGCCGCGCAGGCGCGAGCACACACCACCCATCGATACCCTCTCTACGAGAAATTTCGAAGTCGCGAGAGAGTGGGCTTAGATTCGAAGCTGCCTGGAAAGCGGAACGGCGGAAGGCGGACTGTGATCGGCGCCAGCGGTCGGAATCAGCGGCGCAGCTGTTGTTTCTGGAGAGAGCGCGAAGGTTCCCGTGACGATCGCCGGCGCCGTAATCGGCGACCACTGCGATTGGCCGACTGCGCTTGGGCCCTCGTCAGAGTGACCGCACTCGTGAGTCGCTGACGTAATCGCGCTGGCGGCTGGAGCGGAGAATGGATGGTGACAGGAGTGATGCTCACCCGCCGTCGCGCCTTGAGTTTCCCGCGCCGCACACAAAGCCTCGCATGCGGCCGTCACTACCGGCGCGCCGGCAATCACGAGCGTGAGGGTGACCGCCATCAACCGGGCACACATCGAGGTAAGTATATGTGAGAACTCGCGTCCGATCGGTCGTGGCGACATGCGGGCAGCGGCCTTCGACATGCGTAAAACCTTCAAGGCCCGTAACTCATTAATAAGACGCGAACATAGCCGGAAGCTCGCTTGCATGTCCTGATGACGTGCGGCGACTTCGAGTAGTCCTGCTCGTCTTTCTGACACCGGGGTTGGCATTCGCCGGCGGCGCCGATCGAGTCCAGGTGCGAATGGAAAACGTGAACTTTCACGTTGGATACGGTGTCGAGCTCCGGGTGGCTTATCTCACTGGACGGCTGGCAGGTGCCACGCCCGGCAAGGTCCCGACATTCGATGATGTGAACTCGTACGTGATCGAGATCGATTCGGCGCGTGTCTCAATGACGGCCGGCAGTCTGACCAACCTGATGAACAACGTCCTGTTTGCCGGGCCGAGTGCACCGATCAAGGACACGAGAGTCGAGATCGATGGCGCTGAGCTCAAACAGACCGGGACGCTGAGGAAAGGCGTCTCCGTTCCCTTCACAATGCGTGCTTCCCTTGATGTGACACCGGATGGAAGACTTCGTCTACACCCCACATCGATGAAGGCGGCGGGAATCATCCCGAAAGGTGTGCTTGATTTTTTCGGCCTTCACCTCAAGTCGCTGTTGAAGGTCGGTTCCGAATCACCGATGCAGGTCAGCGGCGATGATCTGCTCCTGGATCCAGCGCGCGCGTTGCCTCCTCCTCGAATCCGCGGGAAGCTCACCCGCGCGTGGATTGCCGATGGACTGGTGTTCGAGCAGTTTGGCGCCGAGAAACCGACCCACTCGATCACTCCTCCCACCGCAAGCCACAACTTCATGTACTACCGTGGCGGAACGCTTCGGTTTGGAAAGCTGACCATGGTTGACGCTGACTTGATGCTGGTCGACGACGACCCGACGGATCCGTTTGATTTCTCGCCCGCTGAATACAAAAGGCAACTAGTGACCGGCTACTCGAAGATCACTCAAGACAATGGGCTAGTAACCCACATGCCCGACCTCGCTGACATCACGAAACGAGGTGCGGCGCGCAAGTAGGTTCACCCTCAACGCGGCCAGCGCGCCACGCAACTGTCACTGTCGCTCGCGACGCGCTGAGCCATCGGAGCTGGCCTATGTGGACCTCAGACTGAAACAGTCACACGCAAAAAGGTCGCGGGAATCTTCGTGGTGTCCCCACCTGGGGCGATGTTCTGCGCCTCGAATAGGGTCTCCAATTCCTTCTGTAGGTCTTCCTGCCGACCGTTCTTCCCCGCAGCGTCGAATGCATTCATCGTCGGACCGTAATACTGCCGGAAATCCGAGACGAACGAAGACGGCGTGCCCGGAGACTCGAACGTGTAGGTGTCACGGACAAATGAAATCTTCTCGCGCGGAATACCCGCCTTGCCGAACCGCTCCTCGACGTGGCTCTCGACGCCCCACGTCATCGGACTGACAAACCCTTCCGGTGGAGGCGGCGAATAGGCGGAGCTGATCTTCAGGATTTGCGCAACGAGCGTGGGGTCGTTCGGGATCCAGTTGCCCATGACGATTCGGCCACCGGGCTTGGTGACACGCACCATCTCCTTTGCGACGTCAAAGGGCCGGGGCGCGAACATCGCGCCAAAAATACTGACGATCAGATCGAAGCTCTTGTCCGCAAGACCCTCGAGATTGGTGGCATCCCCTTCCTCGAACCGACAGTTCGACAACCCCTCCGCCGCTGCGCGCTGCCGTGCGACCTCCACCAGATTGCGTGCGATATCCACGCCGAGGACATCAGCACCCAACCGCGCCTCGGGCAAGGCGGTCGTACCGTCGCCGCACCCGAGATCGAGCACCTTCACACCCCGGCGAACGCCCAGACTATTGACGAGCGCCTCGCCGCTTCCGCGCATGGTGGCGGCAATACGCGTGAAGTCTCCCTTTTCCCACAGCGCCTTGTTTGGATTGATCGTCGTCTGCAACATGACCGAATCTCCTTCTTCAACTATGACTGCATGTCGGGCTCGAAAACGACCGCGCCTCAACGCGGTGAACTGTCGCACTCAACCGGGAACGAACGCGTCCCACGAACGGGTCATTTCTGAGGAACAGGATCGTCGTGGCCCGGACGGGCCATGGCTGTCGTGCCAATCGATACTCCCCGGAGGTCATGCCATCATTCCCGTCGCGGGATGGCGCATCGTCTCCGTCATGCGCACGGCCGCGACCACACCGGAAGCAAACGTTAACGTCGCGATCAGCGACATAGCTGTCTGCAGTCCAAAGGCATCAGCCGTGACGCCGGCGAGTAGCGCGCCGATCGCATAACCGAGGTCGCGCCAGAGCCTGTACACGCCGACGGCGGATGCGCGCCATGATGGGCGGGCTACGTCACCGATCGCCGCCAGCAGCGTCGGATACACCATTGCGGTGCCGATCCCGAGCAGCACGGCCCCAGTTGCGAAGGCGACGAACTCGTCACCCACCATCGTGACGGCGATACCGGCGGCCTGGCACCACATTCCGCCGACGATGAACCGTTTGCGACCGAGCCGATCTGAAAGCGCGCCGGTGAACAGCTGCACGATGCCCCAGGTGGCCGGGTAAATCGCGGCGACCGTCGCGATGTGCGTGACGTCAAGACCCGCCCCCGCAAAAAACAACGGGAATAGACCCCAGGCCATCCCGTCATTCAGGTTATTGACCAGGCCGGCCTGGCTGACGCTGGACAGATCGCGATCGGTCAGCGTCGTGCGCCAGAACACCTCTCGCGGCGTCAACGCGATCTTCTGTGTGGCGTCACCACGCAGCGCGGATTCGTGCGAGACATGATCCGTCGTGTCGCGGATCAGAATGGCCGACAGGGCGAGGCCAATCGTCACGAAGAAGATGCCGGGAACGAACGGTTCGGGTCGCAGCCCGTAGCGCGCGGCCAGCCATCCGGTTCCAAACGCGCTGAGCGCCAGGGCGACATATCCTGAAAATTCATTCAGCCCCATCGCCAGCCCGCGGTTCTTTGCGCCGACCAAATCGATCTTCATGATCACGGTCGTTGACCACGTCAGACCCTGGCTGACCCCCAGCAGTGCGTTGGCGAACAGAATCCAGTTCCAGGCTGGCGCCCACATCAGCAGGAAAGGCACCGGCACAGCGATCAACCATCCAGCGACGAGCACGTGCTTACGGCCCAAGCGCTCCGACAGGCGTCCCGCAAAGTAGTTCGTGAACGCCTTGGTGACGCCGAACACGACGATGAAGGAAAGGACAGCGGCACGCGCGGCCAGCTGGAAATCGACCTGCGCGATTGCCGGCAGGATGCTTCGCTCCATGCCGACCATTGCGCCCACAAAGGCGTTGACGAGCACCAGCAGCCCGAACTGACCGATGTTTTCCCGAAGGCCGAGACGGACGGGTGCCTTCACATCGGGTGCGACGGCGCGACGGTTCACGCAGGTGTCTCGACGCGGAGCCGTCCCCGGTTAGCGGCGAGGATCTGCTCCATTTCGATCGGCTTTGGCGGCACGTCCGCAAGCGAGGCAACAAACTCGTCGCGGTCGAGCGACAGCGCCCGATTCCAGCGGCGCTCGAACGCGATGGTGCTCGTTGGCTTGCCGCTCAAACCGGCGCCGCACACCGACCCGGAGAAATGACCGGGATAGATCTCGATATCGTCCGGGAGCGTCAGGAGCTTGTCGTGGATGCTCGCGTGAAGCAGCGTGGCGTTCTCTTTCGCATGTCCGGGAAGATCGGGCCGACCCACCGCCCCGACAAACAATGTGTCACCCGTAAGCAGGAACCATGGATCGGTACCGCGCCTGAGATCGGTACCGAGCAGGCAGATGCTTTCGGGTGAATGTCCCGGCGTGTGCAGCACGCGCAGCCGCGTGTTCCCCAGTTCGACTTCCTGGTTGTCATGAAGCGGCGTGAACGCGAACGACACATCGGCCGATTCGTGAAGGCAGTAGTCGGCGCCGACGAGCGCTGCCAGCATGCGTCCCCCTGAACGATGGTCGGCGTGCACGTGCGTGTCGATCACATGCGTAATGCGCATGCCCTTGCTGGCCGCGAACGCTGCATAGGTCTCCACGTCGTCAGTGCGCGCATCGACGACGGCGCACTTGCCGAGGGTGCCGCAGCCGAGCAGATACGAGGCACACCCGAGGTCGTAGTAATAGAAGGGTCGGAAGATCATGATGCGGTCACCTCATGCGAATGCGCCTCTCTCGGCCGAGCCTGAATCAATCGGATATCCCGCAAGACGCCACTCGGGAAAACCGCCCAGTAGCCGCCGCGCGCGACGTCCACTCGCACGCAGCAGTTCGACAGCGCGGTCCGCATACACGCAGTAGGGACCGCGGCAGTACGCGACGTAGTCCTTGGTCTTAGGAAGTTCCTTCAGCCTACGCTGCAATTCATCCACCGGAACGGAGATGGCGCCGACGATGTGTCCCGCGGCGTACTCGTTCGCAGGCCGCGTGTCGAGAATGACGACATCCGTCGAGCGCGCTCGCTTCAGCAAATCGGCCATCGCGACGGCCTCGGCGTCCGAGCGGTCGGCAAAATGTTCGCGGACGAGGCGATCGAGTTCCGCGCTGCGTTGCTCCGCCACCTTTCGCAGCGCAATGCACAGTTCGGCGACGGCGTGATCGGCGAGCCGATACCGCACGAACAACTTTTCTTTCCGGCTGTTAACGAGTCCCGCACGCCGGAGCGCCTGGAGATGCTGCGAGGCGTTCGCGAGCGATACTCCGCTCTCTTCCGCGAGAGACTCGACCGTGCGGCCGCTCTGTGCCAACAGTTCGAGGAACTCGATCCGGACCGGACTCGCCAGCGCCTTGCCCAACTGGGCGAAGTGCCCGTAGAGGCGGTCCTTGAAGTGACGGTGTGCGGTGTCGGTCTTATTCAAGTAATCAATAGCTTACTTGAATACTGAAGGCTGCTGTCAAGCCGTTTTCTATAAGGACGAACTCAGTCAGGGCCTTCGGCGAAACGCCGCGAATTCCCAAGCGAAGGTACGGCTCGTTTCGACGACCGACAGCCCTTGGTCTCTCGCGGCCGCATGCAGGGAAGATGGCGCGTGCAGGAACGTTCGGAACGATCGGCCCAGCAGATGGAACAGCCCGTTCATGACGCCCATGACGAACCGTACTGCCGCACGATCACGAGAATAGATCACCAGCAGCATGCGCCGGGCGAGTGTGCCGGCGACGGAGGTCAGGCGCACGCCGTCGGCCGAGCAGCACACAACGCGATTCAAGACGACGATATCGGCGGGCGCCACGGCCTCGGGGTGGTCGAGAACGTCGGCGAGTCCAAAGACGCTCCGATCTTCAATCCCCTTGTCGTGGGCGAGCTGACGCGCGTATGGCCCGTACGCCGAGACGAGTTCGACAATCTCTCCGCTGCTCGCCCCCGCAATCAGCAGCTCCGCTTGAATGGCACCGATGCCTCCTCCGATTTCAAGAACTCGAGCACCGGCGAGTGATTGCGCCGAAGCGACCGACACCATGTTGCGCTCGAGATTATCGAGACCCTTTCTCCGATACCGTCGGAACGTCGCGCGTGCCTTCCCCGGCTTGAATATTTCCTCGCAGACGGCAGAGCGACAGCAGCTGGGCACGACTACACCTCGACCCGCCGCAACCGCAACGCGTTCGCAATCACTGAGACCGAACTGAAACTCATGGCGGCCGCCGCGATCATCGGGCTCAACAACCATCCGAAGAACGGGTACAGCACGCCCGCGGCGATCGGCACACCGAGCGAGTTGTAGACGAACGCGAAGAACAGATTCTGTTTGATATTCCCCATCGTCGCTCGGCTGAGACGCCGTGCGCGGACGATGCCCCGCAGGTCGCCTTTGACGAGCGTGACACCCGCACTTTCCATCGCGACGTCCGTCCCGGTGCCCATCGCAATCCCGACCTGCGCCTGCGCCAGCGCCGGCGCGTCGTTGATGCCGTCACCGGCCATCGCGACGAACTTTCCCTCCTGCTGCAGGCGCTTCACGACTTCGGCCTTCCGATCAGGGAGCACTTCGGCAATGACATCGTCGATGCCCAGCTGTCTTGCGACCGCCTCTGCCGTCGTGCGGTTGTCGCCGGTGAGCATCACCAGGCGTATGCCTTCGCCGTGCAGCTGACGGACCGCTTCAACCGTTGTCTCCTTGATTGGGTCGGCGACTCCAATAAGGCCAACCATGCGTCCATCCACTGCGACGAACATCACCGTCTGACCCTGCGTCCGCAACTCTTCGGCAACGGTGGCGAGCTCCGTCGTCGGAATCCCTTCGTCCTCCATCAGGCGCCGGTTGCCGAGCGTCACCGCACGCCCTTCGACCCGTCCTTTGACGCCTTTGCCGGTGATGGATTCAAACTGCTCCGCTTTCGCCGGCGAGATCGCGCGTTCGAGGGCACCCTGTACGATCGCCGCGGCAAGCGGATGCTCGCTTGCCGCTTCAAGCGTGGCGGCAAACCGCAGGAGCTGCGGTTCGTCCCATCCCGCCGCCGTTTTGACATGCATCAGTCGCGGCTTTCCGACCGTTAGCGTGCCCGTCTTGTCAACTACGAGCGTATCCACCTGGCGCATCACCTCGATCGCTTCGGCGTCTCTGAACAGGACGCCCACAGTTGCGCCCCTGCCCGTTGCAACCATGATGGACATCGGTGTCGCGAGACCGAGCGCACACGGACACGCGATGATGAGAACGGCGACCGCGTTGACGATGGCATGGGCCATTCGCGGTTCTGGGCCGACTGCGGCCCATACGATCGCGGTGGCTATCGCGATCGCGACGACAATCGGAACGAAGTATCCCGACACGACGTCTGCGAGCCGCTGAATTGGCGCGCGGCTCCGTTGCGCCTGACCAACCATGTTGACGATCTGCGCCAGCAGCGTGTCGCGGCCGACGCGATCGGCGCGCATGATCAGCGACCCGGTTCCGTTGACGGTTGCGCCAATGACTCGATCGTTTGGACCCTTTTCAACCGGAATCGGCTCACCAGTCACCATCGATTCGTCGATCGAACTCTTCCCCTCCAATACGACACCGTCGACAGGCACTTTCTCGCCTGGGCGGATGCGAAGCCGATCGCCAGCATGCACGTGCTCGAGCGGCACATCCTCTTCTCTTCCGTCAGCATGAATCTGTCGCGCCGTCTTCGGAGCGAGACCGAGCAGCGCGCGGATCGCCGCGCCTGTATGGCTGCGTGCACGCAGCTCCATCACCTGTCCGAGCAATACCAGCGTGACGATGGCGGCTGCCGCTTCGAAATAGACGCCGACAATACCGCTCTCAGCGCGAAATGACGGCGGGAACAACCCGGGTGCCAGCGTCGCGACGACGCTGTACACGTAGGCCACCCCAACACCAAGCGCAATGAGCGTGAACATATTCAGGCTGCGGTTGACCACCGACTGCCAACCGCGAACGAAGAATGGCCACCCACCCCAGAGCACCACAGGTGTCGCGAACACGAGCTGCGTCCAGGTGGCGGCCGATGGCGAGAACAACCGCTCGAGCGGGCGGCCAGGGATCACATCGGCCATGCCAATCGCGAGCGTTGGAACCGTGAGCGCCACGCCCGTCCAGAAGCGCCGCGTCATGTCGCGAAGCTCCTCGTTCTCGGGCTCTTCGGCAGTGATCGTCAACGGCTCGAGCGCCATGCCGCAGATCGGGCACGAACCCGGCCCGTCGCGGATGATCTCGGGGTGCATGGGGCAGGTCCACTTGGTGACTGCGGTCGGGATTCGGGATTCGGGATGCGGGATTCGTGTTGTCCGCGCCGACGACGGGCGTTGAAAGTCGGGGCTGTGCGTGCCGCGCGCGACGAGAACGGCAGTTTCCGAGGCCGGCGTGCCCGAAGGAGTGGCTACGTACCTGGATGGATCGGCTTTGAAGCGTTCGAGGCAGCTCTCCGCACAGAAGAAATACGTGTGGCCCTGGTAATCGACGTGGCCGACGGCGTCAGCGGGATCAATGGTCATCCCGCAGACGGGGTCGACGACCTCTTTACTTGCCGGCGTACTGGCTGGGGTTTGCATCGAATTTCTTCTTGCAGGGTACAGAGCAAAAGTAATACGTCTTTCCGTTGTATTCCCTCTTCCCCGCGGCCTTGGCGGGATCTACCTGCATCCCGCAGACGACGTCGCGTTCCATGCTGAGCTCCCTTCGCGAAAAAAGTCGCAGCCCTAGAGATTAATCCGCGTTCTTCGTCGACCGTTAACCCGATTTCATTCGAGAACCCTGCTGATTCTGGCGGTCGCATGTGGTGTAGCGCGTGAGAACGGCTAATCGAGAGACATACATGATTTGGGCCTTCGTTCTTCCTGATCTCTTTCTCCCGGCGTGCCCGCTGGTTCACATGCTGATGCACAGTCGCAAGCACTGCAGCCGTAACGGGGAGCGTCACCATGCATGAGACGCCCGCGTATCGCCTCTGGTCCCTAGTCGTCATCAACTCGGCGGTCTGTATCGTTTTCGCACTGACGGAAGTAGCTCACATCAGGCGAGTGCAATCCTATCGAGGGAGGTCGTGCTGATGGCACTTCAGGCCAGGACGCAAGTTCCGGAACATCAGACGGATGGGCGACTGAGTGCAGGTGCTGTCTGGCCATATTGAGGTACGAGCCTGTGGACGTACGTTCAATCTCCGTGAGGATGGGCTGCTGGCGCTGGATCGTGGAATCCGCCACGACGTCTTGGCGCTTGAAGAAAGCGCGGTACTTCTCACTATTGCATGACCGAACAAGGCCTCCTGACTCGCTGCCGGTCGGCGTATGCGTCGAATGGCTCGTTCGATGATCGTCGTCCGCTCACCTGCGTCTGATCCCGCGGCAGGCGACATTGAGATCGTCGAACGCAAAGGCCTCGGTCATCCGGACACGATTTGCGATGCCTTGGCGGAGCAGGTGTCGTTAGCGCTGAGCCGACATTACTTCGACCGCTTCAATCGTGTGCTCCATCACAACGTCGATAAGATCCTGCTGGTCGGCGGTGCTGCACGACCACTTTTGGAGGCGGCGAAATCATCAAGCCGATCGAAATTTGCCTGGCTGGTCGCGCAACGTCGGTCTACGGCGATGAGTCGATCCCGGTTGACGATATCGCGCTGGGTGGGTGTCGACGATGGCTGCGACATCACCTCCCGAACCTGGACGTGGATCGTGGGGTGCAGATTACGTCGCGCATCAAGCCGGGTTCGCCGGACCTGGCTGCCCTCTTCGAGCGCGGCACGGCAACCCCACTTGCCAACGACACGTCAATCGGGTGCGGCTTCGCCCCGTTCACCGAGCTCGAATGCGTCGTCCTCGACGTCGAACGGACGCTGAACGGGCCGGCTGCGCGCAACAGCTGTCCTGCGCTCGGCCAGGACATCAAGGTCATGGGGATCCGTCATGGATCGGAGATCTCGCTGACCATCGCGTGCGCCTTCGTCGATCGGTACACAGCCAACCGCCGCCGACTGCGTTCTCGTGAGCGAGATCGGTCGCCCGGTTGCTGACCCAGCCATCGTCGACGCGGCGATCAGCGGTCAATGTCCAATCAGCTTCGGACCATTGTTGCCGACGTCGTGAACCAACAGACGTTTCACGTCGCCGACCTGACCGAGGCGCTGTTGCAGCGCCGGTGACCG
>Ga0068860_100005324_pt1 | contig 13060 bp, 18 predicted proteins | sample KBSSwiS32_FD_66597 | JGI IMG/M metagenome (GOLD analysis project Ga0068860, IMG submission 66597) | Switchgrass rhizosphere microbial communities from Kellogg Biological Station, Michigan, USA - KBS Switchgrass S3-2 | ecosystem: Host-associated > Plants > Roots > Rhizosphere > Soil ... | reverse complement strand
GTCGCCGACCGTCACCGTGGACCCCCGGAGCCGGATCTGCAACCCTGAGGGCAGATCGACCTTGTCGTCGACGGTCGAGTGACGCCGGGTCACGAACCGAATGTGGTCGTGCAGCGCCTCCTGGTCGGTCGATTCGAGCAGGGTCTGCAGGGCGGTGTTGGTCAGGACGAAGCGCGGTCCGACGGCCACCACCGCGTCGCGGGTGCGGGAGTCGACACGCGAGTAGACGTCGAAGAGGGCCTGCTGGGCCTCGTTGCGGTCCAGCAGCAGGTTGTGCTCGATGCGCTGTGCGGCCGAGCGCACGAGCGAGTGCATGATCGGCGTGGAATGGTCGCTCAGGCAGCTGATGTCGAGCACGCCCTCGATCCGGCCGGAGAAGGGGTCATGGACCGGGGCGCCTGCGCAGGCGAAGGACTGGAGATTGTCGACGAAGTGCTCGGCGCCGACGATGTGCACAGACTCGCCGAACTCCAGGACTGTCCCGACGCCGTTGGTGCCCACGCTGCCTTCTTCGTAGCCGAAGCCCTTAGCGAAGTAGACGCGGTCGAGGATCTTGCCGATCCACTGGCTGCTGTCGCGTCGGACGAGTATCCGCGCCCGGCTGTCGGTGAGCGCGACACACACCGGCACGTCCGCGATCTGCTCGGACAGGTGATCGATCACCGGCTGGGCACAGCGGACGAGCCGCGACCCGAAGTCGAGCTCGGTGAAGTACGGGCTCTCGACGCCGTCCGGGTGCACACCGTGCGACATACTGCGGCGCCACGAGGCGGCAACATGATCGGGCACCCCGGGGGACTCCAGCGCGGTGTTGCCGTCGAGCAGGTCCGCCCGGGCGGAGGCCAACAACAACCGCCGGTCAGGTATCTCGGCCACTGCGCAACACCTCCTCGTGTCCCGCTGTTCATGGTGCGGCCCGGGTCAAGGCCACGACGTGTCCCATTACAGGACACGTCGTAGTGCTGGGACACCCCCGACAGTGACCTGGATCCCAGAAGCGCAGCGAGTTCGGGACCACATCTCGCCAGGAGGAACCAGCAATGTCTCGTCTGAGCGGCAAGGTCGCCGTGCGGCTGATGAGCAAGAACGACGCCCTCACCTCTGCGCCGGAGAAGATCCGCGTCGACAGAATCCATCCCGGCTTCTTCACCGACATGGTCAACCGTTGCGTCGACGAGGCAGGCATGGACCGCGGGGACGCCCGCACCGCCCTCGACGCGCTGCACCCCCTCGGCGGAACCGGCACCCCCGACGACATCGCCTGGGGCGTCGTCTACCTCGCCTCTGATGAAGCCCGCTGGGGCACCGAGACCGAACTGGTGATCGACGGCGGCTACACCGCACGCTGACCGCCCCACACTCCATCGACGACGAGGAGCACAATGATCGACAACCCCTTCTACTCCCACGAGTTCCACGGCGACTACGACCTGACCTCAGTCGGCCGGCTGGACCTGGAGGAGGGCGGCACGATTCCGGACTGCCAGCTGGCCGTCGCCACCTTCGGCACCCTCAACGAGGCCAAGGACAACGCGATCCTGGTGACGACCTGGTACTCCGGGACGCACCAGATCTGGCGCGAGCAGTACATCGGGCCCGGCCACGCTCTCGACCCCGACAAGTACTTCATCGTCGTCGTCGACCAGATCGGCTCCGGGCTGTCGACCTCCCCGCACAACGCCGACGGCCCCAACGCCGAGATCGCCATGTCGGCCTTCCCGCACGTGCGCATCGGGGACGACGTGGTCGCCCAGGAGCGGCTGCTGCGCGAGCACCTCGGCATCGACACCCTGCACGCCGTCGTCGGCGGCTCGATGGGCGCTCAGCAGACCTACGAGTGGGCCGTCCGCTTCCCCGAGAAGGTCAAACGCGCCGCCCCCATCGCGGGCACCGCGCAGAACACCCCGCACGACTACCTGTTCACCAAGGCCCTCACCGAGGCGATCACATCCGACCCAGGCTTCGCCGGCGGCGAGTACGCCTCCAACGCCGACGTGGCCGCTGGTCTGACCCGGCACGCCGGGATCTGGGCCGTCATGGGCTTCTCCACCGAGTTCTGGAAGCAGGAGGTCTGGCGGGCCCTGGAGTTCGACTCCAAGGAGGCCTTCGTCGAAGGTTTCCTCGACCCCTACTTCACGGCGATGGACCCCAACGACCTGCTCTGCATGGCGTGGAAGTGGCAGCGCGGCGACGTCGCCCGCCACGCAGGCGGAGACCTCGACGCCGCCCTCGGCCGCATCACCGCGAAGACATTCGTCATGCCGATCAGCGAAGACATGTTCTTCCCGGTCCGCGACTGCCGCGCCGAACAGGAGAAGATCAAGAACTCCGAGCTGCGCGTGATCGACGACATCCTCGGCCATCTCGGCCTGTTCGCCGTTGCGCCCACCTACATGCCCCAGATCGACCGGCACCTCGGCGAGCTCCTCGACGGCCAGGCCTGACCGGCCCTCCGACCGGCGGTCGGCGGGTTGTCCTGTGCCCGCCGACCGCCTCCCCAGACTTGAAAGGAAACACCATGACCGCAACGATGCGAGGCCTCGGTTTCCTCGGTGACGGACAGGTTGGGCTCGTCGAGCGCGACATCCCGACGGCCGGGCCCGGCGAGGCCGTCGTCCGCACCACCGCCTCGCTGATCTGCACCTCCGACGTCCACACCGTCGCCGGAGTCCTGCCCGTTCCCGACGGCCGGCTCCTCGGTCACGAGAGCGTCGGCGTCGTGCACGCGATCGGCGACGGCGTCACCTCGGTCGAGGTCGGCGACCGGGTCGCCGTCAACGCCGTCACCCCCGACGGCACCTGCGACTACTGCCAGCGCGGCCTGAGCTCGCAATGCGGCGGCCCGCTCGGCGGCTACCGCTACACCGCGCAGAAAGACGGCAACCTCGCCGAGTACTTCCACGTCAACGACGCCGACTACAACCTCGCCCCGATCCCCGACGAGCTCGCCGACGACGTCGCCGTCTACGCCTGCGACATGCTGTCCACCGGCTTCGTCGGCGCCGAGAACGCCCACATCCCCCTCGGCGGCACCGTCGCCGTCTTCGCCCAGGGAGCGGTCGGGCTCTCCGCCACCATGGGCGCCAAACTCCTCGGTGCCGGGCTCATCATCGCCGTCGAGGGCCTGCCGGACCGCGCCGCGCTGGCCAAGCAGTTCGGCGCCGACATCGTGATCGACCCGTCCGACGGCAACGCCGCCGAACAGATCGTCGAGATCACCAGCGGCGGCGTCGACTCGGCCATCGAAGCGCTCGGATCGCAGGCCACCTTCGAAGGTTGCCTCCGCGCGACGCGGGCCGGCGGCACGATCTCCAACCTCGGCTACCACGGCGAGGGCGGCCCCACCCTGACCATCCCGCTCGACGCGTTCGGACTGGGGATGGCAGGCAAGAAGATCACCACCGACCTGTGTCCCGGCGGGCGAGACCGGATGGAGCGGCTCATGCGCCTCCTCGCAACCGGCAAGGTCGACCCGACCCCGATGACAACCCACCGCTTCGCGATGGGCGACGCGGAGGAGGCGTTCGCGGTCATGCGCGACAAGCGGGACGGCGTCATCAAGCCGTTGATCACCTACTGAGGTCGCGATTGAGAGGATCAAGGGAGGGCGTAGTGGTGTCCTTCTGCTGTCGCGTGGCCGGCGTGCCGCGGGCGATGCGGCGAGTGATGGTGTTGATCGCGGCCCAGCGGATCATGGCCTCGGAGATGGCGGGCAGCACTACAGAAGGTTGATCACGCGATGACCGCGCCCTCGATTGTCGACCCCACCGTTCGACGAGGGACCCCGCCCGGCCGACCACGACGCAGACACGCCGACCCGTCTCCAACACGCTCTGAGATCATCGCCGTGACGGCCTCAGGACGCCTCATGGGGCGACCACCTCGCTGAGCAGCTCGGCAGGTCCGCCGGCGGCGACCGGCGGCCTCGGGCGTCACAGCCCCACGGACTCTCGGTCGGACTTCGCTGCGTCCCGGGTCACGACGGCCGCGAGGAGGGACACCATGTTCTCGACGATGGTCGGCAGATCGGTGTCCTCGTCACTCTCCAGCCACCGCCGGTACGCCATGCGGAACACCTGGCTCCCCGTGTCGGACGCGAGCTCGGCGATCTCGGGATCGATTCCGCGCTCGCAGAGTGCCTCGCGGAACCCGTCGGCCATCCGACGCTGTTTGATCAGGTCCCGTTCCAGCAGTGCAGGGTTCGACGCGATCACCTGACTGCGCCGGCGCAACATCTCTCGCGATCCGAGCTGCTCCCAGTCGTGGCCCGCCAAGGTCGAGATCACCGCCCGAAGCGGGCGGCTGAGGTCGCCGGCCTGCAGGAGTTCCTCGACCAGTGCCTCGTTGAGCGCCTCCGAGTCGGCGAAGAAGATCTCCTTCTTGTCCGCGAAGTAGCGGAAGAAGGTCCGGGTGGTCACGCCGGCGCGTTCTGCGATCTGAACCGCGCTGGTGGCCTCGAAGCCCTGCTGTTCGACGAGCTCCATGGCGGCCTGCTTCATCCGCCTCTCACTGCCTTCTTCCCACCGGGGCATGGCGCCAGGTTACCTGCCTGATGACCTGGTGTGTCATGACATGGAGACGCCGCGGGACGGTCTTCGCTCCCCGGCGTCGTCCGCCTGGACGGCGGCTCCGCTGAGGGCGATGGCCGTGGCCGGCGCGCTGTCCAGCCACGCGGTGAGCCCGATGTCGTTCATGGTGCGAAGGCGAGGCGTCGTGCGGGGTCGGGGCCTGGCGTGCGGGTGAGTACCCACCGCCCGGCGCAACGGGCCGCGTCCATGCGCGTCGCCCATTGCGCCACCTGACGGGTTTCGGTGCCGAACCCGACTAGACCGGTGCAGGGGGTGGTAGTCGCGGAGCCGGGCGGCGCGGCCCCTGATCGACGCTGCGCCGCGAACCGACGACGACAGGGGCCGACATGCACGGCGAGGATCGCGATGAGAAGGGCGCCCCCGGTGCCGGAGTGACGGGGGCCCGGGTGTGCGTCCGATGAGCGTGCTCGAGGTCGACGACGGACGCGCCGCCCTGAACGGGTCCCGACCGAACCCTCGTCAGGCGCGAGAGGAGGCCGTGGACGAGCTCAAGTCCAGCCTCAAGGAGCTGCTTCGAACCCTGTTGCGGACCACGGTCGGGGTCGCGCTGGAGAAGGTGGAGGGTCTGGCGGGCTCGTTCGACACGATGGCGGCGTCGGGTGGTCTCGCCGTGGGCGGGCTCCTCGGCGGAGTCCGAGCCGGCCTCGCGGGTGGGAATCCCGTCTGGGGGGCGCTCAAGGGGGCCGTCGGAGCGCTGAGCCCGGCGATGCGGATCGGGCTCGTGGTGGCGCTCGTCCTTGCCCTCGTGCTGCTCCCGGTCACGGTGGTGCTGTTGTTGATCGCATTGATCGTGCTGATCATCGTGGCGGCGGCGAAAGCGGCGTCCTGATCCTCCGCACAATTCCGATCTTCGTCGGCAATGGTGCGGGGATGGGCTTTCGGTCGCTGATTCCCCAGCTGTGCGCGACCGGGTCGCCTCGACGAGGTCCACGGCGTCCGGGTGGTGTGGTCGTGAGCCCTCGGCGCTCGGGAGTGTCCCCGTTGTCGCTGATCATGGACTTGCTCGTGACACAGGCACGTTCGGCGTAATGTCCAGCCGCCATCTGGAGGACGTTCGTGCGGGTGGCGCGTCGGCGACCCGGAACAGTCGGATCGGCCGTGCCCCGGTCGTTCCACGAACGACTCCGAGAAATGGGCCGGACGTGTGGTCCAGATGGCGCAAAAATTGCGGATATGGCCGACCAGCGTGTGCGCGGAGATCGCGGTGGGTAGACGGTTGCGAATCCGGTTCACTGTCGCGCCCGATCATCTCTCTCGATGATCTCCGATGGTCTGCGCGGCGGTGGACCGGCCACCACGTGAGGAGACGCGATGAAGTGCGGCGCACGAGTGGCCCTAGGGGTAGCCGGTGGCTACTTCCTCGGGCGCACCAAGAAGATGAAGCTCGCCCTGATGCTCGGCGGGATGGCCGCGGGGCGTCGTGCGGGTGGACCGGGAGAGCTGTTGGCCCAGGGACAGAGACTGCTCAACAGCTCGCCGGAGCTGTCGGCACTCTCGGACCAGGTCCGTGGTCGGCTCCTCGACGCCGGGAAGGGTGCCGTGATGGCGGTCGCGGCGAAGCAGGTCTCGTCGCTCACCGAGAAGGTGGGCAGACGTGTCGAGTCACTGGGCGATCTCGGCGGCGGCGCGGCGGGGTCGGCGAGGAAGGCGACGGGCGGGGTGCGGGACACCGTCGACCCCCGGGGCGAGGGCCCCGATGAGGAGCTCCCCGATGAGACCGACGACGGCGACGAGGTCGATGAGGTCGACCAGGTCGACGACACGAACGACCTCGACGACGTCGACGCGGAACGCCCCGCGGACGAGCCCGCCGAGCAGGAGCCGGAGGAGGCGCCGCGGCCCCGTCGCCGGTCGGCCAAGGCGGAGGGGGCCTCGAGCTCCGCGTCCCGCGCCGCGGGAACCGGTCGACGAACCGCTGCGGCGGGGACGCGGACCGCCCGCGCCACCACGTCCAAGGCGGCGTCCGGCGGGGCCAAGACGGCCCGCGGCGGTGCGAAGGCGGCGTCCGGCACGGCGACGAAGGCGGCCTCCGGCACGACCAAGGCCGCCACCGCGCGCAAGGGCGGACGTCGGAGGTCCGGCGATGCCTGACGGTGCGAGCAAGCTGTCCGACGCCGTCCCGTCGGACGCGCTGAAGGACGCGGGGCAGAAGCTGCTCTCGATGCTGGTCCAACGGGCCGCGGAGGCGGCGACCGATCGGGTCGCCGGTCTGACGGATCGGCTCACCGACGTCGGTGAGACCGGGTCCGGGCTGAAGTCGGCGATCACCGGCTCTCGCGACGACGAGGACGACGAGGACCGCGACCCCGACTCCGAGGACGAGGACTCCGGCGGTGGCTTCTTCTCGGGTCTGAAGGACAAGGTCACCGGTCTCTTCGGTGGTGGGTCCGATTCCGGCGGGGGTGGCGGCAAGGGTGGCAAGAAGCTCAAGGTCACCCAGATCGTGGAGGACCTCGACGTGGGGCTGCCGCTGCGCACGACCTACGACCTGTGGACGCAGTTCGGGGACTTCCCCAGCTTCATGAAGAAGGTCGAGAGCGTCGACCAGGTCTCGGACGAGAAGACCCAGTGGAAGGCGCAGATCTTCCTGTCCCACCGCGAGTGGGAGGCGACGATCCTGGAGCAGGTCCCGGACTCGCACATCGTGTGGAAGTCCAAGGGCGCCAAGGGTCACGTCGACGGTGCGGTGAGCTTCACCGAGCTCGGGCCCAACGCGACGAGGGTGCTGCTGGTTCTCGAGTACTTCCCGCAGGGGTTGTTCGAGCGGACCGGCAACATCTGGCGGGCCCAGGGCCGGCGCGCGCGGTTGGAGTTCAAGCACTTCCGGCGGCATGCGATGGCCACCGTCCTGCTGCACCCCGACGACGTCGAGGGCTGGCGGGGCGAGATCCACGAGGGTGAGGTCACCCGGACCCACGAGGAGGCACTCGAGGAGGAGGAGCGGCAGCGCGCTGAGGAGGGCGCTGAGGAGGACGCCGACGGCCTGGCCGACGAGGCACGCGCGGACGAGTACGACGGCGACGACGGGGCCGAGGACAGCGCCGACGACAGCGCCGAGGACGCCCAGGACGGCGAGTACGACTCCGGCGAGGACGCCGACTACGACGAGTCGGACGAGGCCGACGAGTACGAGGACGACCCCACCGACGACCCCGCCGAGGACGACGAACCGTCCGAGGAGGTCGACGAGTACGACGACATGGACGACGCGGAAGACACGGACGACGCGGACGAGTACGAGGACGACGCGGACGAGGACGACGAGCCCGCGGACGACGCGGAGTACGAGGAGCCGGAGGCCGAACCCGCGCCCCGCAGGCGCCGCTCGGCCCGTCGACAGCCGGCCACCGCCGGTGGAAGGAGCCGATGACCCATGACGGTCGCGACACAGACCCAGGGACCGGGGGGCGGCGGGTACGTCGACCGCGGTTCGGGCGGGGGAGGCGGGGGCAGTGGCCTCGCCGACGTCGTCGAGTTGATCCTGGACAAGGGTCTCGTGATCGACGTGTTCGTCCGGGTGTCGTTGGTCGGCATCGAGATCTTGACCATCGACGCCCGCATCGTGGTGGCCAGCGTCGACACCTTCCTCCGGTTCGCCGAGGCCACGAACCGGCTGGACCTCTACGGGAAGGGGAAGGGCGGCAAGGACCTCACCGAGCTGACCCAGGGGATCATGGAGGGCGGCGCGAAGGGGAAGACGAGCGGTGCGCTGGACGCCGCCGTCGACAAGGTCGGGGAGCTGCTCGGCGGCAACTCCGACGACGACCGCGAGGAGGCGCCGCGCCGGCGGCCGCGGCAGCGGACCAGGGAGCGTGAGGGGTGACCGCGACGTACGTCTACGGGCTGGTGTCGGCGGACGCGGAGCTGCCGGAGGACCTCGTCGGACTGGGTCCGTCGGGTGAGGTCACGACCGTCGCCCACGAGGCGGTCGCGGCGATCGTGGGCGACGTGCCGTTGGACCGGCCGCTCGGCACGCGGGACGATCTCGTGGCCCACGAGGCGGTGGTCGACGCGGTCGCGGCGACGACCACCGTCCTCCCGATGCGGTTCCCGGCCGTCGTCGAGCAGGAGGGGGTGGTGGAGGAGCTGCTGGCCCCGCACCACGACCAGTTCGTGCGGGCCCTCGAGCAGTTGGAGGGCAAGGTCCAGTACACCCTCAAGGGCAGCTACGAGCAGGACGTCCTGCTGCAGGAGATCGTGGAGGAGGACGCCGGGATCCGGGAGCTGCAGGAACGGATCCGCGGGGTGCCCGAGGACGCCTCGTACTACGACCGCGTGCAGCTCGGCGAGCTCATCGTCAAGGCGCTCGAGGAACGCCGTGACGTCGACGCGGCCGACGTGCTGGAGCGGATCGGGGAGTTCGCGGAGGCGGTGTCGGCGACCACGCCGACTCAGCCGGAGGACGTCGTGAACGCGGCGTTTCTGGTCCGGAGGGACGCGGCGGACGAGTTCGAGGATGCGGTCGAGGAGCTCGGTGCGGACACCCACACTTGGTTGCGGCTGCGGCTGCTCGGCCCGCTCGCGCCCTACGACTTCATCCCCCAGGAATGACGGAGGAGTGATCCACGATGGGTCTCGTGTCAGGTCTGCTCGGCCTGCCCCTCGCGCCGGTCCGCGGCGTGCTGTGGATGGCCGAGCAGATCCAGGGCCAGGCCGAGGAGCAGTACTACGACCCGGCCCGTATCCGGGTCGAGCTGGACCGTGTCGACGAGGCCCGGCGCAGCGGTGAGCTCTCCGAGGAGGAGTGCACGGCTCGCGAGAACGAGTTGTTGCAGCGGCTGATGGTGCGTCGGGGCTGAGTGGCGGACGTGGCGGACCAGGACGACCGGCCGGTCCGGAGGCGGCGCCCCGAGCGGGAGGAGTCCCGCTCGGGGTCCGCCCCACCCGCGCGCCCACGCAGACGACCCGAGGAGGACGCAGACGCACGCACCCGCAACGGCCACAAGGACGGGGTGCTCCCCGTCGCGGCCGCCCGCCGCGCCGCCGAACAGATCGTGATGCTCACTGGGCGCGAGCTCGAGAGCGTCGTGTCGATCGAGGCGGACGGCGACGGCTGGCTGATCGGCGTCGAGGTCGTGGAGACCCGGCGCATCCCGGACTCGGCGGACATCCTCGCCCTGTTCGAGGTCCAGGTCGACGCCGACGGCGATCTCACCGGCTACCGCCGGGCGGCCCGCTACGGCCGCGGAACGCTGCACGAGGGAGGACGATGACCTCCGGAGGACTTCCGGTACCCGGCAGGACGGCCCGTCCGCCGGACACGCACCGACAGGAGTCGACGAACCTCGCCGACATCCTGGAACGGGTGTTGGACAAGGGGATCGTGATCGCCGGGGACATCCGGGTGAACGTGCTCGACATCGAGCTGCTCACGATCAAGATCAGGCTGCTCGTCGCGTCGGTCGACAAGGCTCGCGAGATGGGCATCGACTGGTGGGAGCACGACACGAGCCTGAGCTCGGGCAACGGCTCCGGGGACGGCACGAGCCCGAAATCGCTCGCGGAGGAGAACCGCCGCCTGCGTGAGCGGATCGAGGCCTTGGAGGCGGGGACCGTCGCCGAGCTCGAGGAGGGCGAGGCGGACGAGGGGGAGGGTGAGCCCGTCGAGGAGGAACCGGTCCGGCGGACCGCCGCCCGCCGACCGCAGGGGAGGCGCCGGTGACGACCGTGGACGAGCTGGTGTGGCTCTACGCGATCCGGCTCGGCGGCCTCGACGCCCCGGCCGGGCCGGGGGTCGACGGTGAGCCGCCGCGGCTGCTGACCGAGGGCGACCTCGTCGCGGTCGTCGGTACGGTCGCCGCCCCGCGGTTCGACGAGGCCGCCCTCGCCGCCTCGATGGAGGACCTCGTCCGGCTCGAGGGCCTCGCGCGCGCCCACCACGCCGTCGTGGTCGAGGCGGGGCGGGAGCGGCCGACCGCCCCCGTCCGCCTGGCGACGCTCTACCGCGACGACGCCGCGGTGCGACGGCTGCTCGCGGACAGGTCCGCCGACTTCCTGCGGGTGCTGCGCCGCGTCGCCGGGCACCGCGAGTGGGGGGTGAAGGTCTACGTCGGACCCGAGGTCGCGCAGGAGGCACCCGCCCTCCCGGCACCCGACGCCGGACGCCCCGGGACCTCGTACCTGCTCCGTCGCCGGGAGACCCGGGACCGCGACGAACGGCGGCGCGAGCACGCCCGGGAGAGCGCCGAGAGTCTGCACGCAGCGCTCGTCGAGCGGTCCGCCGCGGCACACCGCTTCGCGCTGCAGGACGCTCGGCTGAGCGGGCGTGCGGAGGAGATGGTGCTCAACGCGGGCTATCTCGTGGCCGACGAGCGCGAGGAGGCCTTCCGCGCGGCTGTCGCGGAGTCCGCGCCCGAGCGGATCCGGGTGGAGCTGACCGGACCCTGGCCCGCGTTCTCGTTCACCGACTGGGAGCAGCCGTGACGATCGCCCACCCGGATGACGACCTGGCGCTGGTCGATCTCCTCGACCGCTTGCTGGCGGGCGGTGTGATGATCACCGGCGACGTGACGATCTCGCTGGCGGACGTCGACCTCGTGCACGTGTCGCTGCGGGCGCTGATCAGCTCGGTCCACACCCTGATGGACGGCGCCGATGGCTGAGCTGCCCGACCGCATCGAGTCCCAGCCGGAGACCGTGGCGCGGGATCTCGGAAAGCTCGTGCTGACCATCGTCGAGCTGCTCCGCCAGCTCATGGAGCGTCAGGCGCTCCGTAGGGTGGAGGCGGGCGACCTGTCGGACGAGACCGTGGAGCGGCTGGGTCTCGGCCTCATGCGGCTGGAGGAGGCGATGATCGAGCTGCGTGAGCACTTCGGCCTCGAGCCGGGCGACCTGAACATCGACCTCGGGCCGCTCGGCAACCTGCTCGGGCCCGAGGCCGGGAGCTGAGGCACCCCACCCGCGACGGGCACCTCCCATCCCCCGATCGTGGCGGGTTGGGCTGCGGACCGCGCGGGTATCTCGCCGAAGTCCGGCAAGGGGTCGGGCCCTCATGGACGGAGTGGTCGTGGCTGATCCGGAGCTCGATCCCAAGGACGGCGGCGATCCGCGGTCGCCGACGCCCGGTGCCACGGACGCCCAGCGCGTCGAGCTGCCTGCTCCGCTCGTCGCGGACGACGGTACCCACTGGAAACCGCGGGAGAAGGACGCCGCGTACGTGTCCGACGACGCGATCGACGGGGACATCCCACACCGCGACGCCGGGACCGTCGCGCACTCTCACGGCGTGGTCTACGTGGACGCGGAGGCCCAGGAGGCGGGAGACGTGACGGCGGCCGACTCGTCCGCACCCGAGCCTCCCGACCCGGGGGATCGCTGACCGCGGACGGGGTGACCCGGGAGCCCGGAGCCTGCGCTCGCGATCGTCCGTCCGCGTCGAGTCGGCCCGTTCCCGCGTGCGCTCGGCCTACAGGCGCGTGGCCGCTGCGCTGCCCGTGGAAGATCTCGAGACGGATCCGGGCCCGTCGTCTCCCGGCCGGACGGGTTTGGTACAGCCTGCGTCGGGAATTCGATCTCTGTGACGTCGTGATCGGCGACCCGCAGCGAGACGGCCGCCGCGCACCGTCGTGTGGTCCGCTGTCCAGCGGACAGCGACACCGAGGAGAGAATCGATGGACACCGAGTACGTCTTCTACCTCATCGCCGCGGTCGTGCTGACCGCCGCCGTGGGTCAGGTCCTGCTCCGTCGCGGCGAACCCTTCCTCCAGGAGGTGTTCCAGAACAACGAGACGGCGCACTCGTTGAACATCCTGCTCTCGGTGCTCTTCCACCTGCTGACCCTCGGCGTGCTCGCTCTGCTGTCGGCGATCGACGCCTCGGTCGTCATCAGGTTCGGGGTGGCGCTGGTGGTCGTCGGGATCGCCTACGGGATCTCGATGCTCGTCCTGCTGCGCATCCGCGAACGGCGTCGCCAGGACCGGCTCGACGAGCAGCGAGCCGACGAGGCCCGACGCCGCCGGACCCCGGCGTCCGACCAGACCCGGCCGTCGCGGTAGCGACCGAGCACCCCCGTCAGCCGACCGTCGGCCGGTCCGGAGCCCCTGCCCGCCGTCGGACGTCTCGAGCGCGGTGAACACGGCGAGGTCGACATCGGCGAGCCTGCGGATGTCCTTCTCCCGCGCCGCGACCATGAGGTCGTCGGCGGACAGGCGCTCGGTGCGCATGACGCCGCCGAGGAGCTCGCCGCAGGAGCCCGAACAGGACGACGGCGTATGGGTCGCGCCGTCCACGCGGACGGTCAGCTCGGTCTCCATGCCAGCCATCGTGGGTTCCCCCGCTGAGGGCGGCTCGATCGACCGGTCGCCGAAACGGTCGGTTCGCCGGGGATTCCGGTGACGCACTCAGCTCCGGAGGGCAGCGCACCGGAGCGGGCTCAGCCGTTTCCACCGATCCCGATCTCGTTGCCGTCCGGGTCGCTGAAGAGAGCCTTGCGGACGCCGTTGTCGTAGGTCTCCTCCCGCGCGGGCCGTATC
>Ga0068860_100005321_pt1 | contig 13062 bp, 10 predicted proteins | sample KBSSwiS32_FD_66597 | JGI IMG/M metagenome (GOLD analysis project Ga0068860, IMG submission 66597) | Switchgrass rhizosphere microbial communities from Kellogg Biological Station, Michigan, USA - KBS Switchgrass S3-2 | ecosystem: Host-associated > Plants > Roots > Rhizosphere > Soil ... | reverse complement strand
ACGACGCGCACACGTGCGTTGCCGCGGCTGGCGAAAAGCTTGCGCGGCAATGTCGGGTCGCGATCGGTAAACCAGTCGCGGTATTCGACTTTCCAGCCGGCCTGCTCGATCAGCGCGGGCAGGTTCTGCGCGTCGTACTGGACCTGCGCATTCCCGCCGGCGCGCATGCCGCGCACCCACGCGCCAAGATCGCCCAGCGGCACTTCCCAGCCCAGGCGTTCGCGCAGCAGCCGCTCCGGGTCGCTGCCTGAATCCGGCTGCGGGTCGACGCCTTCGAGCACTGCGCCTTGATCATTCCCGGACAGTTTCCAGGTGCGCCCGGTCACCGGCGCGTGCACGGTGAAACTGTAGCGATCCGCGTCTTGCGTCCACGTCAAGTCGCCACTGCCACCGTCCTTGCCATTGGATACGCCGATATGCGCGTTGATCGTCCAGCGCTCGCGCACGCGCAGTTGTGCCTCGCGCGCGAGCTGCGCGGCCTGCGCTGCCGGCGTTTCGCGCACCCGCACGGGCGCGCACGCGGCGAGCCCGAGCAAAGCGACGACGATGAGCCCGCGCCAAACACCGATCATGAAGACAATCGCTTGATGGTCTCCAGCAAAACCTTGTTCTTCGCGTCCTTCTTGCGCCCCTGCTCCCACACTTTCTTCGCTTCGTCTTTCTGCCCGGACACCCACAGCACTTCGCCCAGATGCGCGGCGATTTCCGCATCGGGCTGCTTCGAATACGCCGTGCGCAGATCCTTGACCGCGTCGTCGATGTGGCCGAGCCGGTACTGCGCCCAACCGCGGCTGTCGATGATCGCCGGTTCGTCGGGCTTGAGCTTCAAAGCCTTCTCGATCAGCGACAAGGCTTCGTCTTTCTTGTCGGTGCGGTCGGCGAGTGTGTAGCCGAGCGCATTCATCGCGTCGGCATCGTTGGGTTTGAGTTCCAGCAGATGACGCAGATCGCTCACTGAAGCATCGATGTGTTCGAGGTCGCCGTTGAGCAGCGCGCGCGCATACAACAGGCGCGTGTCGTCGGGCAGCGCTTTCAGGCCACGCGCGTAGACCGCGACGCCTTCTTCGCCGCGCTGATGCTTGTTCAGGATTTCGGCTTCAAGCATATAGGCGTCACCGAGTTCCTTCGTCGCGTCGCCAGCACGCGCCTGCAGGCGATGCACGGCTTCGAGCGCTTCCTTGGTCTTGCCGCTGCTGTCGAGCAGCAGCGCGCTGCGCAACTGCGCATCGAACCAGTGGTCGTCGTCGTCCGGCACCTGCGCATACCAGGTTTGAGCTTCGGATTTGCGTTCGAGCAACTCGGCCAGTTCGCCGAGCAGGTTCAACCGCGGTCCCGTCCGTGGCGATTTCAGTGCCTTCAATTCGTTGTACAGCGGCTCCATCAGCTTCTTGTCGTTGGCGCGCGCGGCATAGGCGGCGCGCGCCGCATAGGTGTAATCGTCCTGCGTGCCTTGGGCGAGTACGCGCGCGGCCTCGGCGTTGTCGCCGAGTTCGCCTAGCAACGCGGCATAGGCCACGCGCAGGCGTGTGTCCTTGCTGTCGCGCTTGAGCGCGTTGGCGAACAGCGCACGTGCGCCGACCTTGTCGCCGGCTTTGACCTTGAGTTGCGCCGCCCAGGCATAGGTATCGGCGCTGTGGAATTTCTGCATCGCGGCTTCGGCGAGCATCTGCGCCAGCGCTCTGGCTTCGAGCCGGTCGGCGAGTTGGCTGGCGACTACCCAGGTTTCGGACTTGGCCCCGAGCAACTCCGGGGTAGCCAGACGTTGCAGCAGATCCGCCGCAGCCTTCTTGTCTCCGCTGTCGAGCAACGCCTGGGTGATAGGACGCCAGCCCTTCGCTTCGGGCTGTTGCGCCAGACGCAACAAATCCGCATAGGCGGCGTCCGAATTGCCGTCATGCAAGGCGAGTACGGCGCGCGCCTGCCATAGCGCGGGATCGTCCGCGCGCAGCTTCTGCCAGCGATCGAGCGCTGCCTGTGCCGGTTTCCACTGCTTCGCGGCAATGGCCACGCGCGTGGCCTGCGCAGCGATATCCGCATCGTTGCTTTCCTGCGCCGCTTTCCCGAACTCGTCGGTGGCGGCTTCCAGATCGCCGTTGTTGAGGGCGAATTCACCGGCCAATGTATGCGCCAGCGCATCGTGCTCGCGCTTTTCCTGCGGCACGTTCATGCGCTGCAGCGGTTGCGCCCTCGTGGCTTCGCGGTGCGGGGCGGACATGCTGGCACACCCGGCAAGCATGGCGGCACCCAGACCGAGAATCGGCAGATGACGGTACAATATTGAGGTCATTGGCATTTTTTCGCGTCCGGTATTCGCCGCCGCTGTCGTAGTCTAGTTTATCGCATGGCCCTTCTTGCACTCGGACTCAATCACCAGACCGCGCCGCTGAACGTGCGCGAACAGGTAGCGTTCGCGCCAGAAACCATGCCGTTGGCATTGTCGGACCTGGCCCGGCAACCCGGCGTGAACGAGGCGCTGATCCTATCCACCTGCAATCGCACCGAACTCTACGTCGATATCGAGCCCGGCGCAGAAATCGTGCCGCAACACTGGTTGATCGCCCATCACCACTTGGATGCGCAGCGGCTCGACGAGTTCCTCTACCGCCACGACGAAGACGCCGCTGTGCGCCACTTGTTCCGCGTCGCCACCGGGCTGGATTCGATGGTGCTCGGTGAACCGCAGATCCTCGGCCAGGTAAAAGACGCCTACCAGGCCGCGCGCGGAGCTGGCACGCTGCGAGCGCCGATGGAACGCCTGCTACAGCAGACTTTCGCCGTGGCCAAGCGCGTGCGCACCGATACGCGCATCGGCGCCAACCCGGTGTCGGTGGCCTTCACTGCCGTGCGCATGGCCGAGCGCCTGTTTGCCGATCTGCGCGACGCTTGTGTGCTGCTGATCGGCGCCGGCGAGACGATTGAACTCGCCGCGCGGCATCTGGCCGAGTCGCGTGTGCGCCGGCTGATCGTGGCCAATCGCACGCTCGAAAATGCGCAGGCATTGGCCGGGCGTTTCTCGGCCTACGCGATTGCGCTGTCGGACCTGCCGCAGCACCTGGCCGAAGCCGACATCGTGATCAGCTCCACGGCAAGCCGCGAGCCGATCCTGAGCAAGAGCATGGTTGCCGAAGCCATTCACATGCGTCGGCGCAAGCCGATGTTCCTCGTCGACATCGCCGTGCCACGCGATGTTGATGCGGCTGTCGCCGACATCGAAGATGTATACCTGTATACGATCGACGACTTGCGCCAGGTCATCGACGCGAACCTGCGTTCGCGCCAGGCCGCCGCGCACGAAGCCGAGGCGTTGATCGACATGCAGGTGGCGCATTACCTCGCCTGGCGTCGCGCGCTGGTCGCGAACAACCCGCTGGCCGGATTGCGCCGCGAAGCGGAGGGCCAGCGCGACGAGGTGCTGACCAAGGCGCGCGCGCTGCTGGCGTCCGGACGCACCCCCGAACAAGCGCTGGAATTCCTGGCGCACACATTGACCAACAAGTTGCTGCACGCGCCGAGCGCGAACTTGCGCGCCGCTGCCCAGCGCGGCGACGCCGAGCTGTTGCGCGCGGCCGAGCGCCTGTTCGACGCGGAAACCAGCGCGAACCCAAAAACGGATGACAGCGCATGACGCCGTCGATCCGGCGCAAGCTCGAAACCCTCGCCGAGCGTCATCAGGAAGTCGCCCTGCTCCTCGCCCAACCCGAGGTGATCAATGACAACGCGCGGTTCCGCGATCTGTCGCGCGAATACGCGCAGTTCGAGCCGCTCAGCGCATCGCTGAACGCGTATGACGAGGCCGGCAAGGCGCTGGCCTCCGCGCAGGCAATGCTCGAGGATCCCGAACTGCGCGAGCTGGCCGCGAGCGAAATCGCCGACCTGCAGGCACGCCGCGAGGCGCTCGATCGGGAATTGAACCTGCTGCTGCTGCCGAAGGATGCGCGCGACGAAGCCAACATCTACCTTGAAGTTCGCGCCGGCACGGGCGGCGACGAGGCGGCGATTTTCGCCGGCGACCTGTTCCGCATGTACAGCCGTTACGCGGAAACGCAGGGCTGGCGCGTGGAAATGCTGTCCGCCAATCCCGGCGAACACGGCGGCTTCAAGGAAGTGATCGCGCGCGTCGAAGGCAAGGGCGTATTCGCGAAGCTGAAATTCGAGTCCGGCACGCATCGCGTGCAGCGCGTGCCGGAAACCGAGGCGCAGGGCCGCATCCACACGTCGGCCGCGACAGTGGCGATCCTGCCTGAGATGGACGAGATCGAAGACGTCGACCTGAATCCGGCAGACCTGAAGACCGACACGTTCCGCGCTTCCGGCGCCGGCGGCCAGCACGTCAACAAAACCGACTCGGCGATCCGCATCACGCACTTGCCGACCGGCATCGTCGTGGAATGCCAGGACGAACGCAGCCAGCACAAGAACCGAGCGCGCGCGCTGTCGCTGCTCAAGGCGCGCCTGCTCGACGAGCAGCGCGCCAAGCAAACCGCCGCGCAAGCCGAATCGCGCCGCCTGCAGGTCGGCTCCGGCGATCGCAGCCAGCGCATCCGCACCTATAATTTCCCGCAGGGCCGCGTTACCGACCACCGCATCAATCTGACCTTGTATCGCCTGCCCGAAATCATCAACGGTGATCTGGATTCGCTGATCGGCCCGCTGACGCAGGAATACCAGGCCGATCAGATGAACGAACTTGTGGCGTGATTCGCTATTGCTGCGGGTCAAACCCGTCGGCGAAGATCGTGTCGTCGAAATATGCCTTGCAGCTCGAGAATTCGGACGTATTGTCCAACGCATCCGTCGCTGTCGTCGTGATGGAAGTGCCGGTCAGCGCGTTCGTCGCGTCCACGCGCAAGTTGAACGGTTGCGTCACCTGACTGAGGCCGGGCACCTGCGGCACGTTGACCGTCGCAGTAGCCAGTAGCTTCTCGCCTTCTCCGTATCCGCTAGGGTCACAACCATCGTCGTTGCGGAAAATCTGCACCGTGTAGTTGCCCGGCGTCGTGCTGAGGCTGCCGCCGATATAGCCGGAAAAATGGCCGCCGATTGCACTGTTGACTGCCGGAAAATTCTGACCGCGATTGCCATACGTGCTCGTCTGCACAGCGCCGTCGTTGTCGATTTTTGTTATGCCGTTGCCGGCAATATCGATGCCGAGATGACCATTCGAAAATATCGCGTTGCCAGTGATGCGGTTGTGCTGGCCAGTGGCAACACGCACGCCATCAGCCACGTTGCAACAAATCGTGTTGCCGCGTATGTGATTGTCGTGCGCCGCGTTTTGGTTCATCACACCGGCGCGACCATTGTTGTTGAGGTATCCCTCCAGCCCAATTTGATTGCTCGAAATCATGTTGTTATGCGCGTCGGCGCCATCGAGCTGGATACCGTCGAGCGAATTGGCGCCGATGATATTGCCGGAAATCGCGTTGCCGCGGCCGGCCACGTAAATGCCGCTGTTCTTGTTTCCGCGCTCGTAAAAATAGCTGCCGTCCGTGCTGTAGGTACCGATATAGTTGTTGACGATCTGATTGTCGCTGGCCGGCCCTAACGAACCCGATGGTCCGGCGACCACAACGCCGTTGCCGCTTTGCGGGAAGTTGCTGCCGTAATCCAAGGTATCGGCAATGATATTGCGAGATGCGGTGTCGTCGCCGCCAACGATCACGTTGCTGACGCCTGCACCGATGCGCACGCCGATGCCGTTCGGGATCAGGCTGATATTGCCGACGACGCCACCGAGCGCATTGCCGCCGATGATGTGCTGGCTGCCGCCGCGCAGATCGATCGCGGCGAGATCGAAGCCTTCGAAGCCCAGACCGGTGACGGTGAGCTGCGTCGTACTTGCCGAACTCGGCACGCGCAGTCCGTAGGTGACATTGGTCTGGTTGCCGGATTTGAGAATGATGCAAATGTTAGCGTCGTAGCCAATACCGAGCGCATTCTGCTTGGCACCCGGCTGGCTGTAGCCGTTAATCAGCACATCGGCGTTGATCGTCGGCAGCGGCGTAGCCAGGGTGATCACATGCGGACCGCAACCGGTACCGATCGCGAATTCAATGAAGTTGTATCCCGGGTTTGAATTTGCGCTGAGAATTGCCTCGCGCAACGAGCCGCCGCCGCTGTCGTTGTTATTGGTAACGATCAGCTTGAATGACACGTCATCGAGGCTTGATTCATAGGCGCCGCGATCGACCGTGCTGCCGATGACGCGCGGCCCGCCGTCGAGATCGCTGCCGGACAGGCCGCCGGGCACTGTCGTCGTGCCGCTATTGATCGCGGGCGACGGCGGCGACAGGATCGGCTTGAAATTTGCGTCGAGTTTCGGGTCGCTGCTTAGCGTACCCGTCGGCGGGACTATCGGTGTCGGATAACTGGACGTGCCGATGATGTTGTCGACCAGCGTCATCGCGCCGTTGTCGCTGGTCAGGTCGTGCCCGGAGTTACCGTAGAGAATATTGTTGTATGCAAAAAGGTAAGCGTGGCCGCCTCCATAGATATGATTTTGGAAACAGACGCCGTCGCCGTCGACGACCGTGTTGTTGATCAGCTCATAAGCCGGCATTCCATCGGAACTCCCCATAAAGAGCGCGCACCCGCTGCTGCCGCTGTTCACGAACAAATTGTCGACGATTCGCAAGGTGCCGCCGGTGTCGTCGTGCTGACGCCAGACAATGAAGGCTTCCCCCGAATTGAGAAATTCGTTGCGCCGCAACGTGATCCGCCCATCCGTGGGAAAGGCATACGCACCCGGCGAGATGTTGAGTGTGTGCGGTAAGGTCAGGGTCAAGCCTTCCATCGTGAAGTCACCCTGTGGAGCGATATTCGTGCCGAAGACGTCGGCGCCGGGCAGAATCGCTTCGACCAGAATCGTGTTGCCTGGCTCGATGTCACGCGCAACGCAGCCGGGCTGGTAACCGCCGCGCAGGCTGGTGCCCGACGCGGGGCTCGGAAAGGCTGGCTGGTCGATCTCGAACCAGCTGGTGGCGTCGATGTGATAGGTGCCCTGCACGAGCATGATCGTGGTCGGGATGTAGAGCGTTCCCAGAATTGCCTCCGCGAGGTCGCCGTCGCTGGCGACGCATTTTTCCAGGAACTGGGCGCGTGCAGGCTCAGCAGACCAGAAGGCCAGTAGAGTGAGGCCAATCCACGATAGCGCGCGCATCACGGCCTCCGCAAATCGAAGGTGCAGCCACAAAAAGCGCTCTAGCCAGGTCGACTAGCAGCGGAATCCTGAGCGCGGCCAGGTTAAGCGGCGGTGAATCGGATATGGCGAAAAACCCTCACTCGCGCTTTTGTGGCACCATTCCTGCTCTCGCTGCAAAGGGGCGCCGTGGACTTCGATCCGGTCTTGAGTCACGCCTTGGGTGAGTTGGGCGCATTGATCGCGCACGGCGATCTCAGCCGCGCGCGCGAGCGCGCCCATGCGCTGCAGCAACGCTATCCCGAACACACCGAAGTGTGGCGCCTGTCCGGCGTCTGCGCTTTGCAGCAGGGTGATTTTGGGCCAGCACGCAAGGCGCTGGATCGCGCCATCGAGATCGCGCCGCAATCGGTGGAGAGCTGGTGCAATCTGGCGAGCCTGCATACTGCGCAGGGACATTTCGACGAAGCCGAGCGCGCATTACGTCACGCATTGGCGCTCACGCCAAATCATGCGGCGGCGCTGAACAACCTGGGCAGCCTGCTCGATGCGCGCGGCGATTACTACGGCGCCGCTGATGCATTTTCCAAGGCCATCACGCAGCGCCCGGATTACGCGCGTGCCTGGCTGAATCAGGCCGCGGCCTTGCTCGCCATTCGTCAGCTCACCCGCGCCGAGGCCAGCGCGCGGCGGGCGATCCAGCTCGATCCGCACTGGGCCGATGCGCAGTTCGTGCTCGGCAACGTGCTCGCCACGGCGCGTAAAGCCGGCGCCCTCGATGCTTACCGCGAAGCTGCGCGGCTGGCGCCGCGCAGCCCGCAGTTCCAGTACCAACTTGGCCTCGCGCTGGATACCAACGGCGAATTCACCGCGGCCGCGGCGGCGTTCGAAGCCAGTCTGCACGTGGCGCCGGAGTTCTGGCCAGCGCTGTCGCAACTTGCGTTCCTGCAACGCCGCCTGTGCGATTGGCACACATTGCCGCCGCTGTCGAACAAGCTGCTCGCGGGCATCGATCACGCCGTCTCCGGAATCACGCCATTCTCGATGCTCGTCGAGGACACCACGCCGGCGCAGCAGCTGATCTGCGCGCAAAGCTTTGCCGCGTTGCGCGAGGCCGAAGTAGAGCCACTGCAAGATCGCTTCGGGCCGCGCCCGCACGGGCGCCGTGAAGGCGGGCTGCGCGTCGGCTTTCTGTCGGCCGGTTTCGGCGAACACCCGACGGCGCTGCTGATAGCCGAGTTGATCGAGCGGCTGCGCGTGTCCTCGTTGCGTACGCTCGGCTACGCGACGACCGCCGACGACGACGGACCCTTGCGCAAGCGCCTGGGCGCGGCGTTCCACGAATTTCACGATCTATCGACGACCCCGCTCGACAATCTGTTCGAGAAACTGCGCGAGGACAAGCTCGATATCCTCATCGACCTCGACGGCTATTGCGAAGGCTCGCACCCGGAATTGCTGGCCTTGCGCCCGGCACCGCTGCAAGTGAACTGGCTGGCCTATCCCGGCACGCTCGGCGCTCCTTGGTGTGATTACCTGATCGCCGACAAGTTCCTTATACCGCTGGAGCAACGCTCGTATTACAGCGAAAGCATCGCTCACCTGCCGCGCTGCTACCAGCCGTCCGACACCACGCGCAGCATCGGCGAGCCACCGTCGCGCAGGCAACTGGGCCTGCCGGCAGGCGGCGCCGTATTCGCCTGCTTCAACCATTCGTGGAAGTATACTTTGCGCAGTTTTGCGCGCTGGATGAAGATACTCAAGGCCGTGCCGGACAGCGTGCTATGGCTGCTCGCCGGGCCACCCGGCAGCGGCGCGGACGAGCGCCTGCGCCGCGCCGCGCGCGCGGCCGGCGTGGATCCGCAGCGCATCGTGTTTGCGCTGCGCGTGCCGCATGCCGAACATCTGGCGCGCTACCGCCACGCCGACCTGTTCCTCGACACCAATCCCTACAACGCCCATACCACGGCCAGCGACGCGCTATGGGCCGGCTGTCCGGTGCTCACGCAGCCCGGCGCGACATTTGCCTCGCGCGTCGCCGGAAGCCTGAATCATCATCTTGGGCTCGATGAACTCAACATGGCGTCGGACCAGGCCTATGTCGATACTGCCGTGCACTACGCGCACGACCTGCCCGCGCTGCACGCGCTGCGCCTGCGCGTGGAAGACGCGCGCGAGACTGCCGGCCTGTTCGACATGGCCGGTTACGCGCGCGATTTCGAGGCGGCGCTGACCACGATGTCTCAGCGTTCCCAGCGCGGCCTCGATCCGACGGACTTCGAGGTAGGAAAATGACAGCGGGCAACGAGTTCGTCGCCTTGTCGTTGTGCGTGCTGACGGTATCGGATACGCGCACCGCGGCGAACGACACCTCGGGCGATTATCTGTGCGAAGCGCTCGTCAATGCCGGCCACCACCTGCACGCGCGCGCAATCGTGCGCGACGACAAGTACGCGATGCGCGCGATCGTCTCGGCGTGGGTCGCCGATGCCGGGGTCAACGGAATCCTGATAACCGGCGGCACCGGTTTCACCGGCCGCGATTCGACGCCCGAGGCGATCCACCCGCTGCTGGACAAGGAAATGCCGGGTTTCGGCGAGATGTTCCGCGTGCTCAGTTTCGACGAGATCGGCACCTCGACGCTGCAATCGCGCGCGTTCGCCGGCCTGGCCAACGACAAGTTCGTGTTCTGCCTGCCGGGTTCGACCTCGGCCTGCCGCACAGGGTGGGAAAAGCTGATTCGTAGTCAGTTGGACGCACGCACCAAACCGTGCAATCTCGCCGGACTGAGATCACGCCTGAAGGAATCCGGATGAAGAAGAAAAAGTACGAAGAACACCTGGAAGCGCTCGCCACCAACCTCGTGGAAATGCAGCGCTGGCAGATCCATACCGGCAAGCGCATCGTCGTGCTGTTCGAAGGCCGCGACGCGGCCGGCAAGGGCGGCGTGATCAAGGCGATCAGCGAATACCTGGACACTCGGCATTACCGCATCGTGGCGCTGAGCAAACCCACGGAACGCGAATCCACGCAGTGGTACTACCAGCGCTACATCGAACACCTGCCCTCGGCTGGCGAGATCGTGCTGTTCGACCGCAGCTGGTACAACCGCGCCGGCGTCGAACATGTGATGGGCTTCTGCACCGACGCGCAATACAAACGCTTCCTCGAAGAATGCCCAGTGTTCGAGCGCGGCCTGGCCAACGACGGCATCCTGTTGTTCAAGTACTGGCTGGCGGTCGATCAGGCCGAACAGGAACAACGCTTCGCCGAGCGCGCATCAAACCCGCTCAAACGCTGGAAGATCTCACCGATCGATCTCGCCGCGCGCGAGAAATACAAGGCCTATGGCGACGCACGCGACACGATGTTCAAGCACACGAGTACCGACTACGCGCCATGGCACGTGGTCGACTTCAACGACCAGCGCCGGGGGCGGCTGAACCTGATCCGACATCTGCTCGACCACTTGCCCGATCGCAAGATTCCGATCAAACCGCTGAAGCTACCGCCGCTCAAGCACAAACCCGGTGTGGAGAAGCTGCGCGATGAAACGCTGTGGGTGAAAGCGGCATTTTAGGCCGTGCTGAAGCCACTCGGCGCACTATCGTCAACCTGGGAACGCCGTACGCTCTCCACCCGCGCCGCCGGCGGCCCGACGTGCAACCAGCGCTGCAATTCATCGAGCGCCGCGGCCTCACCGCAAGCGAGCACTTCGACACTGCCGTCGGGCAGGTTGTTCGCGCAGCCCGTCAGGCCCAGCCGCAGCGCTTCGGTGCGTGTCGATGCGCGGAAGAACACGCCCTGCACGCGACCGCCGACGATGAATTTCGCACAAGGCACGATGGCGCTCAGCCGCCGATGGCGTTTTCCAGATCCTTCGTCGTGATCGGGCCCATGAACGACTTGGCGACATGGCCGTCGGGCGCTATCACGTACGTGTTCGGCAGCCCCTTGGGTGCGTCGAAATCCTTCGGCGGGTTGTCGATATCGATCTGTGCGACCGGATAGCTCAGCGGATGCTTCTTGAGGAACTGTTCGATTTCGTCCTTTTCGGCGTCCTCGAAATCCAGGCCGATCGCGCTCACTTTGTCCTTGTGTGCGACGACGAAGGCGGAGATATCGGGCAGTTCTTTCAGGCACGGCGAACACCACGTCGCCCAGAAATTCACGATGACCCATTTGCCGCTTTGCTGCGAAAGATCGAACGTGGCGCCGTCCAGCGTCTTGACGCTGAGCGAAGGTTTCGTCGCCGTCGCCGCCAGGGACGTTCCGGCAACCAGCAGCAACCAAGCGCATAACAGGTGTTTCATCGCGTTCTCCGGATATCAAGTCATTGTGTTGTCAGACCGCGCTGGCGGATCGAAAATTTCGCTCAGCGGCATGTGCAGCGCGGAACGCAGACTGTCACGAGCTGCGGCGAGCGCCTGCGCTGCCCGGACATCTTTCGCCCCATCGCTGCCGGGCGGTGGCGGGTCGAGCGGCACGCGATATCCGCTGCTGCGGTACAGATCGTAAAGCGTGAGCGTGTGCAGGTCGCGGTTGAGCAACCAGGCGCCGTGCTCATTGCGCTGGATCACGCCGGCGCGTTCAAGGTCGCCGAGATAGCGCTGCACGAGATCGTCAGTCAGGAACGGTTCGAGGGCGCGCAATTGGGCGCCATGCAACGCGTAGCCGCCACGCTGCGCTTCGGCGAAGCGCGCGAGCACGCGCAGCAAACCGCTGAATTCCTCGCCTTCGCGTAGTCGCGGCGCGTGCGGCGGACGATAGTCGAAAGCGGCCAGCGAAGCCGTCATCGACGCGCCGAGCAGCACGAGAATCCACGAAAGGTAAATCCAGAAAATGAAGATCGGCACGATCGCCAGCGTGCCATAGACCTGCTCGTAGCTGCTGCGCGCGATGTAGGAGGCGAAAGCGTGCTTGGCGAGCTCGATCAGGACGGTCGCAGCCAGCGCGCCCACGAAAGCGTGACGCACGCGCACGCGACGATGCGGAATCAGCGTGTAGGCCGCGAGCAGCAGGATGAGCTGGATCAGGAAAGGCGCGGCGCGCAGCAGGCGCGCCTTCAGCGACTGCGCATCGGCCTCATCCAACACCGGCAGGGCAAATACATAAGAACTCAATGCAATCGTGGCCACCAGTAACAGCGGCCCCAGCGTCAGCACGGTCCAATACATCACGAAGCGCATGAGCGCCGGGCGGCCCGTCGTGACGCGCCAGATGCGGTTGAAAGCATCCTCGATGCTAAGCATCAGCGACACCGAGCTGAACAGCAGCACGAGGATGCCGATCGCCGTGGCTTTGCTCGCGCTCTCGGCGAAGCCGGTGAAATAGTTCTGCACCACGTCGCCGGCAGCCGGCACGAAGTTGCGGAACACGAATTCCGTGACGCTCTGGCGCCATTCGGAATACACCGGAAATGCCGTGAGTATCGCGAGCACGGTGGCGAGCAGCGGCACGAGCGCGAACAGGCTGGTATAGGCCAGCGCGCCGGCCGTTTGCAGACAACGATCCTCGAGAAAACGCTGCCACAGGAAATGCGTAAAGGCGCGCAGGCGGTGGTAGTCGAGCTTCGGCATCGATGCATGATAGCCGAGGGCAAAGGCCGAGGAGGGCTGCAAATTTTGCGCTGCGTGCTTATGCTCCGCTTGTCCTCCGTCATCGGCTCTGCCAATGCCCGAAATCCTGATCGTCTACTACAGCCGCAATGGCAGTGTGGCCCAGCTCGCGCGACATGTCGCGCGCGGCGTCGATGAAGTGCCGGACATGCGTGCGCGACTGCGCAGCGTGCCTCCGGTCGCGCCGGTTACCGCGACCGCACAGCCGCCCGTTCCCGACGAAGGCGCGCCGTACGCAACGCTGCAGGATTTGCGTGACTGCGCCGGATTGATCCTCGGCAGCCCGACGCGCTTCGGCAACATGGC
>Ga0068860_100005318_pt1 | contig 13066 bp, 10 predicted proteins | sample KBSSwiS32_FD_66597 | JGI IMG/M metagenome (GOLD analysis project Ga0068860, IMG submission 66597) | Switchgrass rhizosphere microbial communities from Kellogg Biological Station, Michigan, USA - KBS Switchgrass S3-2 | ecosystem: Host-associated > Plants > Roots > Rhizosphere > Soil ... | reverse complement strand
GCCTTCGGCATCGGTGTCGAATCCAGCGTCGCGGTGCTGGTGGACGAAGTGCCGCTCGCCTTCCAGGCGCGCGCGTTCACCGACCTGCCGGACGTGGAACGCATCGAGGTGCTGCGCGGCCCGCAGAGCACGTTGTATGGCAAGTCCGCCTCCGCGGGTCTGATCAACGTCATCACGCGCGGACCGACTGACACGTTCCAGGCGCACGTCAACGCGATGGGGACCAACGACGACGAGTACGGCGGCAGTTTCAGCGTGTCCGGTCCGCTCAGCCCCGAGCTCGGCTTCATCGTCTCGGCGGCCTATTCGCAGTGGGACGGCAACGTCAAAAACCTGCTCACCGGCGATGAAGTGAATGGGCGCGAGGCCTTCAATTCGCGTGCGAAGCTGAAGTGGGAACCGAACTCGGACGTTGCCCTGACACTGTCGGCCAACTACGTGGGCGGTGAAACTTCAGTAGGCCGTCCGTTCATCAACCTCGATCCCACTGCGTTGCTGCGTAACACGGCGGGGCAGACGCCGGACGTGGTCTTTCCGGGCGTCACGCCCGCTAAGGACAACCTGGATATCAGCAACAACTACGACTCGCGTACCAGCTACTCGGGCTACGGCGGCTCGCTGCGCGGTGAGTTCGGTCTCGGTAATCTGAGCCTGGTATCGATCACCTCGTACGACAAATTCCGCCTCAACGACTATCTGGACCAGGACGACACGTCGTCGACGGCGACCATCGGCAACAACAACCAGATCGGCGAGTTTCATTCCGAGCTCATCACGCAGGAATTGCGCTTGCTGTCGCCGAGCACCGATCCGTTCCGTTACACGGTCGGTGCCTACTACGGCGACGTGAAGTTCGACCGCCCGTTCTTCCGCGGCCCGGTGTTCTCACTCGCCAACTGGCATGCAACCTCGGAGTCGAAGCAGTTAGCAGGCTTCGCGCAGATCGACTGGGAAATCATCTCCAAGCTGACGCTGACCGCGGGCGGACGCGTGCAGAACGAGAAAGTGTCGTACACGTTCCATGACATCCAGAACGGCAACGCGCACTTCAGCGGCGATGCGGACGACACGGCGACCACTTACAAGATCAGCCCGCAGTACCAGATCACGCCGGATCTGATGGTGTTCGCCACCTACGCGACGGGATACAAGGGCCAGACCTACGACCTCACCACCGGCTTCAACGCGAATCGTGCGGCGGCCGGCCCGATCAAGCCGGAAAAATCCGAGGATCGGGAAGCCGGTATCCGCTCGCAGTTCTTCGATCGCGCGCTGACCTTGAACCTGACGTATTTCGATACGGACTATGAAGATCTGCAGGCGCAGACGATCGAGACGCTGGCCGACGGCACGACCAACTTTCGCCTGACCAACGTCGGCGGCCTCAGCACCAAGGGCTTCGAAGTGGACGCTGCGGCTCGAGTCGGTGAGAACCTGAACCTGACGGCGGCTGCCACGTTCCTCGACGCGGAGTACTCGTCGTTCGACGTGGCGCAATGTTATCCGCTGCAGACCGCGGCTCAGGGATGCAGCGGGACCCCGGCGCGCCAGAATCTGACGGGCGCGCGGGCGGTGCAGGCGCCGGAGCAGAAGTTCTCGGTCGGCGCCGACTATTCGCATGCGCTCGGCAGCAGACTCGTCGGCTTCGTGCAGGCGAGCTACCAGTACCAGAGCAGCGTGCACTACGTGGCCGAGGATCCGCAGACGTTCCAGCCGAGCTTCGGCATCACGAATCTCGGCATCGGTGTGCGCGATGATTCCGGTAAGTGGCAGATCACCGCGTTCGTGAACAACCTCACCGATGAGCAGTACTTCCCGGCGTTGGTCAACACGGCGGGCAACTTCGGTAACAAGGTGGCGACGCAGGCGATCATTCCGCGGGACTTCGAGCGCTACGGCGGAATTCGACTGAGCATGGACTTCCAGTGATCCGGCTCATGCTTGCAGCCCTCGTCGCGTGGAGCGCGACCACGGTTGCACAACAAACGACGGCTCCCGCTCCGCTGCTGGTATCGGCAGACATGCGGGCGGGAGTCGACTTGTCGGGTCCCTGGCACTATTCGATCGATCCGTTTCGCGCCGGGGTCGCGGGATTCCACGGCGAGACGCCCGATCGCGGGCAGCTGCGCTATCGCGAGATCGACGTGCGCAAGGAAATGGCCGCGGACAATCGCGTGCTGTATGAGTTCGACCTTGCGCATTCCCCCGTCACGACGTTGCCTTCCTCGTGGCTCACGCAGGCACCGGAGTTGCGCTACTACCAGGGCCTGATGTGGTACCAGCGGACTTTCCCCGCAGCGGCGGAGCGCAAAGGGCGCAGCTTCCTGCACTTCGGCGCTGCGAACTATTCGACCGTCGTTTTTCTCAACGGCCAGCCGGTCGGTCGGCATGAAGGCGGGTTCACGCCGTTCACCTTCGAAGTCACGAAGCTGTTGCGGGCTGGCGATAATCAGATCACCGTCGGCGTCGACTCGCAGGCAACCGACGCCACGGTTCCGCCACCCGTGACGGATTGGGAGAACTACGGCGGCATCACGCGTTCCATCCGGCTGATTGCGACGCCCGACACGTATGTCGACAGCGCCTCGCTCGAGTTGACGCGAGACGGGCGCATCGCGGTCGCAGCGCATCTCGATGGACCGCGGGCAGCGAATCAAAAGCTGAATCTGAGAATCGCGGATCTGCGCATCGATCTTGGCGGTACGACCGATGCGCAAGGCAACTGGCGCGGCACCGTCGCTGCTCCACGTTCGCTGGTGCGCTGGTCTCCCGAACAACCGCGACTCTACGATGTGTCGATCACGGCGGGCGAGGACTCCTGGCGCGATCGCGTCGGCTTTCGCGTGATCGAAGTCCGTGGGTCCGACATTCTGCTCAACGGCAAACCTGTGTTCCTGCGCGGCATCTCGCTGCACGAAGAGGAGCTGGGCACCAACCCGACGCGCGCCATAACGCCCGCAGCGGCGCGTGCGCTGTTGACCGAGATCAAAGAGGGTTTGCACGGAAACTTCGTGCGGCTCGCGCACTATCCGCACTCAGAAGTAATGACGCGCATGGCCGACGAGCTCGGCTTGATCGTCTGGAGCGAAGTCCCGGTCTACTGGCGCGTCGCCTGGTCCAATCCCGATACGCTGGCGACGGCGCGCAACATGGTGGCCGAGAACATAACGCGCGATCGCAACCGTGCATCGATCGCGATCTGGAGCGTCGCCAACGAGACGCCGGTCACCGAGGCGCGCAACGCTTTCCTGCAAACGCTCGTGCGCGACGTGCGCGCGCTCGACAATACGCGACTGGTCAGCGCAGCGTTGCTGGTTGAGCGCTCGCAAGGCGAGCACGGCCCGGTCATGACGATGGCCGATCCGCTGGCCGCGTCGCTCGACGTACTCGCCATCAATACCTATAACGGCTGGTACACGCCCGATCGATTGGCCGATCTGCCCGCGATCACGTGGCGCGTGCCTACGGACAAACCGCTGGTTTTCTCCGAGTTCGGCGCCGACGCGAAAGCCGGATTCCACGACCTGGGCGCGGCTCCGCAGAAGTTCTCGGAGGAGTACCAGGCGGAGTTCTATCGCAAGACGCTCGAGATGGCAGGCAAGATGCCGACGCTGCGTGGCATGTCGCCGTGGATCCTCAAGGACTTTCGTTCCCCGCGTCGTCAGCACCCCGACTTCCAGCAGGGCTGGAATCGCAAGGGGCTGGTCTCGGAGACCGGCACACGCAAGCAGGCGTTCGACGTGCTCGCGGGGTACTATCGAGAGCACCAATGAAAATAGCGGCTGCCCGAGTCATCGTCACCTGTCCCGGCCGGAATTTCGTGACCCTGAAGATCGAGACCGATCAGGGTGTCTACGGCATCGGCGACGCCACGCTCAACGGGCGCGAGCTGGCGGTCGTATCCTACCTCGCGGACCACGTCGCACCCGCGATCATCGGCATGGATCCTCGCCGGATCGAAGACATCTGGCAGTTCCTCTATCGAGGTGCCTACTGGCGCCGTGGCCCCGTGACGATGCGCGCCATCGCCGCAGTCGACGTCGCGCTCTGGGACATCAAGGCCAAGATGGCCGGCATGCCGCTGTATCAGCTGCTCGGCGGACGCAGTCGTGACGGCGTATTGGTGTACGGGCATGCAAACGGCGGCGACATTGCCGAAACCGTCGATGCAGTCGGGCAGTACATCGAGCTCGGCTATCAGGCGATCCGCGCGCAGACCGGCGTGCCTGGCATCAAGGACGCGTATGGAGTCGGTCGCGGCAAGCTCTACTACGAGCCTGCGGATGCGGCGCTGCCGACCGTGACCGGATGGGATACCCGCAAGGCACTGAACTACGTGCCGAAGCTGTTCGAGACGCTGCGCAAGACGTACGGCTTCGATCACCACTTGCTGCACGATGGCCATCATCGCTACACGCCGCAGGAAGCGGCCAATCTCGGCCGCATGCTCGAACCGTATCAACTGTTCTGGCTCGAAGACGTCACAGCCGCCGAAAACCAGGAGTCCTTCCGGTTGGTTCGTCAACACACCGTGACGCCGCTCGCGGTGGGCGAGGTCTTCAACACGATCTGGGACGTGAAGGACCTGATCCAGAATCAGCTCATCGACTACGTCCGCTGCACGATCGTGGGTGCTGGCGGTGTCACGCATCTGCGCCGCATCGCCGATCTTGCCAGCCTCTACCAGGTGCGCACTGGCTGTCATGGGGCGACGGATCTCTCGCCAGTGACCATGGGAACCGCGCTGCACTTCGATACGTGGGTGCCGAATTTCGGCATTCAGGAATACATGCGGCACTCCACCGAGACCGACGCCGTCTTCCCGCACGATTACCGCTTCGAGACGGGAATGCTCTACTGTGGCGAAGCTCCCGGACATGGCGTCGACATCGATGAGAAGCTCGCGGCGAAATATCCGTACCAGGCGGCGAGTCTCCCGGTCGCGCGACTTGCCGACGGGACGATGTGGAACTGGTGAGCAGACGAGCGTGATGATCAAGCAGAAGCTCTATCAACAGGTCGCCGAGTCCATCGCTACCGCGATCGCGAAGGGTCGCTACGCGCCCGGCAGCCGGCTGCCCGCCGAGCGCGATCTTGCCGAAGAATTCAAAGTGAGCCGTCCGACGATTCGGGAAGCGATGATCGCCCTCGAGATTCGCGGTCTGGTGGGTGCCAAGAAGGGCTCGGGCATCTACGTCACCGCTACGCTCCCCGATCTCACGTCGACGCCGGAGCTCGATGTCGGTGCATTCGAGCTCATCGAGGCCAGAACGTTGTTCGAAGGCGAGGCCGCCGCGCTCGCCGCCACCGCCATCGACGCTCAGCAGCTCGACGAGCTGCGTAAATTGCTGGTCGAGATGGAGCAGGCGGGCGAGACCAGCGCCGCGTTGGACGCCGACAAGCAATTTCACCTCGCGATCGCCAAGGCGACCGGCAACAGCGTGGTCGTGTCGGTGGTGGAAATGCTCTGGACGATTCGCGAACAATCGCCGCTGTGTGTGCACATGTTTGCGAAGGCTCGACGCGAGGGGGTGACGCCGCGCGTCAACGAGCATCAGCTCATCGTCGACGCCCTGGCGGCGCACGATCCGCAGGCCGCGCGCGACACGATGCGCAGCCACCTGCGGCGCGTCACGGACGATCTGCTCGAGGCCACGAGGCTCGACATGATTCAGAAAGCGCACGCCGACTTCGCGGCGCAAAGACAGCGCGTCGTGTCGCGGGGCTCGCTGTAAAGTCACGGCGCGATGGCGAGGCGCCGGTCCTGCTGTATGATCGCGCCATGCTGCGGACCCTCGGAATCGTAGTTGTCGCTGGCATCGCCCTGACAGCGTGTAATTCCTCGTCGGAACCCAATACGCGAGCCGCTCAAGGCGCCGGTGCGTCGGCCATCAAGGCATGCGACCTGCTCACGCTGGATGAAATCAAGCAGGCCACCGGGGCGGCGATGGGCGCGGGACAACTTCAGACGACCGATACCCAAGCCTCCTGCGACTGGTCCAGCCCCGACGAAACCGCGGGAGCCTCGGGTGTGGGTGTCATCGTGCAAGACTTCGACAACTCGCTGTGGCAGTCCATGTCGGCCTCGCAGCACGCGGTGCCGGTGACGGGTGTAGGTGAGCAGGCCTACAAGGGGTTCCCGCACAGCGGAGACTTGAGCGTAAAGAAGGGCAAGTACGAGGTCGACGTCGGCATCGTCGACTTCAAGCATGACAACGCGACCGTGGATGCGGCCGCTCTGAAGCTGATGAACCTGGTGCTCTCGCGTCTGTGAGGGCGCTTGACTCGAACTGGCGGCCGCCCGGCGACTTCCTTCGCATCACGACGATCGATCTCCACACAGGCGGGGAACCGCTGCGCGTGGTTCTTTCCGGGCTGCCACCGCTCGAGGGCAATACTGTTCTCGAAAAGCGCCGCTGCTTTCGCGAGCGCTACGACCATTTGCGCACCGGCCTCATGTTCGAACCGCGCGGCCATGCCGACATGTACGGCGCCGTGCTGACCGGATCGACCACGGCCGACTTCGACGTTTTCTTCCTGCACAACGAGGGTTACAGCACGATGTGCGGGCACGCGATCATCGCGCTGACGAAGTTCGTCGTAGAAGCGGGGCTCGTCCAGGGCGAGCGAGTCGCGTTCAATGTTCCCGCCGGCCGCATCGAGTCGCGCGCGCGTATCGAGGAAGGCAGGGTGGTTGACTCCGCCTTCCGCAATGTCCCGTCGTTCCTGTATCGGCGCGACCAGGCGATCGACACCGAAGTGGGTGAAGTGAAGTTCGACATCGCCTATGGCGGGGCCTTCTACGCGATCGTCGAGGCGGAACCCTTGGGTCTCAGCCTCGATGAATCCGCATACGCGCAGCTGATCTCGACGGGGAGAGCGATCAAGCATGCGATCATGCAGGCGATGCCCATCGAGCATCCATTCGAACCCGATCTTTCGTTTCTGTACGGCACGATTTTCACGGGGCCGGCGCGTGAAGCAGTTCATCACAGTCGCAACGTCTGCATCTTCGCCGACGGCGAGGTGGACCGCTCCCCGACGGGATCAGGCGTGAGCGCGCGAGCGGCCCTGCACTACGCCAAAGGCGAGGTCAGGCTGAATGAACCCATCACGATCGAGAGCATCCTCGGCAGCACGATGACAGTCCGTGCCGTCGAGCAGACGAAATTCGGCGCCTACGATGCCGTGATTCCTGAAGTGAGCGGGACTGCGCACTTCACTGGGCGCAACGAGTTCTGGTTCGATCCGAAGGATCCGCTGCGCAATGGATTCATCCTGCGCTAGCTCTGCAGTACCGACCTGGTCATCTCCAAGGACTCTTTTGTCGACGATCGGGGCTTGTACTCGAGTCCGATCGCGCCGGTATATCCCAGCTCCGCAAGCAGGCGCATTTGTGCGGGCCAATCGATCTTCCCGCTACCAGGTTCATGACGGCCAGGTGCGTCGGCCACCTGCACGTGACCGACGCGGTGCATACGACCGGTGAGGACTGAGCGCGGATCCTCGCCCATCATGATCGAGTGATAGAAATCGTAGAGCACCTTCAATCCGGGATGATTCACCTCGTCGGCGATGTCGAGCGCCTCCGCGGTTGAAGTGAGAAAAAATCCCGGATGGTCGACGACGCTGTTGAGCGCCTCGATGAACACGACCTTGCCAGCAGCGTGAGCCATGCGCGCTGCTTGCGAGAATGCTTCGACCACGGCCGCGCGCTGTTCGCTGCGCGGGCGATCATTGGGCGCTGGACCGATGGTTGCGAGGACGGCGGCGGCGTTCAGGCGCTGCGCAACTTGCAGCGCCTCAGCGAAGTCAGCGAAGAAGTCGACGTGTGTCTCGCGCTTCGTAAGATGCCGGCGCGGGTCGTTTATCAATGCAACCAGCTCGATACCGGTCTCATCGAGCGCGGCCGCGATTGCATCGAGCTGCTTGTCCCGCCACAGGTGGAACTCGATGGCCTGAATGCCGGCCCGGGCGCAAGCGCGGATGCGATCCGCGAAGTCCGGGACTTCATTGGCGAACAGCCATTCGATGCAAGCAGACAACCTCATGCTGCGCTCCGACTTGGCGCCGAACTCCCGGCCCGAAGATTTGCGATCAGCAATCCGACAGAGATGGCTGCACAGGCAAACCCGATGACGCCGAGGCTCTGCAGAAAGCCATCGGTAAAACGTCCGATCACTCCGATGACCACGCCGCTGACGAAGGATCCGACGTAGAAGCTGCCGCTCCACACGCCCACGCCGCGACCGCGATATTCCGGCGGGAAACGGCTCAGAGCCCAGGCGAGCACCGCCGGATAACACATGCCGCCGGCAAGTTGGCCGATCGCGTCAATGGCGGTGCCGATACCGAGCGGCGGCTTGAAAGACAGCGCGATGAAGCTGATCGCGAACAGGCCGAACACCAGCGTAAGAATCTGCTCGATGCGACGGACCGGGAGAATGCGGAACGTATAGGCGCCGAGGACCGTGCCGACGCTGGCCATCATCGCGTACAAGCTGATGTCGAACGACGAGCTGAGCCCGAGCGCAGCAAAGATGCGTCCATGCTGGATGTTCTGCGAGAAGAACGGCATGGCCGCGATCAGCGTGCCCGCGGACACGAGCGCAGCCGTCTTCCATGGAAAACTGCCAACCGTCGCATCGACCGTTTCGCGCTGCTTGCGTTCGGGTTCCCACACGAGCAGCAGCACGCCAATCAGCACCAGCAGGCCGATTCCATATAGAAGGAACGGTCCGCGCCACCACAGCGTGCCGAGGTAGCCGCCGGAAATCAGAACGCCAGACCCGACGATCGGACCGAGAATGGTTTCGTAGCTGAGCCACTTGCGGCGCGTTTCGCCGGAGAAGTAATCGCCCATGAGTGCATTGCCAGCCGTCAACGTGCAGGCCTCGGCGATGCCGAGCCCCACACGCGCCAGCAGAATCCAGTGCAACTCGTCGAGCAACAACGGAGCCATGCCGCACGCGACGAACACGCCAAGCGCGGCGAGTATCAGACGGCGTCGTCCCCAGCGGTCGGCGAGAACTCCCGCGACAGCCGAGAACAATCCGATGCACAGCGTGGGCAACGTGATGATCATCGGCACCCAGAAGTTGGCGCCGGGTACTGCGGCGAAATGTTTGAGGAAGTTCGGCAGGCTCGGCACGAGCGACGCGTTGGCGAGAATCGGCATCGCGTTCAGGCAGATGAGCACGAGTGCCTGCCGGGCGCCGGCGACTGCGTGCGCGTTACCGTCGTGGTGCGAGGACACGGTTTACATACCAGCCATTGAGCATGGCGCTGGTCGCGGGGTACGGGCTTTGATCGCTCTCGACGACGATCCAACCGTCGTAGCCGCGGGCTTGCAGCCGCGACAGCAACGCCGGGAAGTCCACCAAACCGCCGGGCGTTCCCATTTCCCAGAACCATCGCGCGACCTCGCGTGAGCCGCCGCCCGACAGAAAGTTCAGCTCGGCATTGCTCTGCGTTGCTTCGCCGAGGTCGTCACGCAGCAGGACGTCCTTGAACTGGACGTGATTGACGCGCTCGGCGAACCGGTCATAGACCGCCACTGGATCGAGCCCGGCTAGCGTCAACTCGGCAGTATCGATCGCAAGCCCGACGCTCTGCGGGTTGGTCGCGTCGAGCAGCCGGTCGATCGCTGCCTCGGACCTGATCGCGGAGAGGCAGTCGAGATGCATCGCGACTTTCACACGCTGCTGAGCTGCAATCTCACCGACTTGATTCCATAGCTCGGCGATGTTCCGCAGCAACGGTTGCGAGGGTTCGCCACTGCGCCAGTACGCCGGCGCTGGCTTTACCACCAATCGGTCGCCACCCAGCAGCGGCAACATGATCAAGTACTCGCGCGCTCGCTCGACAATCTCCGCGCGATCGGCAGGATTGGCGACCGCGAGCGGCACGCCGGCACTCGACAGGAACACACCTGGATCGAAGAAGTAGCTCGAAACGGCGTCGATGGCGCACGACCGAAGAAAGTCGACGAAGCCGTCGATCGAGCCGTGGTTCGTCTCCATCATCTCGCGGTTGCCCAGCGGCTCCCAGCGGCCCGCGCCGCACGACAACTCAACCGAGCGGAAGCCGGAGACTGAAATCGTCTTCAGCGCTCGTGCATGCTGTTCGCGCCGGACGAAGCTGTCGTAAGTGGGGCGCCAACTATTGAGCGCGTAGGAGAACTTGATGCTGGGCATCGCGCGTCGACTCAGGCGTAGATCTTCGACAGGACGTTGTCGGCATACCATTTGCCGACGGCAGTAGCCTCGGCGTAGTTGCTGCCGCCGATATCCGCCTTATCGTGCTCGAGCGCCACCCAACCCTTGTACTCATGTTTCTTCATGGCGCGCATGAGCGCGGGAAAGTCCACCAGGCCCTCCGGCGTTCCCATCTCCCAGAACCATCGCTCGACCGTTGGGGAAAGCAGCTCTGCGTCGGGAGGCCTGCGGAAGTCTTCGGTCGTATCCACGTCGTGCGTGTCTTTGAAATGAAAGCCCGAGCAGCGCGCGTGGTACTTCTCGTACAGCGCTACTGGATCGACGTGCGCAATCACGTGCTGCGCGGTGTCGCAGAAGAAGTAGACCAGCTCGGGATCGGTCAGCTCGTAGAAGCGCTCGATCTGTTCGAGCGTACGGATGCCGCACCAGAACTCGTGGTGGATGCTGGTCTTCGCTCCACGGCGACGAGTCATTTCGCCAACGCGGTTCCAGAGATCGGCAATCACGCCGATCCTGTCGTCGGTGACCGGCTCCATCTGCCAGTAGGTGTTCGTCGGCATGACGATCAACCCTTCCACCGAAATGTCGCGACAGCGCTCCAGGATTCTCTCGCAAGCCGCGACGATGTTGTCGTGGTCGCTCCGCTCGTGAAATGCGAAGCCTGGCGTCGCGTTGGGCTTGGCGAAGAAGACGTTGACGATCTTGTCCATGCCGCGCTCGCGCATGAAGTTCTCGAAATTCGGCAGCGAACCGAACATCGCTTCGAACTGCGGCAGGCTGAAGAAGAAGGTATCGATGCCCGCGAAACCCAGCGCGACGAGTTGCTTGATGAAGCGGTCCATGCTGCGCACTGACGCGTACTGGGTGACCAGGCCTCGCGGCGATGGCTCGCGCCAGTGGTCCATGTATGACCAGCGTAGATTGGGCATGCGTTAACGCTACCACTCCGGATTTCGCTCCGCAGGGTGCGAGCGCCGCGACCGCCTGACGAGGCAACTGAAACCGCTAGTTGAGACTAGCGGAGGGACGATGTCCGACTCGCCTCGGGCCGTGCGTTATAGCAGTAGCGCCAGAACCGAAGATCCAAATGAAGGCCGCGATCGTCACGCGTAGGCAGATCTTTCAGGTCGTCGGAGGAGCGGGCCTGATCGCGGCCCTCCCTGGTTCGTTCGCCAGGGCGGACAGTGCCTTGCCGCTGCATCGAGTTGTCTTCGACGGCGCTCATCCACAGAGTGTGTGCTTCGCGACCGAAGCGCGCCGTCGGGGAGCCGAGACTTCCGACACTGGTGGCGACGTTGCCTCACTATATGTGCGCGACCTGATGCCGCGATGGCGCGAGAGTGCGATTGCAGTGGCCGGTCTCACGCCGCACTCCCAGTTGTTCGGCTTGAGGTTGCTGGGGGAGACGCCGCGCCTGCGCCTGGTGTTCCTGCAGGTGATGGACAGCGGCGAGGCCTATGGTCCCGCGACCGTATGCAAGGCGGCGCAGAGCGGCGATCCGGCTGCGGCTGCGAGCCTCGTGTGTGACTGGCCCGCACGCTACGCGACGGTAACCAAGCGCCGATCGAACATCCTTTCGGCGCAAGATCATTCGTTCACGAGCGACGCTCTCGTCGCCTGGCTGATCGCACCGGTGCCGGCATGACACTTCCCTCCGGCGTCAGCGAAAGCGCCTTCAAAGCGGCGATCCGCGAGTTCACATCCGCGCTCGGTGCGGAGCAGGTCTTCACCAGCGAAGATGACCTCGCGCTGTATCGCGATGTCTACACGCCTTTTCGCGGCATGCCGGACAAGGAGATCGTCGCGAGCGCCGCGGTCGCTCCGGTCTCCGTCGAACAGGTGCAGGCGGTGGTACGTATTGCCAACAAACATCGTGTTCCACTGTTCGCGACTTCCACCGGCCGCAATCTCGGTTACGGCGGCGCCGCGCCGACGCTGTCGGGCTCAGTGGTCGTCGATCTCAAGCGGATGAATCGCGTCATCGAGATCAACGTCACCGATTGCTACGCGGTGCTGGAGCCCGGCGTCAGCTTCATCGAGCTGAGCCACTACTTGCGCGAGCGGAACATTCCGTTGCTGGTGTCCGCTGCTGAGAACGGCGCGGGTGGGCCAGTAGGCAACTCGCTCGATCACGGCGTCGGCTTTCTCGGTGACAACTTCGCGCGCGTCTGCGGCATCGAGGCCGTGCTGCCGAATGGCGAGGTGATTCGTACCGGTTCCGGTGCGGTGAGTAACGCCAAGCTGTGGCCCGTGTACAAGTACGGTTTCGGCCCAGACGTCTCGGGTCTGTTCCCGCAGGCGAACTTCGGCATCGTCACGAAGATGATCTTCTGGCTCGAGCCCGAGCCGGAGCGGATGCAGGGGTTCAGCGTGTCGTCGTCCAAGCACGACGACTTCGGTCCGATGGTCGATGCGATCCAGATGCTGCGTCACAAAGGGATCATTCGCAGCTCCGGCGCGCGCAATCCTCTGCGCGGCGCCAACAACTCGACCGTCGGCATGCGCTCGCGAAACATTCCGGAGGTCGAGCAGCTGTTGTCGCGCCCGGGTGATGGCGCTGCGAGTGACTGGGACGCACTGTCGATCGCGACTGGAATCCCGAACTCCGCAGTGAACGGCACGGTGTGGGGACCTGCGAAGATCGTCGAGGCAACGCTCGACCATGCACGCGAGCACTTCGCGAAGCTGCTGCCGCATGCCACTTTCAGCGCGGGCACGGCGCGGGATTTCCCGCTCGACCTCACGACTGTGCCGGTGGATCAATGGGTGGGGCTGGGCATGCCGAATCTGTGGGGCTTCCAGCGGCTCGCGAATCAGGGCGTGAGCCGCGGGCACTATTATTTTTCGCC
>Ga0068860_100005317_pt1 | contig 13067 bp, 13 predicted proteins | sample KBSSwiS32_FD_66597 | JGI IMG/M metagenome (GOLD analysis project Ga0068860, IMG submission 66597) | Switchgrass rhizosphere microbial communities from Kellogg Biological Station, Michigan, USA - KBS Switchgrass S3-2 | ecosystem: Host-associated > Plants > Roots > Rhizosphere > Soil ... | reverse complement strand
TTCCCATGTGATTTGCTTCCCTGGCCGTATCCCTTGCTATTTTGATCATTTTAGAGAACAAGCGTTCCTTCGAAAAATCGAAAGCCGTTTTATTATTCCAAATTTTATTAAATACCTGTTGCAAAACGTCTTCTGCAGCCTTTTTGTCGCCAACCAGCCTTATTATTAACCCCATCAGCGTGGGGGCATATTTATCATATAATTTACCAAATGCCTGCGGGTTACCTTGTTGCATTAGTACTGCCAGGCTTTGATCCGCATCATCCCAAATACCATTATCTGTCATTGAATGAGAATAAAAATGTATTATGAAAATAATAAAATTTGTTCATAACCTCCGTCGGAAGTCACTGCATATCCTTAACTATAATATTCATTCCGTGAAACCCCAATGTTTGCTCAATCGATAAATCATTATAACCCCATCTGCGAGTCCCACAGTAGTTACCGGAGTTTGTTTTTATATTTTTGCTCATTGGCTGAATTTGTCATATCAAATGATTGTAATTAGTCAACTGAGCAAGACATTTACTTCTACCCATTTTTCCCTAATTCTTTTTAAAACCTGAAATAGCATTTTCTTTTTTTATAATATCTTTTGCTATTTTTTTTGCATCCAATGCAATTTCACGAATCTGACCTGTAGGCGCAATCCAAAAACCGCAAAAATATAAACCGTCTTTGCCAAAATATTTTTGTTTATCGATCTTCACTTTTAAATCGTCAAATCGCTTTTTATCAACGTCAATAAATTCAGCGTAGTCCCGGTAATATCCAATACCAGCAACAATCGCATCAAAATCTTCTTTTTTGCCGTCTGCAAAATGAATTGTTTTGTGAAAGATGGAATCAATATTGTCACAAATTTTTATATGTCCTTCCCTTATATGTTTAATTGTGCCAATGTCCAATACCGGCACATTTCCATCTCTTTGAATTTGTTCCAACGGGCCATAAGGCAACTTCTTTAGACCCAGTTTGGTAATATCCCCAACCAACCACCGCATCAAAGGAGCAATGATTTTATCAGCAAGCCCTGGTGGCAAAAGACTCATTGGCAAACTTAACCGCAGGATTGGAATTCCCATAATATCTCTTGGTATTACATTCACCGGCGACCGAACTGACATACTGGGTACTGCTCCCTGTTCGTATAAATCAATTGCAATTTCGCAGGCAGAATTTCCGAATCCCACTACGAGGACATTTTGCCCTTTAAAATCTCTGCCGGTTTTATAACTGTAACTGTGCAATATTTTGCCGGTAAATGTTTCCATGCCCTTAAAGATGATTGCTTTCGGTCTACCATATGGACCAGTTGTCACAATTACATACCTGGATTTAAATGTGCCGTTATTGGTTTCGGTAGTCCAATAATCACCTTCCTTCTTTATCAATTTTGCTTCAGTATTGAAAAGGGGATTTATATTAAATTCTTTTTGATAATTGTCTAAATAATCAACTACCTGTTGGCGGCTGGGATAGAGTGGAATTGTATTGCCAAATTTTTTATATGGTAAGTTTGATAAACTTTTGCTGGTGTGCAAATGAAGCCTGTCGTAATGATTATGCCAGGGTGTAGCAACTTGTGATTGTTTTTCGATTATGGTATATTCTATTCCACGCTTTTGCAGAGATGATGCAGCAGCTAAACCCGAAATGCTGGCTCCAACTATGAGGGTATGTTCCTGGCTCATAATTATAGTCAAATCTGAATTTTATTTAAAGCGATGCGCATCGTGCATTGCCGCAACTAAAATAATCCATTGCCCAGAGTCAACCAAATAGGGTTCGCTTTGCTCAACCACTTTCTAATATTAAAAGCATTACAGCTGCCCTGGTACGTTCGGTCTTTGTTTCTGTACCAGCAGAGTTTATGCATTTAAACTACCGATACACTTTTGAGATTACTACTAATACTATTTTGCAAATATTTTTTTAACCATATATCAGCTATCAGCAAACAACAAAAGCTGCCGATAGAAGTTGCTGTGCGGATTGCATTGAACAGATTCCATCTTTCTAAGGTTGTAAGCCAGTCAGCAGGGGGTGAAACCGGGTTCCACGTTTTTATTAGAATATTAATAGGCACACTGCCCTCCCGGGTTATTACTAAGGAAACTATTGAAAATGCCAGCGCAAGGGCACATAAGGTTCTCGCTACTTTAATTTTTCGTGCTTCCCAACAATAAAAGATTAGTGTCACCAGAGCTAAAAGCACTAGTGCCATTACAACGATTTTATTATGGTTCATTAGAGCCGTTCGAAAACCAAGATGAATTGTTGAGGATACCTCATTAAAAGCCGGCAACACGCAGAAAGTACCATAAAAAAATGTTCCGGCTATAAGCCCGGTTAGTAATAAAGAAGTAATTCTTGTTAATTGTAGTCTCATTTGAATTTGTTTTAAGGGTGACAATTTATTTTTGACAGCAAATTTATAACAATAATGTTATAATTAATAAAAATAAATAACTTATTTGCTATAACAACACGAAAATTGGTAGTTTTCAGCTAAATTTGTGACAATATTATCATGAAATGAATAAAACAGTGGAGCTCGTAAATGAATGGGCAAATTTTGAAGACAAACATCCGCGGGGCGGAATTGAAGACTTTTGCAGGTATTATTTGGTAAGTAAGCGGGAGAAAGAAAAGAATCCTCAATTTTTGGAAGGTATAATACCGCCCCGGAAAGCATCTTTATTAACCAAGCTCCTTGTCAAAATAGTGAGGATGCACGATATCTATTTAGCTGCTGCTACAAAAGATGTTAGAATTAAACAGCCTGAAGAGTTTTATTTTTTATCGGTCATCAAAAATTTAAAGTCGCCAAAAAAAACGGAAGTCATTTACCACACTGTTAACGAACTTTCTAACGGACTTAATATACTTGGCAGCCTTATAAGGCAGGGGTATATAACAGAGCAGAATGATGATGAAGATAAGCGGTCAAAAAGGGTTAGTCTAACACCCAAAGGAGAAAAAGTGCTAAAGGTATGTTATGAAAAAATTCATAAAGTAAGCGAGCTGCTGTTTTTTGAAATGTCAGATGATGATATTATGCTGTGCATCCAATTACTGAAAAATGTGGAGATGAAATTCTCAGGACAATGGTTGCTGCATAAAAACAAACCCTTCGATGAAGTTTATAGAAGCGTTGTCGGAAAGAAAGCCGCTATGTCAAAAAAAGATTGAAAAAAACAATAGAATGAATTTTTTCAGTTGTATTGATACATGACTTTATCAATTACGAACGCTAACTTCAACCTTGAACTTTTCAACTTTCAACCTTAAACCTCATGTTGCCAGGGGTGGGCCTCCAGGTACCACTATTTTTTCGTGGGGGCTTTTGGCAGTATTGCGCCTGGCCATAAATTTTGCAGTTCGGTATTCGCCCATATAAATAGAGCCTGTAATCACATCACCTGAAAGCGTGCCGGTAAATGTAAAAGTGATGGAATCGGCTGGATGTCGATCAACACTTCTTAATTTGACAACATCACCTTCAATTGTTCCCCGCATGTCCCTCACAGTAAACTCCCCTTTATGCGAACCTTGTATCCAGTTACCATCCTGTTCAATAAATAAAGTATGCTTACTGGTGCTACTAAAAAATTCAACGTCGGCATCCCATCGCCCGCTAACATTTCCAGCAGGTGGAGTTAAGGTTGTGGGCTTTGGATCGCGTTTCCGTGAAAGTACTTCAAGTATCCTTGCAGCAACAACTTTATCATTGCCAGGTTGCATCTGGCCTGTAGTTATGTTGATGGAAGTCTTGCCATCTTTGTTGCTACTGCCAAGTGCAACTCTCGGTTTATTTCTTCCCAGTTCTTCCGCAACCTCGTCACCTGTGATGTTAATAGTTTGCGGGTCCCAGTAAATATTCAGTACAGGTGACCTGTTAGACAGCGCTTTTGGTTCAAAAACATCCGTTGTAACACCGGAGATTACGGAAACTTTTTTAGCAATATTGTCCAGCCATGAAAGCCATGTTTTCCATTCATGGTCATGATCTCTTTTTGTCCATGCTTCCACTGCTGCCAGCATACCTATCATCTCTTCACGGCCAACTTTATTATCCCGCCCCGGGCCATGATGCGGTGAACTGGCCTGCCATGCAGACATTAATATGTCTTTCCTGCCAAGCACCAGCCCTGCGCATTGCGGGCCGCAAATAGCTTTACCACCACTATAAACTACTACATCTGCACCACGCTGCAGATGTATGTTGGGAATCGTGAGCACTTCCGCCGCAGCATCTACCAATACAGGAATTTTATGAGGCTTCGCAATTGCAGCTACACTTTCCAAAGTAAGTGGCTGTGCGGGCTGTGGTTCGTCTTCAGCCATCATATAGATCATGGCAGTGCGGGCGTTCAAAGCGTTTTCTAATTCTTCGGGCGTAGTTACCTCAATAATCGTAGCACCTATATTCCGGATTGCATGGTCATAAACATTACGTGAAGATTTTGGTATTATCACTTCTGTTTTATCAAAACCCGTGAGATCGGGAATGCGTATCAGCTTCTCGGGATTGCCGCCGGTAACACATGCCGCAGTTACATGCTTCATTCCTGCTGCACAGCCTGCAGAAACCATACCCCATTCGGCACCGGTTATCTCTGCAAGTCTGGCCCCGATCCCATCTGCCAATTCATCGTATTGCACAAAGTCTTTTGAAGCTGCCTCCATTGCAGCACGTACCTGCGGGCGCTCAATAGATCCGCCAATAATAGTGAATGTGCCACGACAATTGATGATGGGTTCAACACCGATCGACTGGAAAATATTGGGGCCTATTACCAGTTCCCCATCTGTTGACAATTCCCTGGCTCCATCTATCAATAAATTGCCTTTGTCTGCAGGGTCCGCAAATAATGATTTAAAGGGAAATAAAGTTCCTGATAGTGGAAGCAGTGTAAGGCCCTTTATTATATTCCGTCTTTTCATGATAAGGAATGTTTTAATGGATGATAATTAGATAGATAATTTTTATATCAACGTCTTGTAAATAAGAAATTTGAACGTTGCAGCCCAGCTTTTTTGGATTTTCAATACTTTAAAACTATAGTTAATTCTTTGATTAATTAAAGCTACTTAAACCTTTTTATTTCTCATTTCTTATTCTGATTCCAGGACTTATTCCTTCTTGCTATACTTACTCTTTCAGTTCTACAATCATTTCAATTTCCACTGCAATATTAAAAGGCAACGAACATACTCCTACCGCGCAGCGGGCATGCTTACCATTTTCTCCAAAGACCTGTACCATAAGATCGGAACATCCGTTGATCACCTGGGGATGTTGTTCAAAAGTGGGCACTGCATTCACCATTCCAAATACTCTTATGATTCTCTTTACTTTATTTAAATCGCCAATCTCTGCTTTAAGTGTGGAGAGCAAAGAAATGCCAACGACCCTGGCGGCTTCCTTTGCCTGCTCAACTGTAAGATCAGTGCCCACTTTACCGGTTATATATCCGCCGCCCGGCTTGTCCGGCCCATGACCGGAGAGATAAACCATATTACCCACTCGTACCGCCTTTAGGTAATTAGCCACAGGTGCTACAGGCTTTATCAACTGAATGCCCAGTTCTTTAAGTTGCGTTTCCGGATCTTTATTTTGGGCAGTACTAACGACGGGCGCAATAAACAATGTAATCAAAATAAATGTGATCATCTTTTTCATATACTTTTAGTTTAATGGTTATTCAATTTTTACTGGCAGAGCTTCGTTCTTTACTAACTTCTTCCGGTGTTATAGCACTGGAATTATTACTGAAGTTTTGGCGGATATACGTTAATACCGACGCCGCCTGCTCATCAGATAAAAAACCATGCGCGGGCATCAGGTTATTGAAAACTTTCCCATTTATCGTAACAGGCTGCTCCAGCCCGTATAGCAATATACCAATTAGTCGTTTCTTATCGCCGTTTACCCATTCAGAACTATCCAGTGGAGGAAACCTGCTTCCATCTCCTTTACCATCCATCTGGTGGCAGGATACACAATAAGTAGAATATATCTGTTCACCGCCTGTTATAGCACCTTTCTGCAGGTTATCGGCAATTTCATCGGGGTCCTTTATATGTGCGCTTTGTGTTTTTCGTTTTTCCATGGCGGCAAGTTCCGCCGACCCAAATTTAGCTTTATCTCCCTTATACATGATCCTCCATATTTTTCCTTTACGTGAATCGGTGACGTACAAGGAACCGTCCGGGCTTTGCGCCAGTCCCATTGGCCTGTGCGCTGCATCTGTTGTATTGACAATAGTGTCCATACCAGCAAAACCATCTGCAAAAACTTCCCAAGGGCCGGCCGGATTGCCATCCTTGAAAGGAACAAAGGCAACAAAATATCCGCCCTGTGAGTATGGAGAACGGATTGTAGATCCATGAAATGCGATGAAAGCTCCATTTTTGTAATGTTCAGGGAACTGGTCGCCTGTATAAAACAAAATATCATTAGGCGCAAAATGGCCGGGAAAACCAATCAACGGCTGTGCATACTTGCTGCCATTGCCTTCTTTTTTTCCGTCCCCGCCATATTCAGGATTCAGCAATTTCTTTCCCTGCATTTGATCGTAGTAATAATAGGGCCAGCCGGCATCTGTTCCCTGCTTTACCCTTAAAAATTCTTCTGCAGGCAATAAAACGCTTTGCCATTGGGTGTATTTCTCCGGCCATGTTCTGTGCATTTCATCCCTTCCATGCTGAATGACGTACATATTCTTATCTACAGGATTCCAGTTTATCGCCACCACACTCCTGATGCCTGTGGCAAAACGATTTCCATCTTTAATTGTTTGATTTTTTTTATCAGGGTCAAACGTCCAGATACCGGCGTGTTCCGCCAATTGCGGGCATGGGTTTTGGCCCGGCGATTCCGGTATCCGATCAAATACCTGGCAAACATCCGAAGGCGAACCAAAAGGAACATACATAATTCCTTTATCATCAAATGCAATCGATTTGGCCGTGTGGTTATGCCCATAAGGATCATGCATATAATCATCGGTAAGTATTACTTCCAGATTACTATCTGGCTCAAGTTTACCAGGTATGAGTTTACACCTGTATATGGTACTCGGCGAACTGAAATACAGGTAGCCATTGTGGATGCGCATAGCAGTTCCGTAACCGGCCCGGTCCGTATAAATCCCAAACCTTTTAATGATATCTGCTTTACCATCATTGTTCTCATCCCTCAGTGCCACATTGCCCCCATCAGGATAGGCCGCTCTTAGTTTTACATAAATATCACCATTGTCATTTATCGCAATGTGCCTTGCGCCGCCCAGGTTATCTGCTACAACAACGGCTTCAAAATTTCCTGGCAGCATTAAACCTCCGTTATCCGGATCGCCCGGAGGTAAACCAGGCCTGCATTGAGTGAAAACTGTGATTATAAATACCAAAAAGTTTACTATGAAAAGTTTACCCATTATATACCTTTCATTGACCTTAGGATTGTAGTCAATAGATTCTTTATGCTTCCGGGCTCTTTTCATAAAAGGTATTCGTCTATTTTCACCTGTAAGTCTCTAAATCTTCCGCAGTATGGTGTCTTACAGGAATAATTTTAGTAGTGAATCAAAAATATAATTATTACTTGTGGACTGGATAAGATATCATTGCTCATGTACAACGTGAGGTGGTATTACATTCTCCCGACAAACATGTCATCAGCATTAAATTTCAAGAACCCGTTATAGTGCACTTTCTATAACCGCCACATGCTCCTCCTGTTCTTTCCTTTCCTTTTTCTGACCATAAGAAAGATAATATTCCAACGTCATGAACAATGGAGGTATAAGGTAATCTTTGCGTTAAGTTCCTGTGATTTCTACTACACAACTAATACAACTGGTTAAATCATATATAGGCAATACAGTCCATTTCTACAAGAGAATCACCGGGAACCCCACCCTTCGCAACCGCTATAGTTGAACGCACAGGAGGGTTTTTTCCAAAGCGGCCTTTGTAAACTTCGTTCATGCTTTTGTAATCAGCTATGTCATTGAGATATACGGTAACTTTTAATACTTTCTCCATCGAAGAGCCCGCTTTGATCAATTCTTTCTCCAGTTCTTTCAGAACAATTTCGGTATGGGCTTTAATTTCAAATGGCTCTACATGGGCTCCCTTTCCTGCAATAAATATAAGATTGCCAAGTTTTGTTGACCCGGAAAAAAGGGGAACATCCTGGTCGTAAACGACATTTTGTACAATTTTTTCTTCTTTGCCACTGGTTGTTGCTTTAGCGGCCAGTCCAATACCTGTAACTCCTACAAGTGACATAAATAGTTTTTTTAAAACAGATCTGCGTTGTGTTGTCATAATTAATAATTTGTTTTAATGTGTATGAAATTTAAAAAGGAATTCATGAATTACAATATTTAATACTATACAATTTGCAGTTTACAAGTATAGTAAGTTGTAACGATAAAACCTAATGAATATGTTTTCAATCATTCATTTGGTTTAAATGCCTTTCTCTAAAATTAAAATTATGGAAAATATTGTCCAAACCTGAGGGAAAATCAGATTCCTTTAATTCAGCAAGGCAACAATTTTGTTGCTTAACATTTTCCGTTCTGTTTCAGAATGCGTGAGTTTTATGGCGGCTTCAAAATGTTTTTTTGCGCCTGGTACGTTATCCAGGCGTGAATAGATTTCACCAAGCAGGCCGTGATATAAATAATAGGATTCGAGCTTCTTTTTTTCTTTAATAGACTCTAATTCTTCCAGCGCAATTGCTGCTCCATATAGTTCCATTACAGCCACCGCTTTATTTAACTCATTTATTGGGGACGGAGCGATTTTACACAACCATTCATAATAATCTAAAATCTTTTTCCAGTTCGTTTCCTTAAAACTTTCCGCTGTGCAATGCTCGTAGGCAATGGCAGCTTCAATATGATAAGTGCTTACTGTATTTCCAAATGCAGCTTTGTTCATGTAATCATTTCCTTCCTCAATTAATGCGGCAACCCATTTGGATCTATCCTGCATGGGAAGTAAAATAATTTCTCCTTCAGTTGTTAAGCGGCTGTCGCTCCTGGAAGAATGAAAACACATCAGGGCCATCAATGCAAATACTTCGGGTTGTTGTGTGTGATCATTTTGAGTAAGCAATTTGCAGAGCATCATCGCCTCTTCAATAACGTCTTTCCTGATCAGATCTTCTGAACTTGTTGAATTATATCCTTCATTAAAAAGAAGATAGATAGTGTTTAAAACAGCATCCGTCCTGGCTTTTATCTCATCAACTGAGGGGATGGCCAATTTGATTTTATGCTGCCTGAAAAATTCTTTTGTACGGTACAATCTTTTGGAAATCGTTTCTTCTGATGTAAGAAAAGTTTTGGCGATTTCCGTGGTGCTGAATCCACAAAGTGTTTTCAGCATGAGTGTAATTTGATTTTCTTTTGAGATTCCGGGGTGGCTACAGGCAAACATCATTCCAAGCAAATCATCTTTTATTATTTCTTCTTTCCAAAAATTATCCATTGTAGCAGTGAGTGTATATTCGGATGTAAGAAGAATCTTTTCATTATCACTGAAATCAAATTGAACGGAATGCTTATTCCTGCGGATGATGTCAATTGCTTTATTTTTTGCAACGCGAAAGAGCCAGGCAGAAGGATTATCCGGAATACCTTTTAGCTTCCAGACCTGTAGCGCCTGAAGAAGGGTATCCTGCACAACATCCTCTGCTGTTGCAAGGTTTTCAGTTCCAAATATTTTGGTTAAAACCGAAACCATCTTCTTCGCTTCATTCCGGAAAAGATGGTCAGTAAGTTGCTTAACAGGTTCAGGAGATGAAGGCACTGGCTTCTTATTTCATTGAAATAATTATGATGCTTTCATTCTGTTATTCTTTGGGTTATGCTCTAGCTCGGCAAGTCCCAATGCTTCCATTAACGGGGGGACATACATCCCGAATCTTCCCCGAAAACCCTTCTTCAAACCATACCAGCCGCCGACAGGATTTTTATCTGATCGTCCCCATGCTTCAACTGTCCCTTCCTTTGCCGGCTTCTGTTCATCGGCACTGCCAAGTTCCATCCAATCGTTATGTTTTTTTAGCATTGCATATAAATCCTCAATGCACCTCCATTGATAATGGAGTGTGGTGCTGCCCACCTTACAAACAAGAATTGCCGGGTTGAGGGAATCATCTTTATACATAATATATTGTGATGTGCCAGGAGGTGTCTTTAATTTCCATGGATTCTCTTTGGTTCCTTCGCCGGCGCTGCTTTTTATTTTTGTCATAAATTCTTTATTTACCCATACAAATTAACCAATATATCGACCAATGTTGGTGGCCTGTCCAACATAACTTAGAATTTTGCCAATGTGGGTCGCCTGTCCAACATAACTTAAGATTCTGCCATTGTTGGTCGCCTGACCAACAAACATACCATATCCGTGACCGCAAAACTTATCCAGGCAGTAGGCGTATTACATCTTCAGTTCCTGGATTTCCCTTACTTCAACAACTCCATCATCATACTCCAGGATCGGGCACCCTTTTGATATTTCAACTGCTTCCTCATAAGTATCCGCTTTGCAAATAAGGTAGCCGCCGACCATTTCCTTGCCTTCCATAAAAGGGCCATCAGAAATAACTTTTTGAGTTCCGGAAACAGTTTTGCCTGTATGATTAAGAGGTTGTGCTCCAACTAACTTTTCCTCTTTACTCAGGTTACCCATCCATTCCATCCAACGTTGCATGTGGGCTTGTATTTGTCCCGGAGGTTGCTCAATTCCGTAAGTATTGCCGCCCCTGAATAATAATAAGTACTCTTTCATATTTTATTCGTTTGAATTAACTTTTCAAATTTATCAAGGTTTTAGCCTTTAATTATAACTCATCGCTTCCTTCGTAAAAAATTTTTTAAGCAATCCCAGCTGGCCAATATCATAACTCTCATGCTGAGCCAAAAATGCAATTGTTCCACCGTTAGTAGAATCTCCTGACGGATTTTTTATGGGAGCATCTTTCTTAAGGTGTTCTTCTGAAACTGATGAAAGGGCATCCTTAAGTAATGCGGACACTTTTTTCCATTGATCTTTTATTTCAGCAATTGCAGGATAATTTAGGGACGAATCGTAAGCCCTAAAATTTTCGAACAGGTCATTGTAAGGGTTAGCGCAAGGGGCACCAAGGAACATTAATGTATTGTATCTTGCCCAGGCCGTATGGGCAGCTATCCAGTTTACAGGATTCACATGCCCAATGATCCTCTCTTTTGCCTGTTCTTCACTAATGCCTTGCAATGCATTGACGAAAAGACGGTCATTCAGGGCGAAAATAACTTGCAATTGATTGATTGATTTGTTCATTATTTTGATTTTTTAAATAAATAAAATTCAAATTTCATCTCTATGACGATTGGGGCTTTATAAATCCGGACATTCACGGAAATATTATTTAAAAACATATAAACAAAAAGCGGGAGGAATGTATCTCCCGCGAAAAGATGTAAGAACGCAATTAATTCTGCGCATGCAGTGCTACTTTGTTTCCCTCCGTATCAATAAAGAAAGCCATATACCCAATCTCCGGGCTAATTTGTGTTTTAGGCATTAACACTTTGCCACCGGCTTTTTCGATGCGGTCAATAACAGTTTGAATGGTAGGATTAGCGTTTAAATAAATGACACAGCCATCCATTGACGGTTTGTGCATGTCGCTTTGGACGAGCGCACCACTTGCTTTCCCGTTTCCCATATCAGCAGGAAAACCAGTCATTTTCATTCCCATCATTTCCTGCATCTGTTCCATTTTAATGTCAAATATAGCTTCATAAAATTTTTGAGCCCTCGCAACATCTGGCGCCGGGATCTCAAACCAGTTGAGTGAATTTGAATTTTTGTCCATTTTTTTATTTTTTAGTTGAGATTCAGAATAATATTCATATGACGTTCCAGGCTTTAAAATCAGGACAAACCAGGCAAATATTTTTTCTAAAATAATGCTAACCTATAGAATACGGCGGATGCCAGAAACTGTATCCTACCAGATTTTTGATATTAGCTTATGGTAGAGAGGGCTGATGCTGAATAATGAAATTAATGACTTCGTCAATTGCAATACCTGCCCGGTCACAGGCATCCTGAATTTCTTCACGGGATACATTCGCTGCGAAAGATTTTTCCTTCAGTCGTTTCTTTACTCCCTTTAATTCCATCCCTTTGTACCCTTCAGGGCGCATCAATGAATAAGCATGAATCAATCCTGATAATTCATCAAAGGCATATAACATCTTATCCATTTTCGTCTCAGGTTCAACTCCAAAATAATTTGGCCCGTGTGATGCGATGGCATGTATTATTTCAGGATCAATATCTCTTTCTTCCAGCTCTGTTATTATTTTGTTGCAATGCTGCTCAGGCCATTGATCCCAATCTGCATCATGCAACAGACCCGCCATCTCCCAACGCCATTGGCCTGCTTCATCAAGCAGTTCTCTTTCTACAGCCCAGCGCTGCATAAGCCAGGCTACCTGCAGCATATGGAGCTTTAATTTTTCGTTCAGCACCCAATCGTTCAGCAGTTGAATCGCTTCTTCCTTTGTAAGGACGTTACCCGTGTTAACAAGGTTCCCAAATACATTTCTTCCGAGCAAGTGACTCATTTCAATTTTTTTTAATTAATTAACCAGCTATTTGTTTTATCGCTGCTCAGCAATCAGATATTTAAAATAATTAGCAATCCGTCATCTCAATAGATTAACAGTTAGCCCATTTGCTAATTAATAATCTGACTTCGTTTTAAATCCCGTAATAATTGCCCGGGAGATTGAAAATGTATTCCGGCAATCCCCATAGCTTCAGCTCCCTTAATATTACGAAGACTATCATCTATAAAGACGGCTTCGGAGGAATCAACGTTAAAACGATCAAGAAGTAGCTGGTATATCTCAGGAAAGGGCTTTCTCGTTTTTTCTTCGCCACTCATTATAATACCATCGAACCAATGCAGAAAATCATATCGTTGCAGCGCGACCGGGAAGGTTTCAGCGCTCCAGTTGGTAAGTGCATATATCCTA
>Ga0068860_100005316_pt1 | contig 13067 bp, 10 predicted proteins | sample KBSSwiS32_FD_66597 | JGI IMG/M metagenome (GOLD analysis project Ga0068860, IMG submission 66597) | Switchgrass rhizosphere microbial communities from Kellogg Biological Station, Michigan, USA - KBS Switchgrass S3-2 | ecosystem: Host-associated > Plants > Roots > Rhizosphere > Soil ... | reverse complement strand
GCATCCGAGGGACGACGACTGTGAACGCCGATGCGATTCCCGTTGTGATTGACTCAGCTGGTCAGCTCGGAACAATTTCTTCGTCGCGCCGGTTCAAAGAGGACATCCGCGATATGGGTTCTGCTAGCGAGCGGGTATTTCAGCTTCGTCCAGTCACGTTTCGGTATACACGCGCCTACCGCGACGGATCAAAACCCGTTCAATACGGTCTCGTCGCTGAAGAAGTGGCGCAAGTGTTCCCCGAGCTCGCTGTGCGAAACACAGCTGGGGACGTCGAGACGGTGCATTATGAAACGTTGAACGTGCTGCTTTTGAATGAGGTCCAACGGCAAGAGCAAACGATCAGAGACCAAGAACAGCGCATTGAGGCTCTTGAAATCCAGCTACAACGTTTACTTCATCCCGATGTGCATTGATGATATCGGGTTCCGTATTTGCTCCGGGTGAACGTCGCATTCGAAATCGCCACCGGCGGCTTGGAGCGGTCGTCGGCCATCGGCTGCCGGACTGTTCCGAAGTTTCCCTTGACGGGGTGAAATGAAGATTCAGGCGAGCAGCATTGCCGAGGTACTGAAACTTACTGCGGATTACATGGTCGTGGGATGCGGAGTCCATGATCCTCATCACCCGGTACCTCGTCGAGAAAGGAGCACCTCCCATGAACTCAATGAGAGAGACGGCTTGGAAATTCTTCGATGCATGCGAAACGGGGCGAGGGTGGCAGGGATGCCAGCAGTACTGCCGCCCAGATGCGACGTTCTCGGCACAAGTCGGTGCGCTTGCCGACATCCACACTCTGCAGGCATACACGGATTGGATGAAGGGTCTGCTCACACCGATTCCCGATGGCCAGTATGAAGTCCGGTCTTTCGCTGTGGACGAAGAACGACATAATGTCGCCGCCTACGGCGTGTTCAGGGGCACGCATACGGGTCAAGGTGGACCGATGCCGCCTACCGGCAAGCGAGTGGAAGCGGACTACGTGTATGTGATGCAGTTCGATGGCGACAAGATTCGCCACATGACGAAGATCTGGAATGACAGCATCAGCCTCAAACAGCTCGGATGGGCGGCTTGACCGAGTCCCCAGCCCCCAGCCCCCAGTCCCTAGTCCCCAGTCCCTATCCGGGACAGTACCTCCTCCGTGTGCTCCCCAAGCAACGGCGCCCGCCGCCTCACGTCGGGCGGCGTGGCGCTCAACTTGATTGGCGAGCCGAGCGCGCGAATCGCGCCGAGCGTTGGATGCTCGACGTCGACGACCAGCTCGCGGGCGATCACCTGCGGGTCCTCGAACACCTGTGAATAGTCGTTGATGGGACCGCACGGGATATTGTTCGCATCGAACAGCTCCAGCCAGTGCGCGCGCGGCTTCGCGGAGGTAATCGCTTCGATTCTCGCGGCAAGATCCGCGCGGTTGCGGATGCGCATGCCGTCCGTCAGGAACTCCGGCATGTCGCGCCACTCGGGATGGCCCAGTACCTCGCAGATTCGGTGAAAAGACCGATCGTTGGCGCCGCCAATGGTGATGTATCCGTCCGCGCAACGGAACGCCTGATACGGCGCACTCATCCGGTGCGCTGAGCCAAGTCGCTCGGGGATGCCTCGCCCCGAGAAATACTGTGTCGACTCCCACACCGACAGGCCCACACCCGCGTCGAGCAACGACGTGTCCACCTGCTGACCGCGGCCGGTTTTGTGACGATGCTCGAGCGCGGCGAGGATTCCCACGGTCGCGAACAAACCGGCGCCAAGGTCGGTCAGCGGAATACCCGATTTCACCGGCGCCCCGCCCGGCTCGCCGGTCACCGACATAATGCCCGACACCCCCTGCGCGACCAGATCGAAGCCGCCCTTGCTGCGTTGCGGTCCCGTCTGACCATAACCAGAAATAGAGGCGTAAATGAGCCGCGGATTCAACGCCGACAGGCTCGCGTAGTCCAGGCCGAGCGACTCCATCACGCCTGGACGGTAGTTCTCGACGAAGATGTCCGCGCCCCGCGCCAGCGATCTCACCGCGTCCACTCCCTCGCGGGTCTTCAAGTTGATGACGACGCTCCGTTTGCCCCGGTTGACGGCATTGAAGCTCGGGCTGTCGGTGCCGACGGCGCCGGGCATCGTGCGCGTCGAGTCCCCCTGCGGCGGTTCGATCTTGACGACGTCGGCGCCGAGGTCGGCGAGCAGCATCGTGCAGAACGGTCCCGCCATCACCTGCGTCAGGTCGATGACGCGCAGCCCCGCGAGCGCTCCACTATTGGTTTGATCCATTACGGATATTCTAAAAGCCTATGACGACCCCAGAAACCATCTTCCAGATCGATCCGCCGTTTGCCTTTCTGACCTTCAACCGTCCACAGGCGCGCAACGCCATGACATGGGCGATGTACGACGCGCTCGTCCGCGCATGCGAGACGGTCGATGCCGATCCACAGGTGCGCGTCTTCATCCTCAAGGGCGCGGGCGGAAAGGCGTTCGTTTCCGGCACGGACATCTCGCAGTTCCAGAGCTTCCGGGAACCGAAGGATGCGATCGACTATGAGAAGAAGATCAGCGTCATCCTCGGACGGCTTGAGCGCGTGACCAAGCCGACAATTACGCAGGTCGAGGGGTTTGCCACCGGTGCCGGCTGCGGCATCGTGGCGACGTGCGATCTCAGCGTCGCGACGACTGACTCGGCCATCGGCATTCCGATCGCGCGCACGCTCGGCAACGTCGCATCGTCCGGCACCTTCGCCCGCATCGTGAATCTCATCGGTCCGGCGCGCGCGAAAGAAATGATCTTCACGGGACGTCTAATTCCAGCGCCGGAAGCGCACGCGATCGGCTTGATCAGTCGGATCGTAGCGCGCGAGTCCATCGAATCGGAAGTGATGGACATGGCGCGGCAGATAGCCGCGAACGCGCCGTTGACGATCCGCGCGGCCAAGGAGATGACGCGACGGCTGATGGACGCCCGCAATCCGGAGCAGGCCGACGCGGACCTGATTGAGATGTGCTACATGAGCGCCGACTTCAAGGAAGGCGTCGATGCGTTCCTGAACAAGCGCAAGCCGCAGTGGACGGGGGCCTAGTTGGTTGGTGGTTAGTGGTTAATGGTTCGTGGGTTCGTGGTTGGTGGTCCGGAGTTAACCACCAACTGCCAACGACCAACCACCAACTAGTACGGAACAGGGATTAGGCGATCGCTGCTGCGCATGTCTTCTTCGAGCAGTTGCAGCAGCGCTTTGCTGACAAGCCCTGGCTTCCCGTCGCCGATCACCTGGTCATCCCACTGGACGACCGGCGCGACTTTGATCGAGCTGCCAAGCTGCAGCATCTCGCGGCTCGCGCGCGCCTCCCCCACGGAAATATCGCGGACTTCGACGCCGGTCACGCGCGCCCGATCCTGATGCGCGCGTGCGAGCTCCAGCAGCCGCAGTGACGTACAGCCCGAGAGGATGTGATCGAACTTCGGGTGAACGAGGGTGCCGTGTCTGGTGACGAACGCGACGTTCATGTTCGAGCTCTCGCCGACGTTACCGTCCTCGTCGATGAAGACGCCGTTGTCGAACCCCTTCTCCTTCGCCTCCATCTGCATCAGCACGTTGGGCAGGTAGTTGGTCGCCTTGGTGATGGCGTAGAGCGGCGCCTTGATGGGATAGGTGGTGGTCATCACGCGCAGCCCCTCCGTGTACCACCGTTCGGGATATGAGAGCCCCGCGAAAATCATGACGAAAAAGCCCGGCTCGGCGCCGCGGGCCGGCGTGAGCTCGAGGCTGCCGGGTCCTGACGAGAGCCAGTAACGAATCGACCCATCGCGCCGGCCGCCCGCCGCCGCCGTCTGCACGATGATGTCGGTCATCTCCGCTCGCGAGCCCGGAAGCCGCAGCTTCGATCGCTCGGCCGACAGCAGAAAGCGATCGAGGTGTGCCTCAAGGTCGTAGATCTTTCCTGCGACGATCGCAGCCGTGTCGAAAATGCCATGCCCGCGGTGCACGATGTGGTCGTCGAACGGGACGACCATCAACGCCGGATCGGTGACAACGCCCTTCAACTGGCTGGAATAGAACGCGAAGTACTCGACAGGTTGCCGGGAACGCAGTGACTGTAATTCCGAAATGACCTTGCGTTCGTCAAGCACCGGAACCGTGCGGGCGTGGACTGTCATGCCGCCACTGTACCACGTAGGTTGGTGGTCAGTGGTTCGTGGTTAATGGTTGGTCGTTGGCGGTTACGATTCTTCAGCGCGCTGCGGCCGTTGCCGCTCCGATCGGCGCCGCCGGCGGGATGTCGTCGGTGAATTGCCGTTCTGGATGCATCAGAAACGCGCTCACTGCGCCGAGCATCAAGACGCCTATCGCGATGACAAACGGCAGCTGCGGATCGCCGGTCGCATCCGTCACCAAACCGGCGACGACAGGCGACAGAATTGCCGCGAGCGCCGAGCCCGAGTTCATCAGGCCCGATGCCGTGCCGGAATACTTGGGTGCGATGTCCATCGGGATCGCCCACATCGGACCAATCACCATCTCGGCAAAGAAAAACCCGGCCGACAGACAAATGGCCACAAACACCTTGTCGCTCGCCTGCAGGATGGGCAGCAGCGATATCAGCGCTCCGACAAAGCCAAAGACCGCCGCGCCCACGCGAGCGCGACGAACGTTGTTCGATTTGTGGAGGATGCGGTCGGAAAACACGCCGCCGATGGTGTTGCCGATCGCGCCGATGGTGTAGACGATCGTCGCGAACAAGGCAGTCTCGTTCGTGCTGAGCGAGAACTTGTCCTTGAAGAAAATGAGCAGGAAGCTCAGATACAACCAGAGGCACCAGCCGTAACAGAAATACGTCAACGTGACCGGCCACATCCGCGCGATGAGCGGCCCCCACGGCACCGCCGGCGGCGCGCCCTTCTCCCGGCGCTTCGGCAGAACCGCGAGTTCTGCGTCCGTGATCGCCGGATGCTCGTGCGGATCATCGCGGAAGTACCAGTACCAGGCGACCACCCACACAAATCCCGCGATGCCGATGACGATGAAGGACCCGCGCCACGTCACCACCGCCATCAGCCAGACGACGAGCGCAGGTGTCAACGCGTTGCCCAGACGCGAAAAGGCGTGGGTGATGCCCTGCGCAAATCCGCGCTTGCGGGTTTCCACCCAGTACTGCATGGCACGCGTGGCTGTCGGCAGCGTGGCGCCGACGCCGAATCCCATCAGAATGCGGGCAGCGAAGAGTGAATAGAAGTCCCACGCCACGCTCGTCAGCACCGTTGCTGCCGCCCAGACGAGGCCGCTCACAAAGAGCGTGCGCCTCGGGCCAAAACGATCGGCGGTCACGCCGCCGATGATCTGGAACAACAGATACGGATAGCCGAACGCCGAGAAGATGAGCCCGGCCTGGGTGTTCGACAAGTGGAATTCGGGCCGGATGGCGATGATGGCGGTGCTGATGTTCTGCCGCACGATGTACGAGATGAAGTACATCGCGCACAGCAGGATGAGCACATTGGTCGTCGCCGGAAGCGCAGATCGCCGGGCTGTGTGTTCCATGCCGCGGATTCTATTCGATCAACGAATGAAGGATGACAGCCGGATGCCGCGCCTCGACCCCGGCAAAATGCGCCACTTGGTGGCGGCATGACGTCCCTGCGGCGGCCAGCAACTCCCCCTCCTTCAACGCACGCGCGGCCGGCAGCAGCCGTCGTTCGCCAATCTGATACGAAACCTCATAGTGGTCCTTGGAGTAGCCGAACGAACCTGCCATGCCGCAGCAGCCTGAGTCGAGCTCGGCGACCTTGCATGACGGGATTCGCGACAGCAACGCCCTGGCGGACGGCACCAGACCCATCGATTTCTGATGGCAATGCCCGTGCAGCACGATAGCGGCCGGGCCGGCCTTCAACGCGAGCGACGCGCGTCCCTCTACGAGCTCGCGTTCGAGGTAGTCCTCGAAGAGCACGCACGCGTCGGCCACGACCTGTGCGCGGCGCTGTTGCTCGCCCCGCAACAACGCCGGCGCGTCCTCCCGCACGGCGGAGAGGCAGCTCGGCTCGAGAAAAATGATTTTTTCGCCTCGTGCGGCGGCCTCGAACAATACCCCGGCGTTCTTCCGAGCGAGCGCACGTGCCTGATCGAGCTGACCGGTTGAAATGAACGGTCGTCCGCAGCAGTCGTGCGGCGCAAGATGCACGTCGATGCCGGCCGCGTCGAGCACTGCGGCCGCGGCGACGCCGATGTCCGGCTCGTTGTAGTTCGTGAAGGTGTCGTTGAACAGAATCGCGGTCGGCCGGCTGAAGCCGGCCCCGACGTACGCGGGCGTCGGGCCTGCATACGCAAGCGTAGGGGCCGCCTTCAGCCGGCCGTCCGCCATCTTGCTGAACCTCTGCTCGAACGTCTCCTTCACCCAGGCCGGCGGAACACGCCGGCGATCGATGCCGAACAGCTTCTCGTTCATCCATCGACCGATGCCGCTCGCGGCGACGCTATTCGAAAACGGCGCGAAGTGGCTGCCTACCTTCGAGAGCGCCCTGACGTTGCCGAGCACGCGCTTGCCGATCGGAATGCCATGCTTGCGCCAGTGCTCGGCGAGATATTCGCTCTTGAAGCGCGCGACGTCCACGCCGACGGGACATTCAGCCTTGCAGGCCCGGCATTCGAGGCACAGTTCGAGCGTCTCGAGCACGCCCTCTTCATCAAGGCCCGACTCCGCGAGACGGCCGGTCATCGCCAGGCGCAGCGTGTTCGCGCGGCCGCGCGTGACATCCCGTTCGTCCCGCGTCGCCATGTACGACGGACACATCGTCCCTTCTAGCTTCTTGCGGCACGCGCCGACGCCGCTGCACATCTCCACTGCGCGGCCGAAGCCACCGTATTCGGAGTAATCGAAGTAGGTCGGCGGGTCGGGCGTCTTGTAGCTAGAGCCGTAGCGCAGGTTCGTCGTCAGTGGCGGGCAATCGACGATCTTGCCCGGGTTGAAGACGCCCTGGGGATCGAAGGTGTGTTTAACGGTCCGAAACGCCTGATACAGCGCCGAGCCGAACATCTTCTCCATGAAGGGCCCACGCACGAGCCCGTCACCGTGCTCGCCGGAGAGCGCGCCGCCATACTTCAGCACAAGGTCCGCGCTCTGCGTCGCAATCGCCTCGAACTTCGCAACGCCCTCGGCCGTCTTCATGTTGACGACAGGCCGCACGTGCAGACAGCCGACCGACGCGTGCGCGTACACGCCGGAGGAGCTGCCGTTGCGGCGGATCATCGCGAGGAATTCGTCGATGTAGTCGCGAAGCACTTCGGGCTTGACCGCCGTATCCTCGACGAAGGACAGCGACTTGTCGTCGCCCTTCATCGCCATCGACAAGCCGAGCGAGGCCTCGCGGAATCCCCAGACGCGCGCTTGCTCGGTCAGCGGCAGCAAGCGGCGATAGACGCATTTGAACGGCTTCAGATCGCGTTCGATCGCCTCGAGCCGCGGCGGCAGATCCTCGGCCCGATCCGCATACAGCTCCACGTTGAGCAGCGCCCCTGGGTTGTCGGTCTGCAGGATGGCGCGGCGCATCCGATCCATCGCCGGGTTCTCGCGCGCGTGGTTCAGGATGAAGGCATCCATCACCTCGATCGCTGATGGCTTGTGACTCAGAATCACCGGGGTGGCGGCAAGCGCGTCGAGCAGTTCGTCAAATTCGATGGCCAGCACCGCTTTCTCTTTCGGCAGCGGGACCAGATTGATCTTCGCCGCCGTAATCATTCCAAGTGTGCCTTCCGAACCGACGACGATCTTCGCGAGGTTGAACGGTTTGGACCCGTCGACGAATTCGTCGAGGTTGTAGCCGGCGACGCGGCGGACGACTTTCGGATAGCGCTTCGCGATTTCGGCCGCGCACTCCTGCGCGACCTGCCGCACGGTCCGATAGCAACTCGCTTCGAGCGTGTCACCCTGGCACGCGGCGTCGAGTTCCGCCTGATTGAGCGGCCGCAGGTGGACCTGCGATCCGTCAGAAAGAATGACGTCCAGCTCGAGCACGTGATCGATGGTCTTGCCGTACATCACCGAACGCGCCCCGCACGAGTTGTTGCTGATCATGCCGCCGATGGTGGCGCGGCTCGCCGTCGAGATGTCCGGGGCGAACCGAAGGCCGTGCGCCTTCAGTTGCGCGTTCAATTCGTCGAGGACAATGCCGGGCTCGACGATGGCCCACCGCTCACCGACGTTCAGCTCGAGGATGCGGTTGTAATACTTCGAGGTGTCGATCTGCAGTCCGCTGCCAATCGCCTGGCCGGCCTGCGATGTGCCTCCTCCACGTGCGGTGATGGAAATACCATGCGCACGCGCGAGGTTCACCGTGCGCAGGATGTCTTCTCTCGATTTAACGATAACGACACCAAGCGGGTGGATCTGATAGACGCTGGCGTCGGTCGAATAGAGGGCGCGGCTGACAGCGTCGAACCGAACTTCGCCCGAGATTTGCTCCTCGAGCTGGCGCCGTAACGTCCCGGTTTGGATGACCCTGAGTTGTTTGCCCGCCAAGAAATCCAATTGTATAGTGTCGGTCCGGCTAGAGCGGACCCCTGCGTACGAGTGGCGTGGGGTGCGGCTTCAGGCGGAGCAGGAGGCTATTTTGAATATTCACAATCGCTGGTTTCAGCTCGTCGCGTCGCTCATCGCGATGATCATGATTGCGAACCTGCAGTACGCCTGGACGCTCTTCGTGCAGCCGCTGCAGAGTGGCACCGGCTGGAAGCTGTCGGACATTCAATACGCCTTCGCGCTTTTCATCCTGTTCCAGACATGGGTGCAGCCGCTCGACGGCTGGCTCATCGACCGCATGGGGCCGCGCTGGTTCATCAGCGTCGCCGGTCTACTGTGCGGCCTCGGGTGGGCCGGAATGGGTTACGCCAAGACGCTGCCGATGCTCTACGTGCTCTACTGCGCGGCCGGCATCGGCGCGGCGTTCGTCTATAGCGGCTCAATCGGCTCGGCGTTGAAGTGGTTCAAGGATCGACGCGGCCTCGCATCGGGAATCATGGCCGCCGGATTCGGTGGTGGCACGGCGCTATTTATCCCCTTCATCTCCTCGACAATTGCGAACCGCGGCTACGAGGCAGCGTTTCTATCCACTGGCATCTTCCAGGGCCTCGTGATCGTCATCGTCGCGCAGTTCCTCAGGCATCCGAGTCAGACGGCCGCAACCGCGCAGGCCGGTGTCAGGAGAGCCACCGAGGTCGCGCACCTCACGACGCTGGAGATGCTGAGGAGACCTCAGTTCTACATGATGTATGCGGCGTTCGTGATGATGGGCACCGGCTTCCTGCTCGCGACAGCGAACCTCGGACCGATTGCGAGGTCGTGGGGACTGAGCGCCGGGGCAGTCACGCTCGCGGCGACGTTCAGCCCGCTGGCCAACGGCGCGAGCCGGATCTTCTGGGGCTGGGCCTCGGATAAGACCGGACGCGAAAACGCGATGGTCACGGCGTTTCTGCTGAACGCGGTGTGCCTGCTGGCGGTCCTCAAACTTGGCCAGTGGTCCGGCGGTTGGTTCACATTCAGCCTGGTGCTCGTGTATTTCACGGGCGGTCAGATCTATTCGCTCTTCCCAGCCACGACCGGCGATTACTTCGGAACCAAGCACGCGACATCCAACTACGCGGTGCTCTATACAGCCAAAGGCGTCGCGGCATTCATCGGCGCCTGGGGCGGACCGTTGCTGTTCGAACGGTTCGGAAGCTGGGACGCGTCCTTCTACGGCAGTGCGGCGCTCGCCGTGATTGCCGCGCTCCTGGCGTTTGGCCTGCGGGCGAGGGTGACGGCGCCGCGCCCGGCGCGCGTCGGCGTTCCCGCATAACAGCGCGGACTCGTCAACAACTCACGGCTCAGATAGCGCGAATCGCGGCTGTCGTGCGTGGCAGTCTGGTTGCACGCCAGATCTCCTGCGGAGGAGCCACGATGCCAACAGCGATGACCAACGACGTGCTCGTCGGCGCGGCCGCCGGCGTGATTGCGACGGTACCCATGACAATCGCGATGGAGGAGCTGCATCGGATCCTTCCTGGTGAACACGAAGGCCCGCTTCCACCGAGAGAAGTCACCGAGGGCGTCTACGACTACCTTCACGAAGATCTGAAACCGGAAACCGAAGAAAACATGGAGCGGTTGACGTTTCTGCTCCACTACGCCTTTGGCGGCGCGGCCGGCTCTCTGTTCCCGTTGGTCGCTCCGCGCAAGCTTCCTGCGGCGATCGGCGCCGGTGCGCTGTACGGTCTGACCGTCTGGACGGGCAGCTACCTCGGCGTGCTGCCGGCACTCGGTGTGCGGCATCACGCACGGCACGATTCCGCTTCGCGAACGGGAATGATGATCGCCGCCCACCTGGTGTGGGGTGCAACGCTTGGACTGCTCCTACGAGGACGACCTGGGCTCCGCGCCGCGTCGCGAAATCCCGACGCGGCCGAACGGTAGCGGAGCCTGCCGTGGGCGCGACGCCGATTCGCCGCGCCGTCGATACCAGATGATCCCGGCGACGACGGCGGTGCCGATCGCAACCGTCGTTGCGCCAATGACCGCCCACGTCAGGGCTGTTCGGCTCATCTCGCGAGTCCGCCGGACCAGCAGCTGTGACGTCTGTTCGATTCGCCGGCTCGTGCGGTCGATTTCCTGGCGGATGACGTCGGAGTCCATCGCTACACGCCCTCCTTCACACGGCGCGATCTCAACCAGCTGTGAGCTCGCAGCGTCTCCCTGGTCTTGGGGAGCATCTCGAGCGTGTGGAGTTGGTGCCACGCGATCGCAAACAGCACGGTGCCGACAATCCCGAGCGCCGCGCCCACACCCGCGTACACCGCCGCCAGCGGCCAGTTGAACAGGTAGGCAATTCCGCGCGTCACGGCCACGAGCATCCAGAGTCCCGCGAGACCCAGCGTCCCGGCGGCGGCGGCGAACACCGCCAGTGCGATGACTGCCTGGCCGATCTCTTCCCGGATCTCCGCGCGCGCCAGTGCGGTCTCCTGACGCATCAATGTACGGACGTCGCGCAGCAGTTCGCTGATCAGCTGGAGCGTGGAAACATCATCGTCGTTCCGGACGGCCATGGTTCACCTTGCGTCGTGCATCTTCAACGCCACCTGGGAGGCCGCGATCGCTGCTTGCCCGAGGCTGATGCCGCCATCGTTCGGCGGCACCGCCGAGTTCGTCAAGACCCGCAGCGAAGAGGCGGACAAGATCTCCAGGACATCGTTCATCAGGAGATCGTTTTGAAAGACGCCACCTGACAGGACCACTGCATCCGCCTCGTACGTGTGGGCGAGGGCGATGGCTGCCGTCGCAGCACCGCGACCGAGACCTCGGTGAAAGGCACGGGCAACCTCTGCCGGATCGTGATCCTTTGCGCGGTCGTCGATAGCCTCCTTCAGAGCCGGCCGCCAATCCAGCACGACACCATCAAAGGTCAGCGAATACACGGATGACGAAGACGAGGTGCGCGCAAGCTGCTCGAGCCACATCGCCGCCTGACCCTCGAATGAAATCGGCCGCGTGAATCCGGCCAGCGCTGCAACGGTATCGAACAGCCGTCCGGCCGACGTCGTTCCGAACGAGCGCACGTTACGCGCCGAGAGGTTGGCGGCCGAGATATACCGCGACGGAAAACAAAATGGAGGCGCGCTTAGGTCCGGTAGGTCTTCGATCGCTCTGACAAAGCCTGCTGCGGCCTGGACTGGAAACCGGGCCGCGGCATCGCCGCCGGGAAGCGTTGCCGGACGCAGATGTCCGGCGCGGACGAAGCCCTCGCTTACGCTCCCCACGAAGAACTCACCGCCCCAAATCCTGCCGTCATCGCCATAGCCCGTTCCGTCGAACGCGACGCCGACAACGCGGGTGCCGATCTCCCCACGCTCGGCAAGAACGCTCGCAATGTGCGCGCGATGATGCTGGACGCCGATAATGCGTCGTGCACCCAGCGCGCGGGCAAACTGGGTCGATACGTACTCGGGATGGAGATCGTGCGCGACGACAACGTCTGACCCGTCAACGTCGTACATCGCGAGCAGATCGTCGACGGTTTCACGGAATGCCGTGACGGCGTCGTAATGTTCGAGATCGCCGACGTGCTGACTCATACACGCCTGTCCGTCGATGACGAGCGTGACGGTGTTCTTGAGGTCCGCCCCGACGGCGAGGATCGGCTGCGGCGCAGCGATTTCGGCGACCAGACCGGGTGCGTAGCCGCGGGAACGGCGCACCACGACAGGTCCTGTGATTCCAACACGAACCACCGAATCGTCGACGCGGCGCCCAATCGGACGTTCCCCGACGAGGATGGCGTCGGCAATTCCGCCGAGCCGCTGCTCCGCATCATCGTCACGATAGGCCAACGGCTCGTTCGAGCGATTACCGCTCGTCATGACAATGCGATCGGGTGCTCCGGCGTCGAACAACAGATGGTGCAGCGGCGCGTACGGGAGCATGAGCCCTAGCTCACGTGTCCCGGGCGCGACGCCTGACAGCTCCTCGCGCGCCAGAGAGAGCACAATCGGCCGCGCCGGTGACTGCAGAAGCTGCTCGGTTTCTCGGGTGAGCCATGCCGTGCGACGCGCCGTTGCCATATCGCGCACCATCACCGCGAACGGCTTTTCTTTGCGAAACTTCCGCTCGCGCAGCGCCGCCACCGCGCCGCCATTTGTCGCATCGCACACCAAGTGGTATCCGCCGATGCCTTTCATCGCGACGATGCGGCCCTCGCGCACGAGACGTGCTGCTTCCGCGATGGCATCACACGAGAGGTCGACAGTCCTCGTGCCGCCATCGGTGCGAACGAGCAGGTATTGCGGGCCGCACACGCGACAAGCTGTCGGCTGCGCATGGAATCGCCGGTTCTGCGGGTCGCGATACTCCTCCGCACACAGCTCGCAGAGCGGCCAACCGGCCATCGTGGTACGCGCGCGATCGTACGGAAGCCCGCAGATGATTGAAAATCTCGGTCCGCAGTTGGTGCAATTGATGTAGGGATAGCGAAAACGGCGATCGCCGGCAGCAAAGAGTTCGCGAAGGCAGTCGTCGCAGAGCGGCAGATCGGGCGAGATGCGCGTCGTCGGCGACTCGGC
>Ga0068860_100005314_pt1 | contig 13070 bp, 12 predicted proteins | sample KBSSwiS32_FD_66597 | JGI IMG/M metagenome (GOLD analysis project Ga0068860, IMG submission 66597) | Switchgrass rhizosphere microbial communities from Kellogg Biological Station, Michigan, USA - KBS Switchgrass S3-2 | ecosystem: Host-associated > Plants > Roots > Rhizosphere > Soil ... | reverse complement strand
ATTCAGGTTTCCGTACGCTGAAGCTCGCAGCAAGCACGCGCCGCCACGAGCCTTCGCACGCAGCGTACAGGCTTTTTGACGTGAAAGGTATGTGACGCGCACCGCCCGAGCGGCCACTCGGGACGGCTTCCCGCACGCTCGATCGGGCTTTGAGTTTTTGCGCGACGATCTTCCGTTCGCCAAGCACCGCTCCGACGCGCCCTGCCTCAGCATCGGGCTGCCGGTGCACGACGGCGAACGCTTTCTCGAGGCGACGCTCGACGGCCTGCTCAGCCAGACGTTCGAGGACTTCGAGCTGATCGTCGCCGACAACGCCTCGTCGGACGCGACCGAGGACATCTGCCGCGCATACGCCGAGCGCGACCGCCGCATCCGCTATATCAGGCGCCCGGCAAACGCGGGCGTGCTCGCCAACTTCAACCTGACCTTCGAGCAATCGCGGGGCCGCTATTTCAAATGGGCGGCCGCCGACGACATCGTGCGGCCCGAATTCGTCGCGCGCTGCGTAGGGATTCTCGAAAGCGATCCGGGCATCGTGCTCTGCCACAGCAACACCGAGATCATCGACGAGCACGACGTGGTGGTCGGCAGCTACCGCTATCGGTCGGGACACGCGAGCGGCGTGTCCCCGAGCGGTCGCTTCAACGATGTGCTCCGAGAAGACCGCTGGTGCTTTGCGCTGTTCGGCGTGGTTCGGTCCGACGCATTGCGCACGACGCGCCTTCTCGCCGGACACGTGGGCTCCGATCGTTCCCTGCTCGCCGAGCTCGCGCTCCGGGGACGCTTCGGGATCGTGGCCGACGACCTCTTTCGCAGCCGAGATCATCCGGCGCGCGCGGTTCGCCGATTTCCGAGCCATCGCCTGCGCGCCGAATACGAGAATCCGGCGCTGGCGCGGCGGCGCCTGTTGCCGCATTGGCGGATTTTCGGCGAGTACGCACGCGGCGTTCGGCGCGCCGAACTGCCGCTGTCCGAGCGCGCGCGGTGCTACGCGGCGCTTGCGCGCTGGCTCGGCCGGCATCACAACTGGGCGCGTCTTGCCGTTGATCCGGTGGTTGCGCTTGCGCCGGCAATGGAGCCCGCATTGATCCGGCTCACGCACAGCGACCGGCGCTGGCTCACCGAGCGCCTCCGCCGGATTCGGCGCTGAAATCGCCGCGGGATTCGAGCACGGCGAGACCCTCGCCGATCGATCTGGCTGCGCGCTCCAGCATTCGATCGTCGTTCCACAAGGTTTGCTGATCGCACGGCAGGTCGACCATCGTGACTTCGCCCTGCATCAGCGCGCCCCAGCCCATCCGCGGCAATCGATATTCTCCGGCGATCGGGGCATCGGAGCGCAGCATCAGCACGTGCCCCGCGTACGGTCCGGGTCGATAGCGAAGTTGCGCCCAGCGGTTGCTCGACGCGGTGGTTTGCAGGAACGCCGGTCGCGGCAATCCCGCGGCGGTGAGCATCCCGAATGCCAGGTGCCTGGCGCGGGTCTTGAGGGTCACCGCAACCAGCCGTGCACGCGTGCGCAGGTAGGCGATGCGCTCGGGCGCGGCGAGCGGCCGCAGCCGATTCCAGTGATATCGCGTGCGCGCCTTCAGATGGTGCCTGCGCAAGCCCGCGGGTGTCCCGGCGGGATCGCTTTCGCGCCATGCGCGGTTGAACGAATCGATCATGACGAGCAGGCCCACGCGGTGGCCGAGGCGCTCGAGCTGTCGTGCCATCTCGAAGGCGACGATGCCTCCGGAGCAGGGGCCAAGCAAGTGAAGCGGACCCTCGGGCTGGATACGCAGCATCTCGGCAACGTTGCGCGAAGCGATCTCCCCGACGGTCAGGATCGGTCCCAGTGCGTCGACCGGCGGCACGCGCAATCCGAACACGGGTCGCGCCTTGCCGAGGTGGCGCACGAGCCGCGTGATTCCCCACAGGCTGTTGTCGTGATGCGCGGGACAGAAGATCGGTACTCCGCTCCCCGCAGTCTGAATGGCGACCACCGCATCGCCCGTGCGGGCCTTGCTGCCCAACGCAACAGCTCGCGCGTGAATCCCGGCCAGGCCGGCGATGGTCGGTCGATCGACGAAGTCGGCGAACGAGAAATCGACCTGCAACAACTCCGACACGCGCACGATCATCTCCGTGGCCGACAGCGAGTCGCCGCCGAGCGCGAAATAGTCGTCGTCGATTCCGATGGAGTCGACCCGCAGCACCTTCGACCATTCATCGGCGATGCGGCGCTCGAGCGGCGTTCGCGGCATCACGCGGTCGGTTTCGGCCAACGCCATCGGAGCGAGGTCGGCGGCGATGGCATTCCGGTCCAGCTTGCCGGTCGGCCCCACCGGTACCTGATCGACCAGCGCGATCAGCCGCGGCACCTTGAAATACGGAAGGTGATCCCGGGCCGATTGCCGGAGCTCGCCGATCGTCGCCTGCGCGCCGGGTTTCAGCACCACGGCCGCCGCGACTTCCTCGCCGAGTCGTGGGTGGGCGACAGCGAAAGCGACCGCCTGCTTGACTGCCGCGTGCCGGCGCAGCGCCTCCTCGACTTCGCCCGGCGCAATCTTTTCTCCGCCGCGATTGATGAGGTCCTTCAGGCGGCCCGTAAGGAAGAGATAACCGTCGGCATCGAGGTAGCCCTGATCGCCGGTGCGCAACCAGCCATCGACGAACGCATCGCGGTTCGCCTGCGGGTTCGCTTCGTACCCTCGGGTCACGGTTTGGCCGCGAACGACGATCTCGCCGATCATTCCGTCATTGGCCAACGCGCCCGATGCGGTCATCACCGCGACATCGACACCGGTTGGCAGCCCGACCGAGCCGGGTTTCTGCCCGCCGAGGCGCAGCGGATTGCTGGCAATCTGGTGCGTGGCTTCGGTCATGCCGTAGGCCTCGATCACCGGGACCTCGAACATCGCTGCGAGGTCGTCCCCGACCCGGCGCGGAAGTGCCGCCGAAGAAGAGCGAACGAAGCGGACGCGACCTCCGTCGGGCGCACGCGCGCGCTCCGTAGCTGCTTCCACGATGGCCTGGTGCATCGTGGGCACGGCCGTGTACCAGGTGGCTCCCGACTCGCGCAGTTCGGTCTGGAAATGGCGACCGCGCAGGCCGCCGGTGCAGACGATGCTTGCGCCCGCGGCGATCGACGAGAGCAGCGCGCCGACCAGGCCGTGAATGTGAAACAACGGCATGACATTGAGGCAGACGTCGGACGAGCGGAGCGCCAGCGTACGGCCAATGTTGCCGGCGGAGACGCAGAGGCTCTGCTGCGTCAGCGGCACGATTTTCGGCCGTGCCGTCGTGCCGGACGTGTGCAGCAGGAGCGCGACGTCATCGGCTCCCGTCCTGCGGGAGCGCGGCGCGGATCCGCGCACGTTCTCGCGCAGGCGAAAGAGACCGGCGGGGCCCTCCGGATCGTAGAGCAATTCGATCACCGTCAGCGAGCGTCGGCGCGCGGCGTCGATCGCGGCCAGGCCCGTGGTCGCATCGACGATCACCGCCTTGATGTCCAGGTCGGCGAAGGCGAACGCGAAGTCTTCCGCCCCGTAGGCGGTATTGAGCGGCGCGCACGCCATCGTGCCGGCGACGGCCAGAAACGCGACGGCCATCTCCGGTCCGTTGGGGAGCACGAGGGCGACCCGGTCGGAACTCGCGAGGCCCATGTCACGCAACGCGCCCGCGACGCTCGCGACCGTGGCTTGAAGCTCGGCGTAGGTCAGCGGGGCGCGCCCGAGTGTGCAAATCGCGCGAGTGGCCGGCGCCCTCGCGGCATGGCGAGCGACGAGCCCGGCGATCGTGTTGCCTGTCGGCTCCACGTCGCCGTCACTCGGCGCGAATTCCGGCCCGTTCGATCAGGCTCCGATACTGCGAGACGTCCGACTCGACCAGCGCGCGAAATGCTTCGGGCGTCGTCGGGGCAACCTCGGTGTCGAGCCGCTCGACGCTGTCCTTGACCTTCGGATTGCCGAGCGCCCTGGTGAGCGCGGCACTCAACCTGGCGACCATCGGCTTCGGTGTGTTCGCGGGAGCGAGCAGGCCGTACCACTGCAGCACTTGATAGCCGGCGAGGAATTCGCTCATCGTCGGAACGTTCGGCATCGTCGCCGTTCGCTTTGCGCCGGTCACCGCGAGAACGCGCAGCGTGCCGGACTTCACGTGCGGCACGATCGTCGGCAGGCTCGCGAACGCGAACGTGACTTCGCCGCCGAGCAGCGCAGCCATCATCGGGCCACCGCCCTTGTACGGGATGTGCTCGACGTCGATGCCGGCGAGCAGCTTGAACAGTTCGCCGGCGAGATGCGGTCCTCCGAGATTTCCGGTCGACGCGAAGTTGAGCTTTCCCGGGCGCGCCTTGGCGAGGGCAACGAGCTCGGGCACCGTCTTCGCGGAAATGCCGGCAGGCACGACCAGGGCGTAGGCGGACGTGCCGACTACGCCGATCGGCGCGAAACTCTTCAACGCGTCGTAGGGGAGGTCGCGATACGCGCCGGGAATGATCGCATTGGGACCGACGCTTCCGAGCAGCAGCGTGTAGCCATCGGGCGCCGCCCTCGCGACGAGCTCGGTGCCGATGCGACCACTCGCGCCGGCGTGATTCTCGACGACGACCGCCTGGCCGAGTTCCTCGGAGAGCGCGTTGGCAATCACTCGCGCAACGGAATCGACGCCGCCCGCGGGCGGAAACGGCGCGATCAGGCGAATCGTGCGGTCCGGGTACTCGGCGCGCGCCGCGAGCGCGACGAGCAGCAATGCAAGCGCAAGCAGCCCGCGCTTGCTAGCGAACCGCGACATCGCCCCGGATCTGGGTGCGGTGCAGGATTCGACGCGCGGAATCGGCAAAGGGGTCACGCCGGTGCATCGTACACAGGTTGTTCCAGATCAGCACGTCGCCGACGCGCCACTCGTGCTTCATCACGAATTCCGGCCGCGTGGCGCGAGACCAGAGCTCGTCCAGCAACGCTTCGCTTTCCTCGAGCGGCATGCCGACGACGTAGCTGTTCGTGCGCCGCCCCAGGTACAGGCAGGTGCGTCCCGTGGCCGGATGCCGCCACGAAAGTGGATGCGTTGCACCGACGGTCTTGCGCGGATCGCTGACGGGCTCGTAGCCCTTGCGCAGCATCCCCGCACTGTTGCGCGACGCATCGTGAACGGCGAGCTTGCCCGCGATCGCGCTCTTCAGCGCGGCCGGAAGCGCGTCGTACGCAGCGCACATGTTGGCGAAGTAGGTCGCTCCGCCCTCGGGCGGGATTTCGAGCGCATAGAGCACCGCGGCTTGCGGAGGCACGTCGACATAGGTCATGTCGGCGTGCCAGACGGCTTCACCTGCGCCCAGATTGCCGATCGGCTTGCCGTTCTCGATGATGTTCGAGATCACGTTGATTTCCGGCGTCTCGGGAAGAAACGGCGCGCCATAGGGGTTGGGCCCTGGTGGATCCAGTTCGCCGAGGCGCCGGCTGAACGCCAGCAGCGCGGGGTCCGACAATTTCTGGCCGCGCATGCACACGACCAGCCGGTCGCGCAATCGATCCTTGATCGTCTGGACGACCGGCGCGGAAAGGTCGCCGGCGAGATCGATGCCGCGCAACGCGGCGCCGATGGCCGGGGCGATGTCGTGCTCGGTGATCTGATGACTGGACATGATGCTCGATACGTCGTTTCGACCGTGCGCACGGGCGATGGTTGCCGCGCGGCGCAACCGTCAGCCCGGCGCCCCCTGCGCAACCATATAATGATAATGCCGGGTATGGACCCAGGTGGTTCGCAATTCGACGGGGACGTCGTTGAACGTATAGCCGATGCGCTGGATCTGCAGCATCGGCTCCGCCGGATCGATTTGCAGGATCCGGCCGACCACCGTGCCGGCACGGATGGCGTAGAGATGCTCCATCACGCGAATGATGTTGACGCCGAAGCGCTCCTGGTAGAGCGCGTACAGCGATTCGGCACCGTCCGGCACGGACTTGGCATCGAGCCCGGAGAACAGATGCGTCGGAACGACGATCTCGGCGAACGCAAATTGCGGGTGCGTCGCGCTCAGCTTGATTTTCAGCCGGTAGACTTCGGGTGAGCGCCTCTCTTCGGGAAACGCGAGGCGACTCGCCGTCTTCGCGTCGGCATGCTCCTTGCGCAGCGACAGCAGCTCGCGGTGGAAGGGCTCCTTTTCGCCGTTGCTGCGCACGACGTTGAAGAACCGGTACGCATTGCCGCGGGACCCCTGATGCGCGACGTACGTTCCCTTGCCCTGGGTGCGCGTCAGCACGCCCGAGGACTCGAGCTCGCCGATCGCCGCGCGGATCGTCGAGATTCCGACCTCGTAGCGCGTCGCCAGCTGCTTTTCGCTGGGTATCATCTCTCCCGGGCGCCACTCGTTGTGCACGAGGCTCCGGACGATCTGCTCCTTGACCTGCTTGTAGAGCGGCTGGCTCGGCATGCGACTTGACCTCCGCTGTCCAAACCCGATATAGTCATTCGAATAATTCGAATGATAGCTGAATTGCGCTGATACGCAACATGCCGCGGGCCACCCGGATCGGCCCGCGCCGGAGGAGCCGACGGAGGACGCATGGAAGAGCAGCGAGCACGGGTGGCCGAGGACGCGCACGGCCGGCGCGCCGAATTCGACGACATCGTCGTCGGCCAGGTGCTTGGCGAGATGGACTGGGTCGTCACCGAGCAGATGATCGACACGCAGTGCGCGATCGACGCCGACTACGACGTCTGGTACTCGCTGAGTTCGCCATGGGGCGGGAGGATCGCGCCGCCGCAGATCAGCTATCGGCCGCCGCGCTGGCTGCTGTCGCGCGCGTTCAACGTCCGGGGTCTGTTCTACCGTTGGGAAATGGAGAACGTCCGGCCGATCCGTCCCGGCGTCACGCTTCACGTGATCGCAAGGGTGAGCGACAAGTACGTGAAGAACGAGCGCGAATTCATCGTGTACGAAGCCGAGGCGACCGATCCCGATCATCAGGTGGTGTTTCGCACGCGGCGCACGCACGTGCTCGATTTCGTCGAGCGCACGGCGCAGCGCGCAGGCAGCGGCATCGATTCGGGCGTCAAGGCCGAACGCATCTGACGTCTGAGGCTAGATGGAGAACCGGATGTCCGTCCTTTCGCACGCTTCCGACGTCGGGCTCGAGCTGCCCGAGTTCGCCTGCCAATTCACGCTGGCGCACTTCAAGCGCGGCGACGAGGCGACGATCCACACCGACATGGCGGCCGCGCAGCGCGAGGGCTTGCCGGCGCCGGTGGCCACCGGGCCGCAGGTCGCCGCGCTGATCTTTCGTCAGCTGCGCACGTGCTTCGGCCGCGGTTGGATCGAGGGCGGACGCTGCGAGCTCACGTTTCGACGGCCGGTGTACGTCACCGATTTCTGCGTTGCACGCGGGCTCGTCAGGCGTCGCGAGGAGAGCGCGGAGGGCATCCGCCTGCATTGCGACGTCTGGATCGAGAACCAGGCCGGCGAGAAAGTGATCGTAGGAACGGCGAGCGGACTGGTGAGTTGATGCCGGGCGACGATGCATCGCGCCGCGTCGAGCAGGCTCTCGCCGACGTGCGCGTGCTCGAATGGGGACAGGGCGTCGCCGCGCGCTATGCCGCCCGGTTGCTGGCCGATTTCGGCGCTGCGGTGACGCGCATCGTCGCGCCCGACGGGGCGCAGCGCGATTCCAGCGGCGAGGTTGCCGCCTTCTTCGATCACGGGAAGTCGTCGATTGCCATCGACCCGGCGTCGGCATCGGGCCGGGCGGAGGTGCTGCATCACGCGGCGAGCGCAGACCTGCTGATAGAGGATTTCTCGCCCGGCGCACGCACTCGTTGGCAACTGCAACCGGACGTCGTCGCGCGCGCCAACCCGAAGCTCATTCAGGTCTCGGTCACGCCGTTCGGGCAGACCGGGCCCTATCGCGATTTCCGCGCCGGCGATCTGGAGGTCTCGTACCTGTCCGGGCTCGCGTACCTGACGCCGCGCGACATCGCGCCCGATCCGACGCAGCAGATACCCCCGCTCAAGATGCCGGGGTCGCTGGTGTCGATCTACGCGGGCGCGAGCGCCGCGGCCGCGGCCGTCGTCGCGCTGTTCGGTCGCGAGCACGGTCACGCCGGTCGGCACGTCGACGTGTCGATGCTCGAATCGCTGATTCCGACGCTGCGGCGGGAAATCGCGCTGTACCAGTACGAAGGCCAGGTCGCGTCGCGATTCATGCGCGTATGGCGGCTCGCGCCATGGGGGGTCAAGCGCTGCCGCGACGGTCACGTCTTCCTGCAGGTCGTCGAGAAGCACCATTGGCAGGGTCTCGTCGAGATCATGGGCGAGCCGCAGTGGGCGCAGGACGTGCAGTATCTCGATCCCGACTATCGTTTCCTGCATCGCGCCGATATCGAAGCGCGGATGGCGCCGTGGTTGCTGACGCAGACCAAGGCGCAGTTCTCGTGGGAGTCGCAGCGCCGCGGCTTGCCGTTCGCGCCCGTCAACGAGCTCGCCGATGTGGCGCGAATCCCGCAATTGCACCATCGCGGCTTTTTCCGCGCGGCCAGCGCGCCCGACGGTAGACCGTGCCTCGTCCCCGGGTCGCCGTTTGCATTTCGATCCCCGGCGACCGAGGCCCCCTCTCCGCAGCGTGCTACGCGCGGCGAGCCGGCGGCGAAGACGCAAGGCCCGTTGCAGTCGCTGCGCGTGATCGACTTCGGTCACGTCTGGGCAGGTCCGTATTGCGCGGCGTTGCTCGCCGACATGGGCGCCGACGTGATCAAGGTGGAAAGCGCGCATCGGCTGGACGTTCATCGCCGCCAGGGCCCGTACGCACAAGGCAAGGTCGGGATCAATCGCAGCGGCGTCTGGAACGCGCAAAACCGCGGCAAGCGCAGCGTCACGCTGAATCTCGCGACCGAGCGCGGGCGCGACCTTGCCAGGGCGCTCGCGGCGAGCGCCGATGTCGTCATCGAGAATTTCGCGCCCGGCGTGATGGCGCGACTGGGTCTGGGCTACGAGGCGCTGTCCGCGGCGAAGCCCGACCTGGTCATGACCTCGTTGTCGGCGTTCGGCCAGGAAGGGCCGCAGCAGAGCTACGTCGGCTACGGTCCGTCGCTCGATGCGTGGGCCGGGCTGGACGCGCTGACTGCCTACGAGGAAGGCGAGCCCAACGCACTGGGCGGGATCTTTCCCGACACCGGCTCGGCGCTGCACGCCGCGGCCGCGATACTCGCGGCGTTGCGTCGGCGCGATCGCACCGGCGCCGGATGCTACATCGACGTGTCCGAGCTCGAGGTCTCGGTGTTGCTGCTCGCCGATCTCGTCGCACGAAACCTCGGCGGCGAAACGATTCGCGCGTCCGGCAACAGCGACGGCGAGCATTTTCCGCAGGGCGGATTTCGTTGCGCCGGCGACGATCGCTGGATTGCGCTCGGCGTCGTCGACGACGCAAGCTGGAGCGGCCTGTGCGCGCTGCTCGATCGCGCGGACTGGTCGAGCGACCCGGCATTGCGCAGCGTCGCGGGGCGCCGCAGCCGCGCCGCGGAGATCGACGCGGCAATCCGCGCGTGGGCCGCCTCGCGCGCGCCCGCGCAGGCGATGCTCGAATTGCAGCAGCATGGCGTGCCGGCCGGCGTGGCGCACGACGCGAAGTCGCTGCTCGCAGACCCGCACCTGCGGGAGCGCGGCTTTTTCGTCGACCTCACCCATCCGGAAGTAGGCGTCCATCCGGTTTACGCGCCGATCTGGCGAATCGCCGGAGGGGAAGCGTCGATCGACCGGCCTGCACCGGTGCTCGGCGCGGACAACGACTACGTGTTGCGCGACGTGCTCGGACTGCCGGCCGGCGAAGTCGATGCGCTCGTCGCCGCCAAGGTCGTCTACTAGGCGGGCCTCGCGGTTTGACAGCAGGAAATCGCCCCGCCTATTATACGAGTCATTCGAATGACATAGGAATCCCACAGGATGAAAACCGCGCTCGTGCTGCTCGACCTGCAGAAAGGCATCGTCCTTTCGGAGAAGATCGCCTGGGAGGACCCGGCGGTTCCGCGCAATGCGCTGGCCGCCGCCGAAACGTTGCTGCGCGCGGCCCGCGCAGCGGGCGCGCCGGTGATCCACGTCCGCGTCGTGCGGCCGCACGGCAGCGGCAGCTTCGACGAGCTGCGCACTGCGAACGCGCGCAAATCCGGGAAGGCGCCGCGTGAAGTGCTCGCGCTCGCGGCGGGAACCGACGAGGTCGAGTTCGTCCTGCCGCCGGCCGCCGGCGAGGAAATCGTCCACAAGGTCGGCGTTTCGGCGTTCCAGGGACGCGGCTCGACACGCTGCTGCGTCATGCGAACGTGCGCGACGTGATCCTCGCCGGCGCCTTCACCCACATGGCGGTCGAGAGCACGGCGCGCCAGGGCTTCGACCTCGGCTACCGGATGTGCGTCGTGCGCGACGCCTGCTGCGCGCCGGTCGCCGCTGCGCACAATGCCGCGCTGGGCGTCGGCATTCCGAACTTCGCGACGATCGTCGAAAGCAGCGAGGCGCTCGCGCTCCTCGCCCCGGGATCGCGTGCCGCCTGACGGGCAGCGCGGCGCAGGCGTGCTCGGCGGAGGCGCGGGGGCTGTAGCCATCGCGCGCCGCGTCGCCTCCCGAGTCGAATCGGTCCATCTGTTCGATCCCTTCAATCGGATGCTCGCGATGCCTGACGGAGACCGAATCTGCGTGTCCGCATCGGCCGAGGAGATGTGGTCGCGTTCCGACGTGGCGATCAGTCACCTCGAGGACGAAGCGCAGCTGCGGACGGTGCTCGGCGAATGCTGGAACCAACGAGCGAGCGGGCACCCGTCGACGCTGCTGGAATTGAGCCCGATCTCGGCGTCGGCACAGGCGGAGCTTTCTGCGCGGTGCCGCGACGCCAATGTTGCGTTGATCGGCGGCCGCGTCGCGGCGCTTGGAGGCGAGGGTGCGGCGCGCAGCGTGCTGTTCGTGGACGATGCGGCGTTGTCGCAACCGGAACTCGCGCCGCTGCTCGACGCCCTGGCGGACGAAGTCGTTCCCACTGGCGCTGCCGGGAATGCGAAGAAGGTCGGAATGCTGGTCGACCTGCTGGTCGGCGTGAATACCGCCATCGTCGACGAAGCGATCGTGCTCGGAACGCGCTCCGGCATCGACGCCGCGACGCTGGTGCGCCTGGTCGGCACCGGTTCCGGCGCCAATGCGGTGCTCGCGCGCGCACGCACCGCGCCCCGCGGCGAAGGCGCACATGCCGATGAGGAGTGCGCATCGCTGCGGCGTGGACTCGCGCGCGCTTCGGCGATGGCATCGCAGGTCGATCATTCGATGTTTTTCGGCAGCCTCGCGATCTCGTCGCTGCTCGGCCGGCACAACGCGCATGCGCGCCGCCGGACATGAATTCGCGGCTCACCGTCGGCGTGATCGGTCTGGGCGGGATGGGACGCCCGATGGCGCAACGACTCGCCGCGGCCGGTCATGCGGTCTGCGGTTATGACATCTCGGCGGACGCGAGCGCCTCAGCCGCGCGCGAAGGTATCGAGCCGATGGCGGATCCCGCCGCGTTGGCCGCGCGTTGCGAACTGGTCATCGCGATGGTCTGGGACGATCACGCGTTGCGCGACATCGTGAATGGTGCGCGCGGAATCGCCGCCAGCTCGCGTCTGCCGCAATGCGTCGTCGACCTGAGCACCACGTCGGTGGCGGTTGCGCACGAAGTGGGAACTACGCTTTCTGCGCGCGGTTCGGCATTTCTCGATGGCGCAGTGATCGGCGGCGGCGTCGCCGCGGTGAAGGCCGGCAAGTCGCCGATCGTGCTCGCCGGCGATCGCATGCTGTTCGATCGATACCTGCACGCGTTCAGCGTGCTCGGCAACTGCAGCTACGTCGGCGCGCTCGGCGCCGCCAAGGCGATCAAGATCGTCAACAATCTTCTGGTCGGCGTCGTGACCGCGGCGAACGCCGAAGCGCTGTCGCTGGGCGTCGCGTTGGGCCTCGACCTCGGCCAGCTCGTCGGCTGGTTGCGACTCACGCTCGGCGGCTCGCGCGTCCTCGACAGCTACATGGGACGTTACGTGGACGAAGGTGGGTACGGCGAAGGATTGATCGGCCATCGCCTGATGGCGAAGGATATGCAACTCGCGGCGGAGCTTGCCGAATCGCTCGATTGTCCGGCGGTCTTTCCGCGTCCGGCGCGAGAAATGTACCTGGCGTTCGGCCGCTCGCTGGGCGCCGATCGACCGTTCCCTTCGGCGTTCGAATTCTTCCGCGGCAACGCTCGCGACACGAGCGTTCCGCAACGCGCGTAGAGAGGAGATTCCATGCGTGTTCGTTGCATCGACATGCGATTGCGCCCGCCGATCCCCGAGTGGGTGAGCGGTCCGACGTTCAAGACGGCGATGTGGTACCCGCGCAACGTCAGCAAGTTCAAGGGCGCGCGCTCGGCATGGGTCGAGTCGATGGACATCCTGTTCGAGGAAATGGACACGTCGGGCGTGCGCTACGGCGTGGTGATGGGGCGCGCGTCGTCGGGGCAGCTGGGCGGCGTGGGCAACTCGGCGATCGTCAACACGGTGAAGCGCTGGCCCGATCGCTTCGTCGGCTTCCTGGGCATCGATCTGGAGAACATCGCCGCCTCGCTCGCCGAGACTCGCGCGTTCATCGGTCAGCCGGGCGTGGTGGGTATTTCGATCGAGCCGGGGTCGAGCAAGACGCCGCGGCTCGCCGACGATCCGGCGCTGGTTCCGATCTACGAGGCCTGCGTCGAATGGAACCTGCCGGTCTCGATCTCGCTGTCCGGGTTGCTCTCGTCGCTCGCCGGTCACGACCTTTCGTGGTGTGACCCGATTCCAGTGCAGCGAATCGCGATGCGCTACCCGAAACTGACGATCATCGTGTCGCACGCCGCATGGCCGTGGGCCGACCAGATGGTGAGCATCGGGCTGATCTGTCCCAACGTCTACGTGTCCCCGGATCTCTACACGGCGACGAAGCACATGCCCTGCGCGCGCACCTACGTCGACGCGGCGAATTGCTTCCTGTCCGATCGGATGCTCTGGGGCACCGCGTACCCGACGCGGCCGCTCGACGAGTGTCTCGCCGATTTCCTCGACATGGATTG
>Ga0068860_100005312_pt1 | contig 13077 bp, 14 predicted proteins | sample KBSSwiS32_FD_66597 | JGI IMG/M metagenome (GOLD analysis project Ga0068860, IMG submission 66597) | Switchgrass rhizosphere microbial communities from Kellogg Biological Station, Michigan, USA - KBS Switchgrass S3-2 | ecosystem: Host-associated > Plants > Roots > Rhizosphere > Soil ... | reverse complement strand
GTGCCGCTGTTCGTGCCGTTAATGCTGTCCGTCGGCGTCGACCCCATCCACCTCGGCGTGATCATCGTGATCAACGCGGTGCTCGGATCGCTGACGCCGCCCGTGGGCATCCTGGTGTTCATCTGCGCGTCGATCGCGAAGGTGCCCGCCAACGCGGTGTTCCGCGAATGCAACCCGTTCCTGCTCGCGTGCGGGATCGGCCTGCTGCTGATCACCTATCTGCCAGCGCTGTCGCTGACGCTGTGGAAGGTGATCGGGCACTAGGCTACGTGCGGTACGACGGGTCGATGCGATCGAGCCGTCGCATCATCGCGGCAAATTCGAGCCGGCCGACGCCGCCGCCATACTCCTCGCTGTGCGCGACAAACTGCGCGGGAACCCGAGCCGCAACCTCGCGCGGCGGGATCACCAGCTTTCGGCCCGTCGACAGAATCGCGAGCTGATTCCGGCACGCGAGCTCGAGGAAATACATGTAGGTGAAGGCTTCTCCTACCGTCTTGCCGGCCGTCAGCAGCCCGTGGTTGCGCAGGATCATGATCTGCTTGTCGCCGAGGTCGCGCACGAGGCTCTCGCGCTCCTCGTCCTCGAGCGGGATGCCCTGGTGGCCGTGATAGGCCACGCGATCGTGGAAGATCATGCCTTCCTGATCGAGCGGCAGCAGCCCCTCCTCCATCGCGCAGATCGCGGAAGCCGCCGGGGTATGCACGTGCATCACACAGTGCAGATCGGGACGAGCGTCGTGGATCGCGCCGTGGATGACGAAGCCAGCGCGGCTGACCCGGTATTCGCTGGCGACCAGGTTGTTCCCGTGCCGGTCGATCTTCAGCAGATTCGACGCGCGGATCTCGTCGTAGCTCATACCGTACGGATTGATCAGCAAATTGCCCTCGGCACCGGGCAGGCGCACCGAGATGAAGTTGTAGATCAGAAGATCCCAATGGAAGTGATGCACCAGCCGGAATGCAGCGGCGAGCTGAACCCGGAGGTCCCACTCGGTGTCGTCGACGGTATCGCGATCGAACTGCGGTAGCGACGACTTCGACCCAGGGCTTAGCCCCGGGATGGCTTCTCCTGGCTTGTTCATTGCGCGCTCCCGTTGTCAGTACCGGAAAAACTCAGGGCTTGGTGGCGGTGATCGCATCGACCAGGCTGCGCCGCGCAGCGTTGGTCCCGATGTACTCGGCCCATACCGGTTCCATCTTTTGCCGCCACGGCGTCTTATCGGTGATCTTGATGACTTCCACGCCCACTCCCGCCTGGACTGCTTTCTGCAGCCCCTCGTCTTCGTAGGCCAGCGTGGCCTGATTGAGCGGGCCGAAGGTCTCGTTGGCCGTCTCCTGGATCACGCGCTGCGTCGCGGCGTCCTGCCGCTTCCACCAGGCTTCGCTAACCACCCACGCGTTCGATGCGTAGATGTGTCCGAGCTCGGTGAAATACTTCGCCACTTCATAGAACCGGTAGGAGAAATAGAACGACTTGGCGAAATCGAAATAGTCGATCACGCGCGTCTGCAGCGCGTTGTATATCTCGGGCGCGGCTATCGGCGTCGGATTCGCCCCGAGGAGGCGCCAGGTCTTGATGTGGATCGGGTTCTGGATCACCCGCATCTTCTTGCCCTTGACGTCCTCCGGCGTGCGGATGGGAAAGGTGCTGATCAGATGCCGCGCGCCCGAGATGGTGAAACCGAGCAGGTGAAAGCCCTTGGCCTCGAATTCCGGCGCGAGCTTCGCGACCAGCACTGGATACGACGCGAACAGGTGCTGATCATCGCGGAAAAGGAAGGGCAGATCGAGCACTTCCACGTCCGGCGCCCAGCTGCTGAACACCGAGGTCGTGATCGTTCCCGCCTCGATCGCGCCCAATCGGATCTTCTCGGCCGCCTCGGCTTCTCCGCCGAGCTGCAGTGCCGGAAAGATCGCGAAATCGACCTTGCCGCCGGTGCGCGTCTTGACCGTCTCCGAAAATTTCACCAACGCCGTGTGGAGCGGGTGACCTACGTTCGCGTTGGTATGAATTTTCGGCTTGACTTGCGCCTGCGCGAAGTTGGCAGGCCCGGTGAGCGCGAGGCCGGCGCAAGCGAACGCAATGGCCAACCGTCTCAGCGGCCGTCGCGAAGGCGCATTGCGCTGACCGAATCTCAACTCGACTGTATTCATCCTTCCTCCAAGGCCGAGAGCGCCGGCAGCGATATCCGGTGCGGCCGGCTCAGCCGCGACCGGTTTCTTCGAAAATCGACGGCACCGGCAACGACAAGTCCAGCGAGTTGCACAACAGCGCGATCGCGGTGAAGCGTGAAATCTGCAGCAACGCGGCCACCGTTTTCGCGGGCCCGAGCGCCGAGGCGACCGCGCTCACTTCGTCCCCGCATCGCAACCCGTTGCGCGTGACCATCGCCTGCGCGAGCGCTTGCAGCGCCCGCTCGTCGGGCTTCAGCGTCGACAAGTGACTCCCCGGCCGGCTTTCGGCCGCGGCGATCCATTCGCGCGAAAGGCCCAGCTTCTCCGCGAGTCGCTCGTGCTGAATCCGTTCGTAATCGGCTTCCAGCATCGAGCAGACGGTCAACGCCAGCACTTCGTTCTGCGCATTGTCGAGCGGAGCCTTGACCGCGGCCGTGTACTGCATGAACGCCGGCACGGCACCTGGAACGTGCGCCGCGACCTGGAAGAATTCGCCGAAATAACCAAGCCGATCGACGGTCGGCTTGAGCAGCTCTCTTAGCGGTGCATCGACTGCGTCGAAGTCGAGCCGCGGAATCGCATCGGCCATTCCTCTAGATCCCCATCGCTTCGCGGTAATACTTGTAGAACGCGCGCAGCAGCACTTCGGTGACCATGTGATCCTGCGGCTCGACATCGCGACCGCCCATTTCGATCACCGCGGCGCGATGGCCGTAGCCGCCCGCCCCCTGCTGCGATTCGACGAGCACTTCGCCATCCTCCATCGCCACGAACCCGGACGGGCCGTACAGGTTGGTGTGGCGCAGCCGCAGGCGCGTCATTTCAGCGTCTTCGTCGGCATAGCCGTAGTACGTCCACGCGAGCTCGAAGCCGTCGAGGCCCTTCGGGATGATCTGCCGCATGCCGAGCGTGTTGGCCTGCTGATGCAGCACGACGCTCGGGAACAGCGTGAGCCCGACGACCTTGCCGTCGTCGAACTCCTGCCGGGGCGTGACGCTGTCCATGTCCAACAGCTCGAGCTTGCCCTTGAAGCGCTTGATCTCGGAGGTCGCCGCCGATTCCTTCTTGCCGACGTTGCGCGAGATCATGATCCCGTGCTTGCCCCCTTCGGTGGGGATCGACTCCGATTGCGTGTCGGCGCGCCACAGGCCGAAGGTGATCAGGAACGAGTGCAGCAGCGTCGCGTGATACGGGTCCTTCAGGTTCTCGATGTACATCTTCCAGTTGCTGGGAATGAACTGGCGGTTGTAGCCGAGAAGCTTCAGCGGCCTGCCGTTGAACAGACGCTGGACATACTCATGCATCTGCGTTCCGCAGTACTCGGCGAACGACGGCGCATTCGGATCGAACGTCGCCCAGATCGAGCCGCCTTCGACATGCACGCGCAGCGACTTCAGGCCGTGCTGTGTGGCGTCGAAGTCGGAGGGCATGCCGCCCTTCCCCAGCGCGCCGCGCTTCAGCGGAACGCCCTGCAGCTTGCCGTTCAGCGCGAAGTTCCACTGATGGTACGGACACGTGAACGAATCGACCTTGCCCTTGTTGTTCCAGCAGAAGCGCGCGCCGCGGTGCGCGCAACGGTTTTCGTGGACGACGATGCTGCCGTCCTTGTCGCGGACGACGACCACCTGGCGCTCGCCGATCCAGCTCCGCTTGAACGAGCCTGGCTCGGGAATTTCGCAATCGAGCCCCACGTAGTTCCACGAGGGACCGTAGAAGAACGTGTCCATCTCGCGCTGAAAAAGATCCGGATCGGTGTAGATCCAGAACGGGATGCGCGTCCACCCTTCCTTCGGCCAGACGCCGACGCCGGCTTCCGCCTGCAAAGTCTTGCCCATGGTCAGATCTCCATTCCGGTCAGATCGGCATGATCAGCGAGCGGCGCACGTGATGGTTGTCGCACACCGCAAGCCTTTGCTTGAACAGCAGGCGGCCGTCGCGCCGCACCAGCACATCCTCGTAGCGTCCGACGATGAACAGCGTCGGGTCGGCGTCGGAAAACGCCTCGGTCACGAGGAAGTTGCCGCGCGCGCGAATCAGCTCACCCTCGATCGCCAGCACGCGCACGCCGCTAATGAAGTGGCGCCACGAGCGCGGCTCGTACACCTGCGTTTCGCGGATCGCCAGGATGCGGTCGCGCAGCATCGCGACGCCGTCGCAGAACATCGTCGCGGCCGGCAGCCCCTGGTCGTAGTTTTCGCGCGAGATCACCTTGTACGTGCAGTCCTCGGTGAAGTAGCCGGGGAGCTCCTCGACGCGGTTGTCGTCGAGCAGGTCGCCGATCTCCTCGTAGAGGTCGCGCAACTCGTGGCGCAGCGCCGCGTGGTCGCTCGCGGCCGCCTTCACGCTGACGGGGGGCGTGTCGGTCGTCGTCTGCATTGGTCGACCCTCAGGCCGGTTCGAGCTCGGTGAGGTTGGTCTGGAAGCCCTTTTGCGACCCAAGCTTCAGGATCGGCGCCTGCAGCGTTTCCTGCCACAGCAGCGAGTCCATCGCGATATGCAATGGGTGATCCTGGATCGTCAGCGCGCAGAAGCCTTCCTTGCGCGATCCGTGGTGGTGGACGGCCCAGCCTGGCGCGGACAAGTGCAGGTCGCCGGCTTCCCATTCCATCTGCTTGCCCATCACGGCGCTCCGGCCATGGCCGATGAAGTAGTAGTTGATCGCGGCCGAAACGTGGCGGTGCGCAATGTCGAGCTTGTCGGGCGGGTATTTCGCGATCGTCGCAAAGAAGCACGGCGACGTGCCCATTCGCCGTTCGGTGGCCGGGTTGTAGAGCAGATACAGATGGCGGCCGGTGTAGCGCTTGTCGCGCGAATACACCTTCTCCAGGTGCGGCTCGACTTCCTTCCAGCGCCAAACGAGCGGCTTCCACTCGACCGTGTCGATGTCGACCAGGTATTCGTAGCCCAGGAGCTTCGCGCCCTCGCTGCCGAGCACGATCGATTCGGCCTGATCCTTCGCCCGCGGCTTCTCGCCCGCCGGAATCGAAGACGTATCGACGAGCTTCGGCTTGTTGTCGACGTAATGAACCTCGAGGCGCTCGAGCAGCGGCGCGTTGCTGTACGACATGCGGACGAACAGGTCCTTGCTGTCGTTGCGATACGAGTACGCGTCCATCGACGGCGTGTTCCAGACGTCGAAGCGTTCGACGCCGAACGTCGTTCCGCCGATCGTCCCGGTGCCGTTGCCGCGGATGCACATGTCGACCATCGACGAGTTGCGTGCGATGGGCGGCGTTTCCTCGCCGGGCTTCAGCACCTCGATCGTGACGTCGATGCCCGGGGCGAATGCCGGCACCGGTCCGGTGTTCGACGGGTGCACGACCGAAGCCGTTCGGCGGCCGGTGCTCGGCCGGGCGATACTCGCCAGCCTTTCGATCTCGGCGTCGATCGCCGCGCGTGGGACGATCAGCGATGGCCACTTGTCCTGCTTGCGAGCCTTGGTCTCGCTGACGTCGACGAATGAATATCCTGCGGACATGATGCCTCCTTTGGAGCGTTATCCGTTAGGCCTTGACGGCCGGTTTGTTCCAGCGCGGCGCGGCGCGTTGCGGATGAGCGATCGAGCGCCCTGCACCCTGGGCGCGGGCACGCTCGACAACCATCAGCGCGACGGACAGGTCGGAAATGCCCATGCCCATCGACTTGAAAAGCGATATGTCGCAGCCGGCAGGCCGGCCCTGGCCGCGGGCAATGACGGCGCCGAGCGATTGCACCGCGCTCCAGCCGCTATCCTCCGTGCCGAAACGCTCGATCAATTCGCGCGATGCGCGGCGCGCGTTCGGGATGTCGTCGACAGCGATGATCCCGACGCGCTCGAATATTTCCTGCTCGAACTCGGCGTTGGGCGGAAGGATCGCGCCGACCGCGTTGAGGTGCGCGCCTCGAGCGAGCATCTTCGACGTCAGGAACGGCTCCTTTGCCCGGGTGACCAGCGTTACGATCGACGCGTCGCGGGTCGCGGCTTCGAGCGTCGACGACTCGACGACCTCGAAATCGAACTCCTCCGCAAGCCTGGCGGCGAATGCCTTGCGCTTTTCCGGTGTCGGGCTCCAGATGCGCAGCCGGCGCAGCGGCCGCACCGCGTTGACCGCCGCGACTTGCGTGATGGCTTGCGCGCCGGCACCGATGAGCGCCATGTCATTGGCGCCCGCCGGAGCGAGCCAGCGCGTCCCGAGGCCGGTCATCGCCGACGTGCGGAGCTGTCCGAGCGACGCGGCCTCGATCACCGCGGCAACGCTGCCGTCTTCGGCGTTGAACAGCACGAACACCGCGGTCGCGCCGCGCTTCGTGTGCACCCAATTCTTGAAGCCCACGTAGCCGAGCGCCGGCGCGCCGGAGCCGAGCGAATGCATCGACGAGCCGTCGCCGTAGCTGCCGAGCGCCTTCGCGACGTTGAACGCATCGCCCGCCCCCAGCGAGCGCACGCCGCGCTCGAGCGCGTCGATCGCCTCGTCGAGCGACACCAGCGATACGACTTCCTGCTCGGTGATCCAGAGAAGCGGTGCCGGCATGGTCAGGCTCCTTGCGATTTCGGTTCGTCGACGACCGGGTTCCGCAGCATGCCCACGCCGGTCACCTCCACTTCGAAGACGTCGCCCGCGACCATGTAGATCGGCGGCTTGCGCGTGAAGCCTACGCCTGCCGGCGTGCCGGTGACGATGACGTCGCCGGGCAGGAGTGTCGTGAACGTCGTGATGTAGGCGATCAGCTCGGGCACCGAAAAGATCATGTTGCCGGCGCTGTCGCGTTGCATCTCGCGACCGTTGAGCCGACCGATGACCTCCATCTTCTCGACCGGTCCGGCCTCGTCCGGCGTGGTCAGCCATGGACCGAACGCGCCGCTTGCGTGGAAGTTCTTGCCGGGGGTCGCCTGTGCGGCGTGCTTCTGGTAGTCGCGGAGCGAATTCTCGGCGAAGCAGCTATAGCCCGCGATCACCGTTGCCGCGTCCTGCGCGCGAACATGGCGCGCGACGCGGCCGATGACGACCGCGAGCTCGGCTTCGTAATCGAACTGCTCGGACGCCCACGGCCGCACCACCGGGTCCCCCTGCGCAACCTGCGAGCCGGGGAATCGGACGAACAGCGATGGCTTCGTCGGCACGGCCATACCGGCTTCCTTCGCGTGCTCGTGATAGTTGAGCCCGACGCAGAGGATCTTGTCGGGGTCGGTGATCGGCGGCCGCCATTCGATCTCGGTCAGAGGCACCGGAGTGCCCCGGGCCTCGCGCGCCCGCGCGGTCAGCCCGTCGATGCCCCACTGAGCGAGGGCTTCGGCGAGCGAGACGATGCCCGGCGATAGGTCGAGCACCTGCGCGTCGCGAACGACGCCGAATGCTTCGCGTCCCTGGTACCGGTAGCTGACGAATCGCATGAACGGGTATCCCTTCGGCTAAGCGTGGCGTCGAGGGGTGCAGTGTGCGCGAGCGCCCCGCCTCGCCGCAATCCGGGGGCTGGAATATCATTTGTTCCAGTTTGCACGGGAAAGTGCGGGTGGATACCAAAACAACTGCATCACTGGGGGAGTCGATCGGCGGCGGTCTGAAAGACCTGACCGCGCTGCGGGTGTTCGCCCGCGTCGTCGAGCTGCAGAGCTTTTCCGAGGTAGCGAGGCGTTCAGGCATCACCCCGGCGACCGTCAGCAAGCACATTGCTTCGCTCGAATCCCAGCTGCGCACCCGGCTCGTCAACCGGACCACGCGGCGGCTGTTCGTCACCGAGGCCGGACAGCGGCTCTACGAGCACTGCCTGCGCATCATCGACGAGCTGGATCGGGCCGAATCGGACGTTGCTGAGGTCCGAGGCGAGGCGTCCGGGCTGCTGCGGGTCACTGCCCCGCTGGCGTTCGCGACCGCGCGGCTGTCGCCCCGGCTTCCGGAGTTCATGCGGCAGCACCCGCGCGTGTCGATCGATCTCGATTTGTCGATCGAAAAGATCGACCTGTTCCAGGAGCGCGTCGACGTCGCCGTGCGAATCGCCGAAAGCATCGATCCCGGTCTGGTCGCGTTCAAGCTCGCCCCTTATCGTCGCGCCTTCTGCGCAACGCAAGCCTACCTCGACCGTTACGGGACGCCTGACACGCCGGAGGACCTGGTGCGGCACAACTGCCTGATCAGCCGCGGCGTGACGCTCAACACGAGCTGGACGATCCAGCGCGGCGACCGGGTTGACTCGGTGCGCGTCGGCGGCAATTTCGTCTCGAACAACGGCGAGGTCGTGCACCAGGCGGCGCTTGCGGGTCTCGGCATCACGATGACCGCTCGCTGGATGGTCGAAGACGACCTGCGCGCCAAGCGGCTGATCGAGGTTCTGCCCGATTACGCGCCTTCGAACCGGGCGATCTACGCCGTATTGCCCCGACAAGGCGCGCTGTCACCGAAAGTCAGGGCGTTCGTCGATTTCTTGAAGGAATGCTGCGCCGATATTACGTAGTAGTCGACGCCAGAACGCGCGACCGGCGAAATCACCGCTTGGGGTGCAGCGCCTCGGCGGTCGCGAATTCGAGCGCCAGATCGAATGCCGCCTCGACAAAGGCCAGCACGCGGCGGAACTCCTCGTCGGAGAGCTTGCGCGCGGCATCGCGGGCGCGATAGATCTTGATGAAGTCGTGCTCGCGCCGCGCGTGCTCGACCAGCCGTCCGACGCCCAGCGCTTCCAGCATCCGCCCGATGTTCGGGCTGTAGGTGTTGGTCAGGCTCATCACGAACGGCACGGGGTCATTGCGGGCAAGCACCGCGGCGAGCCGCAGGATCATCTCGAAGGGCAACGCCACCTTGCCGCCTTCGGCCAGCGCGAGCATCTCGGCGTCCTTCAGGTCGACCGCCTGACCGACATCGGCGAGCGTCATCCCGGCGCGCTCACGGACGCCGCGCAGGAAGCTGCCGGCTTTGGCGAGATCCTTGCGGCGCTTGGGATCACGCGTCAGCAACCCGCCGACGCCGAAGGATGCATCCATTGCCGCGCCGGCAATGCCCATCACCTGCCCGGCGAGCGAGCGAATTGATCCAGTCAGCGCCGCGGCTGCGTCGGAGGCGCTGCCGGTGGCTCGGGTTGCGCCGCTCGGCGCCGCGTCGGGAACCTTCGCGGCAGGTTTTTTCGCGGACGCCTTCGCCGCGCGCTTCCTGGCGGCCGCGGGCGCGGTGCTAGGCCGTGGCATGACGGCCTTCGCTCGTGGTCAGCGCTGCCACGCAGTACGAGGCGATGGCGTCGAGCACCGATGCGTCCTCGCCCACCGCCGTAGCGCAGTGGACGGGAATTTCGGGGTGGGCGCGCACGAGCTGCGAAACCAATTGCGCGAGATCGCGGCGCACGTGTCCACCCTGCCCGAGGAAAATCGGAACGATCGAGAGCGCGCTGCAGCCGGCGGCGATCAGTCTTTCGGCGGCGGTCGGCAGATCCGGCGCCATGATCTCCAGAAATGCGACCTCGATCGGGTTGTCGGGCGCCGCGAGTGCGATGCGCTCGCGCAAGCGAGTGAGCGGCGCGGCCCACAGCGGATCGCGCGCACCGTGCGCGAACAGAATCAGGCCCTGCATCGAGATCTCTTGGCGCTTGTCCAACAAAGCAGTTGAGCCCGGGATTTCATATGTCCGAAAGTGCTTCGCTAATCGCTATTCAGTCCTTCCGGGAATAGCGAAGCGTCGTTAAGGTTATATGTCTTGCCCCCGACTGGCAGCCCGAAGCCATGTATCGCTACGACGACTTTGACGCGACGATTGTCGCACAGCGCGTTGCGCAGTTCCGCGACCAGACCGCCCGGTTTCTCAAAGGCGAGCTGACCGAGGACGAATTCCGACCGCTGCGCCTCGAAAACGGCCTGTACATCCAGAAGCATGCGCCGATGCTGCGCGTGGCGATCCCCTACGGAATGCTGTCGACGACGCAGCTGCGCAAGCTCGCCCACATCGCCCGCACCTACGATCGAGGGTATGGCCACTTCACGACGCGGCAGAACATCCAGTTCAACTGGCCGCGGCTCGAGGACGTGCCCGAAATCCTGGCCGAGCTCGCCGAAGTCGAGATGCACGCGATCCAGACCAGCGGCAATTGCGTGCGCAACACGACGACCGACGCCCTCGCCGGCGTTGCCCGCGACGAAGTGGCCGACCCGCGGCCCTGGTGCGAGCTGATTCGCCAGTGGTCGACGATCCACCCGGAGTTCGCGTTCCTGCCGCGCAAGTTCAAGATCGCCGTCAACGGCGCAACGGATGACCGGGCAGCGATCCTCGTGCACGACATCGGCGTGCAGCTCGTGCGCAACCGCGGCGGCGATCTTGGCTTTCGAGTGGCGGTGGGCGGCGGCCAGGGCCGTACGCCGATCATCGGCGAGGTGATCCGCGAATTCCTGCCGGCGGCGGAGCTGCTGAACTATTTCGACGCGATCCTGCGCGTCTACAACCGATACGGCCGCCGCGACAACAAGTTCAAGGCGCGGATCAAGATCCTGGTGAAGGAGCTGACGCCGGCGCAGTTCACCCGTCGCGTCGAATTCGAGTGGGAGCACCTGCGCGGCGGGCCCGGCACGATTCCCGACGAGGAAGTCGCGCGGATGGCGACGTTCTTCGTCGACCCCCAGTACGAGGAGATTCCCCGCACGAGTCTCGCGTATCGCGCGGCGCTCGCCGACAGCCGGCCGTTCTCGCAATGGGCGGCGCGCAACGTCACGGGTCACAAGCGCACCGGCTACGCGGCGGTGACGCTGTCGCTGAAGAAGACGGGCGTAGCGCCCGGCGACGTGACCGCCGACCAGATGAACGCGATCGCCGATCTTGCGGATCGCTACAGCTTCAGCGAGCTTCGCGTCACGCACGAGCAGAACCTGGTGTTCGCCGACGTGCTGCAATCCGACCTGTACCACTTGTGGATGAAGTTGAAGACGCTCGGACTCGCCACGCCGAATATCGGCCTGCTGACCGACATCATCTGCTGTCCCGGCGGCGATTTCTGCTCTCTTGCCAACGCGAAGTCGATCCCGATCGCCGAGGCGATCCAGCGCCGCTTCGACGACCTCGATTTCCTCCACGACATCGGCGACATCGAGCTCAACATGTCCGGCTGCATGAACGCCTGCGGCCACCATCACGTCGGCCATATCGGCGTGCTCGGCGTCGACAAGAACGGCGCCGAGTGGTACCAGGTGTCGATCGGCGGCGCGCAGGGATTGCAGGCGTCGCTCGGCAAGGTGATTGGCCCCTCGTTCGCCGCCGCCGAGATGCCCGACGTGATCGCCAAGCTGATCGACGTCTACGTGCGCGAGCGCCACGAGGACGAGCTCTTCATCGACACCGTGCGCCGTGTCGGCGTCGCGCCGTTCAAGGAACACGTCTATGCCGCAGCTCATTAAGAACGGCACGCTCGTCGAAGACCGCTGGACGCTGCTCGCCGAGGCGTACAGCCTGAACGATCTGCCCGAGGCAAGCCCGGTCATCGTCCCGCTCGCGTTGTGGCTCGCCGAGCGACGCGCATTAATCACCCGCGGTGAAGCTGGGGTGCTGCTCGCGCCGGAAGACGACCCGGAGGCGATCGCCAGCGACGTCCGCCTGCTGCCGGTGATCGCGGTCGAGTTTCCGCAGTTCACCGACGGCCGCGGCTACTCTACCGCACGCCTTTTGCGCGAGCGGTATCTGTTCCGCGGCGAGTTGCGTGCGGTCGGCGACGTGCTGCGCGACCAGCTCTACCTGATGGCCGAATGCGGCTTCGACGCGTTCGCGATCCGCGAGGATCGTGACGCGCAGGATGCGCTCGCCGGCCTCAAGGATTTCAGCGGCCTGTATGCAACTACCGCGCGCGTGCCGCAGCCCTGGTTCCGCCGTCGTGTCGCGGGTCGGGCGGAGCCTCGCGATCCATGAAGGAAGTCGCTCCAATGAGCGGAACTGTCTATCTCGTGGGCGCCGGTCCCGGCGCACCCGACCTGCTCACGCTGCGGGCGGTGCGGATTCTCGAACAGGCCGACATCGTGTTCCACGACGCGCTCGTTCACCCGGATACGCTGCGTTACGCCGCGCGCGCCGAGAAAGTGGCCGTTGGAAAGCGTTGCGGGCGGCAGGCGACCGCGCAGAAGTTCATCAACAAGCGGCTGGTCGACGCGGCTTCGCGCCATGCGACGGTCGTCCGGTTGAAGGGCGGCGATCCGATGCTTTTCGGGCGCGCGCAGGAAGAAATCGCCGCGCTCGAAGCCGCCGGCGTCCGCTACGAAGTGGTGCCGGGCGTCACTGCCGCACTGGCCGCGGCCGCGCAGCTTGGCGCGTCGCTCACCCAGCGTGGCAAGGCGCGAAGCGTGGCGTTCGTCACGCCGCGCGTCGGCGACGGCGAGCCGCAGAACGATTGGGCCAAGAGCCTGCTCGCGGCCGACACCGGCGTCATCTACATGGGCGCGGGCCAGGCCGCGGCCATCGCGTCCGCGTTGCTCGCGGGCGGCAAGCCCGCATCGCTGCCGGTGGCCGTCGTCGAGAACGCGTCGCTTCCGGAGTCGCGGACCATCTACACCACGCTGGGCCTGCTGCCGGCGCTCGCCGCCGAACAGCTGCAAGGACCCGCAGTGATGCTGCTCGGCGAGCAATTCGTCGCGACTTCGACGGCGTCGGTCGAGACGATCGCCGCGCGAGTGCTGCCCGCGCTGCGCAAAGCCGCCGGGTAGGCAAGACACCGCACGTTATAATCGGCGAAGCGAGCGGCCGTGGTCGCCCGCGTCCGCCAATATGTCGCTTCCGCTGTTCGAACTCTCGCCCCCCGCGCAACAGGAATGGCTGGTCCGCGCGTTGACGCGCCCGAGATCATCCGCGCTGAGCGAGCTCTCCGACGGGTTTCGCCTACCCGGCCGCGAAGGCAGGTCCACGCCTGCCGCCGTGCTGGTGCCGCTCGTCAATCGGCCGCAGGGCCTGCAGGTGCTGCTGACACAGCGCAG
>Ga0068860_100005309_pt1 | contig 13084 bp, 4 predicted proteins | sample KBSSwiS32_FD_66597 | JGI IMG/M metagenome (GOLD analysis project Ga0068860, IMG submission 66597) | Switchgrass rhizosphere microbial communities from Kellogg Biological Station, Michigan, USA - KBS Switchgrass S3-2 | ecosystem: Host-associated > Plants > Roots > Rhizosphere > Soil ... | reverse complement strand
TTAACCACAAAGACACAGAGAACACAGAGGTTGCACAGAGAAGAAGTTCAAATAGGAGAGTGTACCAGTAAGAGAAGTCAATATGTTTAAGTCTTATCCGCTCACGGCCCGTTTTCTATCCTTTGTGTTGATTCCACTATTGGCTGTGGCAATAGTCTGCTTTCTCTATCTGCGAGGTAGTCTTCCGATCGCTGACGGAAGATCGATCAAGGCGGGGGTCTTACAGCGTGCGCAGATCACACGCGACAAAAACGGCGTGGTTATGATCAACGCGGATACAGATCATGATGCTTTTTTTGCGATTGGCTTCGCCCACGCGCAAGACCGCATGTGGCAATTGGAGTTGGAGCGTCGAATCGCGGCAGGCCGGCTGAGTGAGATCTTCGGACAGACCACCGTTCCCCAGGATGCATGGATGAGGTCTTTGGGTCTCTATGATTCAGCGGAAATGTCCTGGTCGAAATTGAGTCCCGAGGCCCAGGCTTCTTTGACTGCGTACGCGGCTGGCATTAATGCCTGGCTTGACCAGAATCCCACATTGCCTCCGGAATTTCTCGCATTAGGTGTGCGGCCCACCCGCTGGCGCGAGGTCGATTCGTTAGCCTGGTCCAAGGTGTTTGCCCTGAACCTTAGCGGCAATATGTGGAATGAGATATCAAATGTGGTTGCAAGCGAGTCTCTCCGTAAGGAACAAATGGTCGACCTGATGGGCTACAGTCAAAGCGACCTTTCGCTCACCGCCAGAGCGACCACTACGGCAACCGGCAAAACGCTCACGGACTTGCTGACGTTCCGCAAGAACCTGGAAAGCGAAATGAAAATTGGCGGCCAATATGTTGGAAGCAACGCCTGGGTAATATCCGGCAAGCTTATGGAGGATGGACATGCCGTGCTGGCAAATGATCCTCACCTGGGACTTCAGATCCCGTCGTCGTGGTATGTGGCACACCTGAAAGGAGACAAGTTGGATGTCTCAGGAATGACGCTCGTCGGCTTACCGCTGGTGATCTTCGGTCAGAACGGTGAAATCGCATGGGGTGGAACCAGCATGATGGCGGATGTTCAAGACCTCTACATTGAGCAGCCAAATCCCGAAGACCCCGCGCAATACAAACGCGACGGCGCCTGGATGAATTTTCAGATACATTCAGAGACAATCAACATAAAAGCCGACTTTCCTGCTTCTCTCAGAGCTCCAGTCGAGGCTGTAAAAATCCAGATCAGAAAGACTCTCGATGGACCTGTTGTTAGTGATCTCATCGGCGTATTCGATCAACCTGTAGCGCTGAGATGGACTGCGCTCGATCCGGATGATGCCTCCTACGAGGCCTTCCTTCGTGTCAACTATGCGCATGACTGGACCACATTCAAAGACGCATTTCAAACGTATGTAGCGCCGGCTATGAATATGCTGTATGCGGATAAACTCAATAACATTGGATCAATCGGTGTAGGCCGCATACCGATCAGGGCAAAAGGGAAGGGACGTCTTCCTGCCCCCGGCTGGACGAGCGAATACGCATGGAATGGATATATTCCGTTCAAAGACTGGCCGCAGCGCTTCAATCCTGAGCAAGGATATATCGTTTCAGCAAACAACAAGTTGGTTGACTCCGACTACCCATACTTTATCTCTGCTGACTGGGCCCCTCCCCACAGGGCGCAACGAATAGAGCAGTTACTGCAGGACAAGATTTCCAGAAACGAGTTGATTTCGCTTGATTATGTCGAGCGAATGCAGGGTGACACGATCGATTTGAGCGTCGGAAGGCTTCTCGAATACTTGAAGCAGGTCTCACCCAACGGGCCAGGACAGCAGAAAGCACTCAGTTATCTCTCTGCCTGGAAAGGGGACATGGCGCAGGATAGCCAGGGCGCCGCGATTTTCTTTGTGTGGACCAGGCACCTGCGGGAAGAGTTGTTTTCGGCGAGATTGAAAGACTATTGGAACAAGCAGAAGCAGAGTGCTGAGATAAACAGGATCATATCAAATACATCATATGACCAAATTCTGAACGCACTTACCGAGCGGCCATTGAACTGGTGTGATAGTGCAAGTGAAGCTGACAGCAAACCCTGCGCATCCTTAGTAAGCGATTCCCTGGACCGGACTATCAACGAATTGAGAAAGCTGCGCGGCTCCGACATGGAGTCCTGGCGCTGGGGAGATATACATCAGACTGTCTACGAGCACCTGCCATTCAGTCGTATGAATTTCCTGGCCTCGATATTCGAACGCAAGATTCCAAGTGGCGGCTCCCCTGACACGATAAATGTCGGAAATGCTGTTTATCGTGGGTCTGATGGCTACGAAGAAACTTTCAGCGCTGGCTTTAGGCAAATCATTCAGATGCAAGGGTCTTCCGTGCATCACCTCTACATGAATTCTACGGGCCAATCCGGAAATGTTTTAAGTGGTCATTATGATGACATGGTTAAACCATTCCGCGATGTCCGATATTACGTTTTGGACGACAATTCGGCAGACAGAAATAAGTCCGATTTGACCATCACTTCAAAGTAAAGATTGGCATTATGAAACTGCTCGGATTACTGACCATCAAGGCTCCCAATAAGGTTTTTCTTTCAATGCTGCTCGGTGCGCTGGCAGGTATCGGCTATGCGCTGTTAATTCCGATAGTGCTTATCAGTATTGGGTCGAGAACGGGAGATGGTGCTTTAGGAAGGGGGATGACACGAACGTTCCTGTGGTTTGAGGTGTCGAATTATAAATTTGCACTTCTGTTTGCATTGATTTGCTTGTTCATTCCAATCTGCCGATCCATATCGCAGATACTTCTTGCCCGCGTCGGGTTGGATGCGACCACTGAACTCAGGATCAAGACGTATCGTCAGATCATGAATGCACCTATCGCTGAGCTTGAGAAGATGGGCTCTTCAAAGCTTCTGGTTGCGATAACGACAGATGTCACCCGAATCATCATGGGGGCGAGCGTGGTGCCGCACGTTCTCGTTAGTGTGGCTACATTGGCGGCCATGTTGGCTTATTTGTTCATACTCAGTTCTGATGTCTTCTGGTTTGTTGTCGGTGCGATTGTATTTGGCGTCATTACCTATCAGGTTCCGATGTTTATCGGAAACAGGTACTTCGAGCGCGGCAGGGCCAATATGGATGCCCTTCAAGAATCTATTCGCGGTCTTATATATGGGACCAAAGAGCTCAAATTGAGTGAGGTCAAGCGAGCTCGCTATTTTGATGAAGTCCTGCTGGCTAGCGAGCATCAGGTCCGAAGCAACACCAAGCTGGCTAATACCATCGTTGCTGCCGCGGCGAATTATGGCGACATGTTGAGTTTTTTTGTTATTGGCGTAGTTGCCTATGTATTTGTCAGTTATCACTCAATCAGTACCGATGTGCTGATCGGTGCGATCATGACTTTGCTCTACATCACAGGGCCAGTAACGCTGATCCTGAACTCCATGCCTCAGATTGCCAATGCGAAAGTGTCATTGCGAAACATCACGCGAGTGTTTGACACGTTGTCGAGAGAGGCAGCTAGCGAGGATGTTAAGCCTCTAGCGGATTGGGATGCAGTGAGGTTCTCTGACATTTCGTATCGCTACCATGACTCAGAGTGTAACTTCGAACTGGGCCCTATCGACTTTGAGATACTTAAAGGTGAAGTCACTTTCATCGTCGGAGGCAATGGTTCCGGCAAATCGACATTGTGTAAGCTCATCGCACTTCACTACGCTCCGACCGGCGGTGAAATTTACTTCGGTGATGTGAGAATAGATCAGAATTCCCTGAATAGCGGAAGGCAATATATTTCAGCAATTTTTACCGACTATTACTTGTTTGATCGCTTGCTGAATAACGTCGATAAGGTCGATGAGGAACTAGTAAATCGGTATTTGAGGCTACTGGAGATCGAAACGAAGGTTCGTCTGGAGAAAGGTCGGTTTTCGACGATCTCGCTTTCTGACGGTCAGAAAAAACGGCTAGCGCTGCTGGTTGCTTTTCTTGAAGATCGAGACATCTACCTTTTCGATGAGTGGGCGGCGGACCAGGACCCTGTATTTAAGCAGGTCTTCTACTACAGCATATTGCCGGAATTGAAAGCACGAAATAAAGCAGTGGTCGTCATCAGCCACGATGACCGATTTTTTCACGTGGCCGATAAGGTATTGGTCATGGAAGAGGGAAAACTGATCCGAACTGAAAGGCCGTGCTCGAACCTGCAGGAGCCTTTAATGGTCGGGTGCGAGGCAGTGGTTTGAATGTGAGTTGATGTATAGAAAGAATCATAAATAGATCATGACAAATATGCTGTTTCCGCTGACGCTTACGCAGAACGACATCTATCTCGATCAGCTTCGGCACAAGCACAGCCCGTTATACAACGTAGGCGGCTACCTCCGCTTTGGCGAAATAGACCTGGCCAGGTTGGCCGAGGCGCATCGAAGGCTGGTGCGCGAGTACGACATTTTCGGGCTTCGTATTTCAGCTACACAAGATGCTATTGCTCAAAGTATCTCCCCTACTCGAACCACTTCTCTAACGTTCCGGGATTTCTCAAACGAGGAACATCCTGTTGAGACAGCCGAAGCATGGCAGACCTCTCTCTTCGAAACTGCTTTTGATATTACTGATGCGGAGCTATTTCGTGCATACCTCGTAAAGATTGCGGACGACCATTATAGATACCTGGGGCTGGCCCATCACATCATGATGGATGGCTGGGGATTTTCCAATTGGGCGCAGTTGCTGTGTCAACTCTACAACGATCCATCTTGCACCCCCGACGTCCGGAGCACTTGGAAGGAAATGGCACTTGACGACGAAAGGTATATCGCGAGCGAGAAGTACCTAAGCGATAAGGAATACTGGATTGAACATGTGAATAAAATCGCTCCTCTGCTTTTCGGTGCACGCTATCAGAATGCATTCACTGGCGCAGTGAAGATTCCCAGCAGGCGGAGGATAATTGAGATCTCCCGGACTGAATTCAACGAGCTGAAATCTCTTGCTGACAACGTGGGCGCCGGGGTTTCACATTATTTACTAGCGATGTTGGCCCTCTATTTCGCTAAAACTTCGGGGCAGGAGAGACTGGTGTTCGGGCTCCCGTTTCACAATAGAAGGGGGCATTCACAGAAAAAGATGCTTGGCGTCTTTACAAGTATTAGTCCGCTCTGCATAGACATGAGCAACCGTGAATGGACTTTTGGCGAGCTCGCACAACATATCAGCAAGCAGCAAAAGGCAAACTTCCGTCATCAACGGTACCCGCTCGGCCATATTATTCGTGATTCAGCAGAGCTCTGTGCTAATCGATCGCTATACGATGTGGGCTTCAACTACCTAAAGCTTAGTGGAGACTTGTCATTTGGAGGGAAAGATTCCGGTCTTGTCTATTTGAGCCACAATCACGAAGCAACCCCATTAATGATCACGCTTTGTGAATATGGTGAATTCGGCGTTGTCCAATTGCAATTGGACTACAATCTCGCCTATTTCAACGACTCAGATATTTCGCTGCTCGCCGATAGATTCTCCTTCTTGTTGCGATCAATCCGTGGCGCTTCTCATACCCGCATCGCCGATCTGGAAATTCTCCCTGACCATGAAGTCCGTCGATTGCTGGAAGGGTTCGGCGATTGCCCGTTAGATGATATTTCTAAAGGATGTATCCATCATCTATTTGAAGAACAAGTGAGGCGTACACCCAACGCTATAGCCGTCACAGTCGAAGAGGAGTCTCTCACGTATGACGAGCTGAACCGGAAAGCGAATCGCGTCGCGCATCACCTGATTCGCCTTGGCATCAAGCCAGAGTCCCTCGTGGGAATTTGTATGAAGCGCACGATGGACGTTTTAGTCGGCGTGCTTGGGATATTGAAAGCCGGTGGCGCCTATGTTCCATTGGATCCCTCCCATCCACCGGAACGAATTCGGAGCATCATAGAAGATAGTGGCATTCAGGTAGTTCTGACGCAGCGTCACCTTTCGGAATTTAATGGCCTGTCGACGCTTTCTTTGGTGCTAATAGACGAGCTACTCGAGGACGCTTTTCAGAAGAGTAGTAACCCGGATTCGGGGCAGCTTGGTTTGACACCCGCGAATCTGGCTTACGTTATATATACCTCGGGTTCGACAGGTAAGCCCAAGGGAGTGGAGATGTGCCATTTTAATGCTGTGGCGCTACTGGATTGGGTAAGGACTGCATACACGCCGGAAGACTTGGGGAAGGTGCTTGCCAGCACCTCGCTGAATTTTGATCTTTCAGTTTTCGAGATGTTTGCGCCTCTTAGCGTTGGTGGGCAATGTGTCGTGGTGAAGGATGCGCTTGATCTCCTGGTCCAGCACGTCGATGTGTCTCTGATCAATACCGTTCCTTCAGCAATAAAAGTGTTGATTGAGCAGGATGCTATTCCGAGTGGTGTACGTGTAATAAACCTCGCTGGCGAGCCCTTGCCAATGCATGTTGTCAACGATCTTCTGTCAGCGCGTAAATGCGAAAAGGTCTTTAATTTATATGGGCCGTCCGAAGCTACGACGTATTCGACGTATGCATCATTCAACGAGATGCTTACGGATACGCCGAGTATCGGGAGGGCCATCGCCGGCACACGCCTCTACATTCTCTCTCCCAGTGGAGCACTGACACCAACCGGCGCTATCGGTGAGCTCCATATTGCCGGAAGGGGGGTGGCCCGAGGTTATCTGAACAGCCCTGACTTGACCGCGGAAAAATTTATTAGCCATCCGTTATCCGTGATCGAGGGGGAACGATGGTACAAAACCGGCGACCTGGTTCGTTATGAAGCGAATGGAGTTCTTGAGTATGTTGGCCGCGCCGATGATCAGGTGAAGATTCGAGGCTTTCGCATTGAGCTTGGAGAAATTCAGAAACAATTCGAACAACTTGATGAAGTTAAAACCGCCGTTGTGTTAGTGCGTGAACGTAGTGGTTCGGATAAATACCTGGCCGCCTTTGTCGAGCGAAGGCAGAGAACAACAGAGGCTGACACGGGTCTTTCAGATCCGATGTGGGTGGAGGGATTGAAGCGCGCGCTGCGTACTCGCCTACCGGATTATATGATTCCGGCATCGATTAACGTACTGGACGAAATGCCACTGACCCCAAATGGGAAAATAAACAAAAAGGCATTGCTGGCGTTACGTGACGAGGTCATATCACGGCCCGAGCATGTAGCTCCGCAGACAAGAACCGAAATCAAGGTGGTGGATTTGTGGGCAGATCTTCTGGGTGTGGATCGTGAACAAGTTGGCACAGCCACTAGCTTGTTCGATCTTGGCGGACATTCTTTGCTGCTGGTCAGATTAGCCAACGACATCCGCATGAAACTCGGCGTTAATCTTTCTGTGCGCGCCCTTTTTAACGTTATAAACCTTAGAGAACTCGCCGAAAGAATCGATTCCGAGATAACCCTGCAACGCATCGAAGAGAAGATGAATAGCGTGCCTATAGTGAGTGAAGGGTGTTTGTAATGAATACTCGTCAATGAAGATTGGACACACGGCATCGGTTGTTGGAGAATCATTTTAGGCTTAAACAGAGGGGAAGAACATAATGAGCGACTTGATCGATAAACTGGCGAACGCAATCCGGCGCAATATCGAAATGGTATGGCAGGATCTTGGCTGGACCGTACGCTCGCTGCGCCGATCATCCGCCTTTACGATCACTGCCATTATCGTGGCGGCCATGGGCATCGGCGCCACCACTGCTGCCTTCACGCTGCTGGATCATGTGATGCTGCGACCGCTTCCCTTCAATAAGCCTGACCAGCTAACAATGGTCTACCAGACGGAGATGGCAAAGGGCTACTCGCGCATCGTTACCTCGCCGGCGAACTTTCGAGACTGGCAGTCGATGAGCAAGAGCTTCGAGTCAATGGGGGGCTATACCGGCATATCGGTGAACCTCTCGGGCGAGGGCGTCCCGCAGCGGCTCAACGGCGCAGCAATCACCTCAGATGTCCTCACGGTTCTCGACGTCAGGCCTGCGGTTGGACGCGGCTTCAATGCTGAGGACGACCGCGTTGGCGCGCCTGATTCAGTGCTTCTCAGCGACAGCCTTGCGAGGGCTTTATTTGGTAGTGCGCCGGCGGCACTCAACCGCACTATCCGCCTCGATAACCAAACTCACACCATCATCGGCGTCATGCCTGCGGGGTTTGCTTTTCCCTCGCGCGAGATGCAACTGTGGACATCCCTTCGGTTTCCCGACTCCGTTTTCACCGATCCTGAGGATCGAGCTAATCTTTACGTGAGCGTCGTTGCCCGACTCCGTCAAGGGGTCTCAGTTGACCAGGCGCGAAGCGACATGAATATTGTCGCGCAGCACCTCGAGCGCACCTATCCAAAGGAAAACGCCGGCGTAGGCAGCACCGTGGTGGGACTGCAGGACGTGATCTCGCCGCAATCGCGAATGCTGGTGGTCGCAGTCTTCGGCGCTGCGTTTTGCGTGATCCTGATCGCGTGCGCCAACCTGGCGAATCTGCTGTTCGCGCGTTTCATGGTGCGGAAGCAAGAGATCGCGGTCCGGATTGCACTCGGGGCCGTACGCCAGCGTATCCTCCGTCAATTACTTACGGAGAACCTCGTCCTGGCAATCGCTGGAGGCGTGGTCGGTTTGTTGCTGGGGGCGATTGCGACGCCGTCGTTGGCGCGCCTGGTTCCAGACGCCTTGCCCATTAGCGGCCTCCCGCATATGAATTTGCGCGTCTTTGCCTTTACCGCGGCACTCACCATTTTAACGTGCGTCGCGTTTGGGGTGGCTCCGGCACTCCGTGCCTCCCGTCAGATTGATCTGAATACGTTGCGAGCCAGATCGACAGTCGCGGGCCGGTCTGACCGAATACGTACTATGCTGGTGCTCGCAGAAGTTATATGTACGATCGTACTGCTGGTCGGATCGGCACTGCTCGTAAAGGCATTGTGGCGCGTCCAGTCAGTGGATCCGGGGTTTCGTACTGACAACGTGTTGACGTTGCGGACGGCGCTCCCGTTACCGAAGTACAGCGAGGGGACCTCGCGCACGCAGTTCTATTCCGAGGTGCTCACCAGAACACGGGCGCTGCCGGGGGTCACGTCCGCAGCATACATCAGCTTCCTCCCGATGGTTTTCCGTGGCGGCATCTTCCCGGTGACGGTGCCAGGAGTCACAGATAAGGAGTCCGCAGCTCAAGCGACCATTCGTTTCGTGACGCCCGATTTTTTCAGCACACTTCGCATTCCGCTGCGCCGCGGTCGGGACGTGAGCGAGCAGGATAAGTTGACGGTGCCGTTCGTCGCAGTGATTAGCGAATCGCTGGCACAGCGCCTCTGGCCTGGACAGGATCCAATAGGGCGCCAGTTGAATGTGGCCTTCTTTGATCGGACAGTAGTGGGAGTAGTGGGCGACATTTCGACGCGCGGCCTCGAACGTACTAGCGAGCCGCAGATTTATCTGCCCTCACAGCAGGTGCCGGATGGTGGCCTGACGGCTTTCGCGCCAAAGGACCTCGTAGTGCGCTCGTCAAGCAATCCGGCGACCCTCGGGCCCATGCTGCGCCAAATTATTCATGAAGTGGATCCGGAGCAGTCGGTTTCGGATGTTCGGCTGCTTGAAGACATCGTCCTATCCGAAACCGATTCCCGGCGTAGCCAGTTACGTGTCCTCGGGGCATTCGCGATAATCGCGTTCCTGCTTGCCGCGGTGGGCATTTACGGACTGCTGTCTTTTGCTGTATCGACACGCACGCAGGAGGTCGGCGTTAGACTCGCGCTCGGTGCGACACCAGGTAACATCTTGAGCATGTTCCTGCGTCGGGGGCTGACGCTCGGTGTGGGTGGCCTAGTGATCGGGGCGCCACTTGCATATCTGGCGGCGCGCGGCATAGGGGCGCTGCTGTTCAATGTTGAGCCAGACGATCTACTGATCTATGCGGGTGTCTCTTCACTGGTGCTTGCGATGACTCTGGTCGGCAGTTTGGGCCCCGCCTTACGCGCCTCGCGCGTCAACCCAGCGCTCAGCATCCGTAACGAATAGGCGTTGAGCGTCCGACAACGCTCCTCAATATTCCGATCCCGATATTCCGACGACCAACTATTACGCGGTCAACGCCGTCGAGTTACATCCCAACGTCACTACGTTCTCAGCATAGACCTTGGCTTGCTCTGTTTGTCCATTCGAGCTGCTTAACTCGCACATCACTGCGAAGTACATTCCCATCTTCGCGTTTTGGTCATACTCGTTGGCGTCGCGCGGTTTCTTCCGCGCTTCGTTCGTCTGATTCGAGGCTGTAACGCATTTTTGCGGCTCACTTGATTTTAAAGACGGCAGGTTGGAGGATGGCTCGTTCTTCGGGGTTGTAGTAGTCGTAGATCACGGAGGCGGCGCTTTTCGCTTTCAATCCGAATCGTGGACGGAATTTGAAGTCAAACTTAACACCACCTGCGCGGGGCCAAAGGTAAACTACCACTCGATCCGGCAACACGTCGTATTGAGTCAGACTCCAGCCGGAACTCGTCATCGCCGTCTCCAAGGAGTTCCGATCGACGTCAGCCCCAGGCGGCAAACCGATCTCAGCGAGCATCATTCCGTAACCTCTAAATCCAACCCGCTCAGCCTCGACGTGACAGGTGATCTCGTCACTCGTCCTGCTCTCCGTCTTGTCAAACTTCGCGAGTAATCTTAGGTCGCCTTTGGACTCGGCCGCACTCGACCAGGGTACATAATAATTCGCGATTGCCTGGATAGAAGCGACTGGACCACCAGCCGGTCGCCTGATCTCGACTCTATTTCTGCCCGCTCCCAGGAGGCCGGAAAGATCAACGGTGATCGGACTGGTCAATTCTCGAGCCGGTGGAACCGTGATCGTTTGCACTGTGCGTCCATTAACGACGACCTCAGCGATTGACTCGCGCGCACTCGCAGTTTTATCGGACGACAACAATGCCATCATCGCGTCCAGCACATTGATCGTCGCCTGCGTCGAATACCAGACCCCATAGCGATCTTTTTGCTTCAGCAGGAACCCGAGACCGCGGTTGATCAGTTTTTGATCAGCATCACAAGATATACCTTGAGAGGCGCAGTAACGCGATAGCGCCTGGATCACAAGCGCAGTCGTTTCAACTCGTCCGGCCAGTCCCCAACCGTAAAACGGCGTATTGGTCTCCAGTGACCAGTAAACAGTGCTCCCCTCGTTGTGGGCCAATCCACGAAGCTGCTCAACAACCTTCTTCGCAGTAGCGATATCTTTTAACTCGAGTGCTGATAGCGCATACGACGCGAGCAAATACGGTTCGTCGATTTCAGCCGCGCGCACACCAAGGTATTCGACTGCACGCTTCAGCGCGAGCGCTAAGTCGGCATCATTCGGGTGACGATTGCCATCGACTGCCAGGATGTGCGTAACGTACGCCGTCAGCAAAGCACTACGGCGTTTCAATTCGTTACCGCTCCAGTACTCGTGCGCGTTCCAAGTGCCGTCCGGCTGCTGTCTTTTCAACAACCATTCGCGCGCGCCCTTAATCACGTTTTCATCGACGTGAATCACTTCGGACGCATCCATCATGAATCGCAACGCATACGCCGTGACAGCTACGTCGGGTTCACCTCGCCCCCAGTAACTGAATCCTCCTCCTTCTTCGCGATAGTTCAGCAAACGGCTGTAACCATCATTCAAATACCGTTCGGCACGCGCCCGGAACCGGAAATCCACCCCCGTTTGTTTGTAATTGCGCAGCAACAGCAGGCTTGGATATGTCGCAGAAATCGACTGCTCAGCACAGCCGTACGGTCTTTCCATAATTGCTTCAACACTCTCGATCACGTGCGACATGAGGTTCGGATAGACCTTCAACTCAACACGTTTTGAGTCAGGAATCATCGTCTCCGGCAGATCCAGATCCAACGTTGCAGAGCTACTGAGAAGGTCACCGGCAGTTGTGATTAACTCTTGACCATCCGGGTGAACTGTAATTGGCTTCTCAATCGCATCATTGCCATCAGCGCCTCTGGCCGTCACCCGTTGCTTACCGTCATTGACTGATGCAGTGGCGCGAAAGTCGAAGGTCTCGCGCTTTGCATCGCCTGCTGGAATCGACATCTGCTTGCGTGCCGGACCAAAGAGGGCAAACCAAATTTCCGGTTTGATCTCGAGCTCGACTTTCTGTTCTCGCTCGAGATAGTTGCGCACTACAACCGGCAACGAGATCTCATCGCCCCGGGTCAGCACGCGCGGCGGTTCGTGCTCAACAAAGAAAGGCTGAAAGGCCTTGATGTCGGTTTCAGTCGAGCCGACGCGACCGTCTTCAGTGGATCCAATCACGGCGAGCTTCCAGGTTGTGATGTTGTCTGCAAGCTTGAAGTTGATCTGCGCGCGGCCTTGTTTGTCTGTCTCAACTGAAGGCTGCCAGAGCAATGTTTCCGGAAAATACTCGCGCAACCGGGGCGTCGATAGCTCGTGACCTCCGGACTTGCTGATCACTTTGGCGCCGCGGTCGATGGTTAACCGGCTCGCGCTAAAAGAGGCTTCAGTTAGAATGCTCGGCGCTCCTCCCGCTGAAACGGTAACCATCTCAGTTGTCGCCGCGGCCTGGAGCACGGCGTTGATTTCAGTCAGATTCCCATCACCTACAGGCACCTCCGTGACAACGCTGGCCGAGAATCCTACCGCTTCGATATGCACTTCATAGAAGCCAGGCGGCAGATCAGCAATAAGGAATGAGCCATCCTCGGTGGTCGAAGTTTGATAGAGTTTCTCTTCACCGGGTCTCGCGGCGGTGACAGTAGCGCCTGCGACTCTCGCACCGTTGGGGTCGCTCACCGCTCCGTGAATTCCTCCGTTCGTTCGGGAACCGAAAACCACCGGTTTCGCAGCCTGAGGTTCTGCCTGTCCGCGCGGTTGTTCCCTGATAATGGCGGTGAACGTCGCCACTGAAAAGTCGTCAGCCGTGCCTTCCTTCCCGTCCGGTCCGGCGCTTCGCAAAGCAACGTATCCCACTGTTCGTGTTACCGGAGTGACTTGTACTCGCTGAGTGACAGTCTTTCCGTAAGTCACGCGATTCTCGATGCGACCTTGATCGGCATAAATCTTCTGCACC
>Ga0068860_100005304_pt1 | contig 13088 bp, 7 predicted proteins | sample KBSSwiS32_FD_66597 | JGI IMG/M metagenome (GOLD analysis project Ga0068860, IMG submission 66597) | Switchgrass rhizosphere microbial communities from Kellogg Biological Station, Michigan, USA - KBS Switchgrass S3-2 | ecosystem: Host-associated > Plants > Roots > Rhizosphere > Soil ... | reverse complement strand
GCAATGCCATCACCTGCGCTCGTCCTGCCATGGGGAACCCTCCCGGTCGGTGAGACCCCTAACCTATCGGAAGTCTCTTGTCTCACTCGACATTGGCAGAAAGGGGCGGCCTGGCTCTTCGGTAGCGTGGCCCGAGGCACTGCGCGGCCGGACAGCGACGTGGATGTCGGAGTCCTCTTCCGCGAAACGCCTCCCCAGACCTTCGATGGCCTGCACCTCGACCTGGAAGGGGATCTCGAACGCGCCCTCGGTCTGCCCGTTCAGCTCGTCGTGCTCAACCGCGCGCCGGTCGATCTGATCGTCCGGGTGCTGCGCGACGGCAAGCTCCTGGTCGATCTCGACCGATCGAGGAGAGTTCAGTTCGAGGTGGACTCCCGGAACGAGTTTTGGGATCTGGAGCCGTATTTGAAGCTCTACCGGCAGGGGGCGGTGCGGCGATGAGGTAGCGGGCCGAGGTTTCCTCTTATTGCCTGTCCCTGTTGCGCGCTTTCACCCTGGGCGGAAGGGGATAGGGGACAACGATCTCACCATCGGCTCGGAACTGCAAGCCGAACTTTGCCTCAAAGCTGCGCAGCAGATCGCTGGTCGGCTGATTGAAGTCTCTAGGCGGTTCGTTGAGATCCACAGTCCTAACAAGAGCTGCCGACCCGATCGCCGAGGCCACCTGAATCCGAGAGGATTTCGTCCTGTCGATCCGAAAGCTCTGAGGTCCGCGGAGCTGTGAACCCACCAGGGAAACGACGCCTATTGGGGCGCCTTCCAGGTTCGGAAGCATCCATTGATAAGTAAGAAGACTGGTGCACGTCCACGCTGACGTTCCGTCGGGGCTGAAAGCCACCGCCTCGATCCAACCCCATTGATTCATCGCACCGCCGATGGGCTGACCAGTGCGCGCATCCCAGAGGTAGGTGGTGCCTATCTGGCACCCGGTCAGGACGCGTTCGCCGTCCGGGCTGAAGGCCACCGAAACGACCGGACTCCGATGCTCCATGGCAGCGCCGACACGCTGGCCGGTGCGCGCATCCCAGAGCCGGGCGCTCCTGTCTTCGCTGCCGGTCAGGACGCGGTCGCCTTCCGGGCTGAAGGCGACTGCAAGGACCCCACTTTCATGCTCCATCGGAGGGCCGATAGGCTGGCCGGTTCGCGCATCCCAAAGCCGGGCGGTTTTGTCATCGCTTCCGGTCAGGACGCGTTTGCCTTCCGGGCTGAAGGCAACCGCATTGACCGCATCTCGATGTTTCATCGGAGCACCGAGGGCTTGACCGGTTCGCGCATCCCAGAGACGGGCAGTGTTGTCCACGCTTCCTGTCAGAACACGTTCGCCGTCCGGGCTGAAAGCCGCCGCAAAGACCGAACCTTGATGCTGCATCGGCGCGCCGAAGAGCTGCCCGGTGTGAGCATCGCAGAGGTGGGCGCTGTTGTCAGCAGTACTGGTCAGCACCCGTTCGCCGTCGGGGCTAAGGGCCAATGTTTTGACTGAATCGGAATACAAAGCGTCGACGGGCGCTAGCCGCAGATCCCAGAGCCGCGTGGAGCCGTCCGCGCTCCCGGTCAGAACGCGGTCGCCGTCCGGGCTGAAGGCCACCGCATTGACCGAATCCTGATGCTCCATCGGAGCGCCAAGGGGCAGGCCGGTGCGCGCATCCCACAGCCGGGCAGTGTTGTCATCATCGCTTCCGATCAGAACGCGTTTGCCATCCGGGCTGAAGGCCATCGCATTGACCGAATTCTGATGCTCCATCGGGGCGCCGAGGGGCTGGCCGGTAAGCGCATCCCAGATCCGAGTGGTGCTGTAGTAGGCCGCGGTTAGTTCCGTGGTCCCAGTCAGGACAAGTTTGCCGTCCGGGCTGAAGGCCAGCGCAGAGACGCCACCCTGCTGCTGCATCGAAGCGCCGAGGGGGCGGCCGGTGCGCGCATCCCAGATCTGGGCGGTTCTGTAATAGGTCCCGCTCAGGACGCGTTCGCTGTCCGGGCTAAAGGCCATCGCAGTGACGCCACCCTGCTGCTGCATCGAAGCGCCGATTAGCAGGCCGGTGCGCGCATCCCAAATCCGGACGGTGTTGGCATCGCTGCCGGTCAGGATGCGGTCGCCGTTCGGGCTGAAGGCCACGGCAAGTACCGAGCCCTGATTCTGCATCGGAGCCCCCATGGGCTGGCCAGTGTGCGCATCCCACAACCGGGCAGTTTTGTCGAAGCTTCCGGTCAGAACGCGTTCGCCGTCCGGGCTGAAGGCCAGCGCACCGACCGAATCGTGATGCTGCATCGGCGCGCCGAGGGGCTGCCCGGTGCGCGCATCCCACAGCCGGGCGGTGTTGTCGTCGCATCCGGTCAGAACGCGGTCGCCGTCCGGGCTGAAGGCCACCGCCCTGACCCCACCTGCGCACCAGAATGTTCGCTCCAGGGAAGCCAGATCCTCCGGGATCAGAGCGGCAGCTTGCGCCCGGCGTCGGGGTTTCGAGGAGATGCTGTCGGCGTGCAGCGCATAGAGCAGCGCCCGGTCGCGAACACCAATCTGCGCCGCGATCATGGCGCGCCGGTCGAAGTAGCGAGCGAAGTGTTCGTCTGCAATGGCACCCCAACCCCAAGTGGCCTGGAGTTCTCGATATTCCAGTGTGGGCGTGTCTTTGTCCGCTGCGTCGATGGCCTGCAGGTAGTTGCGTGGCAACACATCGTACACGAAGACGATCCCGGTCAGGACCGCTATCGAGATCGACGCCGCGAAGGCCAGCGTCTGTCGTGACCAGCGCAGCGCCCGCCGTACGAACACCTGATCGAATACCGTTGAGAGAATTCGATTCCTTGGAACGAGAGTGCCGTTGGCCTCGACCCGGACCAGATCGGACAGGCGTAGCGCGTCATGCACCGGGGAGCGGGTATCGGCTTCGACGCGCGGGCCTCCGAGCACCCGGCGATAGAGAGTAAGAACTGCTCGGGCGCGAGCTCCGCCTAGAATCCGTTCGCGAACGAACTTGAAGTGATCTTCCTTCCCTCGCGCCTGTTCGGAGAGCAGCTCCGTTTCGACCAATGCGTCGATTTCGTCCGGCCTGGTCGAGTGCGCACTTGCCGCCTTACAGAGGCGTTGGGTCAGGTAGGGGTGCCCGCTTGTCCACTCCAGAATCCGCTCCAAGACTCTTTTCGGCTCCGGGCAGTGTTCCCGGAGTCCGGCCACGAGCCCGTCTGCTTCGGCCATCGTGAAATCGGTGAGCTCGACACGAGCTCCGACGTTGAACGGCGTGCGCCCGGAGTCCCGAATCAAATCGGCAGGCGTTGAGACACCGGCGAGCACGAAGTTGAGCCGGGCGTATTCCGGATCCTGCGCTCGGGCATTGAAACAGGCGCGCAAGGCGGCGAGAAAGTCATCGCCGAAGGCGAGCTTTCGAGTGCTCTCGATCTCGTCGACCAAGATCAAGAGAGGCTCAGCGAACTGCACAAGGAAGAAGTACCGTAAGCACTCCGCCATGCGCTGGGTTGCCGGCAGGCCCAGGTGTTGAGGCCACCAGGATTCGAACGCCTCGGTGAGCGTCAGCTCCCGTGCAATCGAGCGGCAAAAGCCGTAGAACCACTCGTCGCTCGAGGTATTGGTTCCGATCATCGTCAGATCGACGAAAGCGACCTTCATGCCCTCGTGGAGGAGACGCTCTCGGAGTCGGAGAAGAAGGCTCGACTTGCCGCTTCGGCGAGGGGTCAGCAGGTAGCAAAGCTCGCCCTGCTTGACTCGCTCGTACAGCACGCGGTCCGCCGGTCGCTCGACATAGCTCGGAGCGTCCGTAGGGAGGCTCCCGCCATCGATAAAGAAGGGTACCGACGCAGTCATGTCAGAGACTGAAAGTATGAGCGATACAGCCCGCGATGCACCTGCACGTGGTTACGATTCGCACCTTTGACCAGCCCGGCGGCCAAAAGGCGCTGGAAGTGCTTTTCATCGCTGCAGCGCCCTTCAGCCGTGACTTGGCGCAGGCTGGTGATCAGCTCCGGCCGCTTGTTGAGGTTATAGCCGATCGCGCGCAGGTGATCGCCAAAAATGCCGGCCTCTCCGGCGGTCTGCTGTTCGTCCAGGTCGGTCTTGGTGGTGAGGAGGTGATGGAGCCCGACGCGGCTCAGGTAAGGCTGACCGCCTGTGAGGTCGTATAGCCGTTGCAGGTTCTCTGCGCGGACCTCGGCGCCTTCTACCCTTTCAAGGAACGACCGGACTTGGTCGATCGTGAAGTCCTCCAGCTCGATGCGCGCGCCGACGTTGAACGGCGAGCGGTCGTTGTCTGGGATCCAAAGATAAGGTTGGGTCGAATGGGCCAGCAGCAGGGAAACCTGCTTCCAGAGCGACGGCTTCTGTGCCCGGTTGTTGTGCCAGCCGCGGAGAAGGCTGAACGCTTCAATTGAAATGGGTCGGCCGAAGACGCGATCCACCTCGTCGAGCACGAGGGCCAGCGGAACCGTCGGATCAGAAAGGATCTGGTCCTCGACGAACTCGGTGAGCAGTACCATCGGCGAGTGGTCGAACTGACCGGCCGTCGGGGCACTGCCGCGCCGGGTCTGCCGGTGTAGCTGCCGGGCTAGGAAGTAGGCCCACTCCACAAAGCTCTCGAAGATCTGACCATCCGCCTGCTGAAGGTCGAGATAGACGACCTGTTGACCCTGCGCGACCAACTTGGAGATGGCCTGGGCGAGGAGCGAAGACTTGCCGCTCTGGCGCGGTCCGGAGACCAGCAGGGTGAACGGCGCATGAACCATAGCATTGAGCTGATCGTCGCTCGAACGGAGGACGTACAGGGCCGCATCGGCCGGTTGGGCACCGGAATCCAACAACGCCCCGACATCGGCGTGCGGCATGGGCGCTCCGGATGCCGTACCCATCACGAGGCGGGCCTGAGGCGGAGAGGGGGGCGAAGGTGGCGGCGTCCACGAGGCTCCACGAATCGCGCCGATCAGGTCGCGAACCAGATTGTCTGTGGAGATCTCGGGTGACCAATACGCGTATTGGAGGGGGTCCAATACCGACGCAATGTCGGTCGGCAACGCGCCGCAGAAAGCGACGCGGATGGGTAGGATCGAGCACTTTCCCTGCCTCAGGCGGCGATGGGCCTCGGCGATTTCTTTCCGCACCATGTCGCTCAGCGCGGAGTCCTCGGAAACCAGAACGACGAAGTGCGTACAGGCATCGAGCTCTTTGGCGATCTGCGCCTGCCATCCCATGCCGGTGGTAAGGCGCAGGTCGATAAAATAGGCGAAGCCCGCGTTTTCAAACGCGCGTGCCAGCTCAAGGGCCAGGCTCTGGTCGGGTTCGGTGTGGCGATAGCTGATGAAGATCCTCGTGTTGCTCGCAACCGCCGGCCGGCCCGTCACCTTCTGGATCAATCGGCAGAGGGCACCGTGCTGCAAGGTGTCCGGTCCCTCGGGCTTCGCGATCGAGAAATGGTCGGAACGCTCGATCTTTAGCGGATCTGGGAAATAACGTGCACCAGAGAACGCCGGCACGACTCGGGGCACCAGCCACAACCAGCGGAGGAGAACCAACCGGTCTTCGATCAGCTCTCGGCCTACGATCTTCAGCAGCTTGTCTTCCAGGAGCCGAGCGAAATCTCGATCCAGATCGACGAGCCAGAGGTTGGCATCGGAGAAGCGAAGCGCGTCGGCTTGCGTGTGGCCGAAGAAGCGGGCGATCGGCGAAAACCACTTTGCATAGTCCGAACCCAGCGAAGGCGAGGCGACCAGGAACAGCCCGATTTCCAGTCCGAGCTTCGCGAGCTGGTCTCGGCGCTGCACCAGCATCCGCCGGACCACCAGACCGCCCATGCTGTGGCAAACGAAGATGAGTTTGCGCCCAGGTGTCAGAACGCCGTCCTGAGCGAGCCGCTCATGGAGACTGTCCGCGACATCGCTGATGCTGTAGTGGCCGCTCCAGACTTCGGTGTTATATGTGACCGAACAAACCGCAAGGCTCGGGAAGGATGCGGCGACGAGGTCGGGCCAGCTCGGTGCTCCCGGCTTCGACCAGCAGCCCTCCGCTGAGGACAAGAATCCATGCACGAACACGACGCACGCGCCTTCCTTGGAGACAGACCTCTGCCAATTTCGGTCCATGCGACTCCTGGCTTGTTGGTCCTATGCCGGTATTTTAATGAGAAATGTCTGCGCGGGTCTATTTCGCTGTTTCTTCTTGAGGACGAAGAGTTGCAGGAGGGCTCAGTTGTTCGGCTTTATCGAACAACTGCCACCGACAGCTAAGGGATGAGGCGGGAACGATTGAGGAGTGGAGGTCAAGGATGATTTGGCTCTGCGCAAGCATTGGAGTTGAGCCGGGCTCCAATTCGACTCCAATTCCGGCCTATTTCAGCTCCGAGGCGGCAACTGTTCGGCTATTCCGAACAATTCAGGAAGAGGGGCGGATCGGGTGCGATCCAAGGTGTCCTTCTGAGGAGGCCACATTTCCGGAAATGTGTCCTTGCCAGAAGGACACATTCGCCGCCCCTGGCCTGAATCCCACCCGTCACTCGATCGAAAACGTAAAGCTGCGCACTGCGCCGAACGCGAGCGAGCCGCGTGCCTTCCCCAGGTCTTCCAGGGTTCCGGTCCAGGTTCCGAGCAGGCGGTCCCCTTCCGGAGCGAAGCTCTTCACTTCGACCCGGACTTCCGCGGTCTGGGCCACCTTGAGGGAGCAGGGTTTCCGCCAGACCGGTTCGAAGGTGTCGATGGCGACCTCGGTCTCGCACACCTTGACGCCGTTCTTGAACACCTGGACGTAGGTATCCGGCCGCAGCGCAGGCTCCAGCGGGAGTCGGTTCGCGAGCACCCCCCGGCCGAGGCTTGCGCGTTCGAGCACGAGGCGGGTCGATGCGAACGACAGGGTGGGAAAGGCGCAGGCGACGAGGAAAACGGTGACGGCTGCCCGAAAGCCGGCTTGGCGGTACATGGTCTTGTCCCTTCTGGAGGTGGCCGCCCGATGCGGGCGATGTCCCATCCAGAAGGACACGATCAGAGGCCAGCTGTTTAGTTATCGCTGCTTGCGCCTGGTGGTAATTTCCGATCGCCCGGCGACGATACCTCGGTCGGGAGGAGTTTCTCCTCCCGGCCGAGGCGAAGCCGGATTTTCAGATCAGCGACGGGCACCGGGCGCTTGCCGCGTCGGAGCGGACACTTGCCGGTTGGCAGCGGTGGGAGGCGTGTCTATTGGCTTCAGAACCACAGGACTGCCGTTCTGTTCGTTACCGCATTGCTCGGTCCCGTTGGTGATCTCGCCAGGTTTCGTCGCGAGGGGGATGCTGTTTTTGTTGACCATTTCACTCGGCTCCTTTCTTCAAGCAATAATTTGACCCGCCAACTCGGTGGATAGTTCCAAAGATGAATTCTCGGGCCAAACGTTTATTCATGGGTTCACAGATGAACGTCGGCGCGCGGATTGCCAAACAGCACGAAACCGGCCCAATAGTAAGGATCCCGCCAATCCGCGTGGCTACGAAGGTCCAGCTCCGCCCGGCGCAGGGCCGCCGATGGGCGGAGTCCATCTCGCAGCAGTCCGGTATAGAAGCTCTCCATCAGACGGCCGGTCGGTTCGTCGTGGACTTGCCACAGGCTCGCCATGACACTCCCCGCTCCCGCGACGAGAAAGCTCTGCGCCAGACCTAGAAGCCCCTCGCCGCGAACCTCGTTACCGACCTTTCTACCCGTCTCGCAGGCCGACAGCACGACGAGATCCGCGGAAAGATGGAACCTCTGGATCTCATAGGCGCGTAGCCATTCGTCGCGGCCATTTTCCTCGGCCAGCAGCAGGCCGGACAAAGAGGGATGATCGCCATCGAACCAGGTATGGGTCGCAAAATGGAGGAGGCGTGTTCGCCGGAACGGCCATCGAAGGAAATTCGACCGATTTGCGGCGCCTCCTGAAGCGACGATTCTCTCGCTACGCGGTACGAGGCTGCGGATCGCGGAGGCCTCGTGGAAGGCCCACGGCAAGGGGGGCCACGCGGGGCTCGATGTGGGGCCGACGAGGATGCCCAAGGTCAGCTCCGGTTTCGGCCGCGGACGGGAACGGATCGCCAGGAGCGCCGCGACGGAGGGGATCATGGCGACCTCGAACTTGTCGACCAGCACATCGTCGCCACCCGGCAGTGGCAGCGCGGCGAACGGCACGAGAAACAGGTCGCCGTCCGGAACGATTAGCAGCTTACGGATGCCGTTCCGGCGAGGCAAGGGCTCGATCAGGAGGCGGCTCAGCGCAGCGAGGTCTCTCGCGATCGATTCTCGCGAGGTTTTCGGCCGGCCGGCGCCGATCAGCCCTCGGAGGCGTCGGGCGATCGGCTCGATCCGGTCTCGCGAAAGGAGCTCGGCAGTCCGGATCGTCCCCTCGTCGACCCACCAGGCGAAGCTTCTCTCGCTGCCGAGGGAATACTCGATCAGAGCGGTGCCGGGCTCGAGGAAACGATCGAATCCGGCCGTCCCGAGGCCGGCAGCCAACCTGCGCCACTCCGGAACCAACTGGCGGAACTTGTTCCGACGGCAACGATCGACAATTCTTTCGCGTTTCTCGAGCAGGCGTTCGAATTCGAGGGCCGATCGAGATCTGACGGCTTCTGGCGCGCCGGTCGCCGCCAAATAGATCGATCGATGGGACGCAGAATTCAACAGCTGGTCCAATCGAGGTTCCTGGGTTCCCGATATTTCGTTTTCACAGGCGTCACCTTCGAGCGTGGCGTCTCGGAGCGATTCGATCAAGCGACCTGCGCGCGCTCTTTCGCTGAGGGCCAAGGCCCTACGATCGTGTCCGCCGGCCGGTTCCTGAGCGTGTCGCAGCATGGCGAGATTCACCGCCAGCTCGAACGATTCGTGCCACCGGCTCTTCAACGACGCGCGAAGACCTGGGCCTTCGATGTCCAGGCTGAGTTGTTCGATTCCCACCAACACCTTCTCAACGGCGCGCTCGGCTTTCGGTAGGTCACCGAGGCAATGGTATGAGCGCGCCTGCCCAAGAAAAGCCGACGTTTCGCCGGGCCGGTCATCGATCGCCGAGAATTGAGCCCGAGCCTGGGCGAAAAGGTCCATGGCGGCCCGGCACCGCCTGGCGCGCAATTCCGCCTGCCCTGTGAGCGCGTTCGTCACCGCGATCTCCCGGTTGGCGCCTAGACCTTGGAATATTTGCAGCGCGCGCCGATGGAATCCGATCGCACGGTTGAATTCGCCATGCTTAACCGCGATACGGCCTAGAAGATTGAGGGCTACCGCCTCTCCTCTCGGGTCGGCGAACCGCCGAGTGAGCCCAAGCGCTTGCGCAACAGGCTTCTGGATGTCTTCGCCTTTGTCGAGTCCTGCCTCGGCAAGCTCCAAGAGCAGAGCCGCCAGCTCCCGGGCCGCGCCCTGGGTCGTTTCGAAGTAGGGACGGGCGGCGAGCAGATCGGCCTTGGCCAGTTCGAGATCCCCGCGCGTGAGGTAGAGCCGGCCGCGGTTGGCGAATGCAATGCCCACTCGGCGGTCTCCCGCAGGGCGCCAGATGTCGATCGCCTCGTCATAGGCCTCGACCGCCCGCGCGGTTTCGCCGCGCAGGTCCAAGTCGGTTCCGAGGTTGTTGAGCGAACCGGCCTGAGAGGGACGATCACCCTGCCCGCGATAGATGGCCAGCGCCTTTTCATGGCTGACAATCGCGCGGCCTGAATCCCCCAGCATCCAGTAAGCGATGCCCAGTCCGTCGAGCGTGCTCGCGGCCTCTCCTTGGAGCGCAGGTGAGGCGTTCCCTTGGATCAGTTCCCAGAAGCGCCGATAGGCCTCCCGGTACGCCACTTTCGATTCTTCGGCCACCCCGAGATCGAGGCGGACTCGGCCCAGGCGATCGAAGACTTCGGCGACCCGCAGAGGATTTCCGAGCGCTTCGAAGCGCTCGCGGGCGACCAGAAATCCGGCCTCCGCCTGCTTGAGCGAGATCGCCGTGCGCTCCCTGCGCTCGCCTTCCGCCTGCGCGAAGTCCCGTTCGGCTTGGACCAAAGATCGATCGGCCGGCCCGGCTGGGTGCACGGCTTCGACGCGTAGCGTGTATCGGCCGGGAGGGCCGCCGGGATCGCCATTGCGGACTTCGAGGTACATCGGGCCTTTTCCGTTGCCGAGCAGGTAGGCGCGCTCCGGTCCTTTTTTGCCGTTCGGGCTGTCGATGAACGGCTGCTGCCGTCCGTCCGCCTCACGAGGTACCAGGTAGACGTCGACGCCGCGCTGCATCACCTCGATCTGGGCGAACACTCCGGCGGGCAGGTCAAACCGATAGGTCTGCGGCCCGCCGCCCGCGAGCACTTCCTCCCTCGTGGCGCCGGTTTCGAGTGGCATCCGAACGAGGGCGGCTCCGCCGGGCTTCGTCGGATCGGCCCCGGGCGTGGTGGCGGCGTGCCCGGTCGCGAGCAGGACTCCGAAGAGTACGACCCGCCCGGGGAGGACAACGAGGTCTCTCATGCCACGAACCGGTGCTTCTAAGGACCGACCAGCCGAACCGCGTAGATGGCCAAGATCGACCGCTTACCGCTTTCCAGCAGCCGAATGCGAAGCTCCTGCGCCCTGCCGATCGCCGGCTGGGGAATCGAAAGCGTCACCGAGCCATCCTCGTCGGCACGGACCTTGTCGGTTCGCCACAGGACGGTTCCTCCGACATTGGCAAGTTCGAGGTCGAGCGTCGCTTGCGGCACCGGATCGGGCAGGTGCAGGACGAGCGTAACGATCTGGGTGCTGCTGCCTAGCGGAATCTCCTTCGCCGCCTCGGGCCGGCCGCGCGAAGGTCCGGCGAACAGCTCGACGACGGGAGCCTGAATCTGAGGCCGAGACATGTCATGGTAGGCGCGCTCCAGAGAGACGTTCCAGAATCCGAGCGCGATCACCGCCAAAGAGAGAACGGCGGGCACCGGTTGTCTGGCGACCCCCACGAAATTTGAGCCTGCCTGTTTCCACCAAGGGATGGCCGGATTCTGCGCGATCAAGCCGAGGAGAGAGTCTGCGCACTCACGGCAGGCGACGAGGTGGTCCTGGATGCGCTCCCTATCGGCGGCGCTGACGTGGCGGCTCCGGTAATCCGAGAGCACTTCCCTGGTCAGGTGGGTGCTCTCTGCAGGCCCAGGTTGGGTCCGCATGAAATCATGGGCGGCGTCTTCCAGGAATCGATCGAAGCCGCTCATTTCTTTCTCCCCTTTCTGTCCCCTTTCCTGTTCCGCGCAAAGAATTTCTCGAGCTGCTTGCGCGCCTTGCCAATCTGAACCCTCACTGTAATTTCCGTGCACCCGAGTAGTGCCGCGATCTCGGCATTCTCCCGCCCTTGAAAGAATTTGAGGATGAAGATTCTCTTCCTCTTCGGTGGGAACCTCAGTATTCGGGATTGAGCCAACCGGAGCTCCTCTCGCCACGTCGCCACGTCTTCGGGAGACGGGCACGGGTCGATGATTTCCAGTTCGTCCTCGCCGACGTCCACGGAGGGCCGAGTCGGAAATCCGTGCTGCTCATTCGTCCACCGGAGGTGGACATTCCGCGCGATGGCGAAGATCCAGCTCGTAAAGGCGTTCGCGCTCCGGAGCGAGCCGAGGCCCTTCACCACGCCGAGAAACGTATCCTGGATCAGATCGTCACAATCTTCGGGCTTCCATCCTTTGCGGCTGAAGTATCCCCGGAGGGGCGGGCGAAAGAGGTCCATGAGGCGGCCAAAGACTTCGTTTTCGTCCCCACCCGACTGAAATGCCACGAGGAGCCTCCGGACTTCTTCTCGATCATCCGTACGCCGATCAGGGCTAAAAATTTGTGGAACAGCGAAGATTCTATCATGCGGCTCATTGCGACAACTGTGATGCGCTGGCGGCTCCGGCGGGGGACCGGGGAGGAGGCCGCGAAACCTGGGGGTGGGAAACGTGCTCACCCGGGCTCGAGAAATCCCGCGAACGCCGCCCCTGTCCGGCCCAAACTTCGGTGAACGGATCTCTTGCAGGCGGGTGAACGGCCGCGCCAGGAAGCGGCGCCTCTGCCGGCGTCGACGACTCATCGTGATTGAGGGCATGATCTAGGTAAGGATGACGAATCCGGGAAAACGTTTAATCGATAGTTCGAGATCATCCCTTCTGGCCCCATCCCACCCCATTCCCCGCCTTTCGTCGTACAGCAGCCCGGCGAGACACCGGCCTTCGGGCCGCGGCCATGGTGGCGTTCTTCCGGGCGCTTGGAGAACTGGCGATGAGAGGAATGGCTCGCTCCGGAAAGATCTTTGACCCCGTCCGTTTCGTGTTTCTGCTGGTGGCGGGCGCCGCGATCGGCGCGCCTCAGGCTGTGACGTCACAGATCGCTCCCGACGGCAAAGCGGGTTCGCTCGCCGGCCTTGCGTTCCAGAACGATCGCCTTGTCGTAAGCCCCGCGCTCGAGGAGATGGAGGGGGCGCGCTCGCGCCTCGCTCCGGAGGTCGACGCCGCTTGGAGCGCGTTTCGGTTGGAGCATGGCTCCTGGACGGCGTATCTGGATGCTCGAAGCGGCCGGATCGAGTCGGCCGAGGGGGAAGGCATCCCGTGGATTCCGGGCCTGGGGAATCGGCTCGAAGCCGCCGGGAAAATCGACTTGGCGGCGCTCGAACGGATCTCTCGCCGGTTCGTCGCGGAGCAAGGGGCGCTTCTGGACCTCGACGGGAAGGATCTGGTTCTATCGGCGGGCCGATCGGGCGCGGTCTCGGACTCGCTCTGGTATGTCGATTTCGATGTCGCCCGCGCGGGGATTCCGATCGAGGGGGCGCGCATCGTGTTCCGGGTCAACCATGGCAACCTGATCCAGTTCGGGCTCGAAAACGTGCCGCCGGCCGGAGTGGCGGTCCCCCGGGTGGCAATCTCCGCCGAGCAGGCGGGCAAGATCGTCGCCGAGCGGGTCGGCGGCCTGGTACCGGGCCGGGACGAGATCCTCGATCCGGGCTCGCTTCACCTTCTGCCGAGCGCCGAGAACGACGCCCGCTTCGCCGAGGGGTTCGGTTTCGGAAAAGGGTATGGCCTCACCGCGGTGTGGGAGGTGAGTTTTCGTCGCGCGGGCGATCTCGGCACCTGGCGCGCGCGGGTGGATGCGACGCGCGGCGAGCTGCTTTCGTTGGTGGACGTCAACCGTTACGCCCA
>Ga0068860_100005294_pt1 | contig 13095 bp, 6 predicted proteins | sample KBSSwiS32_FD_66597 | JGI IMG/M metagenome (GOLD analysis project Ga0068860, IMG submission 66597) | Switchgrass rhizosphere microbial communities from Kellogg Biological Station, Michigan, USA - KBS Switchgrass S3-2 | ecosystem: Host-associated > Plants > Roots > Rhizosphere > Soil ... | reverse complement strand
AGGGTTGCGGGGTGTACCGTCGAGTTCGAAGACGGTTCGGACCAACGGACTTCAGCCAATCGCTGGCGGCTGCCGCAAATTAGGTGCTATTTAAGAAGCAAATCGCTTTTGCCCGTACTTGTCGATGCCCAGCCGCCGGATCTTCGATTCCAGCGTCTGGCGTGGTATCCCGAGTTTCGCAGCCGCTCCGGAGGGTCCGGAAATCCGTCCATGCGTCTCGGCGAGAGCGGCTTCGATCATTTCCACTTCACGATCATTCAATGCCGAAAGGCCCTCGCGCTGCGAAGGGCCTGCGGATTCAGCGTTTAACCAACTCTCATCCACGTCGAAGATTTCGGTTTCACTGAGAATGACCGCACGTTCCACAACGTTCTGTAATTCCCGAATGTTTCCCGGCCAATGGTAGCCTTGCAACTGTTCCAACGTGTGTTTGCCGATCTGGCGTATTTTTTTGCCAGCCTCTTTCGTGTAACGGCCAACAAAATATTCGATGAGCAATGGAATGTCTTCTGGTCGTTCGCGAAGTGACGGGACGGAGATCGGAAACACGTTCAATCTAAAGAAGAGATCCTGGCGGAATGTTCCTGCCGCCACGGCGGCTGGAAGGTCACGATTGGTTGCGGCGATCAGACGCACATCTACGGAGACGGGGTGATTACTGCCTAACCGTTCAAATTCTCTCTCTTGTAAGACACGAAGGAGCGCGATTTGCGTTTCCATCGGAAGTTCGCCGATTTCATCTAGAAACAGCGTACCCCCATTTGCAGCCTCAAATCTTCCCACCCGCCGTTGCAGCGCGCCAGTGAACGCTCCCTTCTCGTGGCCAAAAAGCTCGGAAGCAATGAGAGATTGGGGAATAGCGGCACAGTTGACCCGTACGAAAGGTCGATTTGCACGTTTTGACCTTCGATGCAGAGCGCGGGCAATGAGCTCCTTGCCCGTTCCGGTTTCACCCAAAATGAGGACGGTCGAATCTGAAGGTGCAACCTTCTCCACTTTCTTGAGCAGTTGGTAGACTGGTTTCGAGGCGCCGACGACCTCCTCAAACATCGAAGAACGATCGATTTCCTCCCGCAGGACGAGGTTCTCATTGCGGAGCCGCTCTTCGGTCTTCTTCTTATCATCGATGTCGGTGGCCGTAGCATACCAACCGATTACCTTAGCGAATTCGGTGAGCGTCGTGTTTGGGATCTTCCCGACGGAGCAACTCATGGCTTTAATCCCTCCGTTTGACTAGGTTCTTCGTCCGGTTACCGGCCTTTATTTTGCTTTTCTTTCTCGCGTAATCCACTCTCGGACATACAGTGGGCAGTTGTCGATGGTTACCCCATTCGATTCGCGGATCGCCAGCAGTTTTACGGCGTCGCCGTCTACCAACCGGACGTCTTTGAGATCTAAGGTCAACGGCCCGCTTTCTTGCTCCAACAAAGCCCTCAGCGTGTTCACGTTATCCCCTGTAAGCCGCCCACTGACGCGCAAGACCACACGATCGTCTCCGATTGCCTCGCGGTGGATCTTGCAGGTCATGGTAAACAGTCTCCGCGGCATCGCGTCTGAGCTTTGCTGAATTGAAAAGCACGCCGCTTGCCACTTGTAACTTTATGAAAATAAGATGGCAGTAAAATATCCGCCGCGGACGAGGGTCTGTGGATCTTGCGAATTTCGCGAATTTCGCGAATTTCGCGACCGCAATACTGGAATACTCTCAGCGAAACTTGAATTGGAGTTTGTTGATTTTCAGGGCTTTGATGCGGGCCTCTAGAGTCGATGGAGGAATACCGAGCTTCGCAGCTGCTCCCGAGACTCCAGAGACGCGGCCCCTGGTTGCGGCCAGCGCCGCCTCGATAATCTCCCGCTCGCTGGGCGGTTCAAGCTGACCGCTGGCAACTTGTTCCATGGCGATTGGCGACGCTTTCACAGCGGGTGCAGGGGAACCAGATCTTTTGGAAAGCCACAATTCGTCCACGGAAAAGACATCGCCAGCGCTCAGGATGACAGACCGCTCGATTACGTTCTGCAACTCCCGGATGTTGCCAGGCCAGTCGTAGGATTGCAACAGATCTAGCGTCCTCTTCTCGATCGAGCGAATGTTCTTGCCTGCCTTGACGCCGTACCGCTGCACGAAATACTCGACCAGGAGCTGGACATCGTCCTTTCGTTCTCGGAGAGGCGGCACCTCAATGGGAAAGACATTGAGGCGATAAAAGAGGTCCTGGCGGAAGGTTCCATTGGCTACCGCTGCCTCTAAGTCACGATTCGTCGCAGCGATGACGCGAACGTCGACATGGATGGGTTGTCCTCCCCCGACTCGTTCCAACTCCCGTTCCTGCAGCACCCGTAACAACGCGACTTGGGTGTCGGGTAGGAGTTCGCCCACTTCGTCCAGGAAAATCGTTCCCCCGTCTGCCAATTCAAAACGGCCGAGCCGCCTTTGTGCAGCTCCCGTGAAGGCCCCTTTCTCATGGCCGAATAACTCGGACAGAATCAAGTCTCGGGGAATAGCGGCGCAGTTGACGCTCACGAAGGCTCGGCCGGCTCTTTGGGACTTTCTGTGAATTGCGCGGGCGATGAGTTCCTTGCCAGTACCTGTTTCCCCGGTTACTAAAACGCTGGAGTCTGTGGGAGCCACTTTGGCAATTCGAGAAAGAACAGAATTCAATGGATTCGAGGTCCCAACGATTTCATCGAACATCGAGGTCTGCTCGACCTCGTCGCGAAGCGCCAAATTTTCTTTATACAGTTGATCTTTCAGCGCTCTGATCTCTGCTTCAGCCCTCTTCTGCGGGCTCAAATCGAGAACGAAGCCGAGTCCGTCCTTCCCGCCTTCCTGGAATAACGTGGCTCCAACCAGAACGGGCACCCGGGTGCCATCTTTCCGGAACATTTCTGTCTCGAAGGGTTGGATAGCGCCGGTCTGCATTACTTCTGCCAAAGCGCGTTCAGTGCGCTCGCGCCAGTCTGGAGGTACCATGTCCCACCATCGCACGCGACCGCTAGTGACCTCTTCCTGATCGTATTGCAGCATACGAAGATAGGCTTCATTGGTTTCGAGGATGGCGCCGTTGACGTCCCAAGTAACGATTCCGAGAATGTTGGCGTCCACAAGGCGGCGGATCTTCGCTTCACGATCTTCGAGATCGCGATAGAGCCGCGTGTTCTCCAGAGAGATGGCCGCTTGCGAGACAAGCACACGCAAAACCGTGATCCGGTCAGGCGTGAAAACGCACGGAGCCAGGTTGTTTTCGAGGTACAGGATTCCCGTGAGTTTGGCCTGGTTGAGTAACGGCAAACAAAGGATCGAACGGACGTGACGCTGAAGGAAGTATGGATCGGCGGAAAAGGAGCTCGCCGATAATGCGTCATCGAGAATGACGCTTTCGTGGGTGCGCATTACATAACGAAGAATCGACTCCGGCATGTCTGCTCCCGCGATTGACACGCCGCCCAGCGACACAATCACATCGTTTCCGCTGATCCTGGACTCCGCCTCTATCTGTAGCTCATCCCCTCGCGGGGCGATCAGCAGACCCCTCTCGGCACCGGCGTGCTCCATTGCCTTGCGCATCACGGTATCGAACAGTTTTTCCAACACAATCTCACTCGAAATGGTCTGCGAGACTCGGATGACCGTCGCGAGGTCGAGTCGTTCGACCGGGGCCGTGATCGTCGATGTAGGACCTGACGTCGCCTGCTCCTGCTTGAGATCGGGATACAACTGGTCGAGCTGCAGCACTTTGCCATCGGCGCCCCACTGCTGATAGCCGAATCGCGCGTCCCGCAGGTACATCTTTGCAATCTTGTCGAAACCACGGCCCGCGTAAAAGCGTGACGCGATCTCCATGGCAAGGGCCTCACTGTGGATGAACCCGCTCTCGCGCGCCGACCGGATGGCATGCTCGTAAAGCCTCATGGCTTCGGAATCTCGTTCCCCGACCCGAGCGATCTCTGCTGCAATCAGGGCGGCGCGGTTCTCGAAGTTCTCGGGGCAGTGCCGGGCCCATGTCTCGAGTTGCCGATGATGGGCGACCATCGCCTCGAGGTGCTCCCGACCTTCGGCGCTGGACAGGGGACCGCATAGGGCGGCATGCGTAAGTCCGCTGTAGAACTCGTGCTCAACGCGCTCGAGCATGCCGGGCGAATGCACTAACAAGTCTTGGGCCCGACGCGAAACTTCGAGGGCCGTCACAAAGTCTCCGGCCAAGAAACGGGCTTGCAACTTCCGGATCCAGTACCAGCACGCGAAAGCCAAAAGATTGGGCTGACTCTCAAAGCGCTTCTCGATCTGAAACTCGTCAAACCGCTGATCGTCGAGCACGCCGAATTGACGTGTCAAGCCGCGGAGGTTTCGTATCAATGCCGCCTGCGTTCTGACGGTATCGGTGTAACCGGAAAACACATTCTTTTGGCAGAAGGCCAGACTAGCTTCAGCTTCCTCCTCAACATCGGCTAACGAATCCCCCGCCAGTAAGAGATTCGAGAGCAGAATGTTCTCGCTCGCCGCAGCCCATTGAAGGTCACCATTCTTGTAGGCTGACTCGAAGGCTCTGCGGATCACCGGGCGGCAAACAGTTACGTGTTTCGCCCAGGGCATCAGCAAGGTCGAGAAGATCAAACAGACGTAACCTTCAAACCGCCGCAGCCCCGTTCGTTCGATCAGTTCATAACCCAGTTCACCGAAACGAAAGGCCGCCTCGAAGTTGCCGTACATCCACGCCGCCAGATAACCCATCACGGTGAATGCCCAGCACGAAGCGTCGTGAACCCCGCGATCCAGCGTAAGCTCGACGGCAGAACAAATGATCAAGACATTGAAGCTCTTGTCCACGCTCGCAGCACTCGCTGAGAGCTTGGTGAACACGTCGAGGATCGCCCGCGATGCCTGATCGGTTAGCAAGGGCAGTGCGGCGATTCCGTCGATCCCAACACCGTCGAGCCTGGAGCAGATCCTGTCGTAGGCCGCCCGCGCTTCGGACTCCGCCGGGCGCAGCGGAATTGGGAACCCTGCCTTGCGCAAGAATTCGGCGCCCTCTGAAACTCCGCGCTCGTACTTTTCGAGGGCAAAGTATAGCTCTGCCTGGAGGCAAACCACCGCGGCTAGCTCCGTGATACTCGTTGAGATCGATGAGAGCATTGTCAAACGCTTCTCGGCAGATACCACTTCCCCAGTGACAAACTCACATTCCGACCGGTGAAGCTCAAGTTCGAAGACCAGATCGTGGCGTCGCCACTCGTCAGCCGCCACCAGTTCCGCTCCGGCGGTCAGATAATTCAGAGCCGATGCATACGCTGCCGCTTTCTTCGCGCGCTTACCCGCCATCAGATTGAGTGCGGCAACCTTTTCCCGCTCCTCTTGCGACATCTGGAGAGGCGTGGCGCGGTTGAAGTGACCGACGATCTCGAAGACGGCTTCTTCTCGCTTGTCGGGTGAGATATGCGTTGCCAAGAGTCTGCCGATCCGAAGATGCTCGGGAGCACGCTGCTCTTCCGGAACGAGAGAGTACGCAGCCTCCTGCACCCGATCATGCACGAATTCATATGCATTGTCAGAACGCGCGATCAGCTCCAGACGGAGGGCTTCCCGGAGATGGGAGTGGAGTTCTTCCTCCGATGTTCCGTAAATCATGGCGAGAGTTGAAACGTTAGCCGTGTGGCCCAGATACGCCATTTTCTTCAGGGCCTCCTGGGTGGTGAGAGGAAGCTGGTCCAGCTTGCCAACCATCAACTCGACTACATTGTTGCTGTATCCTTTGGCCTGAATGGGCCCGATGTCCCAGCGCCAACCGGGATGAGCAGTATCGAACGTGACGAGGCCCTTCTCGACCAACTCCTGCAAGAGTTGATTGGCGAAGAAGGGATTGCCCGCGGTTTTATCGTGCACGACCTGGGCCAATGCCCGGACGCGCTCTGGGAGTTCTTGGAATGCGTCCGCGAGCCAGTGAGTTAGATCTTCACTCGTCAGCGGCTTCAGTACGAGCTCGTGCGTGAGCGACCCGCTCCTTCGGAGAGCCGAGAGCTTCCGGATCAGCGGATGCGCCGCATCGACCTCGTTGTCCCGGTACGCGCCCACGAGAAGGAGATGCCGAATCTCGGACTCGACCAGGATACTCTCCAACAGGTCCATGGTCGCTGTGTCGAGCCACTGTAGATCGTCAAGGAAAAGCGCCAGCGGGTGCTCCTCTCGCGCGAATACACCAATCAGCCTCTGCATCGCCATTTGAAAGCGAGCCTTTGTCGCCGCAGGCGTGACGTCCGGCACGGTCGGCTGTTCCCCGATGATGAACTTCAGCTCGGGGATGAGGTCCGTCACTAGCGCACCGTTGGGATCCAGAGCCTTACGAAGCTGGTCTCTCCACCGGCTCAGCTCGGCCTCGGGTTTGCTGAGGAGTTGACGAAGCAAAATCTGGAGAGCCTGCGCCACAGTGAAGTATGGGATATCGCGCTTGAGCTGATCGAACTTGCCTGATGCGAAGAGGCCTCGTGGCGGGACGAGCACCTTGCGCAGCTCATTCACCACGGACGACTTCCCAATGCCGGAGTACCCGCAGACTAGAACCAACTCGGGCCGGCCGCTCTTGACGACACTGTCGAAGGAAGCAAGCAATGTGTCGACTTCATGTTCTCGGCCGTAAAGTTTCTCCGAAATCAAAAGCCTTTCTGGCCTGTCATATTGTCCCAACGCGAAATCGTGAACAATACCCTCCCGATCCCAGTCCTCGAGACAGCGGCGCAAGTCGCTCTCCACGCCCGCCACAGTCTGATAACGCTGTTCGGGAGTCTTGGCGAGCAGCTTAACGATGATTGCCGAGACAGACTGCGGAATACTTCCGAGCCGCTCGGCAGGCGGCAGTGGCTGTCTGGCAATGTGACAGTGAACCCACTCCATCGGATCAGAAGCGGTGAAAGGGAGACTGCCGGTTAACAGCTCGTAGAGCACGACGCCAAAGGCGTAAAGATCGCTGCGCGCATCAACCGAACGATTCATTCTTCCCGTTTGCTCGGGGGCCATGTAGGCAAGCGTTCCCGCGATGAGTTCCGCCGGTTCCACGGCCCGGCGCTCGCTCGACAGACGAGAGGCAATACCAAAACCCGTCAGCCAAGCCTGGTCCATGGCGGCATTTGCAAACACGTTGGACGGCTTGATGTCTTTGTGGATGAAGCCACGCCTGTGAACCTGGCCAAGGGATGCAGCGAGGGCAATCCCACAGCGCAGGAACTCTCTCAATTCCAAGGGTCTTCCAGCGAGCCGATCAAGCGACTCTGCGTTAGGATCCTCAAACAACAGCATGATCCGGCTCTGTTGTTGGGAGAGTGCGATCGGTCGAACTGCCCACCCTGGATCGAGATCGTCCTTCAAAGATAATTCGTGCTCTATCTTCTTGACGGTTGCGGGAGCAGGATGCTCCGCAATCGGTGACAGCGCGAGGATAGACTTTGCACTCGTGAGCGCTTCGCTCTGCGGCACACATCGGTACAGGACGAATTCTCCATCCTTACGAATCGGTTCCAGCCGGTATTGAGAAAGGTCCATCACGCCGTCAGAACTCGACCTTCAATCCATATTGCATGATGCGAGGGTTCACACTCATTGCGGTGATCTTTCCGAATGTGGCTGGACTCGAGACATCGCTTGCCGGATTGGCAAAGTTAGGGCGATTAAACAGATTGAAGACTTCCCAGCGAAAAACCAGGCTGGCTTTATCACTGAGTCTTGTGCGCTTGACGATGCCAATGTCGATGTTGCGCTGGTCTGGCCCTCTGAGAATATTCCTTCCCAGGTTTCCAAAGATTGTCCCCCCGCCACTCACTGGAAACTGTCCATCAATCAATCCGCCATCAGGAACGAACGGCGCGGGGACAAATACATTGGTATTGAAGAACTGATCGACGCGGCCGCTCACGCTGCCTTTCCGGACCGCGCTGTCCAGCGTCGCGCCCGGCTCCAGACTCCCAGTGGTGAAAAAAGTCGCTGGCCCGAAAAGCGTACCTGCGGCAGTATCATAAATAGTGAAGGGGAGACCAGATTGGAGCGCGACAACTCCAGAGATGGCCCATCCTTCGCTCAACCTGCTTATCGACACCTTTGATCGGTTCGCCTTTTGCGGCAGTTCCCAGGTGTAACTGACTACCAATCGATGCCTTCGATCGAAATCTGAGAGCCCTCGCTGAGCGGTGGGATTGTTTTGATCGTTGAACGTCTGCTCGCCGAAGATCGGGTCGCCGTAAAAGCCGAAAGCGCTTGAACCTATGCTATCGCCCGCTGTGTCAATTGACTTCGAGAAGGTATATGCCGCCAGGAAGCGAAAACCGTAACTGAATCTTTTGTCGATTGTCGCCAGCAGGGAGTCGTAGTGGGAGGTAGCGTCGCCTCGCAGGTCAAAAACCGGCGGAGCGATACCTAGAAATCGTACGCGTTCGACGGCATTCGTGACCGAGTTGGCGGTCAATCCATTTACAGGATTCGAGAGACTGGCCAGCGCGGGCTGATTGTTGCTCCGTATCACCGTAAGGTGAGTGCCCGTGGCGCCTGCATAGGCGAGGGACAGTAAATAGCTTTTCAGCTGATACTGAATCTGCAGGCCATAGTGCTGACTTGAAGCTTCCCTGAAATCGGGATCAATGAAGCCGACGAGCAGCGGTGTGCGATCTCCGGTATATGGTGGTCCCGGGAGCATCGTGCCGATAAAGTTGGGAAAGCTCGACGCCAGAGGCAGTGCGGGAAATGGTTGCTGCAGGTTGGCTTCTGCATTGGCGGCGCCAATCAAAAGCTTGGAGAACTGAAAAGGCGGGAGAAAGGCAAGATTGGTTGCGCCGCCGAAAAAGTTGAGGCGGTTCGCGTACACTCCATAGCCGCTTCTGACGACAATGTTGCGGGATGGGAAAGGCAACCAGGCTACGCCGATGCGCGGCTCGGGATGCAATTTAATCGAGTCATTGAGAAGCGTTGAATTGCCGCGCGGAAACCCTTCGGGAGCAGATCCTGTGTAATTGTCCGGCAGGACGAATCCGGATGTGGTGGGATCTGTAAATCCACCCGGTAGTGGCGGAACATACAACTCCGTGGCAAAGTTCGCCATCCGCCCATGGGCTTCGCTTTGCTGACCGTTCGCCTCGAGGCGAAACCCTAAATTGACGGTAAGAGTTGACGAGATCTTCCAATCTTCGACTACAAACAAATGGGCTGCCGTCGAACGCAGTCCGGCGTGAACGACGGTGGCGCTGCTCAGCGAGGAGAAAACGTTAGATATAGGTGTGCCATTGCCACCTGCGCTGACAGGTCCTGATGGCAAACCAAGCAGGAAATCGGGAAAGGAGAGTAAGGTGAGCGATCCATCCGTGTAGTCCGGGCTCTCATTGAACTGGTTCCGGAAGATCTCGGATCCCAAACGGAGATTGTGCTTCCCTCGCGCCAATGACAGGATATCGGAAAAATAGAAATGGTTGTTCGCAGTTCGACTTTTGTCCTCATTTGCGTGTCCAAGCCGGAAAGCACCCAGAACCAGCATGTTCGGCAGGCTTCTCACCTGCGCGTCGCCGACCCGGCTAATCCCCACGTCCTGAGCCGTGAGCGTTCCTAAAGAAGAGCTTCTACTGCCGACGTGGGTGAAGCCAGCACGGAATTGGTTGACCGCACTCGCGGAGAATGTGTGGGTATGCGAAATCGCGAGATTTCGGTTGGCGAATCTACGAAGTGCCGGGAACCCAGGGATAGTGGCCCCGGAGAAGGGCAAATTTTGGTCGGAGTTCGACCAGAAGAATTTCGCCGATAACTGATCCGCTTTGCTGAATATGTGGTCGACATTCGTGTTGAACTGATCTTCGTCATAGCGCCCCGGCAAGACAGCAGTGTAGTTGACACCACTACTGACAATCTGCGGGGCCGGGATCACAAATGAACCATCCGGATTTTTTGTGTTCAGCAAATTGAGAGCTACAGGGTTAATGTTTGATCCATCCTGCGCGACCGCGACGCCCCCAAACAGTCCCGTTTGGCCACCGAAGATTGCACCTAAGGAAACTGGCGTACGGATCTGAGGGATTGGAGGCAGACTCAGCGATCGCACACTGCTGGCGAGTGAGGCGGCATTCACGTCTCGTGTGGCTTGGTAGGAGACGAAGAAGAGGGTCCGCTTTCTGGACCAAGGCATGGGGCCGCCAAATGTACCCCCAGGTTGGTTGCGGCGAAAATCTCCTCTTGGGACTCCCGTGGCATTCGCAAAGAAGTTGTTCGCGTCCAAAGCCTCGTTGCGGCCAAAGTAATAGACGTTGCCGTGAAACTCGGCCGTGCCCGACCGCGTCTCGATGACAACATTCGCCCCGCTTCCTCTTCCATACTGAGCATCGTAGAGCGAGGTCTGAACTTTGAATTCCTGGATCGCATCCGGTGCCGGTATCGCCAGTCCTCCGCCGCCGTTCGGAGTCGCCTCGGTCATATTGGCGCCGTCGCTGTTTGAATCCACGCCGTTCACCATGAAGTTGTTGTCACCGCTGCGCGCTCCGTTCGCGCGAATTTCCTGGCTTCCTGCTCCCAGTTGTGTCGCATCCACCACGTTGGTGTTTGTGCCGGCCGTCAAGCCGAGAATCTGGGTGTAGTTACGGTTCACGAGCGGCAAGGTCACTATCGCCTGTCGATCGATCACACTTCCGAGTGTCGCATTGTCTGTTTGCAACAGCGGAACCTTGACTACGACTTCCTCACTTGCACCTTTGACGGTGAGCTGTGTGGTAATGCTCGTCACTTCGGTAATTTGAATCAACACATGGCTCACCACCGCGGTCGCAAAGTTAACCGCCTCTATAGTTAGCTCATACTCGCCCGCAGGCAGCAGGGAAAACCGATATGACCCGTTCTGGCGGGTGAAAGCGGTGAGCGTCCCATCTGTTCCGTAGTTGCGCAAGGTGATCTTTGCATTCGGCATGACGGCGCCGGTTGGATCCGTAACGGTGCCAGTCAACGCGCCCGTCGACGCTGTCTGGGCGCAAAGATGAAGTGAGGTCGCGACGAATAGCAGCCAAAGAACCAGGCTCGAGGCGCCTGCAACAGTGGTAACTAGTGGCAAAGAGGTACCCCGGGTGACGCGTCCTCTCCAGTTCGATAGCGCCGACTGAACGCGAAAGATCATCCGTTCCCCACAGCATATCGGCAAGGACATCCGAGTCATTTTCGCACAGTGGAGCGCACAAGCCGAAGCCCTCCGCAAGGGAACTCAGCCAACTCGTACGGAAACAAACTTGAAGTCTTGGAATCACGAGCCTTCGATGCAGCAATGGACTGGCCGGGAGTCATTTGTGTCTTTGCGTGAGCTGAGAACCACTGAGTCCGTGTAGAAGGTCATGTGTCGAATGATAACCCTGTGCCCACATCAGCCCACAACTGTTGAAATCAGATGGGATGAGTTTTGCATGGCGGAGAGCGCCACAACGATCAATGAAAACGGAGTTCGGTGCAGTATGCTGTGCCGAGGCGTGTGGTCCAGAGGTCTTCGACCTTACTGGTGCTTGAGAGCCCGAGGATGAGTTTGACCCGGGACGCGCTTTGGCACAACGGACTGTAGCCTCCTTGTGAGGGGAGAGCACGCGAGGGAGATTCACCCTATCAGCGCGTCCTGGATCACACGTCAATGGAGGTGTGATCATGGACGTGCTGCATCCGAGATGTTGCGGTTTGGATGTACATAAGAGCTCGATTTCTGCTTGCATTTTGCTGCGTGAAGCGGGACGCGTGCAGAAACACCAGCGTCGCTTTGGCACGATGACCGAAGAACTGCAGGAGCTCGCCGAATGGCTACGGCAGTTCGGTGTGACTCAGATAGCGATGGAATCCAGCGGCGTTTACTGGAAACCAGTTTGGAACATTCTGGAACGCCAATTCACGGTAGTTTTGGCGAATGCGCAGCACATCAAGAATGTGCCTGGTCGCAAGACTGATCAGAAAGATGCGGAATGGATTAGCATGGTGTATGTGCTCACGAGCCAGAGAACGAGGGTGGTGGGGTACTTGCTAGGTAATTCGTTCGATGGCACTCTTCTCGTCCAGACTTTCGAGAAAATAAGGTTTTATCGTCGCATCAGCAGCCTCATGCTCACCGAAATCCTCTAGCATCTTGGACTTGGCTAACGCGACAATGTAGTCTGCCTTCTTGGAAGCCACTGCACTTACAGTCTCTTGAAATTTCTTTGGGTCACTAGCTAAATCTGAGCGCCCAGCATCAGTTGCGACATGATCGTAGGCATCCATCATGTGTTGCATCAATTTCTTTTTGTCGCGTCAGCTCCTCTGACGTGTCTTTCAGCAGAATGCACTCGCCGTCAAAGAACCTGTCGCGGATCCGGTCACTAGCCGCCTCAAGTGAAAACAGGTCAATCGCAATACCTCGTACAAACGCTACCCACTCATTTACAACGTCTTCTCCAACGTCTTCGTCATCGTCAGAACAACCTATGTTCTGAATTCGCTCATGCAAGAATGCGATTTTCAGCCAACGGACTTGGCTGCCATCAAGAATGATCCAATTCATTTTGTTCACTAAAAGGATAAGAAAATCTGTATGCATGTGGCCCTGGCGAATGGCGCGTTGAATCCGCTCGGAGTCCTGCCCCTTCATGGCTGCTCGGATAGCATCAACTACCTGCTTTCCCACTCGCGGGCGGGGTGAGGCACTCGGTGGGCGCTCAATAAGCCATCGCGCATAGTTACCAGATGTTTTGCCCTGGTGTTCCTGCCGAAGCCATAAAATCACCGCTTGCTTGGGGGTGAGGGAAGTCTCTATTCGGATCAGTCGTTTTTGTTTGACCATCTGGGCGATTCGAGTCCTCATCAGGATCGATCTTGCTGAACAAAGTCAAAATTGGTGTCTTCCTCGAACGGCAGCATGGTCGAGTGTGGTGGTTTCGCTACGGTTGCTTCCAATGCAGCCAGACGTTCCTCGTAAGAGCTTTTTTCAATTGCGCTTAGCAAGATGCCTGAGAGATATCCGACAGCATTGGAAACTCGCAGGTCAAGCTCTCCACGCCGTACTTGGTTAATCGTGTCGCCCAGAAGCTCGACTACCTCGGAAGCCGTACGCAGAGGCTTGATGGGAAGATCAGCGGGCAGTA